>Ga0137378_10004211_pt1 | contig 12422 bp, 11 predicted proteins | sample SagtaG_21_FD_104813 | JGI IMG/M metagenome (GOLD analysis project Ga0137378, IMG submission 104813) | Vadose zone soil microbial communities from Sagehorn Ranch, Mendocino, California, USA - Sage2_L_60_16 metaG | ecosystem: Environmental > Terrestrial > Soil > Vadose zone | place: USA... | reverse complement strand
TTGCGATTGTAGAAGTCCTGGCCTAAGACATCGAGAGACCAGAAACCGCCCCAGTCCGACGAGGAATCATCAATCAGCTTGCTCCAGGTGAAGTTTGCCAGCATCGAAAAGCTATGCGAGAAGCGATGATCAAACTGCGCTTGCATCGAGTGGTAGATAGAGCTGGAAAGCCCCCACCATCCCGGGTTAATCGTTAGACAGCAGTAGACTGCGTTGAACCCGGACCCGGCGTTCACCGCTGCCGCTGCCGCCGGGCAGTACGGGCTACTTGCGGGACCGACAAAATCAAACGGATTGGGTTCCTGCGCGGTGCTCTCCGGCGTCTGCTGGCAGATGTTGTACGCGTAATTGACCGGCAAATGCGTGCCCTTGCTGCCGACGTATCCCACCTGGGCCACGGTGTTCACGCCAAATTGTTTCGCTATCGTGAAGTTCCAGAGTTGGGTGTAGGCAGGGGTCTGCTTCCGCGGCGCCCATGAGGAGAACGACACATTGGTGTTCACGGGTATCGGAGCCGTGATCGCCGAAGGATCGGGGCTGGTTATGCTCAACGGACTGTCCCAGCTCGTTCCCGCTGAAAGCGTCGTTGTCGCGAGCAGGTTGGGTCCGGGCTGACCGTCGCCGGCGCGGCCGTGGCCCACGAATCCTGGATGCATGATGCCGTAACCTCCGCGGACCACGAAACCACCACGCGGGTTCCACGAGAATCCGACACGCGGCTCAAATTGCCGCTGCGAGGGATCAAGCGTTGTATCGGGTGTTCCGTTCACTCCGAATTGTTCCCAGCTTGCTGTGTAGGGATTGAAGAAGGCGTCGCCGTGGTGGGTCTCGTGGAACGACTGATCATACTGGTACCGCAGCCCCAGGTTCAGGGTCACCTTCGAGGTTACCTTGAAGTCATCCTGGAAGAAGAAAGAATAGGACCACGCCCGCGACGAAACAAATGCATTTTGCACCTGGACGTTGCTATTCGCTATGGTGCCAAACAGGAAATCAGAAAATGGATCGCCCGTCTGGTTCCCGTTGAAATTGAATCCACCGACCACACCGTTTGGCTGGTAATTGTCAATAGAGTAGTGATCGAACTGCGCTCCTGCTTTTAGACTGTGCCTGCCCACTAGCCTACTGAGGGAATCGCTGAAATGGAAAGTGGATGCGGGTTCGTAGAGCATCCCGCCGTTGCTGATGCTGCTGTAGCCATTAATGGTGACTCCCGGAGTACCGCACTTGCTTCCTCCGCTGGTATCGGGGACGCTGGACAGGCAATTGGGAATGCCAGTGATGCCAAATGATGACGGCGATTCCGCCCCCACGCCAAAAGGCGTCCGGTCGCCAATCCGATGGGTAAATCCAAATCGAAATTCATTCAGCGTGGTCGGATTGAACGTGTGGGTCCATCCCAGAGTGCTTGCGTATTGCTTTCGTCGTCCAATTTGTCTGCCCGCTGGCCCGACGATGATGTCGTAGCCAAAACTGGTGCCGTAATCCGTGTGAAACGCACCGAAAATGTGATCGTTTTGCGAGAGATTCAGGTCAACGCGAGGATTGAACCTATTGAACGAGTTACTACTGGGGGAACCGATTGTCAGTGAATCCACTCCCGGGCCCACAGTCGTCGTAGATGTGGGCCAGATCGCCAGCAGCGCCTGGGAAGCTGGGCTGATTGACGTAATCATATTGTTCGGAACCGGCGTGGATGTTCCGGGAAAGAAAACTTGATGGGCCGAGTTGTTACAGACCCCACTAGTAAATCCTTCAGGACACAAAGCCGATAGATCCCCGCTGCGAAACGCCGCGTCCGGAACTAACACTCCCGCCACTGGCTGACTGCCGTGCGAACGAATGGCTTCGTAATCGGTGAAGAAGAACAGCTTGCCCTTGATGATCGGCCCGCCAATACTCCCTCCAAACTCGTCGTACGTAAACGGATTCTTAGGCTTGCCAGGATCTACGAAGTAGTCCTTGGCATCGAGTTTTTGGTTTCGGTTGTATTCGTAGGCCGAGCCGTGGAATTGATTGGTGCCGCTCTTGCTGACGGCAATCACGATCGCTCCCCCGGCTTTGCCATATTCCGCCGACATGCTGTTCTGCTCGATGCGGAACTCCCCAATGGCCTCCACCGTGGGCTGCACATCCTGTCCGCCGAAGACCGGCGGTGTAATCGAAGTGCCATCCAGCAGGTTGTCGTCGTTACGCGGTCGGCTGCCGCTGATACGCACATTGCCTTCATTCCCGCAGCCTTGACAGCCCGTCTGCTGCGATACCCCTGGCGCCAAGACAAGGAAGTTGTACGGGCTTCGTCCGCTGCCGCCTTGGGTTGGCAAGTTCTGTACGTTTGTTATGTCTAGAGTCTGCCCAAGGTCGGTTTGTTGGGTCTGCAAGATCGGAGTGTTCGCAGCGGTGACTTCGACCATTTCACTGGCTTGACCCACGGTCAGCGCCAAATCAACCTTTGGAGTGGCGTTTACGTCCAGGACAATGTTGTTTGCGACAGCGGTCTTAAAGCCTCTGGCTTCGGCCTGCACCTTATACGTGCCAGGATTCAAACTGGTGGCGTTGTACACTCCCGCCCCGTTGGTGGTTAGTGTAACGGCAACGTTGGTACCAATATTGGTCACCTTTACCGTTGCGCCCGAAACCACCGCGCCAGTGGGATCGGTGACGACTCCGCTGATGGTTCCGAATAAACCTTGCGCCGGCAGCTTCTGCGGACACACGAAAACGAACAGCGCGATGACTACGAAGGCCACTGCAAACTTTCCTGGCTTCATGGGCGTCCTCCGGTTGTGACTGTCATTTCGCATCGGCCGGGATAAATTCTTGGAATACGCCAGCCGGGGTTCCGGGACGAATTATGAGTATACGTTTTCTCACTATCCAAACGCAGTTGTCAAGAAATTTTTTATACTGCATCGAAAATGGAGCAAACGTTTTCGGAGGAACTCTAAAGCTTACGATTTGGAGGTAGTGGATGTACGCCGGTTTCGCGAGAGTTTGCCCCGTACCGGATCCGAGGGAGCCAAGGCGGTGGATCGTCTCAAGATCAGACTGGTGTTCAAGGGGTATTCTCTTCTGCCCTCGGCCGGTCCCGTTTGCTCTACGTCGTCCATCAAGGCTTTAAAAGCAATGCGGGCCAGCTCCGCCTGCGACATCTGTATGGTGCTCAAAGGCGGGATCATGAATTCCGACAGGCGGATGTTGTCGAAACCAACCACCGAAAGATCGCGTGGGACGCTGATGCCTAACTCATATGCCTCGCGCATGACTCCGATAGCGGTCATATCGTTCGAACAAAGGACCGCAGTCGGGCGCAGGCGCAGGCGCATAAGTCCCCGGAGAGCTCGCATCCCCCCTTCCATCGTGTGATCTCCCACGACTATCAGTTCGGGCGCGACCTCCAGGCCGATCTCGCTCATCGATTTCTTGAATGCGTCTTTTCTGGCAACCGCAGATTTCAAGTGCAATGGCCCCGCTACGAACGCAATGTCCGTGTGGCGCAGGGCCGCAAGGTGCTGGACTGCCTGTCGAATACCGCTTTCGTAGTCAATTCGGATATTGCTTACTCTCGGAGCATCGGGACCGACATCGACAAACACAAGCGGGACTTTCCGAAGGCGAAGGTCGTCGAGCAGGGACTCTTCCATTCCAAAGGTTAGAATCGCGACGCCATCCACGCGGCGCTCGATCATCCGCCGCACCGAAGATTTCATCCTTTTCGCGTCGTGCACGGTGGAGGTGAGAAGAATCTCGTAGTCGTTTTGGACGGCGAGCTCCTCGAAGGTCTGCACAATTTCAGGAAAGAACGGGTTCGTTATCTCGGAGACGACGAGGCCGAAAAGTCGGCTCTTCCCGGAGACCAGAGCGCGAGCCTGGGTATTTGGGTAATAGCCGAGCTGATCCACCACCTTCCATACCCGCCGGGCAAGTTGGGGATCAACGGTGGGAATACGGTTGATGGCCCGGGACACGGTAGCAGTGGAGACTTTGGCTCGCCTCGCAATTTCTCGAATGTCCATGGCGAAGGCCTACCGGCAAAGCGCATAGTAGCACGGTGAAGAATACGTTTACTAGGTTTACCTGTCAAATGGTTGACCAAACGTGGACAATTCGTCGTCCTTCACAATCGGGCGGCCTTCCGCCCTGCGAAATTTCTCTGGTACACTGGCGCGGATGAACGCAACCAACCGAAGACAATTTATTGGGCAGTGCGCGGGCATGGCGGCAGGGGCTTGGCTTTTGCCTGAGTTTGCGCTCGTGGCGGGTCGTTCTGAACCCTCGGTAAAGTTTCCCTCCGCTCCCCGGGAAAGAGTGGCGGTGGCGGCGTATCCCTTTCGCGAATTCATCGTGGGCTGGAAGGGGTGGGACGGCAAGACTCCCAGCGCAGTTCCCGCGGCGCAGCAGATCGAACTGAAAGATTTCGCGGCGCACGTGGCCGAGACGTTCAACGTTCGCAAGATTGAGCCGTGGGGCCGCATCTTTCCTTCAACAGATCCGAAATACCTGGAGCAGTTCCGCGCTGCAGTTGAGAAAGCGCACTCCGCAGTCGTTGACATCGCGGTGGATGACGAATACAGCCAGTATTCGCCGGATGCGGCGGAGCGTAATCGGGCGCTGGCTTCGAGCAAGCAATGGGTCGATGTAGGCGCGGCTCTCGGTTCGCCCAGCGTTCGCACGCACGTACAGGGAGCCAAGGATGTAAAGCCGGACGTGGCGCGGGCGGCTGATACTCTGGCCCGCGTGGCGGAATATGCAGCGAAAAAGAATGTCGTGGTGCATCTTGAAAATGACGATGCGGTGAGCGAGGATCCATTCTTCATTGTGCAGGTGATCGAGAAGGTGAACAGTCCGTGGCTGCGGGCCTTGCCTGACTTTGGCAACTCTCTCAACACGCATGACGACGATTTCAATTATCGCGCGGTCGATGCGATGTTCGCGCATGCCTACGGCATCTGCCACGTGAAAGACGGCGAGGTCGATGAACAGGGAAAGCCTACACATGTAGACCTGGCGCGGACGTTTGCCATTCTGAAAAAGCACGGGTACAAGGGGTATTGTTCGATTGAATACGACGCGCCGGGCGATCCGTATAAACCGACGGCGGAGTTGGTGGAGAAAACTGTGAAGTTCCTTTCCTGACGGGCGGAGATTATGGCGGGACAAGGCGTTCAGCGGCGGGAAGTATTGCGGATTCTGGGAACGGCTGCGGCTGCGGCGCAGTTTCCGGGATTCAGTAAGTGGGCGTTCGCCTGCGGGCACATCGGTAATGCCAGGCTACAGATCAAGCCCGCGGTCTATCGTCCGCAATTCTTTACTGCGGCAGAGTATGCGAGGGTCGAGAGGCTGGCGGACATCATCATCCCGAGCGACGATACACCTGGCGCGAAAGACGCGGGGGTTGCTGAGTTTATTGATTTCATGGTGGCGAGCGATCCAGCGCCGCAATATTCGTTTCGGATGGGACTGGCCTGGCTCAACTCCCACAGTGAGCAGGCCGCCGGCAAGCGATTCCTGGACCTGACGCTGGAACAGCAGACTTCCCTGCTTGAGCCGCTCGGGTTCAAAGACAAGGCGCGCCCGGGCGCGGAGACGGGGCGTCAATTCTTCCGCTTGATGCGCGAGTATACGGTGACCGGGTTCTATACCAGCGAGATTGGATTCAAAGCGCTGGACAATCCGGCGCTGAAGTTCTACGCCGCGTCGCCGGAGTGTCCACACAAGGGCGATCCTGAACACTTGCATCTTCCGCAGGCTCGCTCCTGAGGACGTAGATCAAAGGGACTGAACCGCAGAGATCGCTAAGAAAAAGCCGCTGAGGTCGCAGAGAAAACCAGGGAAACAAGACTGCAGAAATCATGGCTAAGCAAATCTACGATGTGATTGTGATTGGAACCGGCGCCGGCGGCGGCATGGCGATCAAGACGCTGTGCGAGGCGGGACTGAAAGTGTGCGCTCTGAATGCGGGGCGCAGGCTCGATCCGGGGAAAGATTTCCGATTCCATCGCATGCCCTGGGATATGAAGTTCCGCGGATTGGACGATCCCAAGAGGCGCGGCGAATCGTTTGGCTACATGGACAACGAGTACACCAAGGCCGCCTGGGATCACGAGATTCCATTTACGGTCGCGCCGGGCACGAAATGGATGTGGCCACGTTGCAATGCGGTAGGTGGAAAAACGAACTTCTGGGGACGCAGTTCGGCGCGCTTCGGAGACATTGATTTGCGCGCAGCTTCGCTCGACGGCTATGACGTCGATTGGCCTGTCACGTATGACGAAATCAGTCCGTTTTACACGCGCGTGGAGAAAATGATTGGCGTCGCCAGCACGGTCCAGAACCGGCCCAGCAATCCGGATGGCTCGTACTTGCCGCCGTTCAAGTTCCGCTGCCTCGACTTCATTCTGGAGGCGGGGTGCAACAAGGTTGGCGTGCCCTATCTGCCGGATCGATGCGCGCAGCTGACGCAACCGCATGAAGGGCATCCGGCGTGCCACTTCTGCGGCGAGTGTACGACAGGTTGCGATGTGGGCGCATTTTTCTCGACGCCCTATTTCCTGTTGCCGAAAGCCGAAGCCACGAAGAATCTTGAGTTGCGCACGAACGCGCTCGCGAAAAACGTATTGGTGGACGAGAATGGGCACGCGGCCGGAGTGGCTTACATCGACCGCAAGACGAAGCAGGAAGTCGAAGTGTACGGGCGCGTGGTGGTGGTGGCAGCGTCGTGCATCGAGTCGGCGCGCATCATGCTGAACTCAAAATCGCGGCAGTGGCCCAACGGAGTCGCAAATTCCAGTGGGCAGGTAGGACGTAATCTTTGCGATCATCTTTACGGCGAGTCGGCGCGCGGATATCTGCCGCAATTGCTGGGGCAGCCCAGCTTCCCGGACCACGTAGCCGACAGCACGATTGCGTGGATGCCGCGATGGCAAAATCTGAAAGATCCGCACGAGGAAAAATTCATTCGCGGATATTCGGTTTATCCCGACGGCGGGTGCACGGAGTTTCCATGGTTCGCTAACGATCTCGACGGCTTCGGTTCGTCATTCAAGCGCGAGATCAAGCGGCGGTATCCCTCGCCGGTGAGCTTCGGAATTCAAGCGCCTTCGCTGCGCTCGGATACGAATTTTGTGGATCTCGATCCCGAGGTCAAAGATCCGTACGGGATTCCCGTCGCGCGCCTGCACTTTGAGTGGGACGAAAACGTGCTGAAGATGTGGGATCACTCCAAGCGGGTGTGTGCCGAGGTGCTGCGCGCGGCGGGCGGAGTACTCGAGAGTTCCGGTCAGGATCCGGAGATTCCGGGCTTCAGCCTGCATGAAACCGGCACGTGCCGGATGGGAAACGACCCGAAGAACTTTGTGACGAATCGCTTTGGGCAGACGCACGATGTGCCGAACTTGTATGTGTGCGACGCCAGCGTGTTTCTGAATTGCACCGACAAGACCACGACCATCAGCATTTTGGCATTCTCGCTGCGCACCTCCGAACATCTGATCGAGAACTTCCGGCGAGGCGGGCATAAGGCCGCGTGAGCCAAGCGAGGACCTGCGGGCCTGAAGCATCATCGCATTGAACTGAGCGCTTTAAAGATTCGTGTTTTATTCGCCTTTCTCGTCACCTTTGTGGTAAATAAATATGTAGGCGATGCGAAAGGCCATCAACCATCTTAAGAAGTCCGACCCTGTCCTGCGCGCCATTATCGAGCGCGTGGGGCCGTGCCGCATGGAGTTTGGGGTGCCGAAGTTTTGCAGCCTGGCCGAGGCAATCGTGTACCAGCAACTGAACGGCAAGGCGGCAGTGACGATCTTCAACCGCTTTGCGACCCTTGCGGGCGATCCGCTCACTCCGGAAGGCATTCTCAAACTGAGCGATGAGCAATTGCGCAGCGCCGGGTTGTCGAAGCAGAAGTCCGCGTACCTGAAGGATCTGTCGGCGAAGACAGCGGCTGGGCTGCTCGACTTTGCGCGACTGCCGGAACTGACGGACGCAGACGTGATTGAGCATCTAACGCAGGTGAAGGGCATCGGCGTTTGGACGGCCCATATGTTCCTGATGTTTTCTTTGCGGCGTCCGAATGTTCTGCCGACCGGCGACTATGGCGTGCAGGTGGCCATCAAGAAACACTACAAGAAGCGCAAGCTGCCCAAGCCAAAAGATATGGAAAAGATCGCGAAAGCGTGGGAGCCGTATCGCAGCGTGGCTTGCTGGTATATGTGGAGGAGTTTGGATAGCAAGACCGTTTAACAAGAGGGCACAGGGGAACACAGAGGAAAAACGAGTTCTTTGCCATGTTCTTGGTTGCCTCTGTGAACCTCCGTGTCCTGTGTGGTTAAATGGTTGACGATGGTTGATGCCAAGATTCGTGTGCTGGTGGCGAAGCCCGGGCTCGACGGGCATGATCGCGGAGCGAAAGTGATTGCTCGCGCCTTGCGTGACGCGGGTATGGAAGTGATCTACACCGGCCTGCGGCAGACGCCCGAGATGATCATCGCCGCAGCGCTGCAAGAAGATGTACAGGTGATCGGGATGTCGATTCTTTCCGGGGCGCACAACGCCATCGTGCCCCGCGTGATGGACCTGCTCAAGCAGAACAAAATGGACGACGTGATCGTGGTGGTAGGGGGCATTATCCCGAACCAGGATATTGATGGGCTGAAGAAGATAGGCGTGGCAGCAATTTTTCAGCCGGGCACGGCAATGGATGACATCGTTCAGTTCATTCGCACGCACGTGAAGGCGCCTGGCGTGCCGGCGGCCGGCTGATGGCCGAGATCAACGCGTCCCGCGTCCGGGACATCCTCTCAAAAACCGTCGGCCCGGTGCCGTGGTACTGGAAAACTTTTCCCGCTTTCCGCTCACGGGCCGGACAACGTTTCGTCTGGACTCATCATGGGGACGAGGGCCCCATTGCGCACTTGGTCACTCTCGGCCTCGAGCAGGAATCAGATAAGGCGCGCCTTGCACTGAACACCTACTGCCGTCCATTTCTGGTTCCCCCGCATTTCGTCGGCATCTGGTGCCCGGAGGGGCGCAACATTCGACTCGCCTGCTTCGATCCCGACCAGTTGAAGGCGTTTGATCTGGCGGAGGTCGCGGGCTGGTTCAAACCATCCGCGGACCGCATTTATTCGGCGACCGCCCCGATTGCAGATTTCGAGGTGCCGCTCACCTTGGGACCGGGCATGCATAAGATCGAAGCGCCCACGGAACTCGCGACCGTGGATGAACTGATCGTTCCGACCAGCTACAAGGCGATGTCGAACGACGATCCAGCGTTTGCGCTCTTCGTTTTCTACCCGCAGGCAGGACTCGTAGAGGTTCTGCCGCAGAAGTGGTTTACCACCGCGCAGTACCGCGTGGGGCAGCAATGGATCACGCGTGCGGGCCGCGATCCCGAGTCGCACCGCATTGTTGGCGAATGCTTTGGGGTGGGATCGTTTCTGCTGGAGGAAGACGGCTGCCGGCTGGCGGAGTGGGTGGAGCGGAGGACGTAGGACTTAGGTATTGGGTCCGAGGTCTTGCGCCTCGGCGTTGGGCTCTTCCCAAATGTTTTGGTGAGCTAGTGCAAAGGGTAGCCCGGTTCGCCGGGAAGATGACCGTCAAGCTTGACGACTTTCATTCCAGGCTTCACCTCGCTTGCCTCAACCAAAGTGATCGCTCCGGGAAAGACAGAAATGGCTTCCTTTTGCATACCGATGGAGGGGACACTTAGCGGCTCGCTGCCAACTTCGCCGCGGAACACCTGTGCCGTCCAGTACTGCTTGTATTCACTCTCGGACATAGCAAGCAATCGGAGCAGGACCAGCCGTTCGTGGCAGCCTGGGGCGCGCACAATGGGACGCATGGGCAAACCACCTTGCCAGGAACGTTTTTCGCCGGCAAATATCTTGTGTAGGTCGGTGAGGCTGATGCTACCGACCGGGTTCGCGGGATTCACCACCACCGCCACGTCCACTAGCTGGGCGGACGCCGACGCAGCGAAGATCACGCCCGTCATCAGGGCCACCAGCAGCACCGGGATCGATTTCGCCATCATGCTTCGTCCGAGCACTAGAAAGTAAAGGCAAATTGCAACTGCAATCCGTTCAGGTCGGGTTGGCCCTTGCGCACCGTGTGGTCCAATTGCGCGGTGAGTGCAATGAAATCGTTGAAGTCGTAACGCGTGCCAAACGAAGGCCCATGACGCAGCAAGAGGTCTTCAAAAATACTTCGCGGATTCGCGTTGACGTACTGGTAGCGCACGAACGGACGAAAATGGCGAACTTTTTCTGACACTTGGGAATAAAACGCCGGCATGTTAAACACGTTCGGACCTTGAAGGTCCGAGTGGCGGATCAGGAAGCCCTCGTTCAGCAGCTCGAGACCGTGGGCGGTATAGACCACGTAGGCATTGACGATACTCTGCCCGTACCTTAGCCCCAGAAGGTCGTCGCTGATCTTGTCATGGAAGAAGGACCCGCCCGCCTGAAGTCCGGGCACCCAATCAGGGCGCGCGAAGAAGCCCAGGAGCATGTGGTTGCCGTTGTTCTCGTCATCCAGTTGTCCGGAGCCGCTAATATCGGGGCGAATGGTGTCGCTGGAACCGTATTCGGCGACATAATTCAGGCCCAGTTTGCCGGACGGGATCAATCCCGTCACGGAAACGCCCACGGCTTGGGTGGGGAGCAGGCCGCCGTCGCTGGCATACTCCATAATCAGCGGGTGATCGGCTGTGGTTTGAAGCCACGCGGCACTGCGAAACGCCCAGTTGTAATAACCGATTCCAGTTTGGTAGCGGCCAAACGACATTTTCAGGTGGTCGTTGAAGTCGTATTTGAGGAGCACGCGTCGTAAGTCGACTTTGTACCTTTGCGCGTCGCCCTCCTGAAACACAAGTTCGGCAACCACACTGGAGCGGTCGGTGAGTTGTGAAGTCAGGAACAGATCGAAGTCACCGGTAAAGAAGTTCCCTGCAGACCCGGGAGTGAACCCGTCAGTTCCCAGTTCCGGCTTGCGCTGGTTAAGAACCTTGTAATCGGCCTCTCCGAAGCCGCGGAATCGAATCCCCGAAATTCATGCAGGGAAGAGGTGTCCTGGGGAGAGGCCTCGCTGGAAGTTGCCTGTGTTGGCTGGGGCGGGTCAGGCGTCAACGCGGTCTGAGTGGACGGAGTGCTGCCTCTCTCCGTCTCGAGGACTTTCACCCGCTGCCGCAGTTCAATTGTCTCCTGCTGGAGATCTTTTACCTGTTGTACGAGAAGCCCGATCGTTTGCTGATCGGTTGGGGCCGAGTTTTGGGCCAAGACTTGGCCGCAAAATATCACGAGCGCAATCGGTGCCCAAAGCAGTCGTCGCATAGTTTCGCTTCCGCGGTCTGCCTCTGAGTAAGCGCAGACCCTCGGTTTGACTTTCGGCAATTGCGACTGAGAGCATTGCGTTACGGAAGTACCGCTCACAAGCGATAAGAGCTAGCGTTAAGACCATGGAATGGGCCATTCGGGCAAGGATGGAACCGAACTGGGAAGAAAACTAGAATGGGTTCTCCTTTCTTCTGGGTGCAAACAGAGCGGGATGTTCCGCTTCTTCACCTGCATTCCGCCGATCGCACCAATCGCCTAAACAAGGGGTGTGTGCTGGCACTCTCCGCTGCCATTCGAGAACTGGCAAGTTCGCGGGGACCGCTAGTGATTACAGGGAACGATAGATTCTTCTCCGCGGGGGCCGAGCTAAGCGAGATTGCGGCCCTGGATGGTCCGTCCGCCTACAAGTTCTCGAAAATGGGGCAGGATTTGATGAGCGCCATTGACTGCTTTCCTGCCCCGGTGTATGCCGCGATATCGGGATACTGTATGGGCGGTGGGCTTGACCTGGCGCTGGCCTGCCATCATCGCATCGCTTCTCCGCATGCTGTCTTCGGCCACCGCGGCGCTGCTCTGGGGCTGATCACGGGCTGGGGCGGCACGCAGCGCTTGCCCCGACTAGTTGGCAAAGGACGAGCCTTAGAAATATTCGTAGCGGCCGAGAAAATCGATGCTCGGCTGGCGTTGAAGATCGGACTGGTGGACGCGATTGCCGACGATCCCGTAGCCGACGCCGTGCGGTGCATTGGGCGATCGCATGCCGAAGGTCTCGATCGATGAGAATCCGGGCCTAGCCGCATTGCGCGGTTCCGCCTGCGTGGTATACCGTAATCAGTCCGCGTCTTCGCTTCTCAACCCATGGCTGACCGAAACGAGTCTCCCCCTGTGAAGTCGTCGTCACCGGCCAACGTGCTGACGACGAAGATCGATCCTACCTCCGCGCGCTTTGAAGCCAACATGCGTTTCCTGGCGGACCTGATGTCGCAAGTGCGCAATGAGGAAGAAAAGATTTCCGAGGGCGGAGGCGCCAAGGCCATCGAGAACCAACATGCCAAAGGGCGGTTGACGGGGCGCGAACGCATTGCGCTG
>Ga0137378_10004204_pt1 | contig 12432 bp, 16 predicted proteins | sample SagtaG_21_FD_104813 | JGI IMG/M metagenome (GOLD analysis project Ga0137378, IMG submission 104813) | Vadose zone soil microbial communities from Sagehorn Ranch, Mendocino, California, USA - Sage2_L_60_16 metaG | ecosystem: Environmental > Terrestrial > Soil > Vadose zone | place: USA... | reverse complement strand
GTGGGCAATGGAGGCACGCATTTTGCCATGTATCCAGGAGCTGGATTTGAAGGCTTCTGGGGCCCGTTTGGACTCCGCTTAGAAGCGGGTGATGAGGTTTATCTGAACAACGGTACGTACAACAACCTGAGGGTGACGTTCGGACCGCAACTGCGGTTCTGAGTTGTGAGAGACAACTGAAAAAAGCAGCCCCGCAACGGCTGCTTTTATTTTGTCCAATTTGTGTACCGCTTGCACGGGAACGTTTATTGCAGCGCGATTTGCATTTTGCGCTTATCGCAATTCACAACCAGAACACGTTCCGAATTTGCGGAGAGATCGGCATCAATCGTTTCAATCTGGTCATACACATTGGCGGGCGACACGACCCGTACCTGAAGTAGATGCTTCCCGGCGGAAAAGCGAAAACTGGCCACCTGGTTCATTTCGACCGTCCGGAACAACGGATGACGCTCGTCGATGCCGCGCAAATTTCGATCAAAAACAAGTTGATCGTCCAGCCAGATTGAAGCTTTGCCAGATTTGAAATGATGGAGAATCTCAACCTCGACGTCCGCTGTCTGATCTGGCGCACTCGGTAGCGATAGAGCTTGAGGTAATGCCAAACGCGGTTTCTTGGCAGGAGTGATCTTCGCTCTGGGACTCTTCTGAACGAGGGGAGCGGATGGCACTGGCGGAGACGGCAGGTTGAGAGCGGCTGCACTGCGAAACTCGTGCGCGAAGCGCACTGCGGCTGCCATGACTCCCAACATTACGATGAAAAGTGCCGCGCTCCAGAAAGGCAGCGCGAGGAATACAGATCTCACGCCCTCGCGCCTCAGTGACGCGCGATCAGCACGCTTGTTCACCACTCGCGCAAAGAAGCCGGTTGCCTCTGCCAGAGGGTCATCGCTGGCACGAAATTTCTGTAGATCACCAGCCATCTCAGCCCCGCTTTGATATCGTTCATTGGGATTTTTGGCAATTGCACGAGAAATGATTGCATCAAGCTCAGGTGGAACTTCGTGCTGAAAGCTGGTGACTGGCACCGGCTCGATGTTCATCACCTTGAAACAAACTGTCTGAGCGCTATTGCCCTGGAATGGACGGAACCCGGTAATCATGCTGTACAGCACCACCCCAAGCGAGAACAGGTCAGAGCGCGCATCAGCTTCCTTCCCAATCATTTGCTCGGGTGCCATATAGGCTGGGCTGCCAACGAGTTGTCCGGTCTGAGTAATGGCTTCCTGGTTCAATCGCGCGATCCCGAAATCGGCAATTTTGGGGTGGCCATCTTCGGTGATGAGAATATTGGCCGGCTTTATGTCGCGGTGAATCACGCCTTGCGAGTGCGCATAATCTAGGGCTTCAGCAATCTCGTATGCGAACTGCAGCGCCGCGTTCAACGGCAACTTACGGTTTTCTCCCGTCAGAACTTTGCTGAGCGGTTCGCCAGCCACGTACTCCATCACCAAATACGGCTCGTGAGTCTCCGGATCTTCGCCCGCATCAAAAATGGTCACGATGCTGGGATGTGAAAGCCGCCCAGCTGCGCGGGCCTCCTGTAGAAACCGCGCACGGTAAGCTCGCTCGTCTTCTGGTTCTTGTCCGGCCAGGGAGATGGTCTTGATCGCGACGATGCGGTCAATCTTGGGATCGAATGCGCGATACACCACCCCCATCGCGCCGCGGCCGATCTCGGCCTCGATTAAATACCGGCCCATGGTCTGCTCGCTGAGGGTCCCCACCGTAGCTGAATGTTAAGTTCTTCTGGAGGCGCAGTCAGCTGGAAATCGGACGGAAAGAGATTACTGGAGTAACCATGGTAAGCCGAGGAGACTCGAAGTCTGGTGGAGGACTTAATGCTCGCTTTCCGCCTCCTTTGACGGAATCGAGGTCTTGCCATCCTGCTTCCGAATCGGTACAACCCCGCTCGGTAGTCCGAGGACTAGGGTATTTCCTGAGGACTCCGTGGCCGCTTGCAGTGCCCGCGGTTGGAGCAGGTTGGGATTATCGTCCATTGTCCGGGCCGCGTTGGCTAAATTTCGAAGCGCAGCAGTTTCGCCGCGGGCTCTCTCCAGTGCGGCTTGACCTTCTTTTTGGGCCTTTACTTACCTTTCATCTCACCAGGAAACATGATGTCTTTCACATCTGCTGAGAGGAGCTTTAGGCCGAGCTGCGAAGCTTTTTCTGAAGTGAGCTCCATTAACTTCCCTGGAAGCCCAGCTCAGTTTTCCAAAACGACATCGATCTTTTCTTGTCCAACTATTTCGCGAATTGCCATCTGAAGGGGCGAGATATAGGCTAGTTCGAAAGTTCGCATTCTTGTTGATGGCGACATCGGGATCCATCACTTGGAATTCTGCCGCGAGGCTAACCTTGAGCGTCACGCCGTCAGAGCTCAGGACGTCGTGCCCCCTGAATGGTCATGAACTCGGGACGGATGTCGAGGGGAACAATCGCGGAAAAAATTGAAGTCCAGTATTGGCCGGGACCCAGCGTTTTGGTGAAGCGGCCTTTCTGATATCGCAGCCCTCTTTGATACTCGTATACAGTTATCCGTCTTGAACGAAACATTCTGACGACGAGGATGAAAGCTACGACCGAGACGACCAGAATCCAGAAAAATTTGGGCACCAGTTAACTCCAGAACGCGGCGTCGGCGGACCATCAAGGTTCGACGGGGGTCTTATTCCACAGGGTCGAACTCCGATTTGCCCGAAGGCGGCCCGCCCGGGCGGGATATGAGGGTGAACCATCCCAAAGCTTGGAATCGAACCAAGTATCGGCAGGCAATAGCAAAACCAAGTCGAGATTCGACTTGGCTGCGTACCTTGCCGGTAGCGGCCTTTTATACCATGTCAGCAAGCCTGGGTGGAAATAGACTCCAGCCTTTTTGCGCGCCTCGAAGAGGTGCTGCTCATTCCTCCGGCCTCTTTCGAAGCTCAATCTTTCCTGCCTGCGGCGGAAGACTGAACGGGAATTCGACCACGGAATTCTCAACCGGCATTCGCAGAATGAATTGCTCCGGCCGCCGCCAGGGGCCAATCCACTTATTTTTGACTCCAAAGAACACCCATCCACTAGCGGAGGAATTTGACGAATCCAGAGTCATTGGCCGCAACGCCCGCGTGCTCACGAAATCCATCATTTCTGTATAGTCCTTCAACCGGGCTTGCAGTTCCGTTTCTTTCTGCTCCTTTTGCTCCGGATGCTTCTTGACCTGGTGGCGCTCGATCTCATCTGTCAGAGCATCAATGTTGTCCTGCAAATGTTTCACCAGGTCATCTGGATCGAGCGAGCTTGGCGTAATCTGAAAATGTTTCACAAACTCGAGCGTGAACCGGTTTTGCTGCACTTCAAATTGTCCGGCGCCCTTGTAGTGAAATGTAAGAAAAACTCCCAGCATCGGCGTCGCCCGATGAGGGATTTTCTCCAGTTCTTGCCGATCCACTGCCAGGGTGATATCGAAATCTCCGGACGAGATTCCGTAGTAGGAGCGGCCATCATCCGCCTGGCGAAACGTGCAGTTTGCCGCATCCTCAGCCCAGCGGACGGCAGTAAGGTCCTGTTTGCTGCCCGCCAGGGCGCACGCACTCAGTAGCGCGATAACCATTAAGCCACGGAGTAAAAACACGGAATCAGTATAAAGTGAAAGGGCGCCCTGGACCCGTCGACCGCAATGGCTTGATTCGTGGAAGCACCTTATCATCAAATACTTACCGCTCATAGGTGGACCTCACGGTCGTGGATCCTGTGGGGAATCAGAGGATTGGCAAGTAATATCGCTAGCAAAACAGGCAACTCCGAAGCTAGAATCCTCCTCTTCTATTCTGCGTTCTGCTTGTCTTTCGTGGTGGGGGAGCCATGAAATTTCAATTACCTTCTATTTTTCTGAGTGGGACAGTTCTCGCCTTACTGGTTGCGCCTAATGCACAGGCGCTTTGCCCGTTAAGCCAAGTTAACCCGTCGGTGACCGTCTGTACTCCGGCGCTCAATGCGCTGGTTCAGAGCATGGTGCATGTTGTAGCGGGTACTACGGATTCAAACACCGTCACCACGATGCAGGTCTACGTGGACAACAAACTCACGTCTTCGGTGAAGGCGTCTACGCTGGATACCTTCGTTACTCTGGCTGTGGGAAATCACACGATCACGGTGCAAGCGTGGGACACCACTGGCAAAAGCTTCAAGACCAATGTGCCAGTGGCGATGCAGCCGCCCTGCGCTTTGAATCCCGCGAATCAGACTGTGACCATCTGCTCGCTGGTAAGCGGTTCGCTAGTCAGCCAGCCGTTTCATGTAGTCGCGGCAGCGACGGATTCGAATCCGGTCAAGGGGATGACGCTGTTTATCGACGGCGTTGGCAAGGGTGGAATTTCTAATTCTGTCAGTCTGGATATGTAGGTCAGCAATCTTACGGTGGGGACGCACACTCTCGGCGTCCAGGCCCAGGACAGCACCGGCCTGGTGTTCAAGCAGAAGTTCAGCATCACGGTGACCTCGGCAGCAAATGGTTTGTCTAAACTGAAGCACATCATCTTCTTCGTGCAGGAAAACCGCTCCTTCGATGACTATTTCGGAATGCTGGGGCCTTATAAGGCGTCGCTCGGACTTGCAAATGACGTTGACGGCCTCGATCTGAACGTGACCTTGCCCAACACTCAGGGTCAGCCGGTTCACCCATATCACTATCAGACAATCTGCACCGAAAACCTCAGCCCCTCGTGGAACGAGAGTCACACCGACGTGGACGGCGGCCTCATGGATGGTTTCCTCCGGACTACGACCTCGGTGCCTTCGACGATCGATCCGACCGGAACTCGCGCGATGGGCTTCTATGACCAGAGCGACCTTCCTTATTACTATGAACTTGCGGCGCGGTTCGCCACCAGCGACCGCTTCTTCTCTCCCCTGCTCAGCAACACCGTTCCAAATCGTTTGTATCTCTTCACCGCGACTTCCTTTGGCAACATCTTTCCTCCGACTCCCCCGGCGGGAGGATTCACCCAGCCCACGATCTTCGACCATCTCGACCAGGCAGGAGTGAGCTGGCGTTACTACTATCAGGATGCAGCGACTTCTGCATTCATTCAGCAGTTTTCAACTTACAAACGAGACGCAGCCAAAGTCGTCTCAATCACGAACTGGCAGACTGATGTGCAGAATGATGCGACCTTGCCCTCGGTGATTTTCATCGAGCGCGCAGGCACCTCAGGACGCGACGAGCATCCTGGGAACAATCTGCAAAAGGGTGCGGCAGATGGCGCCAGCATCATCAACACTTTAATCAACAGTCCCTCATGGCCGGATTCCGCTTTCATCCTCACCTACGACGAAGGCGGCGGCCTGTACGACCATGTGCGGCCTGCACGCGAGGTCAAACCGGATGCGATCGCGCCAAAGCTGCGCACTGGTGATAAGCCCGGTAACTTCAATCAAAGCGGCTTCCGGGTTCCGATGGTGGTGATATCACCGTGGGTGAAGCCCAGTTTTGTGTCGCACACCGCTCGCGACTACACGTCAATTCTGCGTTTGATTGAAGACACATTTAATGTCCCCTCGCTCACGTTGCGAGACGCAAACGCTGACAACATGATGGAGTTTTTCAACTTCTCAGGCGCGCCGCCATTGCTGACACCGCCAACATTGCCTCCGCAGCCGACGAACGGTGTTTGCAATAAGAATCTGGAGAAGGCCCCCGGTTTCTGAACGAACAACCTGCCACGGATCTGCAGGGATTCACACGGATCGATTTTTTCTGCAAGGCTTCTTTGAAACAATCCGTGTTGACCCGTGAAAATCCGTGGCGTAGTTGTTCTTGGCATTTGCTGAACCTTCCTAGCTAACACAATCCCGAAAACACCTCTGCTAAGGTGAACCCAACGTCTCAGAATCAGATTGAGACAGGTCTGCGAAGGGGTAAACAAAATATGCCGTACTATGTGCGATCGGATTCTGTGGTCTCGCGTGTTATCGCTGGCGAGACCCTGATCGTTCCTGTGCGCAAGGGCGTGGGCGATCTCGCTTCCATTTACAGCCTGAACGAGGTTGCCAGCTCCATCTGGCAGACCATTACGGGTCCGTGCAGTAAAGAAGATATTGTTCGAGTGGTCGAGCAGGAATTTGCCGGAGACCGCGGGCAGATCGAACAGGAGGTGGAGTCGTTCTTGGCTGACATGCAGTCGGCAGGGCTGATCAACGAGGCTGCAAACGGGATCCAGCCATGACCATGCTCTCGGCTTCCTACGGCGAATTCAGTCTGGCGCTGCATGAGAAATTCACGGACAAACGTGCGCCGATAGATGCCACCCTTGAAGTCACGCGGCGTTGTCCGCTGGAGTGCCAGCATTGCTACAACAATCTTGCAATGGGTGATCTGGCTGCCCGGAATCGGGAACTAACCAAGGAAGAATATTTTGTTTTGCTTGGCGATCTCGCCGATATGGGAGTCATATGGCTCCTTTTTACTGGGGGCGAGATTTTTGCGCGCAAGGATTTTCTGGAGATTTACCCCTTCGCGAAGCAGAAAGGATTCCTGATCACGCTGTTCACTAACGGAATCCTTATCAATGAAAAGATCGCCGATTACTTGCGCGAGTTTCCACCCTTCAAGATCGAGATCACTTTGTATGGGCGAACCAAAGAGACCTACGAAGCGCTCACACAGATGCCGGGGAGCTATGACCGTTGCATGCGGGGAATCCAGTTGCTTCTTGATCGCGGGCTGCCGCTAAAACTCAAAACCGTTGGAACCAAGATCAACCGGCACGAAGTGGCGTCCATGAAAGAATTTGCGGAGCAGGAGTTGGGAGTCGAATTTATGTTTGACTCGCTAATGAACCCGCGTATCGATTGTTCGCAAGCCCCCTTAAATGTACGGTTGTCTCCGGAAGACGTGGTTGCGCTAGATATGCACTGGCCTAAGGTTGCGAATGAGCATCGCCAAATGCTGGCTAGAGAAATCGAGAAGCCTCCTGTTCACTTAGGAACTGTGTACTCCTGCGGCGGCGGCCTGAAGAGTTTTGCAATTGACCCCTATGGGCACATGAGCATCTGCGTGCTATCGCATCAGCACACTTATGACATCCGGGTTGGCGGTGTCCGCGCGGGAGCATTTTCTGCTGAGCGTTCGCGAGCGGAAGGCAACCTGTGCCACCAAATGTACCAACTGCCGGCTCCACTCGGTATGTAGCATGTGTCCAGCAAACGGGGAGTTGGAGAATGGCGATCCAGAATCCCCAGTTGAATTTCTCTGCGAAGTCGCACACCTGCGGGCTCTGGCGCTGGGCTTTGAAATTCCTGAACACGGAGATTGTGAGTTCTGCTCAGATCGAGAGCGGCGCAGGGCACTGAGGGATTCGGCGCAGAGAATCACTTCACAGGAGGTCACCCCCGCAGCTTGGACCGCGCCTCAATCCATTCTTCCGATTCTGAATAATTCCCAAGCAACGGCCGCGTGTGGCGGATGCGGGGCGTTTCATTGAGGCTCTTTACAGGCGCGGTTTCAACTATGGAGGCAGCGCGTTTCATGATTGACCAGAACGGGTCTGAAGAAAAAAAAAGTTATGAGCCGCCGAAAGTTACCGTGATCAGCTTGCGTCCTGAGGAAGCGGTGTTGGGGCACTGCAAGAACGCGAGTACCGGCGGCCCCGGCGGGGGCGGTTGCATGCATGTTGGAAGCTGCAGCGTCCAAGGTTCGTAGCCGCATATGCTCGCTGAAGCCGCATCTAGAATTGAAGGCAGGCAGGCACTGTGCCGGTGCAGGAATTGCGTCCGGATCGGCGGAGTTTTCCTTGCGCTGAACGGCACTTCCGCGAATGAAGTGCGTTTGAGCCACGAATTGAAGTCATTTCGGGATGAACCTGAAAGTCCAGACATCGAAGTCAATGTTGAGTGGGTTGAGAAGCTGCAACCGTGGCAAAGCAATCCTGTTTTCGACTCGGGTGCGCTTTGGACGCTATTTCGTGATGGCCCGGAATTGGTCTTCGATTTCACCAGCCCTGCGTTTGGCGATTGCCCATATAAGCGTCTTCGCACCGACGGAGATTTCCGCCATGCGCAATTACTTGTTAGTCGCGACGCAATGGCGAATCACCGACCCGTTTTCCCGCTGGAGTACCCCGCCGACGAACTTCTGATCACAAATTATTTGTCTTCGGGACTTGGCGTCGAGGTCCACGGGTGTGGACTGGTGGACTCCGAAACCGGCGGGCATCTCTTTCTTGGACACTCCGGTGCGGGAAAGAGTACGAGCACAATGCTTTGGAAATCGCGGCGCAACTGCGAAATTCTCAGTGACGATCGCATCGTCCTTCGACTGCATAACGACGAGCTGTGGATGTACGGAACGCCTTGGCATGGAGAGGCGGCGTTTGCTTCGGCAGGAAATGCCAGACTAGAGAAAATTTTCATCCTGCAGCATGGGGAACAAAACGAAATAATCGAGATTTCGCGTTCACGGGCCGTGGGGGAACTTTTCGCGCGCTGCTTCCCGTCGTTCCACAGCGCGGCTGGCCTGGGAAACACTCTCGATTTCCTGGATCGGGTTCTCCAGGTTGTCCCATGTTATGAGTTTCGATTTGTCCCGCAAGCTAGTGCCGTTGATGCGGTGCTGGGTTTTAACGGCTGATGATTTATGACTGAAGACCGGCCTCACTCACGAGCGTTCGGGGAGCTTGCGGATGAGTTGGTCGCGAATGGTCTGGGATTTCGCTTTCAGGCGAGGGGGCGAAGCATGCTGCCAACCATTCAGGATGGAGAGATTCTGGATGTGCGTCCCGTGAAGTGGACATCGGTCAAGGTTGGGGACATTGTGTTGTTTCGAGATGGTACAGAGTTCACAACGCACAGAGTATTGCGACGGAAGAATGATCTGACAGTCACGCGCGGCGATTCTGGGACAGGGGTTGGTGTCGGCGTTCGAGGATGGGAGATCGTGGGAAAAATCACGAGCAAAATATGCGCGCGAACTGGAGAGACCGTTCGACTAGAGGGTCACGCGGCGCGGTTAAGATTCGTCGCCTCTGAGATACGAACGCAAATATCACGGAAGGTTCGTCGATCATTCTTCGCAACCAGCTAGAAGTCGCCATTCCTTTGGATATTGTTGGCGCCTGTTTCCGTCCGTTCCTACCTGACAGGTGGAAGTGCGACCGTGTCCGTGATTCCCTTATCTTCCACAATCGTATAAATGAAATCTGCGGGGAGATCTTTCAGTATCTCTTTGGTGCCGCCCGGCCAACGTTGTGACTTCATTCATCTTCGATTCTGTCGCAAGTCCAAAATGCAAACGCGGGTCGTTGCTTGAAAGATAGCTTCCTCCTGCTCGCACTTCAGCAGTCTGGACCAGCTTTCCGGCGATGACCGCCACCTTCGCGCCAATTGCCATCTTGTTGCTCCTGGTGCCGATCAGTCTAAACAGCACGCGCATGGTTGCGATTGCCGCTATCGTTGAGCAAGAGCTGCGGCGGGCCATCCATGTTCAGCACAACGATATCCACATTCCCATCATTATTGAGATCACCGAAAGCTGCGCCACGACGAGAAGCATCTGGAATTCCGGCGAATACTTTTGAAATGTCATCGAACGTGCCGTCGCTTTTATTGCGGAGGAGCTGCATAGGCTCGGCGTATCGCGCCGCTCCGGGGATCTGGTCCATTTGCGGGTAAACGTGGCCGTTGGCTACGAAAATGTCAAGCCATCCGGAGTTGGAAAAATCCACGAAACCAGTCCCCCAGCCGACGTTCAAGTATGTTGGCTGGGCGACTTTGGCGGGCATCGCAACGTCGGTGAACTCACCTTTACCCAGATTGCGATACAAGGTGTCCGCCTGCTCCGTGAAGTTGGTTACGAACATGCCGACGCGGCCATCGTGAAGGTAGTCGCCCCAGTCCACGCCCATCGAGCCCTGCTGCAAACCGTCGCCGCTGACCGCGCTTCCGGAGAGCATGCTGACGTCTTCGAAGGTCCCGTCATGTTTGTTGCGGTAGAGGTAGTTCGGACCAGAATCGTTGGCCACGTAGAGATCAGGCCAGCCATCATCGTCATAGTCGCCCCATTCCACTCCGAGTCCGTAATAATGGTCGGGATCGTCCACTCCGGCTTTCTTTGAAACCTCCTCAAAAGTGCCGTCGCCGTGATTGTGGAAGAGAAGATCGCTTTCACCCTGCATTCCCCACGGCCCGCATTGCACGCGGATTCCCTTGAACCGGCACGTCTTTTCGTCGCTGCCGAACGTAGGGAGATGCTCGATATCGAAATGTACATATCGCGATACGAATAAATCGACATGACCGTCGCGATCGTAGTCAGCCCAGGCCGCCCCGGTGCTGAAGCCACCGCCCGCCAGCCCCGCTTTTTCCGTCACGTCTTCAAACTTACAGTTGCCGAGGTTGAGATAGAGCACATTGCCACCGTATCCGGTCACATAGATATCGGGCAGCCCATCGTTGTCATAGTCTGCGACTGCAACGCCCATTCCCCAGCCTTTGCGGGTGAGTCCGGCGGATTGCGTGACGGCGGTGAACTTGAATCCAGCGTCCTGGTGGTACAGCGTGATCATGGGATCTCCGCCCTGCCGGGAGTGCTCGATCGTCGAGCCGTTTGCCACGATGATGTCGAGCTTGCCGTCGTTATCGCAGTCGATCAACGCCACTCCTCCACTCATGGATTCGACAATGTATTGCTTATCCGGAGTTGAGATGTGTGGGATTGTGAGACCTACCTCTCGCGAGACGTCCCTGAAATGCGGGAGTCGGATAGTTTGCGCGATTGCAATGGAAGAAAAAATCAGAAACAGAAACAGGATTCTTCGGAGCACGATGAGATAGTCAGATTATAGAGCAGGGAAATCATGGGCCGCGGAAGGAAAGAAGAAGCACTTAACACAAGAGGGCACAGGGGTACACAGAGGAAAACACAGAGTAAAAACGAGGAAGAGTCTTCCTCTGTGTGTTCCTCCGTGTACCTCGTGGCCTCTGTGGTAATGTCCTGCGCCTTTGATTTGGAACTTGTATTCCGGCTGCACCCATGTAGAATAACGTTTTTCTTGGCTACGGAGGGAATTGCATGAAATCGTCCGCGCATTCGCTGAGCGTCAGCATCGTGCTTTGCCTGGTTGTCTCGTGCACGCCTTGGCTCCTCGCTGGCGACGCCATCCCTAAAGCGGCATGGAAGCGCGGCATTGGCCAGACTCTGGAAAACCCGGGCGGACGCAAGCCGGCACTGGCTGCCACGGGAATGATTGATGACGGCTACTGGCAGGGCGCTCCAGTAGGCGGCTTCGGGTCGGGGACCTTCTCCCGCACTTATCGCGGGGATTTCGCGCGCTGGCACATCAAGGGTGGCGTGCATAAATACCAAACCGTCTGGGCGAACCAGTTTGCGATGTATCAGAAGTCCGAAGGTGGAGAAGGTGTCGCGCAGGTCCTGACAGCTGCGCATCCGGAGAAGGGAACGCTCGATTCCTGGAACTGGGATTATCCCGTGGGAGCTGGTGACTATTATTCGCTGTATCCCAAGTCCTGGTACGACTATCGCTGGCAGAAATTCCCTGCGCATGTAGTACTCGAGCAATTCTCTCCCGTTCTACCCAATAATTATCGTGAGAGCAGCTATCCGGTCGCGGTCTATCGCTGGCACGCAGAGAACCCCACGGATAAATCGGTCACCGTTTCAGTCCTGCTTTCGTGGACAAACATGCTGGGCTGGTTCCGCGATTTTCAACGTGACATGAAGAACGGGATTAACGCGGGCAACCGCAATCGCTTCGTTGACGAACCCGCGGTCAATGGACGCGTGAAAGGGATGGTGTTCGATCGAGTGCGCCCGAAGAACGTCGAAGACGATTGGGACGGCCAATGGGCAATCGCTTCCGTTGAATCTCCTGGAGTCGAGATCACTTATCAAACCACCTTTACTCCCGCGAGAGGGCAGGAAGTCTGGGCACCGTTTTCGAAAGATGGTCGGCTGTCGAACGATAATCTAGCTTGGACCAGCAGCGAAGAGCCATTGGCCGCGGCAATAGCAGTCCGCTTCACTCTGCAAGCTGGGGAAAAGCGCACCATTCCAATGACGATCGCCTGGGACATGCCCATCGTCGAATTCGGCGCGGGCCGAAAATGGCACAAGCACTACACCGATTTCTACGGCACCACAGGCATGAATGCCTGGAAGATCGCGAAAGATGGCTTGCAGAATTCCGCCAAGTGGAGCGACGAGATCGACGCCTGGCAGGCACCATACGTAAACGACGAGAGCAAGCCCGAATGGTGTCGTGGCGAGCTGTTCAATGAAATGTACATTTTGACCGACGGCGGCTCGTTCTGGGGAAAGCCGGTCGGCTCTCCTGCGAACACCGCGCCGTCATTCGCCTTCATGGAGTGCTTCGACTATCCCTTCTACGCCACGCTGGACGTGCGTTTCTACGGATCGATGCCGCTGGTGAAATT
>Ga0137378_10004201_pt1 | contig 12438 bp, 8 predicted proteins | sample SagtaG_21_FD_104813 | JGI IMG/M metagenome (GOLD analysis project Ga0137378, IMG submission 104813) | Vadose zone soil microbial communities from Sagehorn Ranch, Mendocino, California, USA - Sage2_L_60_16 metaG | ecosystem: Environmental > Terrestrial > Soil > Vadose zone | place: USA... | reverse complement strand
CCGGTGCCGTGGCTGGGATCGACGAGGATCGGCAGATGGCTTAGTTTTTGTACCGCGGGAACGATGCTGAGATCGAGGGTGTTGCGGGTGTGGTCGGCAAAGGTGCGCACGCCGCGTTCGCACAGTGCGACGTTGTAGTTGCCCTCGCTCAGAATGTATTCAGCGGCCATCAGGAATTCTTCCAGCGTGGCCGACATGCCGCGCTTCAGCAGCACGGGTTTGCGGGCGCGTCCGGCGCGCTTCAGCAGGGAAAAATTTTGCATATTGCGGGCGCCGATCTGGATCACGTCGGCATACTCTTCGACCAGGTCGAGCGACTCGTGGTCGATGGCTTCGGTGATGATCTTCATCCCAAACTGCTGGCGGATTTCCGCCATGATGCGCAGGCCTTCCTCGCCCAGTCCCTGAAAAGAGTAAGGCGACGTGCGAGGCTTGTAGGCTCCGCCGCGGAAAAACTGTGCTCCGGCGCGGTGCACGCGCTCGGCGACGGTAAACGCCTGCTCGCGATTCTCGATGGCGCACGGCCCGGCCACAATGGCCAGCCCGGGCCCGCCGATGGTGGCGGCGGTTCCCGAAAAAGTGATGACCGTGTTCTCTTCCTTGACATCGCGGCTCACCAGTTTATATGGCTTCGAAACCGCGATGACTTCCTGCACCCCCGGCATTTCTTCGAGCGTGCCCTGTTCGACTTCGCCCTTATTGCCGGTGATGCCGATGGCGGTGCGGGTCGCGCCCGGCATGGGATGGGCGCGATAGCCCAGCTTCTCGATTTTCTGGCAAACGGCGCGCACCTGTTCTTCGGTGGCCAGCGCCTTCATGACAACCAGCATAATTTCACCCTAGGAATGATTCATGTGGGGACAGCCTGCCCTGGCTGTCCGGTCGAGCGAAGCTCGACTCCGCGGCTGCAGGAGAAGCCGCGCATTAAGTCTACCGTTCGCCACGCCTGCACCGCAAATAGGCAACCCCGCGAGTGTGGGGACGGGCGACTCGCCCGTCCCTCCGAGCAATGGGAGGCGAATCGTTATAATTTTCCATGCCCCGCTCCGTAGCTCGCGAACAGGACATTCTCAAGCGGCGCTCGCCCAATCGCCCGCCCCGCCTAACATCCCGCCGTATTGGCATTCACATCTCCTCCGCTGGAGGAGTGCATAACGCCGCCGAACGAGCGTATCGCCTGGGTTGCAACACGTTCCAGGTTTTCTCTTCCAGCTCGCGGCAATGGGCCCAGTATGAACTGGGCGAGTTGCAGTGCGCTGAAATGAACCGGCTGCGGACCCGTTACGAATCTGAAGCCACAGGTGATTCACACGAATTACCTGGTGAACCTGGCCAGTTCGAATGAGCTTTTTCTGCAGAAATCGATGGAAGCGTTTCGGGGCGAGGTCGAGCGCGCCCTTTCTCTGTGCGCGGAATATCTGGTCCTGCATCCCGCTCGTTTCGCGGCGCCGACCGCGAGCAAGGACTGCTGCGCACCGCGGCCGCCATTGCCGCGTCCACGCAAGGGCTCGACCTTGGCAAGGGGGCCTAACCATCCTGATCGAGAATACAGCCGGATCGGAATTCTCGCTCGGCGGAAGTTTCGAGCAGGTCGCGGAGGTTCTGGACCGCCTTCGCGGACTCGTTCCCGTCGGCGCCTGCATTGACACGTGTCATACGCACGTTGCGGGATACGACATTGTTAGCGAGGAGGGTCTATACCAGACCTTGCAGCATCTCGATGCGACTGTCGGCCTGAATCGCGTCAAGGTATGGCACTGCAACGACGCCAAAGCGGCGCGCGGTTCGAAGCTCGACCGCCATCAGCAGATCGGGAAGGGAACTATCGGCAAAGAGACATTTCGAATTCTGCTCAACGATCTTCGGCTGGCCCATGCCGCCTTCATCGCCGAAACACCAATTGACAAACCGGGTGACGACCGCAGGAACGTAGATGCGCTGAAAAAGCTGGTGGTAGAGACGTAGCTACGGGAGTGTAACTACGTCTCCGCTGACTACCGCGAACGATGGCGAGAGAGATGTTGCAAGCAGCGTCTCGAAAGGTAGTTCGTTGTAGAATCTAAGTTTCAACTTTCGAGCCAGTTCTCTTATGCCGCAGGAAGAAAAGTCAGAAGCCACCGTGACTCAAGCCGATCGTCCCAACCCGGAACGCGCAGCCGACCGTCCCAACGTCGATCGTCCAAACGACGAGCGCTACGATCCCCAGCGCGTCGAGATGAAGTGGTTCGAGCGCTGGCGGCAGGACGCTTCGCTCTACGCCGCCGAGCCGGACTCGACCAAGAAAAAATATTACGTGCTTGAAATGCTGCCCTATCCTTCCGGCGCGTTGCACATGGGACATGTGCGCAACTACGCCATCGGCGACGCGCTTGCCCGGTACATGTGGATGAATGGATACAACGTGCTGCATCCCATGGGCTGGGATTCGTTCGGCTTGCCCGCGGAAAATGCGGCCATTCAGAACAATACGCCGCCACGCCAGTGGACGCTCAACAACATAGCCAACATGAAGGCGCAATTTAATCGCATGGGCTTCGCCTTCGACTGGTCGCGCGAAGTCACCACCTGCTTTCCGGAATACTACCGCTGGAACCAGTGGTTCTTCCTCAAGCTCTTCGAGCGGGGACTGGCGTATCGCAAGAAGAGCAAAGTGAATTGGTGCCCGAAGTGCGCGACCGTGCTGGCCAACGAGCAGGTGCTCTCGAACGGATGCTGCTGGCGCCACGAGGACACGTTGGTCGAACAGCGCGAGCTTGAGCAATGGTTCGTGCGCACCACGAAGTATGCCGACGAACTGCTGGATGGTTTGGACAAGCTGCCAGGCTGGCCGGAGAAAGTCCGCACCATGCAGCGCAACTGGATTGGCCGCAGCGAAGGCACGCTGGTCGACTTCAAACTCGATTACGCGGAGAACCACAAAGGATTCGGCCCCGGCGGTTCGACGATCAGTGTTTTTACGACGCGCGTGGATACGATCTTTGGCGCGACCTCGGTTCAGCTTGCGCCGGAGCATCCCATCGTCAAAGATTTGGCGGTGGCGAATCCTGACCTTCGCGCAAAGGTCGATCAACTCATCGCCGAGCAGCGCAAGGCGAAAGAAACCGGCGACATCGGCGAGATTGAAAAGCATGGCGTCCCCACCGGCCGCTTTGCCATCAATCCGTTCAACAGCGAGCGGGTGCCGGTCTGGGTCGCGAACTATATCATGATGGCTTCCGTCCCCTACGCCATCATGAGCGTGCCCGCGCACGACAAGCGCGCCTACGAGTTCGCCAAGAAATATGGGCTTGAGATCCGCCTGGTCATCTTGCCGATCGCGAACGATCCCGAAGAGACCATGGCCGAACCCCAGCTTCCCTTTGTCGGGCACGACGGCATGCTGATCAACTCCGGGAGGTACGGCGGCTTGGCTTGCGCGGAAGCGATCAAGACAATGTCCGCCTACGCTGAAGAGAACAAGTTCGGCAAAGCGACGGTTACCTATCGCCTGAAAGACTGGGGGATTTCGCGGCAGCGCTACTGGGGCACGCCCATTCCCATGCTCTATTGCGAGAAGGATGGCATCGTCGCCGTGCCCGAAAAAGATCTGCCGGTCCTCTTGCCGGAGAACGTGGAAGTAACCCTTGCGGGCGGATCGCCGCTGGGCAACGTTCCAGAATTCGTTAACGCCACCTGCCCCAAATGTGGCGGCCCAGCGCGGCGCGAGACCGATACCATGGACACCTTTGTCGATTCGTCCTGGTATTTCTATCGCTACACTGACGCGCACAACGACCGTGCGCCGTTCGACGGCAAGGCCGCGCAATATTGGTTTCCGATCGATCAGTACATCGGCGGCGTCGAGCATGCGATCTTGCACCTCATTTACTCGCGCTTCTGGACGAAATTCATGCGCGACCTCGGCTTGATCACCAACGACGAGCCTGTCGAGCGGTTGTTCACGCAGGGCATGGTCATCAAAGACGGCAGGAAGATGTCGAAGAACCTGGGCAACGTGGTGTCGCCTGATGAGATGGTTGCGCGTTACGGCTCTGACGCCGCACGCTTAAACAGCTTGTTTGCGGCGCCGCCGGATCGCGATCTTGACTGGCAGGATTCTGGCGTCGAAGGCATTCAGCGATTCTTGGGGCGTGTGTATCGGTTTGTCGTGAAACACGCTCCGCCATCGTCTGGAACGCTGTCGGCAGAGACGTTGCAAGCAACGTCTCTACAGCCTGCGGCGCGCGCCATCCAGCGCAAGCTGCACCAGACGATCAAGCGCGTCAGCGACGACTTCCAGGGACGCTGGCACTTCAACACCTGCATCTCGGCCATCATGGAACTGGTAAACGTTTTGTATGGCGCGGAAGAGGCGATTGCTCAGAAGGCCGTTCCGGTGCCTTTTCTAGCCAACGTCCAGCGCAACCTCGTCTTGCTGCTGGCGCCGTTCGCGCCGTATCTCGCGCACGAACTCTGGGAGATGCTGGGCGAAAAGGGAAATCTTCTCAAAGCACCATGGCCGAAGTACGACGCCGCGCTGGCCAAGGAAGAAGAAATCGTAATCCCGGTTCAGGTCAATGGCAAGCTGCGCAGCCGCGTCGTTGTGCCTGCCGACGCCACCGAAGAAACGGTTCTCGAACACGCGCTCGCCGATGAGAAGATCCAGGCGTTGATCGCCGGCAAGCAGGTTGTGAAGAAGATCTACGTTCCCGGCAAGCTGGTGAATATCGTGGTGAAGTAGCGCCGCTCTTCGCTACCCTATTCTGAACCTGTCATCCTGAGCGGAGTGGCTGGTTCGCGAACGCGAAACAGTCACGCAGTCGAAGGACCCCTAGCAGCTTGTGCCCGAATCAGGCATCGCGAGGCATTCTCACGATGACGCCTCCGATTTCCGAATGCATGGGGAGAACTCCCCCACACTTGGCGTGTGCTGCGATTTGCGTAGGGGTCCTTCGACTCCGCAACGGCTCCACTTCGTGGAGCCATTGCTGCGCTCAGGATGACAGTGAGGAAGACCGTGAATGAGTTATCCTGAGAACAGATGGCCATCTCGCCCACGACGGAAGGTTTTCGCGCTGCGTTCCGGCGGCCGTCGCTGACCCTTGGCGAGATCGCGTGGCGGTGGACTGCCGGCGGTTCAGCCGCAGCGCTACTGCTCTTCGGCCTGTTCGAATATCTTGACACGCTGCCGGTGACCAACGGCGAACTGCTTTTCTTGCGGACCCGGCATCCCTATCTTGTTGCAGAAGCGATTGCTCACATCCTCCGCGGAAGCCTAAACCGCGTAGTGATCGCAGGATTGCTTGCCGCCTTGATGTTGGGAGTGCTTTGGATCGCCGCCGCCTCCATGGGCCGGATTGCTACCGTCGGTGGCCTGTTGGACTACTTTCGTCGAGATGTTGCTGGCACTGCCGGCGGCGGTTCGAATGGTCGGAGAGATGTTGCAAACGACGTCTCTGCGAATAACGTGGCTCTGCCAGCGCTGTTCAGGCTCAACTTCCTGCGCGCCGCCGTAGCGCTGGCCGCGGTCTTCGGATTCATGGGGGCGTCAATCCTGGCGGGATTCGCCTCACCCGACGCCCATCCTCGACCCGGACTCGCCTTCCTTCTGTTTCTCCCTCTGGGAGCGCTGATCTGCTGGGTGTGGTCGGTACTGAACTGGCTGTTGTCGCTGGCAGGCATGTTTGCCGTGCGCGATGGCGAGGACGCGGTGGGCGCGATCACCTCCGCCGTAGCTTTCTGCCGCGAACGGACCGGGGCGGTTTTCGCGGTGAGCACCTGGACCGGACTGGCTCACCTGGTCGCATTTGTGGGCGCGACCACGGTGGTCTCCATGCCGCTAGGCTTCGTTGCCGTGGTGCCGTGGCGGTTGGTGGTCGCAGTCATGATTCTGGTCACCGTGATTTATCTCGCACTAGCTGATTGGCTCTATATGGCCCGTCTCGCGGGATATGTCTGCATCGCGGAAACGCCGCAGGCGTTGTTGGCGCCGTTGCCGCCCGCGCCGCTGCCGTCGTCACCGCCACGGGAAGCGCCGCCGGTGCAGACCACCATCGACCGCGATGAACCGATATTGAGCGACCTGCCAAACCTGGCCGTAGAGACGTAGATTGCGGCGTCTCTGCCTGCGGCATTTCGAATCGCGGCGAGAGAGACCTTGCAAGCAGCATCTCTACCAATGATCTCGCACGGGACGCCCGCTCCCTTTACACCCTCTCCCCAAATTTGAGAAACTCATTTGTGGAAACCCAATCCCGGCACATCCCCTCTTTGATCGGCCAGAGCATCGTTATCCTCGACTTTGGCGCGCAGTATACCCAACTCATCGCGCGTCGCATCCGCGAACAGAGTGTGTTTTCCGTCGTGCTGCCTTGCACGGCCAAGCTCGACGAGGTCAAGAGCTACGCGCCCGTCGGCATCGTGCTTTCCGGAGCTCCCTGGTCGGTTTACGACAAAGATGCGCCGCCGGCCGATGCCCGTGTCTTCGAGCTGGGCGTGCCCGTACTCGGCATTTGTTACGGATTGCAGTTCATGGTACACACGCTGGGCGGCAAGGTGCGCCCCGCCGACAAACGCGAGTACGGCCACGCGGAAATTGACATCGTTTCGGACTCGATTCTTTTTCAAGGCATGGCCAAGAAACTCGCGGTCTGGATGTCGCACGGCGACGAAGCCCTCGAACTGCCGCCGGGCTTCGAGTTGATGGCGAAGACCCACTACGCGGTGGCCGGCATTCAAAACACCGCGAAGAGATGGTACGCGGTCCAGTTCCATCCCGAAGTGCACCACACGCCGCAAGGCACGCAGATGCTGAAGAATTTTATCTTTCAGATTTGCGGCGCCAAGCCGACATGGACGGCGCAGCGTTTCATTGATTCGACTGTCGAGCAGGTGAAACAGCAAGTGGGCAGCGGACGGGCAATTTGTGCGCTGTCGGGTGGGGTGGATTCGTCGGTCGCCGCAGTCTTGGTCGATCGCGCCCTGCGCGATGCCAAAGGCAAGCATGCCTTGAGCGGAGCCGAAGGGTCGCGGCTGACCTGCGTGTTCGTGAACAACGGAGTGCTGCGTAAGAACGAATTCGAGAAAGTGCAGAAAACGCTGCGCGACAAACTTGGACTGCATCTCGATGCCGTCGATGCGACGGATCGTTTTCTCAAGAAGCTTGCAGGCGTTAGCGATCCCGAGAAGAAGCGCAAGATCATCGGGAACGAATTCATCAAAGTTTTCGAAAAAGAAGCCTGCCGCATCGAGAAGACCGAGGGCAAGGTCAAGTGGCTGGTGCAGGGAACGCTCTATCCCGATGTGATCGAGTCGCGCTCGGTGCGCGGTCCGTCGCAAGTGATCAAGTCGCATCACAATGTTGGCGGCCTGCCCGAGAAGATGAAGCTCAAGCTGATCGAGCCGCTGAAAGATTTATTCAAGGACGAAGTCCGCAAGATCGGCCGAGACCTCGGGATGCCCGAGGAAATCCTGCAGCGGCAGCCGTTTCCCGGCCCCGGCCTCGCCGTGCGCGTGCTGGGAGAAGTTACGCCCGAGCGCCTGGCGCTGCTACGCGAGTGCGACGACATTGTAGTCAGCGAAATCAAAGAGGCCGGGCTCTACACGAAAGTCTGGCAGTCGTTCGCCGTGCTGCTGCCGGTGATGTCCGTCGGAGTGATGGGCGACAGCCGGACGTATGCCTATGCCTGCGCCATCCGCGCAGTGAGTTCGGAAGACGGCATGACCGCCGACTGGGTCGCGCTTCCGCACGATGTGCTGAAGACCATCTCCACCCGGATCGTGAATGAAGTGAAGGGCGTGAACCGCGTGGTCTATGACATCACGTCGAAGCCGCCGGGGACGATTGAGTGGGAGTGAAGGGAAAGCCTCTAGCTCCTAGCTTCTAGCCAAATCTGCTCGCGTCGTTACTATATCTTCACCGCGACATCCCAGTGTTAAAGCCGCACTCTTTAGCGGCGCTTTGCATCACGACTGGAAGCCGCGCCTTTCCCGGGGGCGTCGTGCCAGAGTATTTTGCCTCTCAGTTGCCGGATATTCTTTTGTGCATACGTCTGGACCAATAGCCGCAGGGCAGCTTCCACCGTCGCCTTCTTGGTCCGAATGCCGCCTAGCCGCATCGCTCGACGGAGCAGACGGGCGTCTATGTCGATGCTGCATCTCATGAAGACCTCACGGGAATATATCGGCAAGAATCTGTTTCGCGCGAATAGTGGTACTTCACTCGTCCCGATGCACTGTCTCCATCGAAAACGCGGGTAGGCACACTGCGATGTATTCCGCGCCGTCTTGGTGCGGGGTGGAGTAGCGTATCCACTCGCCGGCGTGAGTGATGACGGCCTGTCCGGCGGCGACGTCGAGGGAAGTGAGCGATCCGTTTGTGGTTTTGTGCTCGACCCGCAGCATCCCTTTCAGGACGATCGTGAATTCGTCGAACTCGGGAGTCTGGCCGGGTTCGAGCCATCCTTGCGGGCTGCGCATCTGGGCGACGCTGGCGGTGGAGGTTTTCGTGTTGACGCGTCCGACGTATTCGTCGATGAGTTTGGGTTTGTTGCCTGCGGACTGAATTCTTGTAGGCTGTGAGATGAGGTTTGGCATGGGGTTCTGCTTCCGGAGTAAAGACTACAACAAAAAGCGCTTATCGCAGAGTTAGCGAAGAAAAGCCGCGGAGCGCGCAGAGAAGCGCCTGAGTTATGCGCTCGATCGGGTAGCCTCTTCTTAAAGGTCGCTCGGCCCAGGAAAGAAAAATCTGTGGAAGACCGGAGAGCGGGTCTCCAATCTTCCACTCGTCTTACGGGCACGGATACGGTGCGCCGGGAGTCGGCGGTGTGCCGGGAATGACCGTCGGCGGACCCGGTACGCCATCGGGTCCAGGCATTCCCGCGATCACCGTCGGTGGTGTACCGGGCGTGCCTGGAGTGAAGCAGGTGCCGTGGTCGATGGTCGTGGAGGGAAACGCAACCGGCACCGGGTGCGGCGCGGGCATGGGAACTACCGCCGGATGCTGCTGCGCCTCGCGGTTTGCGTCAACGACGTCCGCCTGCGCCAGGGTCAGCGGCTGCGGAAGAGTCATCTCCATCGGCGAGCCCACGTCGACGAAGAATTGATGGCTGTGGGTCAGCAGCACAAGAGCCACCACGCCGCCAGCAGCCAGGCCGACCACGCTGCCAATGGCCAAGCCCTTCGACGTGCTGGAGGTGAGCGTGGTTCCTCCGAGAGTGGAGCTTTGCGTCGTGTGGGCAGCGCTGCCGATCAGCGCTCCCAGGCCCAGGCCGGCCATAGGAGCGATGACGGCGCCCGCTTTCACGCCGCTGCTGGGATTGAGCCAGGCCGTGCCCTCCTCACTGTCGATCGTGAGCGGTCCGGCGATGCTGGCCACATAGCCGTCAGGAAAAATCACAGCGATAGATTGCAGCAGCATTTCGGTGTGATTGCCCTTGCGCGTGAGCTTGTCGACTTTTCCCTGCACAAAAATTCCACCGGGGATGACCACGTGGTCGCCGACCGTGACCGGTGCGGTAGTTTGAGCATGAATCTCATCTCCCCGATGCGTGGTGTTGCTGAAGATCGGATTGGTGAGCACCAGCGCGAATCGGGTTCCGGCAGGGATGGTCTCAGTGGCTGGGTTGGGCATTGCCGGAGCTTGCATGGATTGCGAGTCCGGCGGTGACGGTGATTGGGGTTGAGCGTTGGCGTTGGCGTTGACATTATCTTGCGCCATGCAGGTAACGGCAAAAACGAGGGTTGTAAGTGCAGCGAGAATTCGTCTCGCATTTGTCCCGGCCATAGTCAGAAAGGCAATCATGGTCGAAACGGTACTGGGGAAACTACGGATGTTCGCCATTTGCTACCTCCTGTCGAAAGCCCGTGCCACGGCGCTTTCGATTTTTGCGGACCTTTCGTGCGGATCTCGGGAGAGAGAACCCGCACTCCATCGAATAGACTCGCTATCCAACGGGAACGGTATCCGTTCTCTTGGTAAAGGTTTGTAGTAAGACAGTCGGGATTTGTAAAGGACGCGCCGGCCGTGGGTTGTGATGAATTTCGCATCACCGCCATCGAACGGCCAAAAAAACGTCGCAAGAAAGTCTCTACGAGACTTTTTCCGCGACCCAGCGTGAGATGGCGGTGACCACCTTTCGCGGGGCGAAGCGCGTGGACTGCGCCACTATCCAGTTGTGTGCGCCAGAGATGGCCAGACCCCGGCCCCGCATCACGGCGCGATAACCGTCCAGGGCGACCTTTTCCGCAGACATCGCTCCAAGCTGCTTGAAGAGGCGGGAATTTTCCATGCCGGCGCGCTTGGCAAAGTCCGTGTGCGTCCCTCCCGGACAAAAACAAGTAACGGTGACGCCCGAGCCGCGCAGTTCGTTGGCGATCGCCTCGGAGAAAGAGAGGATGTAAGCCTTGGTGGCATAGTAGACGGCCATCAGCGGGCCGGGCTGAAAGGCGGCGGTGGAAGCGACATTCATCATCCGGCCGCTATGGCGCTGCACCATGGGTGGCAGGAAGAGCCTTGTCAGTTGCGTGAGTGCAGTGATGTTGAGATGGATCTGGCCGAGGATCTCTTCCTCGGGCATTTGCGCAAATTCGCCGAAGGCGCCGAATCCTGCGTTGTTGACGAGGATGTCGACGGTGATGCTCTCGCGCTGGAGTTGGTCGAAGAGAAATTTCGGCGCCGGCGGTTCGGCAAGATCGATCGCGACAGTCTTTACTGTGACGCCGCGAGTTTGCAGCTCCGTGGCGACTTGTGCGAGTTTGCCGGCGCTGCGGGCGACGAGGACCAAGTCGTGATGGTCACGGGCGAAGCATTTGGCCAGTTCGTAGCCGATGCCGCCGGAGGCACCAGTGATGAGAACGGTGGACATGAGTGACTCCTCCCTGGGTCGAAGCGAGGGAACCATCTTAACCGCCGAGAGCGCTGAGAAGGTGTGGGGAGGGCGCTGAGAGAGCGGGTAGGTTGGATGAAACAGAAAAGGCGCGGGCGAGGGCGCCCGCGCCACACTTGTGGTTCACAAACTCCTTACGCGTGTACCAGTTCGACGCCGTAGATCGAGTGCCAACTGGTCGCGGCTTTCAGCTTGTCATTGACGTTGTGGATGTTCTTTACGCCCTCAGTTTCAAGCCACTGACGGAACGCGGCTGCGCCTTGCTTGGCATAAACCGGGATACCTTCCTTCCACGTGGCGCGGCCGCAGAGGACGCCGTTGAACTTCACGCCGGATTCTCCGGCAAGTTCCAGCGTCTCGCTGAACTCTGCGTTGCTCACGCCCGCCGACAAATAAATGAATGGCTTGGTCGCGACGTTGGCCGCCTTGTGGAACAGGTCGATGGCTTCTTGCTTGGTGTACGCCTTCTGCCCGCCGAACGACTTGGTGCCTTCGACGAACTTCATGTTCACCGGCACTTCGACTTTCAGCACGTCGACGCCGTAGCGGTCTTTGCTGAACTCGCGCATGCTCTCGGTAACGATGTGCGGTTTCTTTTTGGCGTAGTCGAGGCCCTTTTCGTCGGCGCCCTCTTCGTAGCCTACGAACTCGAGGAAGTACGGGATGTCATTGGCGCGGCACTCGTCGCCGATTCGCTCGACCCAGGCATGCTTCTTGTCGTTCACGTCCTTCGGGTCGTCGGGTGTGTAGTAGAGCAGAATCTTGAGGCAGTCGGCGCCGGCTTCTTTCAGGCGGCGGACCGACCAGTGATCGAGCAGGTCGCCGAGGCGCCCGGGACCGGTCTTGTCGTATCCAGTCTTCTCATACGCCAGCAGGAGCCCGGCGTTTTTGGCGCGGCGCTTCGAGGCGGGCAGTCCCCACTCGGGGTCGAGCAGGATGGCGGTGGCGTGCGGGGTGAGAACTTCGGTGACCAGGGACTTGAACTCTTCCATCATGGCGTCGGTGACTTCGCTGCCTTTTTCCTTGGCCAGCGATTTCTGCAGCGAACCGCGCTGGTCCATGGCAGCGGCCGCGATGACGCCGCGTTCGTTGGAGACTTTCTTGAGACCGGCAAGTTTGCCAGGGGTGAGCTTCATGGGAAATCCTCCTATAGAGCGGATGAAGATGAGTGCGTGGAACTAGCAATTGTAAACCAAGGAGGTGGGAGAGCGGCGGCGGGCTCGGGTCTAGAACTAGGCCGGACCTATTGGCCTCCCGAATTGGTGATCACTGTCACGTCCATCCGCTTGGACACCACCCCAACTTGGGGAGGGGTGCAACTGAGAGCGTCTGCGATCAGGGTTGCTCTGCCGCGAAGATAAGGCGGAGAATATCTGGATTGGAGCTTCCAATCCCCGGCAGCCAGACTTGCGAGGGGACGTACTTCCTCGGTTACGTACGACAACCCCGGCGCGAGCTTAATCCAGTTCACGTTTGCATCATCGAGTAGCTCTTGATCAGATTTGACTCGGGGATAGAAGCCCTCGATGAAATTATCGCTCTCACCTTTGTGGTTGGTTGCAATAGTGCGAAT
>Ga0137378_10004198_pt1 | contig 12441 bp, 7 predicted proteins | sample SagtaG_21_FD_104813 | JGI IMG/M metagenome (GOLD analysis project Ga0137378, IMG submission 104813) | Vadose zone soil microbial communities from Sagehorn Ranch, Mendocino, California, USA - Sage2_L_60_16 metaG | ecosystem: Environmental > Terrestrial > Soil > Vadose zone | place: USA... | reverse complement strand
TTGGGAAAGCCACTTGGAATAAAACGCCTGGGCGCGCTGATTATTCAGGATGCGCTTGAATCCGTGCTCTCGGAGGAAGCGGACTGTATCTTCCAGCTCTTTGCCGAGCTGGGAGTCTTCACCATTGACGATCGGATCGACGTATTCCCTCAAGAACACTTCCAACAACGAACCGGCCGCGCGGCTCGCCCGAGAGCAGAGCGCGCCGGTGATTTCGGGGGGCAGATTGCGGAGCACGGATACAAAGCCGTCCGGATTGCTCGCGAATGCCGACAGGAAATGACGATCGCGTTCGGACCAATGAGCCGGAGTAAAATCGGGCCTGTACTCGTTTAGAATTTCCTGCATGGTTAAACAGCCTACTTTCCTTCAGGGTCTGGTTGGGTCTGCCATTCCTCTGGCGGTCGCGCTGGCCGTGATCCTCATTGCCACAGCTCTCGTCTATACTTTCTGGTTCGGTGTGGACTGGATCACGAAATATTTATTTTAAGAACAGCCACAAAAAGCCACAGAAGCCGCAAACTTAATTCAATTTTCTGTGTCCCTTGTGCATTTTTGCGGCCAAGGTTTCCAAAAAGCCCGAGATATCCTGCCTGTCCGTGAGCGCTTTTTCGAAGAGATCGCCAAACTTGTCCAGCCTTTTAAAAATCGTTTTGATCGTGAATTCCGCCGGATCCATCTTTCGCTTCAGTTCTTCCCATTTCAAGGGCGTCGAAACCGGCGCCCCAGCGCGAGGTCGCGGCGAATAGACGGATGCGACAGTCTTACCCCGAATGTTTTGGAGATAATCCACATAGACGTGATGCGGTTTCCGCCTACGGACGACGCGTTCGATCGTTGCGTATTCAGGTGCTCGTTGAACGACGATGGACGCGATCGTTTCGGCAAAAATGCGTACTTCTTCATACGTGTACGTATTCTGCAAAACCGGCAAATGCACGTGAATGCCGGAGGCGCCTGATGTTTTCGGATACCCGCGCAAGCCGAGCTCGTCGAGCGTCTCTTTGAGAATCAGGGCCACCTTCTGAACGGACCCGAACGGCGCCTCGACAGGATCTAAATCGAACACCAAATAGTCGGGATAGTCCAGGTGCTGGACCCGGGACATCCAGGGATTTTGCTGGATATTGCCGCTGTTCGCGATGTAGAGCAACTGCTCACGGTCGGCGCCGATGAAGTAGCGGATATTCCGGTCGACATCTTCCGAATAGATCTCCTGCGTGCGAATCCACTCCGGCGTGTAATCGGGTGCGTCTTTCTGATAAAAGGACGGGCCATAAATCCCATCGGGAAACCGCTCGAAGACGAGCGGCCGGTCGAGTAGATGCGGAATGATGTATGGCGAGATCTTGTCATAGTAGCCGATGAGGCCGCCCTTGGTGTAACCGTCCTCGGGCCAGAAGACTTTATCGAGGTTGGTGAAGGGAATGACTTTTTCAAGATTGGTGGAGGAAATGGGACCCTCACCCGGCTCGCGCTTCGTCTCTTGAGGCTTCGCCCTATCGGGCTCGCGCTTCGCGCGGCCGGCCTCTCCCCCTGGGAGAGGCCGCCGCGCAGCGGCGGGTGAGGGTCTCGGTATTGCATCTTCCAGCTGGCAGTCCTTCGGATCGACATCGTCCCTGAATCCTTGAAATATTGGTGCGCGGAGCTTTTTATCGGACGTCCATTCGTTGAAGCGAACCTCGCATACCAACCGGGGTTCGACCCAGGTTGGCTTTCTGATTTCTGCAGGAATTCCGTTGAACGGACGCTCTTTGACGATCAGCGGTACCAGTGCCTTGTGCACCTGTACCAACATGCGGTCATCGAAACCGCCTCCTACCCGTCCCACATAAATCAGATCACCATTCCTGTACAGCCCGGCCAACAACGCGCCGAAATGTTTTCGAGATCCTTCGGGCGCAGTAAATCCTCCGACGACGAAATGACCGGTCTTCTGCGTTTTGATCTTGAGCCAGTATTTCGAGCGTCCCTGTTGGTATTCGCTTTTCCGCTGCTTAGCCACAACCCCTTCGAGGCCGTGCTCTTCAACTGCTTTGAAAAATGCGACGCCATTTGCTTCCACATGATCGGCGAAGCGAATCCAGCCGCTGTTGTCGGGAAGTAATTTTCGAAGCACAGCCTTGCGGTGCCCGAGAGGAAACTTCATTAACGTGTATCCATTGAGGTACAGGAGATCGAAGGCATATAAATAAACAGGCATCCGGCGGTCGGCTTCGGCGATGTCCTTCGCGCGAGAGAGGTGGATTCGCGGTTGAAGCAGTTCGAAATGCGCCTCGCCCTTTTCATCGAGAGCCACGATCTCGCCGTCAAGGACGGCCCGGTCGGCCGGAAGTGTCGCAACGGCTTCTACCAAGGTTGGAAACCGATGCGTCAGGCTCTTCCCATTGCGGGTCCACATCGCAATCTTAGAATCTTCCTTCACGACCAGAGCCCGCATTCCGTCGAGCTTCAATTCGAACAGCCACTCGTCGTTATCGAACGGTTTCTCAATCAGCGTTGTGAGCATCGGCTGGACGATTTTGGGAACGGGCGAACGGCCAGCTTTCTTCATGCCGAATTGTTCAAGTTCGCGCTCGATAGGAGTGACCCAATGTCTTCCGCGGTTCTTCTCGCCGACTTCGTCGACGAGTTGTCCGGAGACGACCGATTCAGGCCGTATCGAGGTGATGTCGTCTTCAGTAGAAGCGTAGCTGTCGCGGACCTTGAAGAAAATCCACTGGCGCGGTTCGCGGCTGCCCCGCACCAGCACCCATTCGCCTTTGAGTTTTTTGCCTCTGAGAACGAAATGCAGCTTCCCTTTCTTCCAGCCCTTCTCAGGTGTTTCGGGATCGACCATCTCGTACGTGCCGTTATCCCAAATAATGACTTTGCCGGCGCCGTAGTTCCCTTTCGGGATGACGCCTTCAAATTCGCCATAGTCGATCGGATGATCCTCCGTCTCCATAGCGAGACGTTTCTCGGCGGGATTGAACGACGGACCTCTGGGGATCGCCCACGATCGAAGGACGCCTCCCATTTCAAGCCGGAAGTCGTAGTGGAGACGAGTCGCGTGATGCTTCTGGATAACGAAGCCGTTCCCGCGCCCTTCTTTTACGGCGCCCGCCGGTTCTGGGGTGTTGTCGAATTTCCGTTTCCTTTTGTATTCTTCAAGGCCCATCTTTTTAGGTCCCGTACTGGATTACGTCGACTCATTCTTGAGGCTGCGCGCTATCGCGCTTGCGCTGCGCGGGGACGGCCTCGTGGATTCGGAATTCTCCGCAGCGGGAGTTAAACCTATAATAGCGGGGATGGGACGCCTTCGAATTAAAAAGAAGGAAGCGGTAATTCCGTTTCGCGAAACGCTTGCCTACCGCATGATGCTGCTGGCCGGATCTGTCGTCGTGTTCCTGATTGCCCTGTACATCATGGTTGGCGCGCTTCAGGCGAACATAACCGTGTCTTTCATCTCCTCGGGCGTCGTTGCCGCCGCCGCAGCCTTCGCCGTCTTTTACAACCTCGATCATCTCCGTGATGCCAGGATTCCTAAGCAGACGATGAATAGAATGAAGCGGCGTTAAATATTGACTTCGCCGCGGTAGCACCTTACGATCCGCTGAGCAATTCACGAAAGCGCAATCTTAGGGGGCGGTTATGAACCGACGCGTTGTCTTCAGATGGACGATTCCAGTCTGCTTGTGTTTCTGCGCTGCGATGGGAGCGGCACAGAGCACATCACAGGTCATCCAGGGCGAAGAAGTAGAAAACTTCCTCGCTCAGGCGAAGATCACAAGGCAGCAAAGTATCTCGGTTGGCGTCACGTTGCCACGGAAGCTGAGTCTGGAGCTCGATGGAAAGATGCAATTCGGCGCCTTTAAAACCATCGACGAGGGGCCCGTGCCGACGAAGCAACTCGATGGCGGTGTAGAGCTGCAATTTCAAGACAGCTGGCGCACTGAAGTCGCCGCGTACGAACTGGACAAGCTGATCGGCCTCGGCATGGTTCCTGCTACCATCGAGCGGACTGTTGATGGGAAACGTGGATCCTTGCAATTTTGGGTCACTGCGCAGATGGATGAGGGGCAACGCGTGAAAAAGAAACTCAGCGCCCCGAATCCCATCACGTGGAATCAGCAGGTCGCCAAAATGCGTCTATGGGATAACTTGATATATAACACCGACCGAAATCTGGGCAACATTCTGATCACCGATAGTTGGCAGATCCGGTTGATCGATCATTCGCGCACGTTTCGCCCCTTCGAACAGTTAAAAGACCCGAAGGCTCCTACGACGTTCTCTCGATCGCTCTTAGCGAAGCTGGAAGAATTAAATGAGGCGATGCTGAAGGAGCATCTCGGAAAATACCTCACACCTTATCAGATTCAAGGCCTCTTGAAACGACGTGACGCCATCCTGGCTCGCTCCAAGGAACTCATCGCGGAGAAAGGAGGCGGCGCGGTCCTGTATCAATGAGCGAAACGGGGAAAATCCACCCTCTCCCTCTGGGAGAGGGCGCGGCCGCGAAGCGCGAGCCCGATAGGGCGAAGCCTCAATTGAAGCCGCGGGTGAGGGTCTCAGGTCTCGTCTACATCTTCATCATTACTTCTATCACCCTCCTCCTTCGAGCGGCCCCTGCTGCGCCGCAACGCATCGTCGCAATCGGCGATATCCACGGGGATCTGGACGCGTTTTCCGGAATTCTGCAGCGGGCCCATCTGGTGGATCCGACCCGCCGGTGGTCGGGAGGCAATACGATTTTCGTGCAAACAGGCGACTTCCTGGATCGCGGTCCCAAAGCGCGCGGCGTGATGGATCTGCTGATGGCCCTTCAGCGGGATGCAACCCGGCAGTCCGGACGCGTCATCGTGTTGATGGGAAATCATGAGGCGATGAATATCTTCGGTGATCTGCGCTATGTCACCGACGCCGACTACGCCAGTTTCGCCGACGACAAGGCGAAGTCGCGTCCCAAAGGCGTCTATCCATCGCGGCCCGCTGGTTACGTCGAACGGTGTGAGGCGTTAAATGCTGACGGCCGGTATGGGAAGTGGCTCCGAACGCTTCCTGCAATGGCCCGCGTTAACGATTCCATATTCCTGCACGGCGGTATCAGTCCCGAATTGGCCGGCTGGACCGTCGACAAAATCAACGATGCCGTCTCTGGAGAAATCAAGGCTTTCGATGCGTACAAACAGTATTTGGTTGAAAAGAAACTCGCCCTGCCCTGTAGCGACCTCGACGAATTAACCAATGCGGCCCGCGCCGCGTCGGAAAAAGCGAAAGGGAAGGATGCCGAAATCTTAAAGGGCTTTCTGGCATACGGCGGCTGGGCCAGCATGGCTGAAAATGGTCCGCTCTGGTTTCGCGGCTTTGCTCAATGGACGGACGCGGAGGGCGCGCCGCAGGTTCAGCGTCTGACTCAGGCCTTCGATGTGGCGCGGTTTGTCGTCGGACACACACCACAGCCTGGGCAGATCGTTTCACGATTTGACGGCAAGGTGTTCTTAATCGACACTGGAATGCTGTCTTCCTATGTCAGCGGCGGCCGCGCATCGGCTCTCGAGATCAAGGATGGACAAGTCAGCTTCATTTATTAATCGCGTATTGAATTTACGTTCAGGTGAGCTGGTCCGCGGTTTACCTCTCTTCGGGTATTACTTTCTGGTTATCACCTTCTACATGATGGCTCGTGTTGCGCGCGACGCCATATTTCTGGACAGCTTCAACCGGGAACAACTTCCTTATGCGGATATGTCGGTCGCTGTTGTGGCTGCCTTTATCCTGGCGCCCTACATCCGGGCCGGTTACAAGGTAAGCCTGCGCAATTTGCAAATGGGCAGTCTTTTATTCTTCGCCTTGAATCTTGTTGCATTCTGGTGGGGCTTTCATTTCCACAAATGGACATGGCTGGCTGTCGCCTTCTACGTGTGGGTCGGAGTTTGCGGAATTCTGATGGTGGGACAGGTTTGGACATTGGCCAATTTTGTATGGACCACACGTGAAGCGAAGCGCCTGTTCGCGATCTTGGGAAGCTGCGGCATTGTCGGAGGTATCGCTGGGGGATTTCTCGCAAAATGGATCGCGGAGCGAGCGGGTACAGATGCGACCTTGCTTTTCATGTCGGCCTTTTTGTCCTTCTCCACCGTCTTGATCTGGATCATATGCAAACAGGAGCAAATGGGCCGGAGCGCAACCGGCCCCCCAGAGGCGCGGGAAACTCCGCGCAATCTGATGGAAAGTTTCCGGATCGTTCGTCAATCGCCTCATCTGCTTGCAATCGCGGCCTTGATCCTGCTGTCCTCAGTAGTGACTTCCGTTGCGGGCTGGCAGCTCAAGGCGATTGCGAAGGACACGCTGGTTCAGAAAGACATGATTGCGGCCTACCTTGGCGCCGTCGCCGGCTACACCGGAATCGTCTCGCTCATCGCGCAACTGCTGATCACGAGCAAACTGCTGCGGCGTTTTGGTATCGGTGTCGCGCTGCTCGTGCTGCCGCTTTCGCTGACCGCCGGTTCTCTGACCGTATTGCTCTGGGGAACGCTTTGGGCCGCCGCCATACTGAGGGGCAGCGATGGTGTCTTCCGCTATTCCATCGACACATCGGCTGTTCAGCTTCTCTACTTACCGGTCCCCGCCAATATTAAAGTGCAGGTCAAATCGTTCATCGATACGGTAATTTGGAAGTTAGGCGACGGCCTGGCCGCCGTAACGCTCCTCATCTTCGCCACAAAGCTTCATTTGACTCCGCAGAGAATAAGTTTGGTGAGCCTCGTATTGCTCGCCGTCTGGATCACGGCCGCGCTGACCGCCCGCCGGCAGTACGTCGCTACGCTGAAAGCCAACATCCAACACGTTCGAATTCGACCCCAGCAGGTACTGGTACCTGTTCTGGACCAGTTCACGACCAAGGTCGTTGCCGAAAAGCTGAACTCGCCCGATCCGAATGAAGTCATTTACGCCCTGACTCTTTTCGAGATGGGACAACAATTACATGCGCATTCGGCGATCCGTAAACTGTTAGTTCACCCCTCGCCGCACGTTCGTAAAAAAGCCGTCTCCATACTCAATGCCGCCGAAGATCTCTCGGTGAAGCACCAAATCGTCACAATGATTCGAGACAACGATCTGGACGTTCGCACCGAAGCGCTGCGTTACCTGAGCCGCCATGATGACATGGATCCTCTGAACTATATCGATCGCCTGGGAGAGTTTGCTGATTTCTCGATCCGCTCCGCGACGATTTCATTTCTGATGAGGCCGGGCGAGGCTCAAAACCTGGAAGCCGGGAGAATGATTCTGGACGGCTTGATTGGGGACCTGGAAAACGAGACGCTTGCGGCTCGGGCTGCGAATTCAATGGCGCTGTTGGGCGATATGGCGGTAGGCGCGCTCCAGGATCATTTGGCCGACCCGGATGAAGACCTGAGAATTCGCAAGCAAATTCCGGAAATTTTATTCCAGATCGGCACGCCTCGAGCCGCGGGAGCATTGGCCGAAAATCTCGTTCAGGCCGAAGCGGAGTTGCGCTTCAAGGTCATCTCTGCTCTGAATAAACTTTGCGAAGCCCGCGGGAATTTGCCCGTCGACAGGCTGTTGATCGAAAGCGCCATGGTCGCCGAGATGATGGGCCATTACCGTTCGTACCAATTGTTGGCAACGGCGAACGGCGAAGCGGATGAACGGATGGAGCAATCCATGCGCGAGGAACTGGAAAGAATCTTCCGGCTGATGAAGCTGCTCTTTCCTTCCCTGGACCTCCAAAATGCCTACTTCGGAATTCAATCTAAGGACCCGGTCACGCATGCCAATGCGCTCGAGTTCCTCGATAACACGCTTAGCGCGCAACTAAGAACGCGGCTGGTTCCATTAATCGACAGTGAAGTGAGCTTTCAAGAACGCGTCCGTCTTGCGGACCGGTTTCTCGGATTCAGCGTGCAAAGTTAAATAGCCACAAAAAGGCACAAAATTCACAAGAAGGATTCCTTTTGTGTCTTTTGTGCATCTTTTTGGCTAGCCTCAGCTCTGGCACGAGACAGACGTCTCATCTCCATCAACGTCAGAACCGTCGCCGGTAAATGGCTGATGACCCACAACGGTGCAAACCAAACAGCGGCGTGAAGCCGGCGCGCAAATAAGAAATAACTGATCCACATGAGCATGTAGCTGACGGCGGCAAAGGCAAGAACGCTAGCACCGATGAAGTTGTCGATCCCGTGAATGAATCCGAAAGCGATACCAACCACGGTCAGCAGCGCAACCGCTGCACTTAGAAGCGTCAGGCCCACAGAGGTCGCCCCATAGCGCCGGTGAACATTTGTATCGGCCGACCACGACCGCACAGCCGCATGGCGCCACATCCAGCCCGAACCATCCGCCTCAAACGTTTGGAGCCCTTCGAGCCGATAAGCCCACATGCTCCATCCGGATTCGTTCAAGATTCCGGGCAGCCTATTGATACGATTGATCACATCGCACGCTTCGCGATTCACCAAGAGAAATGATGAATCAAACTCGGCGCTCTTCTGTTTTTCGCGGCGGCGGCTTGCTATCCGGTTCATCTGAAGCAACTGCTCCATCGAGGGCGCAATGACTTGTTCGATCCGTGAGGAGCACCGAATTCCGGGATGAAGAGCGAGCGCGGAGACTTCGTTGGATCCCGCAAATTCAACCGCAATTTCAATTGCGAACCGGTCGAGCAAAATATCCGGATCCAGGATTACAAACCAGCGGCCGTGAGCGGACGGCTCCGCGGTCTCGAGAGCGCGGATTCGATCGTTATGAGAATCGATGGGAAACGGCGTCGCGACCACACGAACCGGAATATGTGAGCGGGAGGCGCGGAACTCGGCCGCCAGGTCTCGAAATTGCCGGTTCTCCTCGCAATAAATAAGGACGAGCTCGATGAAAGGATACGATTGGCCAAGAACGGATCGAACCGTCTGCTGAACCTTCTCGCGCCCGCCGTACATCGGCACAAAGACACTGATCAGGCCATAGGCGCCTGAAGCGCGCCGGGCGATCAAACGGTTGCGGCCGGAGAGTCCAAACCAGGTTTCCAGAAAAACCAGAAGAGTCGCGAGGGCGGCAAGCCAGCAAACGAAAAGAAGCAGGAACTCGAACAGTGCGCCCATACATCTTTTCTAATTTATCTGTAATAATTTTTCAATCGCTGAAACAACTCGCCGGTTGCTTTACAATCAGCCAGGCAATAATGCGCGATTTCATCGAGTCGGCCCTGCTTGAAGTAATCCCCGACTTTGCTTCCATTAATGCCGTTTTTGGGGGAATTCACTCCGAAAATCTCGCAGAAGAACTCGAGCGTGCCTTTACGGTAACGCTCGAAATTCGTTAATACCTCACGGACATCGAAGTGCCGTTCGGTGCTGAACCGCCGGGTATCCAGCAGAATATCCCGTGGAATGGGCACACCCATGATCGCGCTGCGGATATTGATATATGGAAAGTCGAAGGACTTGCCGTTGAATGTCACAAACCGTTGAGGCCGGATCTGCCCGATGTCGGACCAGAAGTTCGCCAGCAGTTCGCGCTCATCCGGCTGGCAATATGCACGGGAGCGGTCCAATTCGAGCCAATACACACCAATGCAGATGATGCGGCCGGTACAGGGATCCAAACCCAGGCTATCCAGGACCTTTAGCCGGTCTTCATCGCTCTCGACATCGAGGAGAATCTCACGTGCCCGCGGCGGGATAATTTCCGGATCCTGGCCAACCGTTTCGATATCGACCACGAGTGTTGCGGGCTGTCCCATGCGGCGATCTTAGGCATATGACGGGACAGCTCAGGGGCAAAGTCATGCGGAAGAAATAGCCACAAAGAGGCACAAAAGACTCAAAGCCTTTTGTGAATTAAACCTCGATCGGAAGTCGGACAAAACCCTACGTTCAAACAGTAAAACGTAACGATCCACTTGACAGGCAGGGCCTAAACGATAACGATGTCCACGGAGACTGCATTTGAAGTGCCGCCTGTCGCGCCCTTCGTCCCCTGCGACCATGGGACTGCGAAGGCTATGGTTTCTCGGTTATCGATGTCGCAACATTCCGAAACGTCAACTCTTGCTGACGTGCGTTCACGTTCGGTTACGAGCGGCTCGAGTGCATCCTGATAGCGATGTTTGAAGTTTTCATTTAATTTGCCAGAAAGGACAAAACCATGAATCGAATTTTGAGGCTTATTTTGGCGCTCATGATCCTTGCTTTTTTTGTAACCGGCGCCTTGGCTCAAAGCGTTACGACAGGCTCCATATTGGGCATCGTTACGGATCAGAGCGGAGCAGCAGTGCCGGCCATTACCGTTACGGCCACTAGCCCGAATCTCATCCAACCGCAATCGGCGGCAACGGGACCCGATGGCCATTACTCGATCTTCAATCTGCCACCGGGCAAATACACGATAACAGCCGAGGCCCAGAAGGGATTTGCCAAGATCCAGCAACGCAACCTCGACGTGAACCTGGGAAAGACTTCGACGGGCGACCTCCAGCTTCAACTGAGTGGTGTTACGGCGGAGGTTTCGGTTACGGTCGCTCCGCCCGTGGATGTTGTCGAAACCACGATCGGTTCGAATGTGTCGACGGATCAATTTTCGAATTTTCCAACGGCGCGAACGGTTCAAGGTCTTTACACGATTGCCCCCTCGGCAACGCGTTCCGGACTGCGCGACGCTTCAGGACGCGATCGCGACCCATCGATCGCCGGATCTTCAGGACCGGAAAACAACTACATTCTGGATGGCGTCAGCACCGGGGATCCTGCATTCGGTGGAGGAGGAGCAAACCTGCCGTTCGAGTTTGTTCAGGAAGTCGAGATCAAGACGGGCGCATACGGCGCTGAATACGGAAAGTCGACAGGCGGCATTTTCAACGTCATCACAAAGAGCGGCGGCAATGATGTCCACGGTGATGTTTTCGGCTTCGGCACAAGCCAGGGACTCGTGCGCAAAGTGAAGAACTTTCCGTTTACAGGCGGCGCTGCAAACGGTTTTGCGGAAGCCGATATCGGCGGCGACGTCGGGGGCCCAATCAAGAAGGACAAATTATGGTTCTTCGCGGCCGCCAATCCTCAATGGCGTAAGAACTACTTTTTGACGCAGACCTTCCATCAACCGGTAGAGAATAAGGTGACGATTCCGTTTTACGCCGGCAAGGTCACCTGGGCCCCGAACAATACCAATACATTTACGGCTTCTACATTTGGTGACTTCACAAAGATTGACGGCTTCTTTGCGACGCAGGCATTGACGAATACGTCCGGCTTTGCATCGGATCCCGCTTCGCAATTGGCCCTGCAAGAGCAGGGCGGTCACAACTATTCATTCCGGCTGAACTCGAACATCAGTCCGACCTTTATCGCAGAGATTTCCAGCGGACTCCACTTCCAGAGAAATAACATTATTCCCAACAACAGCAGTGCACCGGGAGACTTTAACAACTTTGTCGTGCTCAGAGACAACGCTGTACTTCCCGTCATCCAGACAGGGTTTTCAACGACAGCCAACAGCAACCGGACGGGTTTTGTCGATTACGTGGACGGCCGCGGTGGCTCATTGCAACGCTCCTTTGCCGTCGGGCCGGGTTTCTGTCCTCCGAGCGCGCGTACCTCTTGCGCCAACATACCCCGGCATTCGGATCGCAATCGCTACGAACTCAACGCCCGATTCCAGAATATTCTGGGCAAGCACGGCTTGAAATGGGGCGGCGAATGGGCCAAGAACGTTTTCAACGATCAGGAAGTATCGGCCGGCGCTCCTGTCACTTACGGCAATCCGTTCGGTCTCACCTTCGCGACACCGGACAACAACGCCATACAGGGTGCGCGCATCAGCAACGCCTTTAGCGTTTGCGCGGTTCGCGGCGTCCAGATCATTTGCCCCACCAGCGCGGCAACGGACATTCTTAATTCCTTGCCCGCAGCAAGCCGCCCAGTCGGGCTGATCGTGGGACCTACAGGTTCGATTACAGAAGGTGAGGCGAACAACAGTCCTTTCCTGGTCCGGCTCAGTACCCGTGTTCGCGATTTTCAGCTGCACGCAAATACGAACACAAGAGTGCTTAGCCACTACGTTCAAGATGAATTCAAAGTTTCGAAGACCATGCTACTGAATCTCGGTATGCGCTGGGATTACCAGCAGAGCTATGCGAATCGCGGCGAGACTTATGTCAAGCTGAACCAGTTCATTCGGGACGCTCAGCCCCGGTTGGGCTTCGTGTGGGATTACACGGGAAAAGCCAAGGGCAAATTCTCTGCAAGTTACGCGCGATTCCTGGAAACACCGATTCCGTTAGACGTGAACGTCCGCGCCGGTGGCGGTGAGGCACAGACCGACAAAAATTTCAATGTCAACCGGTTGAATGCGCCCGCCGGCTCGACGATCGTGCCGGGAATTCGTGCCAGCCTCACGACCGGCGCGGTGAACCTGGGTTCGGAAAGGACACCCATT
>Ga0137378_10004196_pt1 | contig 12448 bp, 10 predicted proteins | sample SagtaG_21_FD_104813 | JGI IMG/M metagenome (GOLD analysis project Ga0137378, IMG submission 104813) | Vadose zone soil microbial communities from Sagehorn Ranch, Mendocino, California, USA - Sage2_L_60_16 metaG | ecosystem: Environmental > Terrestrial > Soil > Vadose zone | place: USA... | reverse complement strand
TTTTGAACCAGGTGGGCAGCGCGTTCCACCAGACAAGACAGTGTGCGCGGATAAGCATCTTATGGCTCTCGGCCCAGGAAACATCCGCATCGCCGAAGACGAAATCGAAAGCATCGGGAGTGGGACGTAGTCGATCCGAAAACTTCAGGTCATTGCCTACCGCAATCATCGAAAAGGTTTCGGCGATCATTGCAGACGCGGCGGGCTCATAGAGCAGTTGGTGCATGCCGGTAAACGTCGCCAGGATGGTGCCGTTAAGGCGTGCGGCCTTCTTAAGCGCAGACGTATCGGGCATGGCAGGCTTGGCAACCTGTGACCATCCGAGACCACTCACGGTGGCACACAGACCAGCCACACCTCGCATGAACGAGCGTCTGTTTTGTGGCCGGCCGTGATCACTGGGATACGTTGGATTCATAAGTCACCTTTGGGAGTAAGAAGCCTCGAAACAATCCTTCGGCATGAGCGAAGCAGAAGCCTGCATCGTCAAACTTACCCCGTGCAGATACAAGCAAAGCGCGAGCCACATCATAGGCAAGCAGACCAGCCCATAGCACTACCTGAGAATTGCGCCGGGCCAGCCTTCCCATGCCGGCGCCATATTTTCTGGCACGTTCTTTTGATACCGTTCCACTCAGCATGTCGCGCCGGGGGTGATGAATGTGCAGCGCTCGATCAAATCGTCCTCGCAATCCCGTTGCAAGCAAACGCAGAATGAAATCAGTTTCCTCTCCATGCGACACTTGTGGGTCAAAGCGTACCTGCCGGCTGCGCTCCGCCGCACAGATAAACAAACTTGAACAGAAGGTCGTCCGCAGAGCATTCCAGGTATTAATGTCGCAGACACTCTGGAACCAGCGATTTCCGCTGACCAGCCCCTCGTCATCCAGCGCTCCCGTGGCGAGCACAGCATATTCCGCATGGGACCGAAACCAGGCGTCTACCTGATCGAGGAGTCCTGATGGATACCAGCAATCATCATCGGGAAAGGCAAATATCTCCCCGCTCGCCGCGTCCATACCAGAATTCCTTGCGGCTGAAACATTCTTCTGGATGACGCGAAGATGCCGCAGGTTCAGTTGGAACGGGAGTGCTTCTATCAAAAGAGATATGCGGTTGTCGTCGTTCTGGTCGACGACAACCAGTTCAACATCGTCGCGCTTTTGCTGGTCGATCGAGACCAGGAGTTTGGCGAGCTCCGTTGTCCTGCCCACTGTAGGGATAATGAGACTGAATCGTGGCATCGTGTCCCCTTGAGATGGCTCGTTGAGCATTGATTACGGCGACTTAGAATGAAGCGTATGTCTATGGCTGGGCGACCGCAAAGGCCTCGAGATAGGCTTGGCGCGCTACCGGTTCATAGTATTTTCTCTTCACAAGCTCGTATGCATTCTTAGCAAGGCGATCCTGCTCCCTTTCGCTCTCGAGTAAAAGCTGCAGTTTTCTCCGCAGGTCGTCAACGTCTCCGCTGCAGAAAAGCATCGCAGCTTGACCGCCGTCACTGATCTCACAATGGACGGCAAGATCGCTGAACATACATGGGAGCATGTGCGACATCGCCTCGATCGCCACCATCGGCAGGCCTTCCGGCCCAAGCGATGGCATAACAAAGATGTCGGCCTGTCGGTAAAAAGGCGTGGGGTCACGTTGAAACCCGACGAAATTTATCTCCAGGCCGCGTGCGAGTCTTTCAAGTTCCAGCCGGTAAGTCCCGTCACCGACCACCGTAAGAGCCACTTCATCCAGCCCTCGCATCGCTTCGATCAGCAGATGTACTCCCTTGTACTTCTCGAGTCGTCCTATGCAGACGATTTGCGTGGCCCTGAGTTTCCCGCTTCGAGTCCTTGGATCTGGAAGCGTAGTGACCCAGTTGGGAATGACGGACACACGTCCCTCTGGAAATAGAGGCTTGCAAAGCGCGCCTACTGACTCCGAGACGCAGATAAGTCGTGAGGCAAAATGAGCGCCATACCGCGAAAACATCCGGGGCACGTACTTGAAAGGATGTCGATACCACCGATAGAGATCCAATTCAAAAGGACCGTGACGCGTATAAACGGCCTCTCGGCCAAGCAGCCTGACCGGGCCAAGAAGGATCGACTCCATGAATCCATTGATCTGCACAACGTCTATGTCATGGCGGATCAGTAAATACATCATCGACACGAACGCAGTGAAGAAGCGCAAGATTCTCAATTTCGAAAATAGCGGAATCACCGTGACCCGAGCACCAGACTTTGTCAGCCTCTCAGCGAGCTCGGTCATCACGCACAGCGCAAACAGATCCGTGTTGGGGCTGAGGATCTTCGCAAGGGCTTCAAGATACGCTTCAACGCCGCCCATTGAAGCGCCAAGGTCTACGAGCAACACTCGTTTCTTCTTGTCCTGCGTAGTCAAACCGACCTCACAATGAGTTGGGTCCATAATCAAAGAAGCCTGCGTCCGGCATCAGCGACTTGGGTGTGTCACCATGCCGGCAGCTTGACCTGGAATAAAGGCCACCCGAACATCGGTGACCACATCGACAGGTTCTCCATCTCGTTTGTATGCCCGGTACTTCCACATCCTCACCGCATTCATCGCTTCGTCTTCAAAAGCTGGTGGACCCGAAATCAGGTACAGCGGAGAAACTTTCCCGACCCTGCTAATGTGCACCCGCAAAATCAGCAGCGTAGACTCAGGTGTGCTTGAGGTCGCACCCAGTGGAAACTTCGGGGTCACCATTGTGGTGCACTGGCCGGCCATCGTCGGTCCGGGCACAAACAGCTTCCCGCCACCTTCGCCCCCAGGGCTCTGCAGCGGAAGCGACGACGCACTCAAATAACAAGACATACCCGAAAGCGCGATGGAGAGCAGCAGTCCTGCTAACATTCCTCTTTGCATTACCATAAGTCGTGAAACCTTCTCGGTACCGCCGAATCGTTGCGACTTATCGTCCGAAGTAACTCGTGCATCGAGAACCGCGCGAGGATCACGGGATCGCATAGATCGCAGCGCTCGAAGCCGATGCCGCAATGGCTGAGCCGTTCATCGCAAGGTTCTTCATCCAGCTGAAGGGTACGAAGATGACATCGTTCGGCTGTAGCGCCACGTCTGCCTCCTTGCCTTTTTCGATTCTGTCGAGACGCACTGGAATATCTACCTGCCCCCCAGCTGTCTTCCGAATCAGGCGCACGCGAGATTGCACAGATGTCTTGTTTGCCGAGCCGGCCATGCTGATTGCCTGCATCAGACTCAGATGGGAGTCATTCGTCGAGATCGCGTAGCCACCCGGCCTGCTCACGTCTCCCATGATGTAAATGACTGGAGCGTGAGACACCAACACGGTATCACCAGGGTTGACCATGACCATATCCGATAGCGCCTGCTGCGGATCGTTCGAAAGATAATATGTGCTCTGCTCTGCAGACCCATGACGCTTCACCACAATGTGCCTGTCAGCAGCTTCCGTGAGTCCGCCCGCCAGCGACACAATCTTCAGAACAGTTTGCGGCGTGGTGATCGCATAAGTACCGGGTGCGTGAACCTGGCCAACTACCGACACGTCCTGGGTTGCATACTCCTGCACGCGCAGAGTCACTTCGGGGTGCCGCATGACTCCCTTGTTCATTAGCGCTTGCTGGATCTCAGCAGCGGCCCTTGCTGGCGTCTCGCCCGCAATATGCACGCTTCCAAGATAGGCGAGCGGGATTGTGCCGGCATCTGTCACACGAACCTGTTGGGACATCTCGGGCGTGTCGAGCACGTCTACCTGAACCATGTCGCCTGGTCCGATCAGCAGGCTCTCCTTTTGCGCGAGACAAGAGTGTCCGAATGAGCAAAGCAGGAGTAGTCCGACAAATATTCGCTTACGCATCGACTCTGCCCCCGTAGTAGGCTGATTGCTTGTAGCCGTAATAGCTGAAGTGCGTCGCGCTGCTGTCCTTGATTCCATTCAGCACGATTCCCGTTCTGTGAACTCCCAGCGAACGTAGAATTTCAGACGTCCTCTCAAGCGATCGCCTGCTCGTCATGTTGTGGCGCGCCACAACGAGCGTGAAATCCGCAAACCTAGTAAGCAAAGAGGAGTCGGTCACGGGCAGCATGGGTGCGCTGTCAAGGATTACGTAGTCATACTCTTGGCGCCACTTAGACAGCAGGGCAGCCATTTCGTCTGAGGCCAACAACTCAGCGGGGTAGGCTGGAATCGGACCGGCGGGCATCACATCAAGATTCATCCCGCCTCGAAATGAAATGTTGATGGGCACTTCTGTTCGGCCTTTATTCTCGCCGAGAAGCAGCGAAGAGAGTCCGGTTTCCTGCGATAAGCCTAAGCGCCGCTGAACAGTGGGCGTCCTCAGATCCGTATCGACGAGCAGAACCCTTTTGCCGCTCTGGGCGTAGACGAGTGCCAGGTTCATGCTCAGAGTGGTTTTACCTTCGCCGGGAACGGAACTCGTGATGAGGATGAGTTTCGGCGGTACTCCTCCATCGACTTTCTGCATCAGCGAGGTACGCAACGATCGTAGTGCCTCCGTATACGCGCCTCGCGGCTCCAGGGCAGCCACCATATCGGTGGTGATCAAGCCGTCCGGTGAGGTTTGCAGTGAAAGGGATGGCTTGGTAGATCCCGCAAGGCGTGGTCGACGCGTAAAGCCGCCGTGGTGCGGCAAAAATCCGAGCAGAGACTCGGCGCCAAGGGCCATCGTTTCGTCAATATTGTAGATACGATTGTCGGTGGCCTCCCGAAACAGTGCCGCGCAAATGCCCAGCAGTAAACCGCCCGCAATTCCTCCCGCAACATATACCGGAATGTTCGGCTTCGCCGGCCGGGACGGCACATGGGCGTGATCAACCAAAGTGATATTGCTCGAGCGCAGGCCCGCTACCAGGTCGGCTTCTTTCAGTCGGCCCAACAGGCTCGCATACATCGAGCGGCTCTGCGTAGCCTCTTGACGAGCGATCTCGTATGCGACTGCTTTACTGTTCAGAGTCTCTGCTTGCTTCTTCTCCGTCTCGAATTGAGTCCGTTCCTGATTCTCGATTTGCTGAGAAGTCTCATAGTCATTTTTGGCGCGCGCTGCAATCCGAGCACCCTCATCGCGAATCGCTTTCTGGGTGCTCGCCAGGCTCGCCTGTAACTCAGTCAGCTTTGGGTACTGCGGGCCGAACTTTTCTGAAAGCTGCGTCAACTGCGCTTGCGTAAGGGCTTCCTGACTGCGTAGATTCTGCAAAAGAGTGAGCGACCCCGTGATACCCGGCGATGACCCCGCAAGACCGCCATTCCCCGCCAGGCCCGAGATCAGTTCCGGATCGCCGTCCTTCACAACCTGGTACACCGCGCCCTTCATAATGCGCGATGTTTGAGCGCTGGCCACCTGCGTGGTCGCTTGCTGCAGCCTGTCCAGCACCGGCGTATAAACCCGCTGCCGACCCGTAGTGTCGGTCTGCCCATCTGAGAACATACCGGAATCCTTCTGCATGCTGACGACCTTCGCTTGAAGATCGTCACCCTCCTTGCGCAGGTCAGAGAGCTGATTGCTCAACCAACCAGACGCCTTCTGCGTAGCACCTTGACGCGTCTCAAAGTTGTAGTCAATCAGGTCCTCGACCAGCAGGTTAACTACCGCGGCCGACGTGTGCGGATCCGAACTGAGATACTCGATCGTGATAAGGCGCGTGCCGGCCATCGGCTTTATCTTCAGATTCGACTCAAATGTCCTGACGGCATGGCCCCTCCGGCTGGGAGAGTCTTCGAGAGCCACGTTTGAAGGATCCTGACTTTGACTGGGAGAGAACAGTCCTATAGCCCATCCGATCAGACTGAACTTTCCTTGAAAGTCCGCAGTCTTCTCCAGATGAAGCTTCTTGATCACATCCATCGCCAGTGTTTCCGACTGAAGAATTTGTGCTTCGGTCTGCAGGGTGATATTTGTATCCTGCGCATCTGCGGGCGCAACCGTATTTCCGATCATGTTATCGAGACTAAGAGCGTCAACGCTGTCCTTCTGGACCTGAATGATTGCCGTGCCCCGGTACATGCGGGCCGCAGTAGCGCAAAGCGAAATGGCGGCCGTGATGATGAGACCCATGACGCCCACAATCAGCCAGCGACGTCTGACGGCCACAGCCCACAGATCGCTGATCGTCGTTTCTTTGACCGGCTCAGGTCGAGAGGAGATAACGGGATACGTGCTCACCCTATTGTTCTGCTGTTTCGCTGTCATCTCGGTGGCATTTGTCATAGCTTTACCTCAGTTAAGTGATGATGCAGAGTCACGCTTGGCAAATTTCGCTTCACGTGGTCCGAGCCGAACATGAGACGAAGCCTTCCAGCACATATCTCACATAACTCAAACAAACGAAGAACAAAGAAAATGCCCCCCCGATAAGTCCGTTGGTTGTTAAGCGCCAGGCTGTTATTCGGCGGAAGAAGAGATGTCGCGCCTGACCCGGCTTGAACAAACAGGGCTTCGCCTATCCGACTTAGCAAGCCTCTGCGAATATTAAAAAATGTCACGATCTAAGACAGCTGGTATTTCCATTTGTGGTCGACTTCATCGTCACGATTCATGCACTAATCCCGCACGACGAGAACGCGGTTCCGTCTCAGTACTGCCGACTGGTTCGTCTTGGTTGAGATTCGCGCGATACGAAGTCAATTCTTAGCTGTGATGCTGAACAAGGATTGAAGCGCTCCATTAAGGGAAATCGGGTTAGGTCGAACGGCCTAAAGCAATCGATGCGGCAAGTCAATTGAGGGTGACAGCTGTGGAACGTCAGTTTCGCAATCCCGGCCCGGGTACTTATCCCGAACAGGCGTTAACTCACTTTAGCTTTCGATGCACATCACTGTCAACTGGTTTCGCTGTGAGGTGTTGAGACAATCGGCGGTATGCGTTAACGCACTAAATACTTCGATACCGATACTTACGAACCTGTGCCAGCGAACACCACGCCAACTGTGCGGGCAATAATTTTCAGATCGAGCCAGATGCTCCACTTCTCGATGTAGGAAACATCCAGCGAAATGTAGTTGTCAAACGACGGATCTTGTCGAGCCTGCACCTGCCAAAGACCCGTGATCCCTGGCGTCACATCAAGTCGCCGCAAATGACTTAATTTGTACTCCTTTACCTCGGTGGCGATCGGCGGACGCGGCCCGACAATGCTCATATCACCGCGCAGCACATTGATGAATTGCGGCAATTCATCCAGTGAATACTTGCGGAGCACTCGCCCGACCCGCGTTATGCGAGGATCGTTCGAGATTTTAAAGAGCACTCCGTCCCGCTCGTTCATGTGCAGCACTTCAGATCTGCGTTTGTCAGCGTCGCGAATCATGGTGCGAAACTTGAAACAGCGAAATACCCTGCCCTTTTTTCCAATGCGCTCAGAAAAGTAAAAGACTGGCCCTCGTGAATCGAGCTTCACCGCCAGGGCAATGGCTAGAAGTATAGGCGAGGTAAAGATCAGAATCAGGCTGGCGAGCGCGATATCCAACAGTCGCTTCACCACCAGGCTTATCTCCGGTACGTGGCCCCGGTGCAGAGCAATCGTCGGAAACTGACCGATGTATTCAATGGGGTTATTCCAGGCAAGGCCATCGTAGAGATGGGGAACCACTCGCAGGTCGACACCTTGTGTCCGCGCCTGCTCCAGCACCTCCTGAATGATCCCCCGCTCGCAATGTGCCGTGAAGAATATTTCGTCTACAAAATGCTTGCGCGCATACTGGAAGAGCGTTTCCATCGTGCCCACGACATCGCTTGGAACCGTCATCGATCGTGAGCCCGATCCGGGAAACTCGATAAATCCCTTGAACCCATATCCGAGAGTCTTGATGCTTTCCACATGATAGCGAAGCGCATGGGCCTCGGGACCCGTCCCCACAATCAGGATGTTTCGCGTGCCAATGCCGCGCGCAAAGCGCCGGTAGATCATCATTCGGTAAGCTAGACGCCGGATACTCAGCAAAACTGTTACAAGGCCCACCGTGATCAGCACGATGCTGCGCGGAATATCCTCGGCATACAGCAGATAAAGTGTCCCGGTCAGCAGCAGCCCAGACGTAAAACACGCCTGCACGCTCAATCGCTGTTCGTGCAAAACGCTGGTAATTCTGATGGGTGTATACAGATGCAGCGCTCGGCTCGTCATCACCAGCACAAACGCGAATCCGCATGAAAGACCAATGAGTGTTCCCATCGAACGGCCATGAAATAAGGTCTCGTGCCAGAACCGCTTTGTGCCGGCCAGTGGAGTGAGATGCATTTCATAAAGAGTCGCAAGCGCAGCAGAAATGAAGACGGTGATCCAATCCAACAACATCCATAACTTCGCAGTACCGCGCGAACTCCGCACAGATGCTGCAGCCGAGCCTCCCGACGACTCAGGAGATACCGAGACAGAGGTCGATAGTGGTTGCCAGAATTCTGAAGTCGCCATATGTGCCCCCTTTTGACCGTCCAGCGTTTCGAGGTCAGCAAAAATGTAGTTAGGAGTTGAAGACTCAGGTGTAACTCGGAAAGCAGATATTCACACTAATGAAATGAACAATCCAACTTCCATGTGCGTCCATTGCGCGCAGTGTGACTAAACAGCAATCGAGTCGTGGGAAGCAGCCACATTTCGGGCAGCGGCTGCATTCAGGAGTCGTGACAGTCGGTCCTCCTCAAACAAAACCAATTCGGTCAATTCCGCCGCGAAAGTTTGTTTATCGATCAACCTTACAAAGACGTCGAGGAAAGATCGGCGTATGAATTGGCTGAAAACAATCGCGGCAAACTCCAGATTGCCGATCAAATAGCGTCGCCACATGCGTCGCGGCTCCTGGCAGAGCCGGTATAGCCATTCGCACCCAATGTTCTGCATCCACTTCGGTGCCCTGGGCACGATTCCGGCAACAATTTCGAACGTCCCCCCAACTCCCATGCAAACTGGAACCGAGAGTTTTAGGCCGTGTTCATATATCCAATTCTCCTGCTTGGGCGCACCTAGCGCTACGAACAAGATGTCAGGAGCGGTCGCGCGTATCGCTTCGTTAGTGCGGCGGATGCCTTCTGCCGTCTTCTCAAAATGCAGAGGAGGACAATATGTATCAATTTGTAAATTCGGAAACTTCCCCTTGAGCAATTCCGCCGTGAGCTCGGCTGAAGATGGACGGCCACCAAGCAGAAACACGCTAAGATTCTCTTCGGCAGCGATGCCACACAAGCTCTGGAAGATGTCAACGCCCGTTACGCGCTCCTGAAGTGAACGGCCATAAAGACGTGCCGCAAGCACAAGTGACATACCGTCAGGGACAACCAGGTCAGCCCGGTCATAGATCTGCCGAAGCCGTTGGTCCTTGGCCAGCAGCACGATATGCTGAGCATTCGGAGTGATAACAAACGCGGGCCTCCCCCCCTTCTTGCTATGCGACACGATCGCGGCACACGCCTCCTTCGACGAACAGTTATCGACAAGCGCATAGCCGATACCCACGCGAGGCATGCCGCTTCGGCGAAGGGATGATCGCCCCTGAAGCGAGGCGCTGGAAAATATCGGAACTTCGTTCATTCTGTTCACCTCTCAATGTGCCGACTCGATCGCGCCGAACCCTGGTTCTCAACGAGAACTCGCACTGGCACTCTCAATCGAAACGCGGGTCGCAATACCTGATGGAGCAGGATGAATAAGAGAACGGGTGAAGTGGCATATCACGGGCCGCTGTTGGCAAACAACGCCAAAGGCGATAATTCCTCTCTCGCGACTTATCGCATTGAGAAGACATAGCACGCGCGTGTACGCGTGCTATCGATCCCGCTCGGGGACTTTTGGATCATGCCGACATTTCGAGGTAAGGTTCGCTGCTGACGAGCGGCTCGACGTCGGAGCTCTGTACCGTGATTGCGATCGATCGCTGGATCATCTCAACTGACAGCACCAACTTTGATTCGGCGCCAATCCTCATGAGCGTACCTTCGATTCCCGCCAGCGGACCTCTCTTCATGCGGACCCGATCTCCGACATTCAAAAGAAGACCGGAGGTGCATTCAACACCCTTCGATAACACCGTCCGAACTCCTTCAATCTGTTCGGTAGGGATCGCCTGCGGTCCCTCTTGATTTCCGACAAATTTCACGATTCCAGGCACCTTCAGTACGCGCATTCGAACATCGCTCAAAAGAGGAATCTGCACAAATATGTACCCCGGGAATAAGGGCATATCTATCGTCTGCCTTCGATCGCTCCACTGACGCGTGACATTTATCAGCGGTAAAAAATATGGAACTCCGCGATACTCCAGTAGCGAGGCTGCGGCTTTTTCCTGCCTCGATCGAGTTGAGACTGCATACCAGGAAATTTCATCAAGAGTACGAAGGTTGCGCATCTGTCTGGTCCCTTTCAGATCGAAATCTTCGGGGGTAGCCATACATGGCTCCGCCCTTTCAGTCCCATCATCGCTATTTACGATGGATGTGGAACCGCGTCGTGAATGACAAATCTGGTTTAAAGTTCACTCGTTTGAGAGATGCTTGTAACGCAACAGGCCATTCTGCTGTGAAAAGTAGACAAACCGTTGAGCATCGAGTGGCAACCGTAAGACACTTATCGCTTATCTTCGGCGATTGCGCTCATATGGATTCGGGATCAGCCACGAATGCTAAAAGTTGACGACCGTTTCATGGGCAGAATAGTGATAAAGACACGTCTCCCTAAAGTCACGAACGATCGAGACCCACATCTGTCGAGGTTATCGATTAGTGAATCGTGGACGCGGCGGTGGGGAAGCACCGCACTGAAGCTAAGTTAACCTACTCGAGCCGAAGCAACAAGAAGTCAGAAGTAGTGACTGCCGGGGAGATAGCGGGCGTGTATCTTACTACTCCTGCTCTGAAAGTAACTCTACCTCATTGAGAAAATATTCCAAAGGTAATGAGACGTTCGGGCCTTCAGGTTTAGAGAAGAAAGTTTGATGCTCTAGTCATACGACGCCGCAACATTAATCTCCGCAAACTCGTTATCGGAGCCATCACCCGTCAGGGGACGACCCAACTTGCTTCGCGCAATTTCTTTGCACAAGCCCGTCCCCGATCGCGGGCAGTGACCGTCAACACGTCTAAAGGTCAGAAACAGGCGCGATTTGTTTGCGAAGGAACACAGTTGCTTGCGGGTTGTCGTTATAGCGTTCACATCGAACGTAACCGCGCTTCTGGTAAAGAGCGATCGCGACTTTCAGATCATCGTAACTGTCCAGATAGATCCAATGCAGACCTTGGCTGCGGGCGTATTCCTCTTGTGCATTCAGCAGCGCATTTGCAATGTGGTGTCCACGCGCCTTGGGCTTCACATAAAGACGCTTGCACTCTCCTGCCAGCGGAACGGACGCGAGTTTCCGCAGTACGACGCATCCAACAGCTTCGTCCTTTAGATAGGCGAGCCACATGCCGGAAGGGGCCTCGTCGATGATCCTTTGAATCGATTCGGGACTATCCCTCTGGACGACATTCACCGCTTCGTAATACTCCTGCAGCAGTCGCAGCGCGTCATCGTTAGCCTCCCCCAAGCGAACGATCCGAACGCCAGGCCTTTGATCTTGACCCAGAATCGAACGCACCTTCGACAGCGACGCGATTACCGTATCTCGGTCAGCCGTACTAAGCGTCTCCAGCAACCGTTGAATCTGTAGCGCAGACTGCTCGTTCAGTGCGGCGACCTTCTTTTCTCCCGTAGCGGAGAGCGTAAGCAACTTCTCGCGGCCATCCGCTCTCGACGCTGTCTGCCGCACGAGCTTCCGCTTGATCAACGCCGCAATGAGGCGACTGATGTATCCCGCATCGAGCCCGAGCGTGGTCCGCAGAGAAGAAGCTGTCAATTTGGGGCTTGATCCTATCTCATAAAGGATGCGGGCCTCCGTCAGCGAAAACTCCCCGTCTAAATGACGCTTGCGCAATAGTCCCAATCGCGCCGTATAGAAGCGGTTGAATTCCCGCATCGCCGAAACCTGTTCTGCATCTCTGGCCGATTTCCTGCTCACTGGCATGACACAAAGGCTACCAATAGGTAGTTGCTTTTGGCAACTACTTATATGCCAAACGAATCTGGTGAGACAAGATGCCCCTTGTCGATGTCGCGGAGCCGATTCGGCGCGCGCTGGAGCAAGTGCCCGATCACAAGATCCTGCGGCCCTACATCGAGACCAGTTCGCCCGCGAGAGATCTCAAAACAGAGGCGAATGCACTTGACAAGCTCATCGCGAAAGCGAAGGATTCACCGAGGGAGCCGATTCCGTTCCCGAGTCTCTCATCTCCGTAGAATCGACCCCGCTGTCTGTTCCCATGCGAATTGCTGTGTTTGCTCTCCGCGGATCTGGAGTGCCCATGTTTAATCGCATACTGCCTCTCACCTTAGTCCTCAGCCTGTTTGCTGCCGTAACCGCACCAGCCCAGTCCGTGACGTTTTCGGTTATTCCTTACCCCGGCAA
>Ga0137378_10004176_pt1 | contig 12471 bp, 11 predicted proteins | sample SagtaG_21_FD_104813 | JGI IMG/M metagenome (GOLD analysis project Ga0137378, IMG submission 104813) | Vadose zone soil microbial communities from Sagehorn Ranch, Mendocino, California, USA - Sage2_L_60_16 metaG | ecosystem: Environmental > Terrestrial > Soil > Vadose zone | place: USA... | reverse complement strand
CGACTGCTGCTCGCTCCCCACGAACCGAACCCCGATCACCTGGCCGGCATCGCGCAGCGGCTGCGGGAGCTGAAGCTGCCGCGGCCGGTGCGGCTGTCGCAGCTCGAGCACGCGAAGCCGGGACCGGTCATCGTGGTGGACCGCGTCGGGATCCTGGCCGACTTGTACGCGCTGGCCGACGTGGCGTTCGTGGGCGGCGGGTTTCATCGCGCCGGACTGCACTCGGTGCTCGAGCCGGCGGTGTTCGGCGTACCGATCGCGATCGGGCCGCACTGGGAGATGAGCCGCGACGCCGGACTGCTGCTGGAGCGCGGCGCGGCGGTCGCCCTGCCCTCCGACGCGCGACACCCGCTGCATTCGCAATGGCTGGTCTGGCACCACGACGCGGCCGCGCGCCGCAAGGCGGGGGCGGCGGCCAAGGAAGTCGTGGCCGAGGGACGCGGCGCGTCCGAGCGGACGACGGCCCTTGTGCGGGAACTGGTCGCGGCAACATGACTCGGCACGTCGCGCTCGCGCTGGTCGTCGTGGGAGTAGCCGCGTGCACATCACGACACCCTCCCACGGTGGATCCGCGCGGCGAATTCTCGCTCTCGGTGATCAACCATCACTGGCTGGACGTGACGGTCTACGTCGCGCATGGCGGCGAGCGGACGCGGATCGGAACGGTGACGGCGAGCAGCAACGAGCGGTTCGTGCTCTCCGGGCGCCTACTCGGCGCCACCCGCGAAGTGTATCTGATCGGGCACGCCGTGGGCAGCCTGGAGGTGATCCGCACGGAGATCCTGGTCGTGCAACCGGGCCAGGTCATCGAGTGGACGTTGGAGAACCCGCTGCGACGCTCCAGCGTGGGCGTGTACTAGCGCGGCCTGCCGCCTCCGCCGATGGGCGAGCCGCCGACGCTGAGAACCTGAAACGCCTTGAGGGTCAGCATGAACCCCGCGGCTGACAAGCCGCTCGCCAGCGTCGTCCGCCCCAACGAGAAGCGCCGCTCCGACAGGCCCGAGACGAGCCCCCGGCTCACGACGACGCGCTCGCCCTTCCATCCGAGCGTCGTGCCATTCCGCAGATCGACCGCGTACACCGACATCGCATAGCTACCTCCGTCGGTGCTCAACAGGCGGCCGCGCAGGGCGCCAACTTCCGGACCCAGGTAGCGCCAGAGCTGATCGGTCCCGGAATCGGTCAGGGCGATCGAGACGAACGGCGCCGGTTCCGGTGGCGGAGTCTCGACCAGGCGGTAGTAATAGCACCCGGTGTTCAGGATGGCTGTCACTACGAGCGAGATAGCGCGCACGCGACGGATCCTCCGGGGCAGAATAGCACCGGGCGGATCGCGAACGGCGATCCGCCCAGTGAACAACCTACGGCACTCCGCGTGGAACCGCTACGGACAGGCCGCCGGATCGTTGGGGTTCCGGAACCCGTTCGTGCTCAACTGCACGGACGACGAGGGAATGTTGGGGTTGGCGTTCTCCTCCGCCAGTCCATAGAACAACCGGCCCGGCACCTTGTTGCCGAACTCGGTGGTCGGGTACGGCGCTAGGGCTGGCCGGCAGGTGCGCCGGTAATCGCTGTAGGACTCGATGTTCTGGAACAGCGCCACGTACTTCTCGGTCATGATCGAGTCGAGCAGCGCTGTGCCCGTGATCCCCACCAGGGCGGACAGGGGCACGACCGCGCGCGCATTGTTCAAGTTGATCAGCGCGCCCGGATCGTCCGCCGTCGCATGCTTCGCCTCGGCAAGAATCAGCTGGTTTTCCGCGTAAGTGATCAGCGGTTGCCGGAACAAGGGATCGTTCCGAGTTCCCGCGAGCCGCGATACCAACGAGTCATTCACCGGGGTGTTGATGTCCTGGCCCCCGTACCCGCCCTTCTGATTCAAGCCGAAGTACTGCGGCAGGCGCGGGTCACTCCTGGCGACCATGATGTCGGCGAGCGGCTTCCCCGCCACCACGTCGGAACCGAACGTCGTGGAGAAGAACTGGTTCCAAATGTTGCCCTCGCCCGTTCCGGATCCGTGGAAGGTCCGAAAATCGTTGGCCGCGGTGCTGATGCCGGCACCGGCTGCGGCGATGGCGGCAGTGTACGCCGTCGCGCCGTCCACCTCGGCGGTGTGCATGAAGTATCGGGCCTTGAGCGTGTTGGCCGCCTGAATCCATTTCACCCGATCGCCCGCGTACACCAGATCGCTCGCCTGCGGCCCGGGGCCGACCGCCGCGTTCAGGTTCACGATCGCGCTGTCGAGCAGCGCTTGCACGTCGCCGTATATCTGCATCTGCGGATCGAGCGCCGGCGTCGCCACATTACCAACGGCTTCCCGGTAGGGGATGTCACCCCAGAGGGCCGCGGCACTGCCCATCAGGAACGCTTCGTACACCTGCCCGATTCCGAGCCACGTCCTGTCGTTCGCGGCGCGGGCACCGCTCTCGACCCGGCGAATGTCGATGAGGCCGCCGCCGGTGTAGACCGAGGAGAAGTCGAACGACCAGCTCGCGTCGGTCACGGTGTACTGTGCGTACTGCTCCACGAAGCGGCCCCCGATGCCGGTGCACTGCTGCATCCACATGCACGTGGTCAGCGGGACGGTACTCTCCTGCCAGCCGAAGACACCGGCCTGCACGGACATGAAGCTCTGCTGCAGGGTCGCGTTCGAGGGGTTGTTCGGATTGTTGACGAGCACCGTGCCCGTCAGGAAGTCACTGCATCCCGCCGTCCCCAGACTGATGCCGAGGGAGACGATCGTGACGCCAAGAATCGAGCGTTTCATGGTCGGCCTCCTCGTGCTAATGGTTGAGGTTGACGGAGACCACAAACGAGCGCGACTGCGGCATGTTGAAGTAGTCCGCGCCGCGCGCGTCGGTCGTCGAGCCCGTGAGGTTCGACTCCGGGTCGTACCCAGTGTACTTCGTCCACGTCACGAGGTTGCGACCGGAGACCCGCACGTCGAAGCTCGCCAGGCCCAGCACGCGGTTCACCCACGGCTGATCGAAGGTGTAGGAGAGCGAGATCTCCCGCAGCTTCACGAAGCCGGCGTCCTCCATGCACGGCTCGTCGTTCGCGCCCGTGAAGGGGCACGGTGCCGAGCCGAGTCGGTACCAGTTCTCGCCGATGGGGACGGCGGTGCCGGCCCCCGGACCGACGACCGGTCCGTCGAACCAGCCACCTCGCCCGAACGTCTTGTTATTGCCGACGCACACGAGCGGCGATCCCGTGCACGTGGCTCGCGTCTCAGTTTCCGCGTGCGTCCCATAGCTGTAGAGGGCGCCCTTGGTCCCGTTCCACATGTCCCCGCCGTGCTTGATGTCGAGCAGTCCGGAGACCTGAAGTTTCCGATAGCGAAGGGACGTGCTAATGCTTCCCGTCCACCGCGGGTTCGGGTTGCCGACGACGCGCGGGTTCGGATCGTCGAGCGGGAATCCCGAGCTGTCGACGTACATCGCGCCCTTCGGGGCCCCGGTGCACGCCGCGGGAATGGGGATCACCGACGGATCGCTGATGCCGCAGCGCACGAAGCCGTAGCCGTAGATCACACCCAGCTCCTGCCCGACGATCGCGACGTTCCCGAGGGCGCCCGCGAACGACCCGGGCAGCGTGTAATAGCTCACGCCCGCCAAATCAGTTACCACGCCGCGGTTCCGCGCCCACTGCAGGCCGATCTCCCAGCCGACCTGGGCGGTGGTGTACGGACGGAGGTTGACGGACACCTCGTGCCCCGCGTTGCGCAGCCGTGCCGCGTTGCGCGCCTCGGAGAAGTATCCGGTCGACGGCGGCAGCTGCACGTTGATGATCATGTCCTTCGTGTTCGCGTGGTAGTACGTGTAGTGCGCGTCCACCCGATCCTGGGCCACGCTCACATCCAGGCCGGCTTCCGTCTCGTTCGTGCGTTCCGCTTTGAGCGACGAAGCGGGCCGCGTTCCGAACGTGGCGAGGCCGCCGATGCCGTTCTGCGTGGGAAGCAGTCCAGTGCCTTGCGCGATGCCGGACAGCAGCCCGGTCGAGAACACCGTCGAGGTGAGGTAGGGGTTGGGCTCGTTCCCCGCCGAGCCGTACGCCAACCGGAGCTTCCCGAAACTGAGCCACGACGTGGTGATGCTCTTCGTGAACTCCCACGCCGCACTCGCTTTGGGGAACCAGTTGCGCGCGTTCTGCAACCCGAACGTCGACGAGCCGTCGTTGCGGACCGCCACGGTCAGGTGCAGCTGGTCATACCCATCGAACTGCACTTGTCCGAAATACGACAAGTCATGAATGTCGAACTCGGCGTCGATCGGCGGGTCGCGTCGCACCGTGTTCGAGAGCTTGAACGGCAGCGGGGAAATCAGATTCCGCCCCACCACGCCGACCTGCCGGAACACCCGCGAGCTGAGCTCGTTGCCGAGCGTCGCGACGCCGGAGAAGTTGTCGTTCAGTCTATAGTTCGCCGATGCGGTGATGGTCTGGTTGAACTGATAGTTGACCAGCTTGCCTTCAACCACCCGGCCGCCGCCATCATCCGTCTTGCAGACGTCGGAGGATGAGATTGGGCACCCTTCCAGCCGCTCGTCGTTGGAGTAGTCCGCGCCCAGCGTGTAGTTGAGCTTGAGCCACGAGTTGGCCAGGTAATCGGCCGTCACGCTGCCGAACACGCGCCCAACGTTGGACCGGTTCTTCTGCTCGTACATGATGTATAACGGATTGTCGAAGCCGCGGTCTTCGACCAGACTGTCGGGATGCTGGCGGCGGAACGACCGGTGGAAGCCGGTCACCGGATCGAGATAGGGGCTGTTGTTGAACTCGGGCGGCGTGCGCAACAGCGCGAGTTCCAACCCGTTCACGTTGTTGCCCCGCTGGATGAAGGCGCCGCGCGAGTCGGCGAAGGCGACGTTGCCCCCGACCCGCAGGTTGTCCGTGAGGCGGTGTGAACCCTTCACACGAACTGTGCTGCGGGAGAAACGGTCGTTCGGACCCACGAAGATGCCGTTGTTGTCGTTGTTCTCCGCCGAGAGGTAGAACGTGGTACGGTCGTTCCCTCCCGAGATCGTCAGCGCATTCTCGATCACGTGCCCCGGCTGATAGCCCTCATGCGAGTGATCGAAAACGGGCGTGCCGGCAACTTGGAGGTCATTGCCCCAGCTGCGGCGACACGCCGACTTGCCGGGATCATCGCACACGCCCGCCGCCACGCCGCGCAGACCCTGGCCGAAGCGGTGCTGCAGCGGATAGTAGCGCGCCGGTCTGTCGCTCGAGACCGAACTGCGTGTGGAGACGCGGGTCGCCCCGGCATGCCCCGATTTGGTGGTGATGAGAATGACGCCCTGGGCGGCGCGCGAGCCGTAGATCGCCCCCGCGGCGGCGCCCTTCAGGATCTCCACCGACTCGATGTCGTTGGGGTTGATGTCGATAGCCCGGTTCGATTGCGTCGTGCCGTCGGCGGGCCCGGAGCCGTCCTGCGGGTCCCAAGACCCGGTGGAGGTGCTGGAGTTGTCGATGGGGATGCCATCCACGACGAATAACGGTTGGCTCTGGCCGCTCAGGGTGCGCGCACCACGGATGCGGATGTAGGACGACGATCCGGGCTCGCCGCCGGAGGAGGCCACTTCCACGTTCGGCGCCTTGCCCGCGATTGCCTGAACGACGTTCGCCTCGTTGCTCCGCTGGATTGCCTCCGCGGGCACGTTGTTCCGTACGTTGCCGAGTTTCTCGGCCGTCGTTGAGGTCCCTGCGCCGGTGACCACGACCTCGCCGAGCTGCAGCGGGTTCGGGGCCAGCGCGAAGTCGTGCTCGACGATGCCGGGCGCCAGGGTGAGTTGCGCCGTGACCGGTTTGTACCCGAGGCGCCGGGCCGTGACGCTGATCGTCTGTCCGACGACGGCGCGGGCGCTCGGGATGACGATCGCGTAGCGCCCGTCGTCCCGCGTGGTGGCCCCGATGCCGAGGCTGGGGATGGACACCTCTGCATACCCGATCGGTATGCCTGCTTCGGTGGCGACTTTGCCCGCGAGTGTGATGGGTTCCTGCGCCACGCCTGCCCTCGGTAGCAGGGTGAGCGCGCCTGCGTACAACAATGATTGAAGGAGTGTGACACGACGGCGCGTGAAACGCATGAGTCCCTCCAGGTGGACGGTACACCTGCGGACTGCTAACGCCGTCGATATAGCATCAGGTGGGATTGGGCGCTAGAGCGCCATGGCGAGGAGGCCTGTTTCAGCGGGGGACGATGACCCCCTCGAACGTGACCGACTTCGGGACGATCGTCCCGAAGGACAACGCCGTCACCAGCAGGTCGGACCAGCGGCTCCGGACCTTGATTTTGAGGTTCGCGATGCGCGACGCGGTGCCCACCTGCCCCGCGAGCACGTCTTCGGCGCTGGGCGAAGAGACGGGGAAGGCGCCCCACAGGAGGAACACCGGATGCCGCGTGACCCGGAACGCCGTGCCCTGCACCGGGGCTGCCGCCGGCTCCGCCAGCGACGTGGGCACCCCGAGCTCGGTGCTGTCGAAGGTGAGGGCACAACCGCTCACCGTGAGGGCCAGCGCCATCAGGCCCGCGCGCGCGATCGAACGAGTCACGGATCTCCTGGAAAAAAAAGGGGCGCGCCGGGAACGGCGCGCCCCGAAAGCTAGCACCTTTACATCCCGATGGGAGCCTTCAGCGCCACGTGCGCACCGAGGCCGAACGTGCCGACCGTGACGCCCGGAGCAATGTTCTCCGAGTCGTACGCCAGGTGCACGCCGAGCATCCCGAAGTTGGCGTTGGCGCCCAGGGTCCAGCCCAGGTTCGAGTTCGTCCCGCTGATGCCCGACTTCTTGTACCAGCGGTTCGTGATCGACAGGTACGGCTCGATGCTGATCCCCGGGGTCGGCACGCTGACGGCGACGCCGGCACCCGCGGTGAGCCGGGTCGTGGCCGAGTCACCGTTCGCGGCACCCCACCTCGCGGCCCCGATCTGGAGGTTCAGCGCCACCGGAATCAGGCTCCCGCCGATCACCTTGAACGCGGCGTTGCCACCAATCGACGTGACGTTGTCAGGCTTCCCCGAGGGCTTCCACGACACGACGCCCGCGGTCAGCGAGAGATTGGCGAGGCCGAGCGTACCGCGAGCCCCGAACGCGGTGCCCTTGCCTCCGTTGTTGTTCGGGATCCCGACGTCACCGTTGACCGTGACGCCGGTGCCGCCCTTTGGGCTGTTCCAGACTGGCATGCCGGCCCACTGGGCCGCAACCGGCGCCGCCGAGACCGCGGCCAACGCCAAAACCGTCATGATGCGCTTCATGCGTATCCTCCCTCGCGTGGAAACCGGTGCGCCGGCATCTCCGGACTCCGGTCAAGCTCCGCCTACGGTAGGAAACCGGCGGCGGCAAGTCAATCTGTGTCGCGTTAGTGCACCCACACGGCGCTAAGCGACACACCCTCCACGTCGCCCAGACCCGCGCTGATACGCGCGTCGAACCGAGGCGAGAGGCGGAAGTCGGCTCCCAACCCGAGTGCAAACAGGAACGTGGAATTACTGTTCCCCGCCACCAGCAACCCGGTCGGCTGCACGTAGGGGACGATACTGACGGTGGATCCCTGCGGGTTGAGCCGCCGGCCGAGCGACAGGCCGACGGGGACGAACAGCGTAGAGTTGCCGCTGCTGAATCCGCCGCCGACGCCGAGAATCAGCGCGCCGTCGAGCGGGAAGTCCGCCGTGTGAGTCAGCACCCGCTCGCGTGCTTCGGCGCCGAGCAGGAGAACCGTGGAGCCGGGCCCGCTCAAGTCCAAGAAACCACCGCGGAACCCGATATCGAACTTGCCGCTCGACATGCGATACGCACCCTCGAACGCGGTGCCGCCACCGCTCGGGAACGTGATGACGACCCCGATTTCCGAGCGGGTGAACGCACGGTAAGGCGCGTTGAAGCTGGGCATGCCGGTCGCCTGCGCCGCCGCCTGCGATGCGACGCCGGCGCCGACCAACAAGAACAGCGCGAGATACCGACGCATGGGGATCTCCTTGGAAATCAGTGCGGCAGACGGTACCCGGCGGGAGGGGCGGCGTTCCGATGTTCCGGAACGCCGCGCACCGGTGAGGCTTAATGCCAGAGCGAGATGCCGAACCGCCCACCGATCGAGAGCGTGCTCGGCTGGATGACTACGAGGCCGTCCTTGATCTCAGACGACCACTGCAACCCGAGCTCATAGCGCCACGCGCCGGAGCCGTACGGTTTGCGCCAACCAACCGCACCGTTCAGCGTGAACCCGGTCCCGCTCGGCGCGCCAGCGTCCACGATGTCCAACCCAGCGCCGCCCGTCAGGTACATGCCGCGGTGGTGGCCACCGGTGGATTGCGCGTAGAGGAGGTTGACACCGGGAGCGAAGTCGTACGTCGTCGTCCCACCGGCCGTGCTGAAGTCGAGTGAGAAACGGGGCTCCCACATGATCTTGCCGGCTTTTACGAGCCCGACGCGCAGGTTTAACGGGGTGACGAGCGCGATTCCACCGCTCGCGCCCTTTTGCTTCACGTAGCCCGCGAAAACGTCGAGTCCGAACTCGTGCTTGGCACCGCCGCTCATAGGCGCCGCGCGCCGCTGGGCGTTTACCATCGCTGGAAGGGATATCAGCACGGCAACTGCGGCCATGCCGCTGAGGACCTTTCGCATACCGAACCTCCAAGCAAGGGGGTTAGGGGCGCCACATCGTTAAGAACCCCCCGCTTGCCTGTCAAGCCGCAAAATGCAAAAACCGCGTTCCCGGAGTGACGCGGCTCACAGTCTGCAGCGCTCCCCCCTCCCCTTACACCGCCGTAGCGCTCCCCGCAACGATGCGGACCGCGTCCCCCACCACTTGGAGGAAGCCGCCGGCCACCCGGAACCTGGTCGATTCGCCCTTGCCCCGTACGTTGAGGACGCCATCGCCGAGCAGCGTCATGAACGGCGCGTGTCGCGGCAGGATCCCCACCTGGCCATCGAACGCGGGCGCGACGACCGCCTCGGCCTCGCCGTCGAACAACGATCGCTCGGGGGAGATGACGGTGACGCGCATCAGGCGGACGCCAGCTTCTTGGCCTGCTCGACGACGTCGTCGATCGCGCCCACCATATAGAATGCCTGCTCCGGCAAATGGTCGAACTCTCCGGACACGACGCGCTCGAAGGACGCGATCGTCTCCTCGAGCTTCACGTACTGGCCATCGAGTCCGGTGAACTGCGACGCCACGAAGAAGGGCTGCGACAGGAACCGCTGCACCCGGCGCGCCCGCGCTACCAGCAGCTTGTCGTCCTCGGAGAGCTCGTCCATCCCGAGAATCGCGATGATGTCCTGGAGATCTTTGTACCGCTGTAGGATGCGTTGCACCTCGGTGGCGACCTTGTAATGGCGCTCGCCGAGGTACTGCGCGTCCTGAATGCGGCTCGACGACGACAGCGGGTTCACCGCCGGATAGATCCCCAGCTCTACGATGGCACGATCGAGCACCACCGTCGCATCCAGGTGCGAGAACGCCGTCGCCGGCGCCGGGTCGGTCAGGTCGTCCGCAGGCACATAGATCGCCTGCACCGACGTGATCGATCCCTTCTTGGTGGACGTGATGCGCTCCTGGAGTTCGCCCATTTCCGTCGCCAGGGTCGGCTGATAGCCGACGGCTGACGGCATCCTCCCCAGCAGCGCGGACACTTCCGAGCCCGCCTGCGTGAACCGGAAGATATTGTCGATGCAGACGAGCACGTCCTGGCCCTCGACGTCGCGGAAGTACTCGGCCACCGTGAGGCCGGTGAGACCGACCCGCAGGCGCGCGCCCGGGGGCTCGTTCATCTGGCCGTAAATCAGCGCGCAGGACTTGAGGACCCCGCTTTCCTTCATCTCCAGATAGAGGTCGTTCCCCTCGCGGGTGCGCTCGCCTACGCCGCAGAACACCGACCGCCCGCCGTGGCCCATGGCCACGTTGTGGATCAGCTCCTGGATGATGACCGTCTTGCCAACACCCGCGCCGCCGAACAGGCCGATCTTGCCGCCCTTCACGAACGGGGCGATCAGGTCGATCACCTTGATCCCCGTCTCGAACACCTCGGTCTTGGGCTCCAGGTCGACGAACTTCGGGGTCTCGCGGTGGATCGGCCACCGCTCGGCTGTAGACGGGATCGGCTCGCCTTCGTCCACCGGCTCGCCCAGCACGTTCAGGATCCGCCCCAGCGCCGCTTCGCCCACGGGCACCGTGATCGGCTGGCCGGTGTCGACGACCGCCATCCCCCGCACCACGCCGTCGGTCGAGCTCATCGCCACGGCGCGCACTTGATTGCGCCCGATGTGCTGCTGCACCTCGGCCGTGAGCCGGATCGCGGGCGCGCCGTTGCCGGCATGATCGATCACCACCGCGTTGTACAGCTCGGGGAGCCGCTCGGGCTCGAACTCGACGTCGAGCACCGGGCCGATCACTTGGACGACGCGACCGGTGTTCGGTGCGCCCGCCGTCTTCTCTGTCGATTCCTTCTTCTTGGTCGCCATGTGAGTTCCGTTCTCAGGGGTCGGGGGTCAGGGGTCGGGGCCTCGGGGGGTGCCTCCCTGACCCCCGAGCCCCGACCCCTAGCCCCTCAACGCTTCCGCTCCACCGACGATCTCCGCCAGCTCCTGCGTGATTTGCGCTTGACGCGCCCGGTTGTAGGTGCGTTGCAGCAGGTCGAGCATGTCCCCGGCGTTGTCGGTGGCGTTCTTCATCGCGGTGCGCTGCGCACCCAGAAACGCCGCCGCCGTCTCGACCAGGGCCCGGTAGACCTGATTGCGCACGTACAGCGGCAGCAGCTGCTCGAGGATCGCCTCGGCGGACGGTTTGAGAATGTAGTTTCCTGCCCTCCCCCGCCCTCCCGCGCCCTCCCGCGCCCGGGGCGGGGCGATGGGGAGGATGCGGAGGGCTGTGGGGGGGGTGCTCACCGCGCTCTTGAACTGCGAGAATACGATCTCCACGGCGTCCACCGCTCCGGACTCGAACTGCGCCATCAGCGGCCCGACGATCTCCCCGGCCTGGGCGGCGGTGGGCCGATCACCCACGTCGATCCGCTGCGACGCCACCGTTCGCTTGGCGAACTTGAAGTAGGTGATCCCTTTTTTCCCGATCAGGTGCAGGTCGACCGTCGTCCCCTCGGCCTCGTGCTGCTCGATGCGCCGGCGCGCCTCGCGGATCAGGTTCGCGTTGAACGCTCCGCACAGTCCCCGGTTGGCGGTGATCAGAATAAGTGCCGTCCGCCCACTGACCCCGGGCGCAAGCCCGGGGCCCCCGGGGTCAGGTTGGCGCAGCAATGGGAACCGCTCCGCCAGCTCCGGGGCGTACAGGTCGGCGATCACCTCGGCCAGCGCGGCGGCGTAGGGCCGCGCCGCGATCACCCGATCCTGCGCGCGCTTCAGCTTCGACGTGGCCACCAGCTCCATCGTCTTGGTGATCTTGCGCGTGCTCTGGACGGACTTGATCCGCCGCCGCAGGTCGCGGGGCTTCGCCATCAGTGCGCCGCGATCTGCTTGTACTCGGCGATGGCGGCGCGCAACCGGGCGGCGAGCTCGTCGCCCAGCACCTTGCGCGCGCGGATCTCTTCAGCCACGTCCTGGTGCTGGGCGGCCATGAAGTCGCGGAAGCCCTGGTCCCAGCCCTTGATCTGCGCCACCGGCAGGTCGTCGAGCAACCCGTTGGTCACGGCGAAGATGATCATGATCTGCTGCTCGACGGGCATGGGTGCGTACTGGGGCTGCTTCAGCACCTCCACCACCCGGGCCCCGCGGGCCAGCTGCTTCTGCGTCGCCTGATCGAGCTCCGAGCCGAACTGGGCGAACGCCTCGAGCTCGCGATACTGCGCCAGATCGAGCCGCAACCGCCCCGCGACCTGCTTCATCGCCTTGATCTGCGCGCTTCCCCCCACGCGCGACACCGAGACGCCGGGGTTGATCGCCGGCCGCACGTTGGAGTAGAACATGTCGGTCTCGAGGAAGATCTGGCCGTCGGTGATGGAGATGACGTTGGTGGGAATGTAGGCCGAGATGTCCCCCGCCTGGGTCTCGATGATGGGAAGGGCGGTGAGAGAGCCGCCACCCATCTCGTTGGAGAGCTTCGCCGCCCGTTCCAGCAGGCGGCTGTGCAGGTAGAACACGTCGCCCGGGTAGGCTTCGCGGCCCGGCGGACGCCGCAGCACGAGCGACAGCTGGCGGTACGCCGCGGCCTGCTTCGACAGGTCGTCGTACACGCACAACGTGGCCTTCTTCTCGTCGTACATGAAGTACTCGGCCATGGCGCAGCCCGAGAACGGGGCGATGTACTGCATCGGCGCGGGCTCGGAGGCCGAGGCCACGACCACGATCGTGTACTCCATCGCGTCGTGCTCCTTCAGCCGCTCGACCACCGCGGCCACCGTCGAGTTCTTCTGGCCGATCGCCACGTAGACGCAGATCACCCCTTCGCCCTTCTGGTTGATGATCGTGTCGATCGCGATGGCGGTCTTGCCGATGGCGCGATCGCCGATGATCAGCTCGCGCTGG
>Ga0137378_10004175_pt1 | contig 12472 bp, 6 predicted proteins | sample SagtaG_21_FD_104813 | JGI IMG/M metagenome (GOLD analysis project Ga0137378, IMG submission 104813) | Vadose zone soil microbial communities from Sagehorn Ranch, Mendocino, California, USA - Sage2_L_60_16 metaG | ecosystem: Environmental > Terrestrial > Soil > Vadose zone | place: USA... | reverse complement strand
GGCGGCGATCCGGCCTCGATCCGGTTCTGCCACCAACTCGGGCTCAACTACGTCAGCTGCTCGCCCTATCGCGTCCCGGTGGCGCGCCTCGCGGCCGCCCAGGCGGCGATGGAAACCAGGGAGCGCGACCGCTAAGCCGGCTCAGCGGCCGATCAAGGCGACGCCGATGTCGAAGCCCGGCCAGTAGGCGCCCTGCGCCACGAAGGGCGCCCCGCCGAAGGCGTGCAGGCCCCCATATCCATCGAGCACCCAGCCCTGCGGCTTCGCCGCGGTACTGGCGCTACTGAGCACGACGGCGCGGGCGATATCCCAGCCGAAGTAGGGACCAGGCGGGTTCACCAGGGCGGGAGTTCCGGCGCTGGTGAAGGGATGGACGCCGCCATAACCATCTAACGTCACGCCCGAGACGGAGGTTGTCGTGCTCGTCGGATCGAGCGCAACACCGCGGACGATGCGCCAGCCGGGCCAATGGGCGTTGTTGCCGATCGGCGGAGGCATGGCATTGCTTCCAAGCGCAAACGGGTGCAGACCGCCGTAGGCATCCAGGGTGTATCCGCCGGTGCCGTCGCGGAGCAAGGCGATTCGCATGAAGGTGTCCTGACCGGCAACATAGGCGTACCCGGTCGGAGTCGGTGCACCACCAAACGGATGGACGCCGCCGAAGCCGTCGAGCGTGTAGCCCATGGGCTGCTGCGGCGTCGCTGACGGCAGCATGGCGACGTCGCGGGCGATGTCGAAGCCAAAGTACGGGTAGGCGCCCGCCGCAATCACGGGGGCGCTGCCGAATCGGTGCACCCCACCGTAGCCGTCGAGAACGTAGCCTCCGCTGCCGTCCGGCAGCAACGCCGCCGACCGCGCGATCCGCCACCCGGGCCAGTAGGCGGTGGCGCTCAGCGCGGGCGATCCGCCGTTGCCGTGGATGCCGCCGTAGCCGTCGAGCGTGTACATCGCCCGGGAAACCTGGCTGACTCCGGTCAAGGCCAGGACGTCGGTGCCGCTCGGAGTGTTGTCGGTGATGGTGATGGCGCCCGCCCGGGTGCCCTCGCCGGTCGGCCGGAAAATCACGGTCAGCGTGCAGCTGGCGCTCACCGCCAGGCTCGCCGGCGAGATGGGGCAGGTGTCGGCCTCGCCATAATCACCGCTCACCGTGATGCCCGTCATGATCAACGGCCTCGATCCCAAATTCGTGACGGTGTCGGTGAGCGTGGCGCTCGTGCCCGGCCGTACCGTGCCGAAGTCGAGGCTCGCCGGCGTGAACGACAGGGCCGAGGTGGCACCGGATCCGGTGAGACTGACCGCACGCTGGCCGACCGCGGTGTTGTCGGTGACCGTCAGGGTTCCGGTGCTCGTCCCGGTCTGGCTGGGGGTGAAGGTCACGTCGACGGTGCAGCTGGCCGTGGGCGCCAGCATGGTGGGCAACGCCCCGCAGGTGTTCTGCTGCCCAAAGTCCCCGCTGGCCTTGATGGCGGAGATGGCGAGGGATTCGTTCCCGTTGTTGGTCAGCGTCACCTGGACCACGGCGCTGGTCTGGCGGACCACGACCTGGCGGAAGTCGATGCTGGTCGGGCTCAGCTGGTCGCCCGGGCCGGCGGCGAAGGCGACCAGCGGCAGCAACTGCGTCCCCGTCCCGGCGTTGTCGGTAACGATCAGGTTGGCCGCGTAGGGTCCGGCCGTCATGGTCGCAAAGGTGACGCTGATGGGGCACTGGGTGCCGGCCGCCAGGACGTTGCCGGCGCTCGGGCAGGCAGTCGCGTTGGCGCTGAAGGCCGGGTCGCTGGTCGCGATCGAGCTGATAGCGAGCGACCCCGTGCCATTGTTGATCAAGCTGACGGTCTTCGTCAGCCCTGGCATGCCGGCCCGCTCGGTCGAGCCGAAATCAAGCGGGCTCGGGCTGAAGCTGACGTCGGGTGCCGTCCCGGTTCCGATCACGGGCAGGGTCTGCTGGTTGCCTGCGGCATCATCCGTGATGGTCACCATCCCCGTCCGCGCGCCGAGCGCGGCCGGGGTGAAGTGCACCGTGACGTGACAGGACTGGTCGCCGGCCAGCCCGCCAGGCGGGCAGTCGGTCGAGGCGGTGAATTCCGGCGTTGGCGTCGCCAGCACCGCGGTCACCTTGATGGGGAGCGATCCGGTATTGGTTAGCGTCGCCTCTTGCTGCCCCGTCTCCCCCACATTCACATGCCCGATGTCGAGCGGGACGGGGTTGAGGTCGACCGGGTAGCGGGGCTCGGCGACTATCAGCGGCGTGCCGGTGCCGACCGGTTCACCAGGAGTGAGCAGAAGCTGGAACTGTCCCGTCTCATTCGGCGCCAGCGTGGTGCCGGCATTGGCGTTCTCGACCGTCGGGTATTCCTGCGCCACCGTGGTGTTCGACCCGTCCAGGTAGGTCATGATGGCGCGGACGCTGTCGACGGTGTCCGATCCGTTGTTGGTCACGGTTCCGCATACCTGGTCGGCCGAGCTGCCCGCCGGGCATGGATCGAGCGTCGTTGCCAGCTGGCTGTGGTAGGGCTGCGAGGTTGCGGTCACGAACGAGATCGACGAAATCGCATAGCCGGTGTATCCGGGGGGCACCGGAATGAGGTCGAGCTCGAACGGCGAGAGCTCGTTGGGTCCCAGGACGTCGACCGTCGCGTAGGTCCAGCTGCTGTCATTTGGCGTCGCGTCGGTCAGCGCGACGTTGATCCGCACCAGCGTCGCGTTGTCCGAGGTGTTGTTCTGCACCTGTCCCACGATATGGACGACGGTCCCGAAGCCCGGTTGCGTCTCGGTCCACTGCGAGGAGGAGACCAACGCGATGCCGGCGGAGGTGGCGGATGCCGGGAGCGGCGCCACCATGAAGACCGGGAGCGCCAGCGCGACGCCCGCGACGGCAGTCAGCGCGCGACGAATCGACGGGCGTGCGGCGTTACGGCGCGGAAAGCCCACCCGGACAGTGTCCGGGGAGCACTCGGTGCGAACAAGGACTCATGGGACGGGAGGCTAGGCACGGGTTGCTGCCTGACCGGGCAATATGGCCGCCCGATCGGGCAACCGGAGCCGACAACGCCTCCCGGCTTCGCCCGGCCCAGCCTTCGCAATGAAGCCGTGGGCGATCCCGTTGTCCCGCACGAGAGGGTTCGAGGGTATCTTCATGGCGCGATCCAGGGTTCATCGACTGCTATTGGTGTCACCTGTTGTTGCCGTTCTCGCCGCCTGCGGAGCGCCGGTCAGTTCCAACCTCCCGGCGCAAGACACGTCGGCAGCCGCGATATTTGACGTCGCCCAGGGGTCAATGCGCTCGGCGTCCTCTTATCACCTGACGATCGCCGGCAAGGATCCGTCAGCCAGGCTGGACGTTTCGGTCACCGGTCCCGGTCAGCTTCAGGCAAACCTTTCCGAGCCGCAGCAGAGCTTCGCCTACATCGCCCTCGGGAAGGACGAGTACCTCAAAGCCAGCGCCAGCTTCTACGATTCGAATCCGGTCCTAGCCCATAACGTAGCCGACAAGTGGGTGACCCTACCTCAAAGCGGCCTGATCCCGTTATTGGATCTTGCCGACACCAAAAAAGCCGCACGATGCCTTCTCGGCCGGCACGGGACCCTGACCAAGATCGGTACCACGACGCTTGGCGGCGCCCAGGTCGTAGAGATCGATGACCGTGGCGAGCTCGCCGGCACCAGTCCCGCCAGATTCTTCTTTTCGGCCGATGCCCGTCGCGACCTACTGCAGATCGAGCAGACCGGAGTTGGGACAGCCGGTGCCGGCGACGACAGCTGCGGGCCATTTCTTGGCGGCGTGCCAAAAACCGAGGCGGCGTTGAGCACGATCCGGATCGACGGATGGCGCGCCCACTTCGAGGTTGCCCCTCCCGCACAGCCAATCGACCTGACGGCGTCGCCCTACTGCGGCACCCCACTCGGGACCCAGCTCTCTCCCGCGGCGCAACAGTTCCTGCTTGCCGTGTTCGAATTGAATCGTGCCCTGTTTACCGTTTCGCAGAGCTGCGGCTGTGACGGCCAGAACTATCTGCTCCTACGGCAAGCGGTCGCAGCTGAGGTGGCGGCGGACGACAAGTTCGCTGCCGCCCTCCAGCGCATATCGGCGACCGGTCAGTTGAAGGCAGACCTGAACGCTGAGGTGGTGGCGATCTACGCCAGCAACCAACTGTTACGACAGGCGGCCGCGACATCGAACATCTACCAGTACGCGACCTATTCAGATGCCATTGGGCAATCGAAGGGTCAGGTCGTCCAGGCGAGCCTTAGGGTGCGCGCCGACCTCGGACTCGGCTCCTCAACCTGTAGCTTTACGCTGCCCTGAGCTTCCCGAGACGAGGGCTCAGGCCAGGCGTTCTCTCAGGGCCGGTAACAGCCCATCCAGTGGCACCCGCTCCTGGGTCATCTCGTCGCGTGAGCGAATCGTCGCCGCCCGGTCGTTGATCGACTCGAAGTCGATGGTCACGGCGAAGGGCGTGCCGATCTCATCCTGCCGCCGGTAGCGCTTGCCGATCGACTGGGTGTCGTCGTACTCGGTGCGGAAATGCAGGCGGAGCTGGTGCGCCACCTGCGTGGCGAGCTGGGTCAACGGTTCCTTGCGCGAGAGTGGCAGGATCGCGACCTGGATGGGCGCCACCGAGCGATGTAGCTTCAGCACCACCCGCGGTTCGCCGCGGACCTCCTCCTCCCGGTAGGCGTCGAGCATCAGGGTCAGCATCGTCCGGTCGACCCCGGCGGATGGCTCGACCACGTGCGGGATGTATCGCTCGCGAATGATGTCGTCGAAGTAGGACAGATCGCGCCCGGACGCCTTCTGATGGGCGGTCAGATCGTAGTCACCACGGGCCGCGACGCCCTCCAGCTCGGACCATCCGAAGGGGAACTGGTACTCGACATCGAAGGCGCCCCGGGCGTAGTGCGCGAGCTCGTCCTTGCCATGGGCGCGCAGCCGCAGGTTCTCCGTGCGGATCCCGAGCCCGGTGTACCAGTTGAACCGCTGTTCCTTCCAGTAGTCGAGCCACTTCATCTCCTCGGCCGGCGGGACGAAATACTCCAGCTCCATCTGCTCGAATTCGCGGAGCCGGAAGATGGAGTTGCCGGGCGTGATCTCGTTGCGGAATGCCTTGCCGATCTGGGCGATGCCGAAGGGCGGTCGCATGTGGGTGGAATTCAGGATGTTGGCAAAGTTGACGAAGATGCCCTGCGCGGTTTCCGGCCGCAGGTAGACCTGCGTGGCGGAGCTTTCCATCGGGCCCATGAAGGTCTTGAACATGAGGTTGAACTGCTGCGCCTCGGTGAACTCGCCGCCGTCATCCTCGTGACGCGGGCCGCTGACCTGGTCGGCCCGAAAGCGCTGATGGCATTTCTTGCATTCGACCAGGGGATCGGTGAAGTTCTGGACGTGACCCGACGCCACCCAGACTTTCGGATTCATCAGGATGCCGGCGTCGATGCCGACCACGTCGTCGCGCAGCTCGACCATCGCTCGCCACCAGGCCTGCTTGATGTTGTTGCGCAGCGCGACCCCCAGCGGGCCGAAGTCGTAAACCCCCTGGATGCCGCCGTAGATCTCGCTCGACTGATAGAAAAAGCCGCGGCGCTTCCCCAGCGAAACCAGCTTCTCCATCATCTCCCTTCCCCCTTGTGGGGGAGGGTTGGGGCGGGACGTGTCCGGTTCGGTAGCCATCAGCGGATGCTCCGGATGAACTCCAGGGTTTTGAGGCGGCGATCGAGATGGTATTCGAGCTGGGGCTCCAGCGCGTCCTCCACCTCGTGGAGCAGCTCGCCACCCAGCCGCAGCCGATCGTAGAGCGCGGCATCGCCGGCGGCCATCACGCGCAGGACCTTCAACCCGTTCACCGAGACCGCTGATCCGGCCTGGTCGTGCGCGCCGCATCTGCGGCAGAGGACGCCGCCCAGCAGCGGCGAGAACCATCCCGCGGCTTCGGGCAGCGCTTCATTGCAGCCGGCGCAGTCGGCGAGTTGCGGCTGATAGCCGAGCAGCTCGAGGATCCGCATCAAGAACCAGGCGCTCTCGACCCGCGGCGACCGTTCCGGGGTGTTGAGCCGCTCGATGGTCGTCACCACCAGGTCGAAGACATCATCGACTGGGTGCCGCTCCTCGAGGACCTTATCCGCCACCTCGGCCACCAGGCAGGCGTAGGCGGTCCGCTGCAGGTTGCCACTGATGTTGCGGACGTCGCCGCGCCGCTCGGCCTGGGCAACGACGTCGAGGTTTCGCCCTTTGGCCAGCATCATCTGCGAGCGGGCGAAGAGGTCGAGGCTGCTGCCCGAGCGGGCCTTGGCCCGACGCGAGCCCTTGGCGATCGCGGCCAGCTTGCCATACTCGCGAGTGAGGAGCGTCAGGATGCGGTCGGCTTCACCGTAGTCCAGGCGCCGCAACACCACGGCATCGGCCTGGTAAGTCGGCATTCCCGCAATTGTACGGTCGCTCTGAAGCGCGCTCGGCGCTACTGGACCATGAGTTGGGCGGCGATCCTCCAGTTCGGCCAGTACGACGATGGCGAGATGGTGGCGGCTCCGCCGAAGCTGTGCAGTCCACCCCAGGCGTCCATGACCCAGCCCTGGACATTGCCGGTGGTCGCCGCGGGCGACAGCCGCACGGCCTTGGCGAAGTCGTTGCCGGCGAAGTACGGTGCGCCGGTGACGGACGGCGTGAATCCGAAGTTGAACGGGTGCAGGCCGCCGTATCCATCGAGAATGAAGCCCGGCGCGCTGCTGGAGGTGCCTCCGGGCAGAAGCACGACGTCACGGGCGATGCTCCAATTTGGCCAGTAGGCATGGTTGGGGTCGTTGGGTGGCGCCGGGTTGGTGCCGATGCCGAAGGGATGCAAGCCGCCCCACCCGTCCATCACGTAGCCGCCCTCGCCACTACCCACGATGACGACGCGCTTGGCGATATCCCAATTTTTCCAGTAGGGCGTGGCCGTGGTCGCCCCCAGCGGCGGCGCCGCGCCGCCCGCGTGGAATGAGTGCAGGCCGCCCCAGCCGTCGAGCACGTACCCGGACGCCCCGGCGGACGTGGATCCGGGCATGAGCGCGATGTCGCGGGCGATGTCAAAGCCGAAATACGACACGTCAGCCGGGCTCGGCACGGGCGCGCTCCCGAATGCATGGATGCCGCCGTACCCGTCGAGCACGTAGCCGCCGGTGGCTCCCGGCAGGAGCACCGCCGAGCGCGCAATCGTCCAACCGGGCCAGTACGGGGCACCGCTCTGCGCCGGCGAGCCGCCATCGGGATGGATGCCGCCATAGCCATCGAGCGTGTAGACGCCTAACAGGTAGGCGTAGTTGAAGCTGGCCGCGCTGGTGCTGTTGTCGGCGTTCTTCACCGAGACCGGCACCGTGGCGCCGGCCGTTCCGGGTGGCGCGGTGACCTGGAGGGTGGTGCTGTCGACCACGGTCACGCTTGGCGCGGGCGTCGACCCAAACATGACCGAGGCGCCGGCCTGGAAATAGTTGCCGCGGATCGTCACGGTCTGCCCCCCCGCCGGTGCGCCGGTCGTCGGGGTGAGGTCGCTAAACATCGGCTGCACCGCGAGCCGCCTGGCTCCTGTTCCCCAGTTGCCCAGGGTGCCGCTGGCGGCGTACTCGCCGGCCACCCAGATGTCGGCCGGGTTCTGCGGGTCGGGGACGGCCGACGAATAGTCACCCCATCGCCCGCCGGGATACGAGGCGGCACCGGCAAGGATGGGGACCGCGCTGCCGAGCGCGGCGAAGCTCGTCAGGAAATCGACCGCGACCGCCCTTGGATCCATGGTCGAGGACGATTGCGAGTAGGCGATGATGACGTTACCGAAGGCGTCGAGGGTGAGCGCGGGATAGTACAGGTGCCCGCTCGCTACGCTCACGTCGCCATCCAGGTCGACGGTCATCCCCGGCCATTGCGTCGTGTCGATCTTGAAGAGGCGGGCGCACGAGCGCGTCACGGCGTCGCCCTGGGGCACGCAACCGTCATTGCCGGCCAGCCACAACGAGCCATCCTTCCAGCCGGCGGAAAGCAGACGGTCGTCATTGGTCGCGATGCAGCCATTCGTCGGCGTCCCCACGGTACAGGTCGTCGCCCCCGGTTGTTGCGCATTCGGAGGATCGGTCGTTGGTCGGATCGGGGCATCGGTCTCGAACACCTGGACGCCGGCGGGCTGGGATTGATCGACCGTTGGATCGCCGATGGCCACAAGCACACCGAGCGTAGGCGTCAGGACCTGGTTTGGCTGCTCACCGAAGTTGTAGGCCATGAAGGCGCTGGTGGTTGAGGACTGTGAGACCGCCGGCACCACGCTGAAGGCGGCGGTGGTCGGGCCGAACCTGCTGATCCGTGGGCCGGCTTGCCCCGACTCGATCTGGCTTCGGCTCATGACGAGAATCTCGGCGCCATCGAAGGTCACCCCGTCGTAGAGGTCGCAGGCGACCACGAATTTGTCATCGCTCATCCCGAGCTTGGGCTGGTCGCAAAGATCGGTGGTCGACGAGTCGATGATGTGCTTGATCCAGGTGACGTGGCCGGGATCGGTACCGGTTGCGGTGGCGATGTAGGTCTCGAAGCCGAATGGCGCGGCGCTATTCTTGAAGGCGGTCGCCGTCGCGATCCAGGTCGAGGTGGAGGCGTCAAACAGCACCCGCGGATCGGTGATGGCGAAGCCGGCCGGGACGGCGAACGGAAACGCATTGAGGTCGAAGGGGGTGCCGATGGCGACGCCCGTCGCCTTGTCCCAGACCGATCCGGTCTCATTGACCATTTCCAGCAGGGCCACCGTGCCGGCCGCCACCTGGGTATCCGGGGGTTCGACCGATTGGCCGGGGAACGCTGCCTTCTGCTGGTCGCGCGACATCAGCGGAAGCCCGTTGGTGAGTGGCTGGGCCTGCTGCGATGTGCGACCGCTCGCCGACGCGGTCGGCGCCATGGTACGGATCGAGGCGGCGCCCGACGCGGCGGGCGCCTGCTTGGCGGCCTCCAGGGCGGCCCGGTCTTTCACGTGACGCGGCAGCGCACCAGGCACCGCACTGCGCACGGGGGCATTGCCCCGCGTCACTCGCTCGGTCGTAGCCAGCGTCACGCCCGGGGCGGCGTGCCAGGTTCGGGCTGTGCTGGCGGTCGCCGTGGGGGCCGAGAGCGCCATGCCGAAAGACGCCAGGAGGACCGGCACCGCCAGTACGGGTAAGCGCCGCCCTCCCAGGAACCTCATGCCCCGGTGCATCTTAGCGCGACGCCCGCTGGAAAGCAGCGCTTACCGGACTAACACATTGATGGCGAGGTCGGAGCCCCAATAGGCGCCCGGCGCCACCGATGGCGCGCCGCCAAAGGGATGGAGGCCACCGTAGCCGTCCAGGACCCAACCCTGCGGGTTGCCCGCGATGCTGCTGGGCGAGAGCGCGACCGCCCGGGCGATATCCCAGTTGGCCCAGTAGCCCGTGATCACCGGCGACGCCGCGGGCGTCAGCGACCCGCCGGCGAAGGGGTGGACCCCGCCGTAGCCATCAAGGGTCACACCGGAAACCGCCGCGGCCGTGCTGGTCGGCGTGAGCGTGAAGCCGCGCGCGATTCTCCATCCCGACCAGTAGCCGGTCAGCGTCACGGCCGGCGGCATCGCGTTGCTTCCGATGGCGAAGGCATGCAGGCCACCGAAGCCGTCGAGCACGTAGCCGCCCGTGCCGTCGCTGAGAATGGCGAGCCGCGTGGCGATATCCCAATTTCCCCAGTAGCCGGAGACCCGTGCCGTCGGGGCGCCGCCGAACGGATGGAGGCCGCCGAAGCCGTCGAGCACGTAGCCCTTCGCGGTGGTCGCGGTCGAACCGGGAAGGATCGCGACATCGCGCGCGATACTCCAATTCGCCCAATAGCCGGTGGTGCTGACCGCCGTCGCGGTTCCAAAGGGGTGCAGTCCCCCGAAGCCGTCCAGCAGGTAGCCGCCGGATCCGTCGGGCAGCAGGGCTGCGGACTGCGCGATGCGCCAGCCGGGCCATTGCGCCGGCAGCCCTTGAACCAACGAACTGCCGTCAGCATGCACGCCGCCGAAGGCATCGGTGGTGACCATCGCGGTAAAGGGATCGGCGACCGGCGCCGGTGCGTTGAGGAATTCCTCGGCGATGTAGCCGTAGCCGTTGGATGCAACGGTCCACGCGGTCGCGACCAGGTTGTAGTTGCCGAGGATGTTGGCGCGATGCGGCGCGCTGTTCATGAACATGGTGTTGACCTGCGGGTCGTCGATGCCGAGCGAGGTGTAGGCGATGTTCTCGCCGGCCGAGGTCGCGCCGGGGATGCACGCCAGGTCAAGCTTCGGGCCGTTCGTGTGCGAGAGGTAACCCTGCGCCGCGATCCGATCGGCGTTCTGTTGCGCGATGTTCGCGATGCAGTTATTCCAGGCAAGCGCCGGCAGCGAGCCATTCGCCGCTCGGTCCTGGTTGATCAGGGTCTGCTGCGCCGAAAAGTTGTACGGATCGGCGGCCACGGTTGCGGCCGGCTGCCCCAGCGTGACGGTAAGCGCGATCGTGCAGGCGACCGTGAGTGAGCGCACGAAGAATCTCCCCATGCAACGAATAACCGGTGGCCGGCGGCACACTTTCACGCAGGACCGGACCGCAGCCAAGTTCCTACCCGGCCTTGTCGCCTTGTCACAGCTCTGTGTCGAGCCGAGGTCCCGCGACTACCGAAGGATCAGCTGGGTCGCGATATCCCAACCAAAGTAGGCCCCGGCCGGGACGTTGGCCGCGCCGCCAAACGCATGCAACCCGCCGTAGCCGTCGAGCACCCACCCCTTCGGGCTGCCCGCGGTGCTGTCCGGCGAGTAGCGCACGGCACGGGCGATGTCCCAATTGGCCCAGGACGCGGTCGCACCGGTGACGGCGCCCGAGTTCCCGAAGGGGTGCACGCCGCCCCAGCCGTCGAGCGTCACGCCCGAGACGCTCGTTCCAGTGCTCCCGGGAGCGAGGGCCACGTCACGCGCGATATTCCATCCGCCCCAGTACGACTCGTTGGTGATGCTCGTGGGCATCGGGTTGGTGCCGGTCGAGAACGGATGCAATCCGCCGTAGCCGTCGAGCACGTAGCCACCCGTGCCATCACTCAACACCACCAGACGCCTGGCGATATCGAAGCCAGGCCAGTAGGGCGCGCCTTGCACGGCCGGTGCGCCGCCGAACGCGTGGATGCCGCCATAACCATCGAGGGTGTACCCCTGCGGGCTGGACGCGGTGGCGTTCGGCAGAAAGGCGATGTCGCGCGCAATGTTCCACCCGAAGTAGGAGGTGGCGACCGCACTCGTGCTGCCAAAGGCGTGGGCGCCACCATAGCCGTCGAGCACGTAGCCGCCGCTGCCGTCCGTCAACAGGGCGGCCGAGCGCGCGATGTTCCATCCCGGCCAGTACGCACTATTGGTCATCGGCGGCGAGCCCCCGTTGGCATGGAGGCCGCCGAAACCGTCGAGCGTATAGGCGCCCGTGAAGGGCAGGTTGAAACCAATCAGCGCCACCCGATGCGGGCTTCCGGTCGCGTCGTCGGTGATGCTCACCGTGCCGGTGCGCGTTCCGGCCGCCGTCGGCGTGAACGTGACCTGGACGGTGCAGCTGGCCCCCGCGGCGAGTGTCGCCGGCCCAACCGGACAGTTATTGGTTTGCGCGAAATCGCCGGTGGCCGCGATGGCGCTGATGGTCAGAGGCGCGTTACCGGCATTGGTGATGGTCGACGGCTGGGCTGGGCTGGTCGTGCCCTGCGCCTGGTTTGGGAAGCTGAGGTTGCGAGGGTTCATCGCCGGCGCCGGCAGCGGCACCAGCGAGTAGGCCCGGATGACGTTGCTCGCCGGCACGAAGAGGCGCCCGGTTCCGGACGTTGGCGTCGCGAAGTGATTGGCGGAGGTGATCGCCAGGTTATAGACGACGGCGCCAGAGGTCGGGTTCAGCCCATAGAGATGGCCGGCCGGATCGATGGTCCAGACATACCCGCCCGCCACGATCGGCGGACCGGAATACGACACGGCGGGCGCCGACCAGGGGCTGACAACCGTGAAGCTCGGCCCCGACGTATTGACGTTGAGCGCCACCAGCTTGGTGCGGCAGGCAACGTACATATAGGGTGCGGCCCAGGCGGTCCCGCCAAAGGCCGCGTCCGAGGTCAACCCGGGGCACGCCGTTGCCGAAAAGGTGGCATTGCTGATGTGCCCCATGACCGCGGCGTTGATGAGGTACCCGATCCCGGCTTTGCCCACCTGGAAGATGAGGTTATTCGGTATCAGCGAGGGACCGACGGAGCCGACGTCCGTGTCGGAGGCATTCAGCGAGGCATAGTTCGTTGGCGCCCAGTAGTCCAGCAGGCCGAGCGTCGGTGAGAGCTTGAGCACAGTCTCGCCGTAGTCGAAGGGATTGCAGGTCGAGCCGCAGCTGGTGTTGCCGGTGGTGACGAAGATGTTGCCCGAGCCGTCGACGGCCGAGCCGCTGGGCGCCCAGATTCCGCCCATGTGTCCGTAGGGTAGCGAGTACG
>Ga0137378_10004171_pt1 | contig 12477 bp, 10 predicted proteins | sample SagtaG_21_FD_104813 | JGI IMG/M metagenome (GOLD analysis project Ga0137378, IMG submission 104813) | Vadose zone soil microbial communities from Sagehorn Ranch, Mendocino, California, USA - Sage2_L_60_16 metaG | ecosystem: Environmental > Terrestrial > Soil > Vadose zone | place: USA... | reverse complement strand
CGAGGCCCTCACAGCCGGAGATGATCGAGGCGCTCTCATCCTCCGCCGCGCTCCCCTCGCGTTCTTGATCCTCAACAAGTTCCCGTACGCTTCGGGCCACGTCATGGCCGTGGTGACGCGCCACGTGGGGACTTTCGAGGAGGCGACTTCGGACGAGCTGGGCCAATCCATGGACCTCGTGCAGGCCGCGGTACGGGCGCTGCGGAGCGCCTATCACCCCGACGGGTTCAACCTGGGCGCCAACCAGGGACGCGTTGCCGGTGCCGGCGTACTCGGACACCTCCACCTCCACGTGGTCCCTCGCTGGAACGGGGACACGAACTTCATGCCCGTGATCGGCGATACGAGGGTGCTCCCCGAGACCCTCGACACCACGTACGATCGGCTCACCGCGGCGCTCGGAGCGTGAGGGACCTCTCGGCCGAGCTGTCGCCCATGATGCGGCAATACCGGGAGCTGAAGCAGCGCTACCCGGACTACCTCCTGCTGTTCCGCCTCGGCGATTTCTACGAGATGTTCTTCGAGGACGCCCATCTGGGGGCACGCCTCCTTCAGCTCACCCTGACCTCGCGGCAGAAGGGCGAGGGCGCCATCCCCATGGCGGGCATCCCGCATCACGCCGCCGAGACGTATATCGCGCGCTTGATCCGCGCGGGCCGGAAGGTGGCGGTGTGCGAGCAGATGGAGGCGGCGGCCAAGGGCAAGAAGCTGGTGCGCCGCGAGGTCGTGCGCATCGTGACCCCGGGCACGATCACGGATCTCCAGCACCTCGACGGCGCGGCCAACAACTATCTCCTGGCCGTCCACCGGGCGGGCCCGCGCGCCACTCTGGGCCTCGCCCTCGTGGACGTCTCCACCGGGGACTTCTGGGCAGGGGAGGGCTCGGACGACGGCGGCGCCCTCCTGGAGGCGGCCCTGCTCAGGCGGCCGGCCGAGGTGCTGCTCGCCCGGGACGGCGACGAGACCCTCGCGGCCAGGCTGGGCGGCCTCGGCCTCCCCGTGACGCATGGGGAGTCCTCGTGGTTCTCTCTCAAGCCGGCTCGGGAGGCGCTGGCCGCCCAGCTCAAGGTGACGACCCTCGAGAGCTTCGGAGTGGGCGACATGACCGCGGGGCTTCAGGCCGCCGGCGGCGCGCTCGCCTATCTCCGCGAGACCCAGGGCGAGGCGCTGGGCCATCTCACGCGGCTGCAGCGACTTGTCCCGGGCGATACCATGGTCCTCGATCCCACCGCCGTGGCCACCCTCGAGCTCTTCGAGACCGCCCAGGAGGGGAGCGCGCGTGGCTCGCTCCTGGCGACCGTGGACAGGACGGAGACGCCCATGGGCGCCCGCCTCCTCCGGCAGTGGCTCCTCCGGCCGCTCGTCGACACCGGAGCCATCGCGCGGCGCCAGGCGGCGGTGGCGGCCCTGGTCGAGGAGCCGGCGCGGCGGGCCGCCCTGCGCGCGCGCCTACGCGCCATCGGCGATCTCGAGCGCCTCGCAAGTCGGGCCGCGCTCGGGCAGGCCCACGCCCGCGACCTCGTGGGCCTTCGGGGCTGCCTGGCCGCCATCCCGCAGCTCCGCGCGGAGCTCGCCCAGCTGCCGGGCTTCGTCTCGGCCTCGCTCGGTGAGGAGATGGCCACTCTGCCCGCTCTCGCCACGCTCCTCGCCGAGGCCCTCGAGGACGACCCGCCCCTCGGTCTCAAGGAAGGCGGTCTCATCCGGGAGACGTTCTCGGCCGAGCTCCAGGAGATCAAGGGCGGCGCCCAGGAGGCGCGGCAGTGGATCGCCTCGCTGGAGACGCGCGAGCGCCAGCGCACCCAGATCCCCACGCTGCGTGTCCGCTTCAACCGGGTCTTCGGCTACGGCATCGAGATCTCGAACACGCACGCGGCCAAGGTTCCGGAGGAGTACGTCCGGCGGCAGACCCTCGTGGGGGCGGAGCGTTACATCACCGCCGAGCTCAAGGAGCACGAGGGCAGGGTCCTGGGCGCGGAGGAGCGCATGGCGCGTCTCGAGCTCGAGCTGTTCCAGGAGGTGCGCGCGGCCGTGGCCGCGGAAGCGGAAGCTCTCCTGAGCACGGCGCGCGCCGTGGCCGCCCTCGACGCCCTCGCCTCGCTCGCCGAGGTCGCCCACGAGCGCGGGTACGTCCGGCCCGAGGTGGACGACGGACTCGTCCTCGACATCCGCGACGGACGCCATCCCGTCCTCGACGCGGCGGCCGAGCGGCCCTTCACGCCCAACGACTTGCTTCTCGATCCCGCCCGCGAGCAGGTCCTCATCCTCACGGGGCCGAACATGAGCGGCAAGAGCGTCTTCATGCGCCAGTCGGCTCTCCTGGTGATCCTGGCCCAGGTGGGCGGCTTCGTGCCTGCGCGCTCGGCGCGGATCGGCGTGGTGGATCGCGTCCTCACGCGGGTGGGCGCGCAGGACAACGTCGCCCGCGGCCAGAGCACCTTTCTCGTGGAGATGGTCGAGACGGCGAGCATTCTTCACAATGCCACCGAGCGAAGCCTCATACTGCTCGACGAGGTGGGACGCGGCACCTCGACCTTCGACGGGCTGGCCATCGCGTGGGCGGTGACGGAAGAGCTCCACGAGCGGGGGCGGGGGGCGAAGGTGCTCTTCGCCACCCACTATCACGAGCTGACGGCCCTGGCGTCGCTCCTCCCGCGGGTGAGGAATTTCCACGTGGCCGTCAAGGAATGGAACGACGAGATCATCTTCCTCCACAAGGTTCGCCCGGGGGGGACGGACCGCTCCTACGGCATCCAGGTCGCGCGGCTCGCCGGCCTGCCCGCGGGCGTCATCGCGCGGGCGCGGGAGATTCTCGGCGAGCTCAGCCAGAGCGGCCGCGCGCCCGTCTCCGCCGAGGCCCCGGGCGGTCTCGAGAGCGCCCAGCTCGGACTCTTCCCCTCGGCGCCCGATCCCGTGCTGAAGGAGCTGCTCGCCCTCGAGCTTTCAACGCTCACCCCGCTCCAGGCCCTCAATCTCCTCCACGAGTGGCAGCAGCGGCTGCGCTCCCAGCCATGAGCCGCATCCGCCTCCTGCCCGAGCACCTCGTGAACAAGATCGCCGCGGGCGAGGTGGTGGAGCGCCCCTCCTCGGTGGTCAAGGAGCTGGTCGAGAACGCCATCGACGCCGGCAGCACCGCCATCACCGTCGAGCTGAAGGACGCCGGACGCCAGCTCATCCGCGTCAGCGACGACGGCCTCGGCATGGACGCGGGCGACATCGACCTGGCCCTTCTGCGGCACGCCACCTCCAAGATCGCGGACGAGGCCGACCTCGCCGCCATCGCCTCCCTCGGCTTCCGGGGCGAGGCGCTGCCCGCCATCTGCGCGGTGAGCCGGTTCCAGATCACCTCGTGTCCGCGGGGAGCAACCACGGGCGCGCTCGTGCGAGGAGCGGGCGGGGAAGTCGTCGATCGGCTCGCCATCGAGGCGCAGCCCGGCACCACCGTGGAGACCCAGGACCTCTTCTTCAACACGCCGGCCCGGCTCAAGTTTCTCCGGAGCGCGCCCGCCGAGCTGGCGGCGGCGCTGCGTCTGCTGGAAGGCCTCGCCCTGGCGAGACCAGACCTGCACCTGCGCGTCATCCACAATGGGCGCGTCACCCTCATGGCGCCCGCCGCCCGCTCGCTGCGCGACCGTGTGGGGGCGCTCCGGGGATTCGAGCTGGCTCAGGCCATGCTCGAGGTGGACAGGACGCAGGGCAGTGTCAGGGTCGAGGGGCTCGCCGTCCCCCCGCAGCTCGCGCGCGGAAACCGAGACGAGATGACCCTCATCGTCAACGGCCGCGCGGTGCGAGACACCGCGCTCCTGCAGACCTTGATCGAAGCGTACCGTCCCATGCTCGCCCGCCACGAGTTCCCCTCCGCCGTGCTGATCATCTCCATGCCTCTCCAGGAGCTCGACGTTAACGTCCATCCGACCAAGGCCTGGGTGCGCTTCCGGTCTCCACGGCTCGTCCAGGAGGCGGTCTTCCTCGCCGTCCAGGACGCCCTGCGCTCCCGGCGCGTGGTGCAGCCGCAGCAAGGGCTCACCAGCCCCGACATGGACCTCGACCAGGCGCTCACGTCCTCCTCCGAGTCCACGAGCTTTCCCCAGGCCGGGCTCTTCCAGGAGACCCCGGCGGCTTTCGGCTCGGGTGGGCCGGGACGATTCGGCCTCGTGGTGGGGCAGCTCCAGGACACCTTCATCGTCTCGGCGAGCGAGGAAGAAGTCTTCTTCATCGATCAGCACGTGGCCCACGAGCGCGTGCTCTTCGAGCACCTGCGCCGCGACCTGCTCGCGGGACCGCTGCCCTCGCAGGCCCTCCTCTTCCCGCAATCGCTCGATCTCGGGCCAGGGCAGAGCGCGCTCCTCCAGCAATGGGCGTCCGACCTGGGCCGCCTGGGCTTCGCGCTCGAAGAGTTCGGAGGGCGGAGCGTGCTCCTGCGCGGCGTGCCGTCGCTGCTCAAGGGCGAGGAGCCGCGACGTCTGATCGAAGAGCTGCTGGGCGAGGTGGGCGGGGTCTCGACGGGCGAGAGCGCGCCGCTCATCGACCGCGCCCTCAGCTTCGTGGCCTGCCACGCGGCGATCAAGGCGCATGCCCCCCTGCAGCGCGAAGAAATGGCCCGCCTCATCGCTGATCTTTCCGGAACCGACACACCGTACTTCTGCCCGCACGGGCGGCCCATCGTCTCCCGTCTCTCCCTCAAGGAGATCAAGCGGGAGCTTCGTCGCACATGGTGATGAGGCCGCCGCTCCTCGTGATCGTGGGGCCGACGGGCGTCGGCAAGACGGCGGTGGCGGTCCGCCTGGGCCGGCGTCTGGCCCTGGAGATCGTGAGCGCGGATTCCCGTCAGGTCTATCAGGGGATGGATGTCGGCACGGGCAAGCCCACGCCCGCCGAGCGGGCCGCGGTGAAGCATCATCTCCTGGACCTGATCCGCCCCGACGAGCGCTATCATGCCGCGCGCTTCCGCCGGGAGGCCCTCGAGGCGATCGGGGACATCCGCGCGCGCGAGAAGCTCCCCGCGGTGGTGGGTGGCACCGGCCTCTACGTCCGCGCTTTGCTGAAGGGACTCGACGCGGCGCCTCCCGCCGATCCCGAGCTCCGGAGCTCGTTCGAGGCTGTGGCCCGGCAAGAGGGGAACCTCGCCCTCCACGGGAGGCTCGCCGCGGTCGATCCGTCCGCCGCCGCGCATCTTCATCCCAACGACCGGATCCGCATCATCCGTGCCCTCGAGAAGCATGCGGCGCGCGGCCCCGTCGGGGCCCAGGACGGAGGCGGCTGGGGGCGGAGTAGACCGCCCTGGCGCGTCCTCGCCATCGGCCTGTCACGGGAGCGTCGCATCCTCAACCAATCTCTCAAGGATCGGGTTGAAGGAATGGTCGCCCGTGGGATGATGGATGAGGTGCGCGGGCTCCTGGCCGCGGGTTATGATGACGGGTCACCGGGCATGAACGGGATCGGGTACCGGCAATTCGTCGCGGTGGCGAGGAGGCGGCTGGACGAGGCCGAGGCGACGCGGCTCATGGTCCGAGACACCCAGCGCTACGCCAAGCGTCAGATGACGTGGTTCCAGCGGGACGCCGAGATCCACTGGCTCGACGTGGATCGGGCGGGCGGTATCGAGGGCACGGCCGAGGCCATCGGCAAGCTCATCACACGGGAGGGATGGACCGAGTGAACGAATGGAAGTGACGCGACGGGGGGTACGGCAAAGGGAGAGAGCGTTGCTCGCGGCGCTGAGACTGCCCAAGCAGCGGCGCTTCGAGGTCGAGGAATCGCTCGACGAGCTCGGCCGCCTGGCCGAGTCGGCGGGGGCGGAGGTGGTGGGCCGCGTCACCCAGGAACGCGCGGCGCCAACGCCCAAGCTCTATTTCGGGAAAGGCAAGGTCGACGAGCTCAAGACCTCGTCCGAGCGACAGGCCGCCAACCTCGTGATCTCCGACGATTCGCTGTCCCCCATCCAGGAGCGAAACCTCGGGGGGTCGCTCGGCCTCAAGGTCATCGATCGCACCGCCCTCATCCTGGACATCTTCGCCCAGCGGGCGCGGACCATGGAGGGCAAGCTCCAGGTCGAGCTGGCCCAGCTCTCCTATCTGCTCCCGCGCCTCGTGGGCCAGTGGAAGCACCTGGAGCGCCTGGGCGGCGGCATCGGCACGCGGGGCCCGGGCGAGACCCAGCTCGAGTCCGATCGCCGCATGATCCGCCACCGGATCCAGAAGATCCGCGGCGATCTCAACCGCGTCCGCACCCATCGACGACTCTTGCGCGACCGGCGCAAAGCCTCCGGGCTGCCCGTGGCCGCCCTCGTCGGCTACACCAACGCGGGCAAGACCACGCTGCTCAACCAGCTCACGGGCGCGGGCCACATGGCCGCCGACCAGCTTTTCGTGACCCTGGATCCGACGGCGCGGCTCGTCTCGCGCGCGGGCCATGCGCCCTTCATCCTGACCGACACCGTCGGCTTCATCCGCAAGCTGCCGCATCAGCTGGTCGCCGCCTTCAAGGCCACCCTCGAGGAGCTCGAGGAGGCCGACGTCCTCGTGCACGTGGTGGACGCGAGCCATCCCGGGCTCGAAGAGCAGATGGCGGCCGTCGAGTCGCTGCTCACCGAGCTCGAGCTGACGGGGCGGCCCAGCATCGTCGCCCTCAACAAGGTCGACCGGCTCGGCGCCGACGTGGCCCTCGAGGCGCTCGTGGACCGATTCGACGGGGTGGCCATCTCGGCCCGCACGGGAGCGGGCGTCGACCGGCTCCTCGACCGCGTCGCGCAGACCCTGGGGCCGCGGGTGGAGCGCGTGACCCTTCGCATCCCGTACCGGGACGGCACCGCGCTCGCCCACTGCTACGGGCGGGGCCGGGTCCTGGCGCGCAGCGACGACGCCGACGGCATTCGCCTCGAGGTCGAGCTGGCCCCACGCCTTCTCGGACCCGTGGAAGCCTATCGCCAGCCGGCGTGAGTGGCTTCACGAATCTGACGGCCGGAGTGATAGAATCGAGCCTCGTCCGCAGCGGATGATCGTATGGGACTCGCCAACTGGCTGACAACCCTTCGCATCCTGCTCATCCCGGTCTTCGTGACGCTGCTGGTGTACCGGCGGCCGGGCTGGGCCTTCCTGGTGTTCTGCGCGGCGAGCCTCACCGACATGCTGGACGGCTACATCGCTCGGCGACGGGGCACGCAGACGCGGCTCGGCGCGTTCCTCGACCCCGTGGCGGACAAGCTCCTCATGACCTCGGCCTTCGTGACCCTGACCTATCTCAAGGTCATCCCCTTCTGGATCGCCGCCGTCGTGGTCAGCCGCGATCTGATCTTGAGCGTGGGCGTGATCGTCATCCACGTGGCGGGGGGGACCGTGCATCCGTCGCCGAGCTGGCTCGGGAAGGCCTCCACCTTCTGCCAGGTCACCACCGTGGTCTCGGCCATGCTCGCCTACTACTTCAAGATCCTGCCCGGACTCCCGCGGGGGGCGGCCTGGGTCATGGCCTTCTTCACCGTCGCCTCGGGGCTGCAGTATCTCGTCCAGGGCCTCAAGCAGCTCAATCCGCCCGCCGATCCGCTCCAGGACGAGCTGCCCGCCGAGCATGACCAGCTGCGCTCCTAGCCAGGCCGCAGGCGTCCTCGTCGCCTCCGTGCGCCCCCGAAGCGCAGCGGCGCGGGCGGGTCTGCGCGCGGGCGATCGAATCGTCGCCATCAACGGCGCGCCGCTTCGCGACGCCATCGACTTCCACTATCACGCGGGCGAGGCCCGGCTGCGCCTCCAGATCGAGCGTGACGGCCGCACGCGCCATCCGCGGATCGAGCGCGCGCGCGGGCACCTGGGACTGGAGCTGGAGGCGCCGCGTCCCGGCGAGATCGCCACGTGCGCGAACAAGTGCGTCTTCTGCTTCATCCATCAGCTTCCCAAGGGCATGCGCAAGAGCCTCTACGTCAAGGACGACGATTTCCGCCTCTCCTTCCTCCACGGCAACTACATCACGCTGACGGATCTGGAGGATACCGAGCTGCGGCGCATCGAGGAGCAGCGCCTCTCGCCGCTCTACGTCTCCGTCCACGCCACAGAGCCCGACCTCCGCCACCGCCTCCTGGGTCAGCCCGCGGTCCGCGGCGAGCTCATGCCGCGCATGGAGCGTCTCGCCAAGGCCGGCATCGTCATGCACGCCCAGATCGTGCTCGTGCCCGAATGGAATGACGGCCCGCACCTCGAGCGCTCGGTCCGCGACCTCGCGCGCCTGCATCCTCGGGTGGCGACCACGGCCGTGGTGCCCGTCGGGCTCACCCGCCATCGCGAGCGCCTGCCGCGGCTGCGCACGCTGACCGACGCGGAGGCGGAGGCGCTCGCGGAGACCGTCGAGGGCTGGCAGCAAGAGTTCCTGGGTAGGCTGGGCAGCCGCTTCGTCTGGGCCTCGGACGAGGTGTATCTCCAGGCCGGGCGCCCGCTGCCCCGGGCGGCGGCTTACGAGGGCTTCCCCATCCTCGAGGATGGCGTGGGGCTCGTGCGGCGCTTCACCGACACCTTCGCCCGCGCGGCGGGGCGGCTTCCGCGCCGGCAAGATCCTCCGCGCCACGTCACCGTCGTCACCGGCGAGATGTTCGCCCCGTTCCTCCGCGGACTGCTCGCCGATCTTGCCGTCCCGGGTCTCGACGTCGAGCTCGTTCCCATCGCGAACGAGTGGTTCGGTCGCGGCATCGGCGTCGCGGGACTCCTGACCGGACGGGACATCCGCGAGCAGCTCGCGGGACGCGTGCTGGGCGAGGCGGTCCTCGTTCCCGCGGCGGCGGTCAGGGAAGGTGACGGTGTCTTTCTCGACGACGTCGCGCCCCGCGAAGTCGCGGCAGCCCTCGGCGTCCCGGTGCTGGTCGTGGAGTCGACCGGCTCCGCCCTCATCGCGGCCCTCGCCGCCCACTGACCGAGGCGCTCGCCGTGATCCGTCCCATCCTCGCGATCGTGGGCCGCCCCAACGTGGGCAAGTCCACCCTCTTCAACCGTCTCGTGGGACGTCGCCGCTCCCTCGTGCACGACGTGCCGGGGGTGACGAGGGACCGTCTCTACGGCACCGTCACCCACGAGCGCTGGCAGGCGACGGTGGTCGACACGGGCGGGTTCGATCCAACCACGGAGTCCGATCTGGTAGCCGCGGTCCGCGCCCAGGTCATGCTCGCCATCGAGGAGGCCGACCTCGTCATCTTCGTGGTGGACGGGCGCGCCGGGCTGACCGGGCTCGACGAGGAGATCGCGGGCATCTTGCGAAAGAGCGAGCGCCCCATCGTGGTCGCCGTGAACAAGATCGACGGGGGAGGGCAGGAGGACGCGCTCACCGACTTCTATCGTCTGGGCTTCCAGACGCTGCAGACCGTTTCGGGCGAGCATGGCCGCGGGGTCGCCGAGCTGCTCGAGACCGCGCGCGCGCTCGCGCCCCCGCCCGTGGTCGAGACGCACGCGGAGGGCGTCCGGGTGGCCATCATCGGCCGGCCCAACGTCGGCAAGTCCTCGCTCGTCAACGCGGTCCTGGGTGAGCCGCGCGTCCTCGTCCACGTGCTGCCCGGCACCACCCGCGACAGCGTGGACACGCCCGTGACCTTCCGCGACCACCCCTACCTTCTCATCGACACCGCGGGCATCCGCCGCAAGGGGCGCGTGACGGAGACGCTCGAGAAGCTCTCCGTGGTCATGGCCCTCAAGAGTCTCGAGCGCGCTGACGTGGCCGTGCTCGTGATGGACGCCTCCGAGGGCGTCACCGCGCAAGACGCCCACATCGCGGGCTACGCCCACGAGGCGGGGCGCGCCATCGTGCTCGCCGTCAACAAGTGGGATCTCGTGCCGCCCGATCTCGTCGGCAAGGCCGACGTGACGGCGCAGATCCACGAGCGGCTGCCCTTCCTCGACTACGCGCCGATCTGCTTCATCTCCGCCGTGAAGGGCTGGGGCCTCCGCGATCTGTTCGACACCGTCGACACCGTGGCGGGCGAGGCGCGCAAGCGACTGCAGCCGGGCGAGCTGATCTCGATCTTCCGTCAAGCCGTCGAGCGCCGGCCGATCTCCTCTCGCGGCGCGCCGCTGCGCGTTCATAGCGTGCAGCAGGTCGCGGTCTCGCCGCCCACCTTCGCGGTCAAGGTGAACTGGGCGGGCAAGCTCCACTTCTCCTACGAGCGCTATCTCGTCAACTCGCTCCGTCACGCGGCGGGATTCGCCGGCTCGCCCATTCGCCTCCTGTTGCGTCACGCGCCCCGCCGGAAGTCGCTCGGGGGTGGGCGACAACCGAGCCACCGTAAGGGCAACTCGGCCCGAGGTTCGCGCTGAGACGCCGCCGAGCGCTGAGGTGAGGGCTCCTAAGTAGGCAGAACCCCTAGCAAAAATCGTTAGGCCCCTAGGGGGACTGTGCTAACATCCACTCGGCGGCACAGACCACGATCCAGCGAGGACTCATGGCGACCAATCCTGAGCAGGACGAATACCTGGACGAGGACGAGCGGGACGACATCGCCCAACGAAGCATCTTCTCGGCCGGCTGGTTCCGAGCGCTGCTCGTCCTGACCGTCCTGGCCATCGTCGTCGTCGTGTCGCTGCCGTATCTGCTGAACTGGCTCGAGCCCACGCCGACGACGGTGCCCAAGCCGCAGACCAAGGCGAGCGAGCCGGCACCGGCCGCGCCAGCCGCGCCCGCCCAGACCGCGGGGACCGCGCCGGCCGCCAAGCCGGAAACGACCGCACCCCCCGCAATCGCGCAGACGGAAGCGCCCAAGCCGGCCCCGGCCGCGCCGACGCCGGCTGACCGTCCGCTCGGCACCGCGCCGCTACCTGCTGCTCCCCCTCAGGCGCCACCGGCCGCGACGGGCAAGACCGCGGCCGCCAAGCCGGAGGCGGTCAAGCCTCCCGTCGCCGCGGCGGCGCCCAAGCGCGTGCCCGCCCCCGCGCCCGCCGCCGGCGGAAGCTACTGGATTCAGGTGGGCGCGTTCGTCCAGGAAAAGAACGCCGAGACCCTGGCCAAGACGCTGCGCGCCGAGCAATTTCCCGTCGAGATCGCGCGGATGAACCGTGGAGGCGGCAGCGCGAGCGCGCCCGCGCCCGCCAAGTCCGTGGAACCGGGAGGCCAGAACCAGCTCGTCATCACGGGCTCGACTCCGGATGCCGTCAATGCCGCGCTCAAGGGCAAGGGCACCGCGCAGGTCGTCAAGGGCGGCATCGTCGTCAATCCCTCCTACGACCTCGAGACGGCCATGTCGCTCTCCTCGGCGCTCAAGAAGGAAGGCTTCAAGGTCGTCATCCGCCGCGCCAAGAGCGGCCCCGCGCCCGCCCCGGCTGCCCCCGTTGCAGGGGGCGGCACGACCTATCACGTCGTGCGCGTGGGCGGCTTCGCCGACCGGGCCAAGGCTCTGCAGGCGCGCGCCGATCTCGAAGCCAAGGGCCATGCAGGCATCCTCACTCAGGGGGCGCCGCGATGATGGCGAACGCGCAGGTGAGCAGGTCCGTTCGCGAGTCGATCCCGATCGAGGGGAGGTGACGGCACTGACGAAGAATGACCTCATCAATGCGGTGGCGGCTCATGGACTGTCCAAGCGGCAGTCCGCCTCGGTGGTGGAGTCGCTATTCGACATCATCTTCCGGTGCTTCGAGAAGGGCGAAGACGTGAAGATCGTCGGGTTCGGCCACTTTCGCATCCGGCGCAAGGCCTCCCGGCGCGGCCGCAACCCGCAGACCGGCGACAGCATCGAGATCACCGCCCGGAAGGTGCTGACCTTCAAGCCGAGCAAGGGGCTGAAGATCCGCATCAACCACCACGCGCAATCGTGACGGGAGGACGGCGGTCGTGAGCGCCGAAGTGCCGGGGCGGGACCTCGACGCGCAGGAACGGCCCGCGATCCCGGACAAGCTCTACTATCGGATCGGCGAGGTCGAGGGCATCACGGCCATTCCGGCCTATGTCCTCCGCTACTGGGAGTCGGAGTTCAAGCTCCTGCGCCCCAAGAAGAATCCCGCGGGTCAGCGTCTCTATCGCAGGCGTGATCTCGACCTCGTCCTGCGCATCAAGGGGCTCCTCTACGAGGAACGGCTGACCCTCGAAGGCGCCAAGAAGCGGCTCCACGCCGAGAGCCGGGGCGCCGGGCAGCTCGACCTGGGCGTGCGCGGCCAGGCGCTCGAAGCGGCGCTCCGACGCACGCGGGATCAATTGCGCGCGCTTCGCGATCGACTCGCGCCTCCCAAGAGCTAACTATCTCAGCTCCCGTCGCCTTGTCTTTCCCTCTGGGCCCCCGTACAATGCGCTTGGGTCGGGGCGTGGCGCAGCCCGGTAGCGCACTTGACTGGGGGTCAAGGGGTCGCAGGTTCAAATCCTGTCGCCCCGACCAATTTCATGTGAGCGACAACGGCAGATCCTCGGATCTGCCATTTTTTTGCTCGCGGATCGGTGAACGGTGATGCCGGCGGTGATTCTCGTCACCAATGACGACGGCGTCCATGCGCCGGGCCTGGCCGCCCTCGCCTCGGCCCTGGACGAGCTGGG
>Ga0137378_10004165_pt1 | contig 12483 bp, 18 predicted proteins | sample SagtaG_21_FD_104813 | JGI IMG/M metagenome (GOLD analysis project Ga0137378, IMG submission 104813) | Vadose zone soil microbial communities from Sagehorn Ranch, Mendocino, California, USA - Sage2_L_60_16 metaG | ecosystem: Environmental > Terrestrial > Soil > Vadose zone | place: USA... | reverse complement strand
TGTTCTGGACGGTTCGTGGCGCTAACGCCATCATCGCCCTCCGTTGCTGCCGGCTCAGCGGTCGCTTTGAGGACTATTGGGAAACCAGGCGTGCGTGATCCGCACTTTCATGTCGTGCACCCGATGATCAGAGTGCGTGTGTCAACTCTTTGGGCTAGCTGTTCCGCCATTTTGACGCTCCCCGTTGGAGGAGCTTTCCCGTTTTTTTCTTCAACGACAGATGCGTTGTCCAACTGCCTGACGTTAACCCAGGAAAATCTACCCGCTTTCGCTGACTGCTAGGGGGACTGTCTAGGTGGGTTTACGCGACCACGCCCCGACGAGAGCCACCCCAAAGGGAATGACTGTGTTCGATGCCGCAACCTCAGTTTGAAGTCTTTCCGGAAGCGTGCTGAAGTCACCCAGCTTTTCCGGGTAAAGGTTCAGCTGGAGCATTCGCGGCTGCAAACTGTAGAGAACGTCATAGATCCGTCGTGTGAAATCTGGACCATTCCCCAGCAGCATCTCCACCCGCATGGTTGGCATCGGCAGCCCAGCCTCCTGGAAGATCCGGTGGAGAGCGAGTCCTATCTCGGTGTTTGCACCCGAGCGGTGGAGGGTCTCCCGAATTAGAGAAGCACAGGCAGTCCAAAGGGGTAAATGCGGCGCAACCGCAAGAGCGGGTGCCCAAGAGGGCTCGTGGAAGGCAAGGACTCCGCCCGCACGAACCACCTAAGAGAGGGAGCGCAAGACGGCAACGGGATCAGGAAGAAATTCAAGAATGAAACGGCCCACCGCTGCGTCGAAAGGTTTGTCGCTGGCGATTTGGTTTACATCGGATTGCGTAAAGCTCACAGTGTCTAGGCCGGCCTCGGCAACACGAGACCTAGCCCTAGCGATCGAGTTCGGGTCGCGTTCGATGCCTACCACCTCTCCCGAACGACCAACCAAGCGGGCTGCCAGTATGGCAATGTCCCCCACGCCGGAGCCGAGATCCAGTACACGTTGACCTACACCAATGCCGGCTTCACGAAATAATCGTTCGGTGAGAGGAGCGAGCCGCCCAGCCTGTCGGATTAGGCGCTCATGTTCCGCGTCGGTGCTGCCCAGCGCGTAATCTCTAGTGGGGATGCTCGCCATCATCTTCGCGAGGGAATGCTACCATTTTCCACTTCTTCCGGCTTTGAAGCGCGGGGGCGGCACGCTCCTGGCCACTTCTTGTGATCATCCACCTGATTATTTCCCGGTAGCGCCCGTGATCCGACCGGAATGCACCGCGGTGCCGACCACAATCTGCAAGGAGTGGTAGCCCAGTGATAGGCAGAAGAGTTATGCTTACAGCGACCAAGAGCCGCGCGTGGATCCTCGTCTGCTGGCTTGATCGCGATCTTGGCAGGCGTTATTATCCCGGCGTTTCATACATATTTCTGGAGTCCTGTCGCGCTGCCTTTGTTTTCGCCCTCGTGACTGCCTCATGCTGTGTGAAAACATTTAGCCGGGGAAAATCCTTGGCCTAATCTTGTGAAAGGAGAATATGGATATGTCCTTGATGCCGGATCCAACCTTTTACCCCTCGCCGGGCATGGCGATGAAGGCTGCGCCGGAACACATCGCTTACGTCTCTTTGCTGAACGTCGGCAAGAATTGGAAACGCGACGCCATGGGGGTTATCGATGTCGACCCGCATTCGCCCACTTACGGTCAGCTGGTCGGCCTAGTGGATTTTCCCGGCAACGATAATGAGTTACATCATTTCGGCTGGAACGCCTGCAGCGCTTGTCTCTGCCCGCAGAACCCACACCCGCACATGGAACGTCGTTACCTGATCGTTCCGGGTATCGCATCGTCCCGGATTAACATCCTGGATAAGAAAGCGGGTCACAACAATCCCGAGATCGTGAAAGTGATCGAGCCAGAAGAGTTCACTGAGAAGACCGGCTACACATCGCCACATACCATTCATTGTGGCCCCGATGGCATTTATGGCAGCGCCCTCGGTTCGGCCAGTGGCAATGGTCCGGGCGGCATCTTCCTCATGGATGCGAATACGTTTGAGCTGAAAGGCCCATGGGAGAAGGAGCGCGGCCCCCAGAACCTGGCTTACGATTTCTGGTGGCACCTTGGGAACGACACAATGATCACCTCCGAATGGGGCACTCCGAATATGGTGAAGGGCGGTCTCAACCCGGAGTTGCTGCTTGCGGGAAAGTACGGACGCAAACTGCACATCTGGGACTTGGATAAGCATCGGCACCTGCAAGAACTTGATCTAGGAGCAGAGCAACAAATGGTGCTGGAGCTTCGGCCTGCCCACGATCCCAACAAGACCTTTGGCTTCGTGGGTGTCGTCGTCTCTCTGAAAGATCTTTCGTCCTCTATTTGGATGTGGTACCGCGAAGGTGGCGGGAAGAACAGTAAATGGGGAGTGCGCAAGGTGATCGAAATTTCTGCCGAGCCAGCCGATCCCGAAGATCTGCCACCCCTGCTGCAGGGCTTCAAGGCAGTGCCACCATTGATAACCGACATCAACCTCTCACTCGACGACCGCTTCCTTTTATGTTTCGTGCTGGGGGACAGGTGAGTTCATCCAGTATGACGTCTCCGATCCCGCCAGCCCGAAGAAGACCGGCTCGATCCACCTCGGCGGCATCGTGCGCCGGGCGGCTCACCCGAAGAAGCCCAAGGCGGCTCTCAACGGCGGTCCACAGATGGTTGAGATCAGCCGCGACAGCAAACGGGTTTACTTCACGAACTCGCTCTATTCCCCGTGGGACGAGCAGTTCTATCCCGACGGTGTGCGGAGTTGGATGGTGAAGATCGATGCAAACCCAAAGGGCGGAATCAAGCTCGATGAAAAGTTCTTTGTCGAGTTTGACGACTTGCGCGCACACCAGGTGCGGTTGGAAGGGGGCGACGCTTCGTCGGACTCCTATTGCTACTCGGACGCGCAATGACACATGCCGGGCTGACTTCGACGGTGTTGTGGCTGATGCTGCTCCTCGGCGCCTACCACGGACTCAATCCTGGAATGGGTTGGCTCTTTGCGGTGGCGCTGGGGATGCAGGAGAAAAAGGGCAGCGCAGTAGCAAGATCGCTCGTTCCCATTGCAGTCGGCCACGCGGCAGCCATCGGCAGCGTGGTGGTGGCCACCGCTTTTCTCGGCATGACGCTACCACTGGTCGTCATTCGCTACTTCGTCGCTGTGGTGCTGGTCGGTCTTGGAATCTTTTGCCTCGTGCGACATCAGCACCCGCGCTGGGTCCGTATGCAGGTAGGCTTTCGAGACTTGACCGTCTGGTCGTTCCTGATGGCCTCTGCCCACGGTGCCGGCGTGATGGTAGTGCCGGTGTTGCTGGGCAGCAACACTGTTGAAGCACAGGTCCGAATGGCGGGGCATAATGACATATCTCCGAGCACCAGTCCCGTAGCTGCGTTGCTCGCGACCGTTGTCCATACGGTTGCCTATCTTGCAGTCACAGGGCTGGTCGCTTGGGTAGTCTATCGAAAGCTGGGTCTCGCGCTTCTCCGTAAGGCGTGGTTGAACTTCGATTTGGTCTGGGCAGCGGCGCTCGTCGCCACGGGTCTTGTCACCCTCCTGATATAGCCTGTTGTGTCCTGTTCTGCTCATGTATCTGCGATCTGGACTCTATCACCGACGTCAGTTCACCCTTTAACCGGCAAGTGTAAGTGTGACAACCGAGATCTTCGCCCTTCATCAGACACAACAGAGGCGACGATTCTTGGTGGATCGTCGGCGATCCGGAAGTAATTGAGGACTCCCAAGTCCCTGCGAATCTGGGTCCGATTAGGGTCCAATAAGCTGGCCAAAGAGCCAGGAGTGTGAACGGTTTGAATGCCGACCCTGGACGAGCTAGGCGCCGGGCAGCAACGTCTGGGTTATAAGCGGCGAGCACCTGTCCGGAGGCCACGCCCACCACGACCGCAGCCCCCGAGCGCCCGCCCATAATTCGAGCCAACTCTGAGTTCAGGTCGGCTGCTTGAACCGTGTTTCCGATCACAAAAATCAAAGGTAAGAGACGGTAGAGCATCGGAAGAATTGTACAGATCAGTTCTCAATCGCGAGGTGGACGATTGGGCACGTACTGTAACGGCGCCAATTTTGAATCACCGATCGTGGCAGGACTTGGCGATGTGTAATATCGACTTGCGACGTTCTACGGCTGGCAGAGTCTAGCGCCGCATCCTCGGTCTGGGTAGTTATAGGTTGCTGTAGCGTCCGACAGAAAGACGACCCGGTAGTTGCGAAACATCGCGTCCCGTGCCGTGGCGTGGCAACAATTCTCTGTGGTCGTCCCCGATATGATGACGGTATCGATCCCCCACTCGCGCAGGATAATGTCAAGGTCAGTGCCAAAAAAGCCGCTGTAGCGATGCTTCTTGATGACATGCTCACCGGGTGCCGGCGCCAACTCAGGGTAGATGTCCACTCCCGGTGTGCCATCGACTAACGCCTTACGATTGGCGATCGGCGGATGCAGGTCATCGAATAGTCCCATATCGCATCCATCAGGCGGTGCACATGCGCCGTATAGATGACCTTGACCTGGGCATCGCGGCAGATATTCAGCGCCTCGGCCAGCTTGGGCACCATTGCACGTGCCTCCGGAGTTTCCATCGCAGCGCCCGAAGCCACGAAGTCGTTTTGCATATCGACCACAATCATGGCAGTCTTCTTCGCGTCAATCACGTCAACCTGCATGACTTGCCTCCGCGTATGGTTGAAATGTGGTAGCGACTCCGAATCCCACTCTACGCCGACTTCTTCAGCTTCTGCACGTTCGCTTTCAACGCCCGCCACTGCGGCAAGGCTCGTTCGTTCTTGAGTCGCCGCAATTGCGGTTCGAGGTCGAGGAGCGCGGTCGCGAGCCATCACTGCTTGTGATCGCGGTTGTTCCAGTGATCCACCTTGCGTGTGCACAGGAGGCGCCACCCGAATTTCAACTAACCCTAGCACTCACCCGTCCGCGCCGAATTCCAGATCGTGGGAGAGTAAACAGAACTAATACCGCCAGGCGCGCGAAAAACTCTGCTACTTAACGGACTGAGTCTGCGCTGCTTGTTTAAGTGGCAAACGAGACATCTTCACGGGCTGATGGTGAACGTAACGGCATTCGAGTCCTTGCCGGTACACCCCATCACGAAAATGCTTCCTGTGACACCCGAAACAGAGGTGTGTTCCCGCTCGGCGGATTGAACACCAATACAAGCACTGGCCCTGGCGTTGCAATATCGGCAGCCGTGATTGTAGCCGCCAACCGGTGACTGCTGAGGAAACTGGTATCCGAAAGGAACCATTCCATCTCACCAAGGAGTCTCGACGAAAATCGCTGCCACTAACTGTCAACAGGAACTGATTGCCACCTGCGGTTGTGCCGCTTGGCGAGATCGCGCTTACGAAAGGTCGCTGCCACAGACCCCACGCGATAGGCCGCTCAGCGCCAGCGCGATCGTAAGCAGAGACCAGAAAGATGATCTTGCGATAGCTGTATTCTAGAGCTTTTGGCGAAAAGCGCTTTTCACAAGTGCGCGTGATTCCACGTGACTCTCAACCTCCGAGTCAGCGGATTATGGAGTCCGAAACTCAACACCACGATTTGCATTTAACTTGCCTGTGGCTTCCACGTCGAGATCGGATATTGACACTTTGTGTGCTCGTTGTTCCGTGAGTACCCATAGTGTCTGGCCGACAATAGCATAGTTCTGGATTTCGCTCCGACGACCATCGCGAAAAACCAGAACCGTGGTGGTCGTCTTCTCTTCAACTGCCGGCCGAGGCTGCGGCGCTGTGTGCCGCGCCTCTTCGCGTGACCGTTCTTCTTCGCGCAACCGCGCAATCTCGTCCTTCAGCCGGTCGACCTCTCTGGCCAGATCTGTTTCTTGGTCCGACACGCTTGCTGAAGTTTGTTCAGCAACTTGGTGGTACGGGGAAGTCGCGTAGACCGGGTAAGGCAAGTACACAGGTTGCGCGAAGAAAAACCGATTGCGGAAGAAGAACTGCCGGCAGAAGAACGGGCCGAGAAACGGATCATTGAAACAAGCGTTTCTGAAAAAGATGTTGAAGCGCCGGTGGCGGCGGAACCCGACCGGCCCTATAAATCCTGACCGGCGTACAAACCGCGCTGGACTCATGACACCAAACCCGTTTGAGTGAGGCTGAGCGGGACGAACAGGCGAGCCAATGCTAATTCGGGCTGCGCCGCCTGGGCGCTGCATCGCGCGCCTCTGCCCCTCAAGGTGCAACGGGGAAACCGTAACCGCCAACAAAACCGCTGTGGCAAGCACCTGGTACATATTCCCTTACAACTCTTGCCACTCAAGCCTCTCCCGAAGCGCTCACTCGCCGCTTCGCTCTTTAATGAGCGTGAGCTCCTCTGCTATCAGAGTGGCTTATTAGAAAGATACTACTTAGATCGTTATCATGTGTCACGGAAACGTAAAACATTCCAGTCGTGGAAAGGTCAATATGCGGGCACTTGCAGCGTCTCTGACAAATCCTGTCTTGTCTCGCGCCGGCTGCGAGCGGGCGCATTCGACGATCTCGTCTCGACGCCACGCTTTCGCGGGACGCAACGTTCTTGTAAATCCTTTACCGGGTCGTGACACATCGGTTTTACATTACTAGGAAACTTCCTCCATAAGCGCTCGGGGCTTTGGTAAAGCTGTCGACGTTATAAACCCCGCAGGAGAAGCCCGCGAATCTCCGACAGCTCGACAATCATTCCGCCTTGATGGACAAGATCTTGATGGAAAAGATTCTGATCGTCGAGGATGATCAAGCTGTTCAGAAGGCACTGAAGCGCCTCTTCGAGTCCGCCGGATACAGCGTTGAGATCAGGGCCGATGGAAAGTCTGCGTTGGAAGTCTTACACACGACGACTCTGGCGGCCATCGTCCTCAACTTACGGTTGCCTGTCTTGTCAGGAAAAGACGTCTGTCTTCAGGTTAAACGGCAGCTATCTACATTGCCAATCATTATTCTCAGCGAGTCCGCGGATGTCGTGGCACAAGGTCTTGCTTCTGGAGTTGGGGGCTGACGATTATGTGACCAAGCCTTTCTCTCCCAGAGAGCTTCTGGCCCGTGTTCGGGCTGCAATCCGGGGCACACGCAAACCAACCCTCCACGACGAGGCGGATTTCGACGGGATTTGCGTGGACTTCACAACCATGGAGGTCACCCGCGAAGGTCAATCCATCGCCCTGACTGCGCAGGAATTCAAAATACTAAAGTTCTTCCTGCACAACGAAGGCCGGGACGTCTCGCGCGACGAACTCCTGAGGGAGGCGTTGGGCTACGGTGACTATCCGTCTACGCGAACGGTCGACAACCACATCCTGAAACTGAGACAAAAATTGGAACGAGATCCAGCGAATCCGATCCATTTCTGTACTGTGCACGGTGCGGGGTATAAGTTTGTGCGCTAGCGAGCGCGTGCGGACCTGCCTTCCGTGGATCGGCCATATTCCGTGGATCGGCCATATAATGGCTGGCAACCATGACACTCCCTGATACCGCCGCGGATCGAAATGCCTTTGCTCTGGCAGGGTTGCGAATCGCAGTCGGTTGCCTGTTTCTGATCTTTGGACAATACAAGGTCTTCGGCACGCAGTTCACGCTGCATGGCGGATTTCAGTGGTGGATCAACAGATTCCTGCAGGGCGGTGCGGCCTACCCGTTCATGGTTCCGGTGCTGCAACGGATCGTGCTGCCGCATGCGACCGCAATCGCGTTCCTCGTCGCCTACGGCGAGTTGGCGATTGGGCTGGCGCTTCTATTCGGGATCTGGGTGAGGACGGCCGGCGCCCTCGGACTGATCTACATGCTTTCCCTGCTGTTCTCTTCCAATTACCCGGGCGCTCACGTTCCCGTTTGGCAGTATTTCGGCGCTGCCCTGGATCATTCTGTACTCGGCCTCTGCTTTCTTACGTTCTTGGCCAGCCGCAGCGATGAAGTTCTTTCGGTGAAGAAGCACATTCAGCATGCTTATTGGAAATCCGGCGACCCTGGGCATGCAAGCATCTGATTCAAAGCGTGAAGCAAGTCGTGGCACTACTCGCGGCTTTTGTACTGCTGCTTGTCCGTGTCTTGGGGGCTGGTGTTCGAGCAGTTGAATTATTGGGATCATTTTCCCCGGCTGGCCGCGTATCTCAATGGCCGCTGGTTCCACCAGTGCGCTGGAAGGACTGTCCCCGCAGGACTTGGTGCGGTATTGTGCGCTGCATGTTGAGTGTCACGCTCACTGCCTCATTGCTGACAGTCAGATTAGGATCTTGCACCTTCGCGTCTTCGAATTGTCCTAGGATGCGCTGGCGGCCGATCAGACGTACTTGTCTCCAACGAGCGGAAACCTTAGTTTCCCTATCACTCGGCCTGTGCCGGGAAACCGCGACTCAGGCTCAATTTGAGCGTACACAGCGAAAGCCCACATTGTTTGTGCCTGTTTGGGGATCTCCTTTTCCTCGGGCACCGGGGCATGTAGCGCTCGCAATATTGATCGGTGCATAGGAACGATCCGCCTTTTTGTATGCGCTTCGGAACGCCAGGTTCCTGCGGATCGAAACTGTCGGTTGCTTGCGGGTTTATGGCGACGGCGTGGTTTTGCTGCAGCGCCGCATAGTAATCCGGCCGGTACCAGTCGGACACCCACTGACACGTTTCCTGATATGTCGTAGAGACCGAAATCGTTCGGCGGGAAGGAAGCTACTGGCGAGATTCCAGCGAAGCCGTCATCATCTTCTCCGAGACTTTGTTCCATGGCATGAATATGGCATGAGTGGTGAGCACGGGAATCGCAACAGCCCATACGACCAAGATCGGAACAATTCCTACGCGCCGCTCCTGACCTTGCAACACACAGGCAAGAAAGATTGCTAAGCGACACCGTAAGCGGTTAGCCTTTGAAGATGCTGCAACGTTTCGAGTACGTCTTCACGCGACACGCGCGCTAACCAAGCTGAGCTACACCCGTGTTTCACTACCGAGCTGATCCGCTACAGGGTACTGGGGTCTTTGCCGTGCTGGTCCTTTCCCGTCCGGTTGAAGCGTCTCACTGTCCTATCCGTGGACGGCTTGCTTAGGATTCGTGATCAAGCAGGGATGCAATAGCTGAATCTTCCCCTAGCTCCACAGCCGGTCCCAGGAACGCTCCTGATCCCATTGCGGCGTGGGATCGAAGTATCCCGTGCCTGGCGCCAGATGCTGCCGCACAACATCTTCGTTGAGGGTGACTCCCAGGCCTGGCCGTTCGGGCACTTCAATCCATCCATGATTGACGATCGGAGTTTTTACATATTCCTGCACCAATGACGACCACCACGGCACGTCAAGCGAATGGTTTTCGAGCGCAAGAAAATTCTGAGTGGCGGCGGCGCAGTGAACATTTGCCATGCAACTGACGGGGGTACCAGCAAAATGCATTGCCATCGGCAGCCCAAATTCTTCAGCCATGTCTCCGATCTTGTGCGTTTCGAGAATTCCTCCCGAGGTTGCAAGGTCGGGATGAATCTTACTCACCGCGTGCCGCTCACAAAGCACACGGAACGGTTCCTTCAGGTAAATGTCTTCGCCAGTTAAAATCGGGGTGGGACTTTCGTCGGAAATTTGTTTCAACAGGTCAGTGTAAGTCCAGGGAATTACGTCTTCGAGCCATGCCAGGCTGTATTTCTCAAATGCTTTGCCGAGACGAATGATCGATTTCACTCCGAGATGGCCGAGATGGTCCATAGCCAAAGGAATTTCCATGCCGACGGCATCGCGGACAGCGGCAACATACTGCTCGAGCATCGCAATTCCCTTGTCCGTCACTTCGGTTGCGATGAATGGATGCTCAAGCTGGCTTTCTTCCCACGGCGTCAGACCTGAAGGCTCAGTCACGGTACCAGGTGTATCTGAAACCATTTCAATGCCGAGGTCCATCTTGAGCCAGGTCAAGCCCATTCCTTCCTTTCGCTCCTTCATGCGTTGCGCATAGACCTTGGGATCTTTGGATTCCGTGGTGTCGGCGTAAATGCGGATCTTATCGCGAAACTTGCCGCCGCCCACCATCGCGTACACTGGTGCGTTGTACACCTTGCCGGCGATGTCCCACAACGCCATTTCGATGGCGCACACACCGCCGCCTTGTCGCGCGTGTCCGCCGAATTGCTTTATCTTGCGAAAAATTCTATCCAACTGCAGCGGATTTTCGCCAACGATGCGGCTCTTGAGGAACAAGGCGTAAGTTGGACTTGCACCGTCCCGGACTTCGCCGAGACCGTAAACACCCTGATTCGTATCAATGCGAATGATTGGACATGGACTCGGGCCGGGCTTGGCGATGATCGCAACACGCAGGTCTGTGATCTTCAGCGCTGACGGAGCCGAGTTCGCATTGACCGTTTTGGGGTACGCCTCGATCGGCTCTCCCATCAACAACCCGCTCCCCAATGCGAGGGCGGAGGTCTTCATGACTTCGCGGCGATCTAGACGGAGCTTGCTCATGACAATCTCTTTCTTCCAATTCTTCGGACAATCTTCGGTGCCATGATCTTCCTTATCACAGCCGGCCAAACTTCTTTACCGCTTCTTCGATCGATTTTAGTTTTTCGATGTAGGCATACATGGAATGTTCCTTGAAATCCATACCTGCGCCGCAACCAAAACTTCAGCGGCTTTCGAACGCGGTACCACAACAGAGAAGCCGCGCGATACCTGGATAAAGTCGATGGCCGTGAAGACGGCTTTAAACAAGATCACGATGGTTGTCGCACTCGCATGCCGGAGGCTGCCAAATATCTTGTGCATTCCGCTTTCCTCGAAATGATCCGCGGGCAATATTATCCGATCTAGCCGGCGGCGGCGATCTCCACTGGCCCAGCTATCAGTGTTCGTTCGGGATCTACCAGCAACCACCGGAAGTGACCGACCAGAATGCGCTCTGCGAAAGATATAGGGCACCGGCGCCTCCGGCAAGAATCATGCTGGCGAGGCGAACGTCGTGCGCTTGCGGGCCCAGGGCCACAAAGATTGCAGCCAGAGCCATGCTCACTGATGCTACTCCACAACGTCCGCGGCGCTGGCCATAGTGCATTGCTAAACGGTCGCTGATCCAGACTCCAAGTGGCGAACATACCGCCATGGCTATAAATGGAAGCGTCCCATAATACGAGCTGGACTTTAGATTCAAGCCACGCACGCGGCTGAGATAATTGAAGAACCAGGAAAAGAAAATGTACGCAACGTATCCGTAACAGAAATAACTGGCAGTGATTGCGAGCACGTTGCGGCTGCCGAGTATCCTTCGCCAGCGGGGAGGCCGGCCTATTTCGCCCTCATGTGCGGACGGCAGCCCGGACTGAATGCTTGCCGTTTCCTCAGCGCTGACCCAGGAATGCTGCTGCGGGAGATCCCGCGCGACTGCGAACCAGATCACTCCAGCGACCAGTCCGATCAATGCGCTGATCCAAAAGGACCATCTCCAGCCGTAGTTGAGAATGATATAGGTGATCAGGCGCGGGGTGATGCCTGCTCCAGCGCCTACGCCGGCAAAATCAATCCGGTGGCGATTCCGCGCTCGCGTGATGGAATCCAACTTGCGACCAATCTGTTGCTGGCCGGATTTACGACTCATTCTCGGACACCCAATAGAAAGCCCACCCCAGAAGAACAGACAGTACGCCGGCAAATTTTGTCGGCACGAAAGCCGTTAGAGGCGTGAACATCGCCCACCATATCGTCCCTAGTGCCAGAATCTTGCGCGGCGCAACCTTGTCGGCCAAACGCCCGCTAGGCGCTTGAAACAGAGCGTATCCCATTACCCATGCGCTGAATACCCAGCCGAATTGGACGTCGCTCAAGTCAAAGGCCTGCTCGATTGGCAGGACGGCGATTGAGATGTTCACGCGGTCGAGATACGAGATCGCGCTGATGAGAAACATCAAAAGCCAGCGGATTCGATCTTCGAAAATGCGCATAGCAAAATTCAAAACTAGGATTGTAGGCTCGTCGGACAGATTCTCATTTGACAAATGCTTGCTGATTTGAGAGTTTCGGTGACGCGAACTACAGGACTACCTGCGATGATCTATTCTCAATGGCCCCGGGGTGGCCCCCGACCCAGTATTGCCGCCGCCAGTCTCATTGGCATTGTCTTTCTTTTTGGTTCCGCTCAGGCACAACTCTTCACTATGCCAAAGCAGGATCTGGTTGATTACACGGCCAAGAATCCCTTTGATCGATTCCCTGACGGCCGACCCAAAGTTCCTGACGATCTCATCCAAAGGGCACGCGACCTGTCGTCAGAGGAGGTCTGGGCAGTATTGGAGTCCGAAGGATTCAAGAACCAGTACGCCGACGGATTTCACGTCCTTCATCCGGGCAAGACGATGGTGGGACGCGCGTTTACCGTCCAGTTCATGCCGCAGCGCTCTGACGTGGAAGATGTCGCCCAGACAAAGGCGAAGAGCCGAGGTCTCCTGAATCTTAGGAACCAGACAGCAATCGACATG
>Ga0137378_10004158_pt1 | contig 12497 bp, 10 predicted proteins | sample SagtaG_21_FD_104813 | JGI IMG/M metagenome (GOLD analysis project Ga0137378, IMG submission 104813) | Vadose zone soil microbial communities from Sagehorn Ranch, Mendocino, California, USA - Sage2_L_60_16 metaG | ecosystem: Environmental > Terrestrial > Soil > Vadose zone | place: USA... | reverse complement strand
GGCTGAAAAAACTTGCGCGCAACAATTCCATTTGCGCTGTGTTCAAACGTGGAGATAATCACGTCCCCAACAGCCCCCCGCGGCATTGAACTAGCTGTTTTCTTTCCATCAACCCCCATGTTCTTATCCGAGCTAAGCCGGATTCGGCGCAGTCTGCGTATTCGCTAATCTAGAACCAGATCACAGTGTGGAAACATCCTCATTCCCAATCCGGGCGTTCTAGTCCACGCATTTTCGCAGCCATCAGCCTTTGTTTAGTTGGCGCAGGGCTGGCGATGTTAAGTTTGGCGGCACCGACATCTGGGGTTTCGTCCAGCGCGGCTAATTTTAGCAGGGGCGAATCCGTAGTTCCGTCTGAATTTCGCGGCGATGTAAGAAACTTGCCCCAGACCATAACTCCAGAGCAAAGAAAGCGCTTCATCCGGCCGCTGGAACTTGACTACCCCGTGCCTGCGATCAAGCAGGTCCTGCCCGGAGGCTCTCTTGAAGCTCAAACGTTAGCGCCGACCTCAGTTGGGACCGCCGCTCCGTTGACACCGATGCCGGGTCCCGCCAGTTCGTTCGATGGCATGAACTTCAATGCCAATGGCGCCGGCCATCCACCGGATACAGTCGGAGACGTTGGCCCGAATCATTTCGTCCAAGCTGTTAACACGTCCGTAGGAATTTTTGATAAAGCAACCGGCGCAGCGCTCGCAACGTTCACCTTCGATGATCTTTGGGCCAACGCTGGAACAGGGACCTCTTGCGATACCTTTCATGGGGGCGACCCCACTGTGATCTACATCCCGCAGTACGACAGGTTTATCGTCGCGGATTTTTCCTGGAGCAACAATCAGACCGGTCCCTATTACGAGTGCGTTGCTGTTTCAAAGAGCAGTAATCCGGTCAGCGGCGGTTGGTGGTTTTATGCGATTCGGGCTGACGACGCTGCCCATCCATGGTTTCCCGATTATCCGAAGATGGGCATCTGGCCGGACGGGCTATACATGACCGCCAATATGTTCGACTGCCTGGATAGCTCCTGTAATAACGCCAATTATCGAGAGGCACGAGCCTATGCCTTCAACATCGCTGACCTGGTCAATGGCGCGATCTTGAGAAGTGTAGTAGTCGACACCAATTCCAATCATTTTAGCCTGTTGCCCAGTAATTATCGTGGGACAGCTCCGCCCGCAGGATCGCCCAATTACATGGTCGCCGAATCCGTTACTTTGTTTGCTTGGGAAGTCTACAAGTTCCATCCGGATTATGCTGTCCCGGCCAACTCGACATTCGTTGGTCCGACCAACGTATCGCAAGCCGCTTACGTCGGCGCGGCCGACCCAGTGCCAGAGCCTTTTGGTAACGATACCGACACCCTCGCTGATAGGGCGATGATGCAGAATCAGTATCGAAACATCGGGGGTGTCGAATCGCTTTGGGTCAATCACACGACCGGAACGCCGAGCGGATCAACTCCGACGGGGATACAATGGGCCCAGATCAATGTTACTGGCGGCACGATTAACACCACGCCGGTCCAACAACAGATATTTAATAACGGCCCAGACGGTCTTAACCGCTTTATGGGATCGTTGGCCGTTGATCATGTCGGGAACATGGCTGTCGGCTACACCGCTTCGAGTGCGACCATCGCACCGGACATTCGATACGCGGGCCGACTATCCACGGATCCGGCCAACACCTTGCCCCAAACCGAGGTAACAATGCTGCCATCGATCACCCGCAGCGTGCAGTTCGGGATCTGCGGCAGTTCCACCTGCACCAGATGGGGCGACTACAGCGCGATGAGTGTTGATCCGGTAGACGACTGCACTTTTTGGTACACAAACATGTACTTTCCGGTTAAGGGTTTAAATTGGGTAACCCGCATCGGCTCATTCAGGTTTTCGACGTGCTCCGCCGGTCCGACTCCGACTCCTGGCGGAACTCCGACACCAACGCCAACTCCGACGCCGCCGCCGACCGGACCAGCAGTGATGCTGAGCCCGCCACCGGGATCGACCTTTAGTTCGTCCAGCGTGACCTTCAACTGGAGCGCCGGCAGCGCCACCGCCTATTTCCTTTTCGTGGGCAGTTCGCTACACGGGGCCGATATCTACAACTCTGGAGCAGTGACGGTGCACTCGAAAACTGTAAATAACATCCCCACTGACGGGCGCACTATCTACGTGACCCTCGGCTCGCAAGTTAACGGTTCTTGGACCGCGAATAACTACACTTACAAGGCCTTTAATTCGTCGGCTACACCAGCTCCGACACCGACGCCAACGCCAACTGCTACGCCTACGCCAACTCCAACTGCCACACCGACACCGACTCCAACGCCTACGCCCACGCCCACGCCCACGCCCACAGCCACTCCGACTCCAGGGCCGACCGTTGCTACGCCGTTTATCTTACCGAAGGGCGGTACGTTTTCGCAAAAAGTTACGGTGCACGTTTTCTGCAGCACTTCTGGAGCAACAATTCACTACACGACAAACGGAAGCACCCCCACCACCAGTTCGTCTGTTTATCCAAGCGAAGGCATCCTTCTGTCAGGCGCGGGGACTAAGACGGTCAAAGCAATCGGAGTAAAGATCGGCTTGAGTAATAGCGCGGTCGCGACGGCGACCTTCAACATTACGCCTTAGTCGAGTCGGCGCGCGTACTTGCGTCGTTGTAGAATTCAATCTGCCGCCCGCCGAGCCGACGGACGACACGCCAGCCGTTCTGGGCGGCAAACGCGCGAAGATCCTGATCGGATAGTGATCGCAAAATTCGAAGCTCCGCAGGATGGATGATAAAAATCTCCGGCTTAGTCGCGAGCCTGGTGGCGATTTTGTTGGTTAAGCCCGCGAGACCTTCAATCTTTCCCATAAACGGATCTGGGGTCTTTGCTGCGATTTTTTCCGCGCCCGGCACGAGTAGGCCACGCCGGAGCCGGCTTCGATTTCCGATTTAATTTTTCACGCAATACCAGATGCGCTTTTCGGCCTGGTGAGGCGCCGCGCACATTCGGTTTTTTCATATCGACCCCAATTAATTGTCGATCGAGCTCTACGTTGACGCAATTGGCGCGGGGAAGCTTCATCGGCTAAATTTTGTCGATGTTTTCCGAAACGATCGAGCTACGCGGCCATATCATCGATTCGCTCACCTTGCCAAAGGTGTTGGATCAGATCGTGACCCGGGGCGCTACTTTCAACATTGTCGAATTTAAGATTGGCCAAAAACGAGTTGATCCGAGTCTGGCTCGAATCGAAATCACGGCTCCGAGCCGGCCCGAGTTGGACGAGCTGATTCAGCGTTTGCGAGAGCAGGGCGCGGAAGTAAACCGCCCTCAGCTCGGCGATAAGTAGGTCTCGACCTTATGCGCGAGCTCCTGCTTTGCCCGCCGGATTACTACGGCATCGAGTACGAGATCAATCCTTGGATGAGCCGGGCGCGCGGCGCTGAAGCGGCGCTGGCGCAAAAGCAGTGGCACGGTTTGAAGAGAACGTTGTCCAAACTCGATTGCAGAGTTGAGCTCGTCCCGCCGCAGCCGAAACTGCCGGACATGGTTTTTACCGCTAATGCCGGGCTTGCCGTCGGCAAACAATTTATCCCAAGCAACTTTCGGCACAAGGAGCGCGCCGGCGAAGCACCGCATTTCGCCAGCTGGATGGAAAAACACGGCTTCCAAGTTTCCTGGTTGCCCAATGATTACTATTTCGAGGGCGAAGGCGACGCACTTTTCGGAGGCGATGCACTTTTTTGCGGTTACAAATTCCGCTCCGACATCAAATCTCACCGCGCGGTCGCCGAGATGCTCGGATGTCTCGCTGTCTCAGTGGAACTTGTCGATCCACGCTTTTACCATCTCGATACTTGTTTTTGTCCGCTCCCCGACGGCGCGGCGATTTGGTTTCCAGCAGCGTTCGACGAATACGGACAGCACGCCATTCGCGAACACGTTTCTGATCTGATCGACGTCGTACCGGACGAGGCAATGCACTTTTGTTGCAACGCAGTCGTAATTGAACGCGACATTGTTTTACCCGAAGGCGCACCCAGGCTCGTCGCTGGTCTACGAGATCGCGGCTACCGCTGCCATCAGCTCCAGATGACCGAATTCCTCAAGGCCGGCGGCGCCTGCAAATGTCTGACTCTGTTTTTGCCGCAGCGAGCTTCGATTTAGTGATAAAGTGAATAGCGATCCGTGAACGGTAATTGACAAACCCTCTATTCACCAGTCACTGATCACTATTCACCTCTTTTCCCGCTTCGCCCGCAACGCCATCTCGATTTTGCCGAGCGGCAAACAATTCATTACGTCGGCTTTCGTCAGCCAGCCTTTGCGCGCGATGCCGACGCCGAACCATAAGTCCTGCAGTCGCTCCGCACGATGTGCGTCCGGATTGATCACGCATTTGACGCCTTTCTGTTTCGCCAACGGCCACCATCGCCAATCGAGATCAAGGCGTTTTGGCGCCGCGTTGAGTTCGATCCAGGTTCCAGTCGCGGCCGCGGCCTCGAGCACGGCCGGAACATCGATAAGATAGGGATCGCGTTTCAACAGCAATCGTCCGGTCGGATGCGCCAGAATGGTGATCAACGAATTTTCCATCGCGCGAATGATTCGCTTGGTCATTTCCGCTTCTGACAAATTGAAAACCGAATGGATTGACGCGACCGCGAAATCCAGTTCCGACAAAATCTCGTCGTCGAAATCAAGCTTGCCGTCGCGGAGAATGTCGCACTCGACGCCGGCAAACAGCCGAAAGCCGTCGAGTTTCTTGTTTAACTTGCGAATGGCGGCGATTTGAGACCGCAGCTTTGCCGCGTCGATGCCGTGCGCCTGGATCGAGCTTTTACTGTGCTCTGCGATCCCGAGGTATTCCAAGCCGAGTTCCTGCGCCGCGGCCGCCATTTCCTCGAGCGTGTTATGGCCGTCGCTCGCGACCGTGTGACAATGAAACGTGCCGTGCAAATTGTCCTGCTCCAGTAACCGCGGCAGCGAATGTTTTTCCGCTGCTTCGAATTCGCCGCAGTTCTCGCGCAATTCAGGCGGGATAAAATCAAGCCCCAATGCGCGATACAAATCGGCTTCGTCGCGAATCGTCGGAATCCTGGTTGCCGGCTTTCTACCTCCCCGTCCGGCTCGGACCTTTTTCGCCTTGGGATCTGGGGGCAAACGCGCCAGCCGGTATTCGTTCAAGGTCCAACCCCGCTGCAACGCGCGACTGCGCATCTCGATGTTATGTTCTTTGCTCCCGGTAAAATAATTGAGCGCGAACGGATATTCAGCCGAGCTGACAACCCGGAGATCGCATTGGATGCCCGAACGCAATCGCACACTCGTTTTCGTCGGACCTTGGGCAATGATCGATTCCGCCAGCGTATGTTTAACCAGGAATTCCGTGATCGTGGCGGGTTCCTTCGTCGCGACCACAAGATCGACATCGCGCACAATTTCCCTGCGGCGCCGGTAACTTCCGGCGACATCGACCTGGAGCGCATCGGGATGCGCCGCTAAATCTCTGCGAAGCGATTCCGTCTCGGCGGCAATCTGGCCAAACTGAAAATATCCGGAATGCTTCGCGCGTTGTTCGATTGCCGTGCAAATCTTTGTCTGCGTGGTTTCGCCAAAGCCGGGCAATTGCGCGACCCGCCCGGACTCGCACGCTTCGCGCAGTTGCGCGACCGAACTGATGTGCAGTTGTTCATAGAGCGCTTTGATTTTCTTAGCGCCGAGTCCGGAAATTGAAAACAGCTGAAGGATCGCCGCCGGAAATTCGGCCCGCAACTCCTCGAGATATTTGAGTTTTCCAGTGCCGGCCAATTCTTTGACCTTGGCCGCAATCGCTTTGCCGATGCCGGGAATTTTCGCGAGCGCTTCCTCGTCCTGAAGATCGGCCAGATTTCCGCCAAAGGTTTCCAGCGACCGCGCGGCGTTGGCGTAAGCTCGAATCTTGAACGGGTTCTCGCCTTTCAATTCGAGCAACGTCGCAATTTCCTCCAAAACCTGGGCGATTTGCGATTTCGTCATTCCCTTGAACCGTTACCGAAGATTTTGAACATGGCGAACCAGCCGCTTAAATTGATCGAGTGTCCGCGCGACGCCTGGCAGGGCCTGCCGCGCCAGATCCCGACCGAGGTAAAGGTCCAATATCTCCGTGCGCTCATCAGCGCCGGCTTCAAGCACATCGACGCCGTGAGTTTTGTTTCGCCGAAAGCCGTACCGCAAATGTCAGATAGCGAAAAAGTCCTCGAACAACTCGCAGCGCCGAATGACGTCGAGATCATCGGCATTGTGGTCAACGAAAAGGGCGCCGAGCGCGCATTTGCAACCAAGGGCATGACGACGCTCGGCTATCCTTGCTCGATTTCGCCCACGTTTCTGCGACGGAACCAAAACCAATCACCGGACGAAAACTTCCAGACGTTAAGGGCGATTAAAAAGCGTGCCGAACGGGCAGGTGTCGATCTTGTCGTTTATGTCTCGATGGCATTTGGGAATCCGTACGGTGACTCGTGGAACGAAGACGAGCTTCGCGCGACAATGGAGCGCATCGCCGAGCTTGGCATTCGATCAATCTCACTCGCCGACACGGTCGGAATGGCAGACGCGAAACTGACTCAGCAAGTCGTCACGACCGCAATGGACTCGAGCGATACTTGCGAGATCGGCGTCCATTTGCACAGCATACCGGCCGAGGCGATCGGGAAAATTCTCGCCGCTTACGACGCCGGCTGTCAACGATTTGATTCCGCGATTGGGGGACTCGGCGGCTGCCCGTTCGCGCAAAACGCGCTCGTTGGAAATATCCCAACCGAAAGCGTGATCGCGGCGTTGAAGCAACGCGATGTCGACCTACCACTCAACATCGACAACGTCGTCGCATTGAACGCCGAGATTGGACGCGAGTTCGCATAGGCAAACGCCGCCTCACATTCGACCGCGCCGTTTATAAAAGGCGTTGCGATCGAGAATTGATTGGACGTATTTGCGTGTCGCTGGAAAATCAATGTTGCCCAAAAATTCGCTCGTCGTAATTCCACCGGCTCCAACCCAGCGCTGAACGCGACTCGCGCCGGCGTTGTATTCGGCCAGCGCAAACGGCAATGGTTCAGATTCGTTCTGCCAATGGTCCAGGGCACGGCGCAAATACCACGAGCCGGCTTCGAGATTTGTTCTGGGATCGAAGAGTTGTTCGAAATTGAAATTCTCGATCTTGTGCTCGTGCGCCCATTCATTGGCGGCTCTCTCGCTTACTTGCATCAAGCCGCGCTCGCCTGCAGTTCCGTATTTTTGACGGTCGAACCGGCTCTCGCGCCAAACCACGGCTTTGACCAGCATCGGATCGAGTTGATGTTCCGCCGCGACAGAGACAATGAGTTTGTCGTATTGTTGAAAACGCGCCGGGCTAATCCATTCGTAAAAACTGTAAAGCGCATCGCCCGATCGCAGCGCGAGGTAACCGAATCCCGCCGTCAAAGCGACCAGCAGACATAGAATTAATTTTAAGGCGAATCGGGCCATCTTATTTCAGGACCTCATGCTCGTGATCGACCTAAACTTCAATTAAATTGTCAGCCAGCAAAATGATGAGGCCCAACTACGTTCGCGTGATCATCGACCGCGCCATCCAACGCGAGCTCGATTATTCGGTGCCGGAGACATTGGCCGATCGAATCGGCATCGGCTCGCGGGTGCGAGTTCCATTTCGCGATAAATCGGCGCTCGCCACTGTTCTGGCGACCCTGGAGCAAAGTGACGCCAAGGGCATTCGGCCAATTGAAGCGTTGGTCGGCGAAGCTCCGGCAATCAGTGGATCCCTTCTCGAACTGGCGAGGTGGATGAGCGCCTATTATTGCTGCCCGCTCGAAACGGTCATGCGCAGTTTGTTGCCGCAAGTGATCCGGCGCGCGGAGATTGGTTGGAAAAAACAACTTTTCGTTCAGCCGCTGACAAAGATCGATCCCGATAAGATCGACAACTTGCGCAGGCGCGCGCCGCGTCAGGCCGAACTGCTCGGCGCGATTGCCAAACTGGAGAAGCCGACGCCGGCCGCGCAATTGCTGCGCAAAACGTCGTTCGATAATCAAACGCTCCGCGCTCTCGCGAAGCGCGGCTTGATCGAGCTGCGCGAAGAAGCGGTCGAGCGCGATCCACACGCGGACGAACAATTCATCGCAACGACAAATCTTGAGTTGAATGCGGAACAAGCTCTCGCGCTGACAAGAATCACAGACGCCCTGGCGGCACCCGAGAGGGCCAAACCGATTTTGCTCCATGGCGTGACGGGCAGCGGCAAAACCGAAATTTACCTGCAAGCGATTCGCGCGGCGCTCGAGCGCGGCCGCAGCGCGATCGTGCTCGTACCGGAAATTTCGCTCACGCCCCAAACGGTCGAGCGTTTCAAGAGTCGTTTCGCCGAACTGCACGAAGCGGTTGCCGTTCTGCACAGCCATTTATCCCAAGGCGAGCGCCACGATGAATGGCACAAGATCCATTCCGGTCGCGCGCGGATCGTGATCGGCGCGCGCAGCGCAGTCTTCGCGCCGCTGAAGGATCTCGGACTTATCATCGTCGATGAAGAACACGAGACGACTTACAAGCAGGAAGAAGCCCCGCGCTATCATGCGCGCGACGTCGCAGTCGTCCGCGCCAAGATCGAGAAATGCGGAGTGGTGCTCGGCAGCGCGACGCCGTCGCTCGAGAGTTATCACAACGCGACCACCGGCAAATACGAACTCCTTACGCTGACCCAGCGCGTCGACGATCAGCGGATGCCGTTGATGCGGATTGTCGATCTTCGCCAGGAGCGACGAAAAGAAAAAATCGCTCCGATTCTTTCCGAGAAACTGTCCCAGGCGATCTCGGATCGGCTCGAAAAACGCGAGCAGACGATTCTGTTTTTGAACCGGCGCGGATTTTCCACGTCGCTCCTTTGCAGCAATTGCGGCGAAGCGCGGGATTGTCCGAACTGCAGCGTCGCTTTGACATTCCATCGTCACATGGCGCGACTGAGTTGCCATCTTTGTGGACACACCGCTGCCGTGCCGAAGAGATGTCCCGAGTGCGGAAAAGATGCGTTAATCTACGCGGGATTCGGGACGGAGAAGGTTGAGTCGAACGTTTCCCACCTTTTTCCAAAAGCGAATGTGCGGCGGATGGACGCGGATTCGATGACGCGCAAAGAGGCTTATCGCGAGACTTTAAGAAATTTCCGTACCGGCAAGATCGACATCCTGGTTGGAACACAAATGATCGCCAAAGGTCTGCATTTTCCAAACGTGACATTGGTCGGGATCATCAACGCCGATTTGGCGTTACATCTTCCTGATTTCCGCGCGGGCGAACGGACTTTTCAGTTGCTCACCCAAGTGGCGGGTCGGGCCGGCCGAGGCGAGACGTCAGGCGAAGTTTTCGTGCAAACCTACACCCCGTTTAGTCCGTCTATCCAATTTGCGCGGCACCACGATTTCGCCGGCTACTTTCAGCAAGAACTGGAATTTCGGGAACGCTGCGACTTTCCGCCGTTCAAGCACGCCATCTTGATCACGGTCCGATCCGCGCATGAGGGCCGGGCGAAATTGTCTGCGGAAACGTTGGTGCGCCGTTTAAGAGAAGCGCTCGGCTCAGAATTCATACTCGGTGACGCCACACCGGCACCGTTGGAGAAGCTGCAGGGCCAATTCCGGTTTCACATTTTGCTCCGCGGCGAAGCAATCATGCGCCTCAGCCGGCTCGTGCGCGAGACGCTCGACAAATTGCCGCTCCCTGAGGACGTGATTGCCGCCGTGGATGTCGATCCATATCAGTTGCTCTAGACATCCGAATTGCATCGGCGTTCCGAATTGGACTAAGAAAAGTCATGAAAAAGTTCCTCCTCGTATTTGCGGTTGCTGCAATTGTTTGCTTCTCAACGCTGATCAGCCGCGCTGCCGGACCTGCGCCCGCTGCGCTGAAAACGTTTTTGGAAGGTGAAGGTTTCGGTGGTTCTCTTTTGCAGCGGCGATTGGGAAACCATTTGTTCGTTACAACGATAATGAATGGGCGACGCACCGCGCTGATGATTGATACAGGTTCTCCGCGAACACTGATCGATCGCGGGACGATTCATTCCCTCGGCCTGGCAGTTCAAGGCACTAAAATACCTATCGGCGGCGTTTGGGGATGGAAGCCAGAACATTACGGCGTCAGCAAGCTCACGACCCTAATGATGGGCAATTGCACTTTCACAAACGTGCCGATCACAGTCGCCGACGAAAGCCATATTAATAAAGTTCGTGGACCGCACTTGGATGGCTTGTTCGGAGCGCATGAGATGTCGAAGTTTGGAATGGTCATCGATTGCACGCGGCAGATGATCTACGTCAATCCAAAAGGACCGTCTCCCGCGGCAACGCAAAAACTCGCTGAATTTCTTGACGGCAGGGGCTTCACCCGAGTTCCAATGCGTTTCGATGAACAGCACCATTTAGCAATCGATGCCGGACTGAACGGTCACCCGACGTCCTTGATTGTTGATACCGGCGCCAGTACAACTCTTCTGGCGAGTTCCGTCGCGCATGCCTGCGCAATATCGTTATCTCCTCTAAATATCACGATTCGTGATACAACAGCCGGCGTTGTCCCGATTAACATTGGTCACGTGCAACAATTGACACTCGGCAACTTGCAGATTCCGAACGCCGAGGTCGTAGTCGCTAACATCGCGAAGAAGGTCGGGGCCGGTCTTCTTGGAGAAGAATATCTGTCGTGGAATTTCGGAGTCGTGGACGTTGGCGGCATGAATCTTTTTCTTCGCCCGCCCGAATCGACGCCGAGAAAGAATCGTTGACGCGATTCGCCGCTCCCGAATACTTCCGCTGCCTTTATGTCGATGCGGAAGGTCTTGATTCTAATCGCGGTCGCATGGTTGATCGCGATCACACTCGTTCATGCGTGGCTGAATCTGCACCTGTTTGATTTCAAACGCGGAGTGGGCGTTACAGATCACAAAAAATTCCGGATCGGATTTCTACCGGTGACGTGTCATCTGACCTGCCCGGTCACTGATTTCATCAACAAGCAAATGACCGGCGACAGCTTTTTCGAGCCGGTGCGATTTAACGGCTGGCCGGAATTAAAGGAAGCGTATCTTTCCGGTTACACGCCGGCCACGTTCATTCTCGCGCCGATGGCGATGGCGCTGCGCGAGCAAGGCGTGCCAATTAAAATTGTTTATCTGGGCCATCGCGACGGCTCGGCAGTGATGGTGCACAAGGATTCGCAGATTTATCGGATGGAAGATTTGCGCGGCAAAAAAATCGCGGTCCCAAATCGTTTTTCAAATCAACGGCTCTTAATTTTTCGCGCGCTGAAGAATGCCGGCATGATGCCGCAAGATGTCGACCTTGTCGAAATGCCCCCGCCGGACATGCCGGCCGCGCTGTATGCCAAAGCGGTGGACGCGATCTCGAGCGGCGAACCGTTCATGGGTCAAACCGAGCTCGACGGTTACGGCCGCGTGCTTTGGCTGACGAAGGATGTCTGGCCAAATTTCATCTCCTGCGTGCTCGCGGTGCACGAAGATATGATCAAGAACGATCGCGACACGGTGCAGCGCCTGGTCGATGGGATCGCCAAGAGCGGCAAATGGATTGACAAAAATATGGAGCACCGAATGGAGACGGCGCAGTTTGTGAGCAAGTTCTATTACAATCAAAATCCGCGCTTACTCACATTTGTACTGAGCAAACCGCCTGATCGGGTGAAATATACTAATCTCGCGTTGCGAAAGCCGGACTTTCAGGAAATCGAGGCCCTCGGTCGAGAAGCCGGAATCCTGAACGGCAGCGCCCATTTCGAAGATTACACAGATCCGTCATTCGTTACCGATGACACCAAGGTCCAGCCGTATGCTTGGGAGCCCAGTGAAGATAAAGAGCACGGCCGCTGACATTACGACCGGCCAAAGATCGACATCGAACGTCGATTCGGCGCGGCGGCGCGAAAGAGCTCCGGTCGGCGATGCCGATTCATTGTTCTGGCGAATTGTACGCCCGGTCGGAATGGCCGCGCTCTTTTTGACGCTGTGGGGTCTGGCTGTCCGCTGGTCCCACAGCGATTTGTTTCCGACACCGGGCAACGTCACCCGCGGCATCGTCGAGCTGATTCAAAAAGGGTTGCTCTTTAAATACATTGTCGCGTCCGTGTTCCGCGTTTCCTGGGGATTTGCACTCGCCGTGGTGTTGGGCGTTCCGTTGGGGCTCGTTCTTGGCTGGTACTCGCGGGCGTTTCAGGCTTTTAATCCTTTCATTCAAATTTTGCGCCCGATTTCACCTATCGCGTGGATCCCGGTCGCCATTCTTTGGTTCGGCGTGAGCGATGCCGCGCCGATTTTCTTAATCTTTCTCGCGAGCGTGTTTCCGATCACCGTCGCAACCATTGCGGCGGTGCAAAACATGCAGCTGGTTTATCTGCGGGCGGCGCAAAATTTCGGACTCAGCACCGGCGAACTTTTCCGCCAGGTAATCCT
>Ga0137378_10004155_pt1 | contig 12500 bp, 14 predicted proteins | sample SagtaG_21_FD_104813 | JGI IMG/M metagenome (GOLD analysis project Ga0137378, IMG submission 104813) | Vadose zone soil microbial communities from Sagehorn Ranch, Mendocino, California, USA - Sage2_L_60_16 metaG | ecosystem: Environmental > Terrestrial > Soil > Vadose zone | place: USA... | reverse complement strand
TAGTACCTGCTCGCGCAGAACATCCTCTAGCAGCAAGCCTTCTCCGCGATAATATCCTACTTCTGCCTCGGCAGCGGTGACGGAAAGCTCTTCCTTGCCGGCATCCGCGCCTTGTGGCCGGTACAGCAGATCGAACTTCTTCGCCACGTCTTGGATCACCGGCTCCAGGCACCGGGCGCAGATGACTTCTATCTTGGTGGCCAAGTCCCCGGCTATTCGTATGTCCTTGATAAGCAGGTGCTTACCGTGATGCTCCCGCACTAGCTGAGCTCTGCCTGCAGTCGTCAGAACCCCGCTTTGGTGGATCTCCGCACCCAAATCTATAACGCCCGGTTCGAACTGCTCACTGAAATCAACCGCATGGGTTTCGAGTTCGTGAATTTCGATGAGCATCTGTACCTCCGCGCCCCTCCTGGTACCGCGCAGGTCGCGGAAGCACGCATTGAGGCGTAAGTCGTCCAAGGAGCTAGAGTTAAGAATAAAAGCCGCTGACACTAGTGTCAAGAATGGCCTGACGCCGAGCATTGTTCATGTAAGCTCCACGAAAGCCGCCCGCAGTGCGGTATCCTCTTCAGTTCACGCTGGAACTTCGATTGGACCGTCAAAGCATGTCTGATCCCGAGCAGCCCTTTACGTCATGAAACTCGTCACGAGCATCGCGGAAATGCGCGCGCTGTGCCGCACCGCACGCTCGAGCGGCGCACGGCTGGGACTCGTGCCCACCATGGGCGCTTTGCATGAAGGGCATCTATCGCTTGTGAGGTCCGCCCAGGAGAAATCGGATACGGTCGCTGCTTCCATCTTTGTGAATCCCACCCAGTTCGGACCAAACGAAGATTTCGCCAAGTATCCACGCGCGCTGGAAGGCGATTGCGCACTGTTTGAGCGCGAAGGCGTCGAGTTGGTGTTCGCACCGTCGGCCGACCAAATGTATCCGAAGGGAGCCGTCACCTGGATAGTTGTGGAAGGGCTCAGCGAACGACTGTGCGGCAAGTCGCGTCCCGGACATTTTCGCGGAGTGACCACAGTAGTTGCCAAGCTGTTTCACATCGTCGAACCGGACTTCGCCTTCTTTGGACAGAAAGATGCGGGGCAAGTTGCCATCATTCGGCGGATGGTTCGCGATTTGAACCTGGCGGTCACGATTGAAGTCTGCCCTATCGTCCGCGAACCGGACGGGCTCGCGCTCAGCTCCCGCAATGCCTATCTCGGCGATCAGGAACGCCAATCCGCGCTTGTCTTGTACCGCTCGCTAATGCGAGTTCAGAAACGGTTCGAAAACGGCGAACGCAATTCCGCAAGTCTGGTAGCCGCCGCCAAGCAGGTCTTCGCCGCCGAACCTGCCGTGCGGCTGGATTACATCGAAGTCGTCGATCCGGAGACTCTCGAACCCGAGACCGCCGTCAGCAAGAGCACTTTGGTGGCGGTTGCCGGGTCCGTCGGCCAGACTCGGCTGATTGATAACATCCTGCTGGAGCCATAACCGCCGATGCCCATCGTGCTCGCCTCAGCTTCTCACCGCCGACAAGAACTCTTGAAAAATGCCGGCATCAACTTCGTGATCCGACCGGCAAATATTGACGAGATCCAGCGCGCCGGAGAAGACGCTACTGCTTTCGCCGAGAGAATGGCCAGAGATAAAGCGAGGGCCGTTCATCCGTTCGCTCCCGACTGTGTGATTCTCGGCGCTGACACCGTAGTTGTGGCCGGCGATCAAGTTCTCGGCAAGCCTTCCGACGCGAAAGATGCCGCCCGCATGCTGCGTTTACTAGCGGACCGACGGCATTTCGTAATTACAGGCGTCTGCCTGATCGGCGATGACTTTGAAGATGTCCGCTCGGAAACTACGGCGGTTCATTTCGCCGCGCTTACCGACGTTGAAATTCGCGACTATGTTTCTACCGGCGAGCCGATGGACAAGGCCGGCGCCTATGCAATTCAGGGAAGAGCCTCGCGCTGGATTTCAAAAATTGAAGGCGACTACTTCAATGTGGTTGGACTGCCGGTCGACCTGGTGTGGCGAATGCTCCGCGAGCATGGAGTGCAGTAATTAACGAGGCCTAGGACTTCTTCGGCTCGTCGCCACCCTTTTTCATCTCTGACCTGAAATTGCGGATGCCTTCTCCCAGACCCTTGCCCAATGCGGCGAACTTGCTGGGCCCGAAGAGCAACAGGGCGATGCCCACAATCAGCAGAATATGCAGCGGTGAAAAAATCTCCATGGTCGCTCCATTCGGGCGGGCACAGCTTTGGCTCCGCTGTTCAAATTCTAGGCTCGTCAGGGGCGAAGTTCAACTTACTCGGACCGCAGCCATCAAACTCTCTGAATCAGCCCCGCCAGCAGCGCGGCCCGTCGCGGCAGCTCCGAAATCAGGATAGATTCGTGCTCCGCGTGCGCGCCTTCCCCGACGCCGCCCAGCCCGTCAAGCGTTGGAATCCCCAAAGCAGCCGTGAAATTCCCGTCCGATCCCCCGCCGACCGCCGCTTCTTTTAGATTCAACCCAAGCTCGCCGGCAATCTCCCGCGCTCGGGCATAGAGGCTCGCGACCCCCTCCGTGCGTTCCATTGGAGGACGATTGAACCCGCCGCTCACCGCAATTTTGCATTTCCGGTTGAAGGGTTTCAACGCGCGTAGTTTGCGGTCGAGCCTGATTCCATCCCGCGCAGCCGCTACCCGCAAATCCAAGTACGCCGCCGCCTCGGCGGGGACAACATTTACTCGTGTGCCCCCGCTGACTTTGCCGACATTCAGAGTGACCCCGCGCTTCAAGTCCACCAGCTTCGAGATTTCGCAAATCTGTTTCGCCAGTTCGAGTACAGCGCTTTGCCCCTGCTCGAAGTCCAGTCCAGAGTGGGCCGCTTTCCCGGTAACTTTGACTGTGTACTCACCCACTCCCTTCCTGGCCGTTTTGACCGCGCCATGGGGCCCATAGGCAGGCTCCAGCACCAGCACGCTTGACGCGCCCTTCGCCAGTTTCTCCGTAATCGGGCGCGAAGATTTGCTGCCAACTTCTTCATCTGAAACCAACAGCAAGCTCAGTGGCCGGGACAGCCCCCACTCCGTGAGTGCCCCCACCACATGCAACGCCAATGCAATCCCCGATTTCATATCTAGCACGCCTGGTCCCCACACCCGACCATTCGCCACGCGGCACGGCATCTTGGAGATAGTCCCGATCGGATAGACGGTATCCATGTGCCCCAGCAGAAGCACAGGTTTCTGCTTGTCCGAAAGCTTAGCCTTGAAGTCCACCTGCAACTGATTGCCGAATTTCTCTGCCGAATGAAAGCTGGCCTTGCCGCCGATCTCTTCGAATCTGGACGCCAGCACGGCACCCAGGCGGTCCACTGCGGCCTTCACGTCGCTGGGCGATTCGATCTCGACCAACTGCGAGATGGTTTCGACGATCTGCGGCTGCTGTTTGCGAAAATAACGGAGTTGATCGGCGAAGCTTGGCATGTTCCGGGTCGTAGTCATAGTCAGTGAACTAATCTCTCCTCACCGGGGTCCCGGCGCAGTGCGATAAAGTATAATCGTCGCGCCTGAACAAACCAGATGACAGACACTGCCACTGCCGCCCCTGAGCCCGCAGCCGCCGAGCATATCCGGCTCGACATCCAGGAGATTTTTCGTATCCTGCCACACCGCTACCCGTTCCTGCTGATTGACCGGGTCGTGGATCTGGTCAGCAAGCAACGCATTGTGGCCATCAAAAACGTAACCATCAATGAGCACTTTTTTGCAGGACACTTTCCCGCCCTTCCCATCATGCCCGGGGTGCTCATCGTCGAGGCCATGGCGCAGGCCGGCGGGGTTCTGCTGCTCAGTGAAATCACCGACCGCCAAGAAAAACTTGTGGTCTTCACCGGAATCGAGCGCGCTCGCTTCCGCCGCCCGGTAGTCCCCGGAGACCAGTTGCGCATCGAGGTCAACGTGAAGGTATGGCGGGCAGACGGAGGCCGCATGGAGGGTATCGCCTACGTGGAGGACAAGAAAGTAGCCGAGGCTATCATAAGTTGCCGCCTGGTGACCCGAGGACGCATGCGCGGCCCCTCCAACGAAGCCAGCGCGCCGCCGTCTCCCGCATGAGATCGTGTAGCAACAGGTGCCCATATCACTTGCCAGCGAGTTGACCGGGCGCAGGGAGAAGTACTGTCAAAAAGGCCGCACCGGCATGATACACGTGGGGACAGCCGCCCTCGGCTGTCCTGTCGAGCGAAGCTCGACAAGTCTTTGAATGCAGACTGGGCCTACGGCCTAGGGACAGCCGAGGGCGGCTGTCCCCACATTTTGCGAGACCCGATTGCAATGACCGTCCACTTCACCGCCATCCTCGATCCCGCCGCGAAGGTCCCCGCATCCTGCAAAATCGGCCCCTACTGCACTATAGGCAATGGCGTCGAACTGGGCGAAGGCTGCGAATTGATCTCGCACGTCGTGATCGAAGGTCCTACAAAAATCGGCGCTCGCAACCGATTTTTTCCGTTTTCATCCATTGGGATGGCGCCGCAGGACCTGAGTTACAAAGGCGAGCCCACGCGCCTGGAGATCGGCGACGACAACACCGTCCGCGAGTTTGTCACCATCAATCGCGGCACCGCAAAAGGTGGAGGTCTGACGCGAATTGGCAATCACACGCTTATCATGGCCTACGCGCACATGGCCCATGATTGCGCCATCGGAGACAACGTCATCCTGGCCAACGCCGCAACTTTGGGCGGACACGTCACCGTGGAAGAGTGGGCGGTGGTGGGCGCGCTTTGTCCCGTGCACCATTTTGTTCGGATCGGCGCTCACTCATTTATCGGAGGCGGAACCACGATCACCCGCGACGTGCTTCCCTTCTCCAAAACCGTTGCCGCCCGCGACACCCATGCCTACGGACTGAATGCCACCGGCCTCGAGCGACGCGGTTTCACCAAAGATCGAATCCGTAAGATTCACCACGCCTACAAAGTCCTGCTGGCGTCCAAATTGAACACCACCCAGGCGCTCGAAAAGCTAAAGTCAGAGCAAGACCGAGGCGAAGATGTCGAGATGCTGATTCGGTTTATTGAGGCGTCGGAGCGGGGAGTGATTAAGTAAGGTTGTAATCGCCTCTTTGCGACAACAAATGCTCCTCGTGGAAAACGCCCGTTGTTACCCTTGGTGGTGTCTAATCATGTCGGAGCGAAGAATGAACAGAATCCACGTTCTAACTATTGCGATTTTGCTTTTTTTTGTGGTGACTACGGCCTCCGCCCAGAATCGGCACTTCGGTCTTCCTTTGCCCGTAACGATTGATGGCAAGTATGGATTCATGGACGCCAACTGCCGGATAGTGATCCCGGCTCAATACATCAAGGCTTTCGATTTCTCGGAAGGCCTGCCGCAGTGAAGATTGGCCAACAGTGGGGCTACATCGATAAATCGGGGACGGTGGTAATTCCTGCGCAATTCGCGGGAGCATGGTACTTCTTGGACGGACTGGCGAGCGTAAAGCTGAATGAGCAAAGCCCACTGTGGGGCTTCGTGGATAAGAGCGGACGAGTCGTAATTCAGCCGCAGTTCGGAATGCCACTTTGGTTTTCCGAGGGGCAGGTTGAAGGCTACGGCGAGAAGAATCACATCCTCAACGTCCCGCTCGGCTATGTGGATCACGCTGGAAAATACACGGTTCATCTTGACGAACGCGGCATGGAGATTGAGTTCCTGCTTGGATTCTCAGAAGGACTAGCGAGAGTGTCAATGGAACCAAAGCATGCCGATGGCAGCGTTGGCCCCAGCAAGTATGGCTACGTCGATCATGACGGGAAATGGATCATTCCCCGATCATTTACGGGAGCAGATGACTTCCACGAGGGACTTGCGGCGGTTACCGGCGAGGATGGCACATGGGGCTATATCGACAAGACAGGGCAGTTCGTCATTTCCCCTCGCTTTGAGGCTGCGCGAGAATTCTCAGAGGGGCTGGCAGCGGTGAATGTTGCAGGTCGATGGGGTTGGATTGGCAAGAGCGGTGACGTGGTGATCGCACCCAGATTCGTTGAAGAAGAAGTGGGAGTCTTCCGGAGTGGCATGGCAATGCTCGTCCATGATCGAAAGGTCGGGTACATAAACACCAAGGGTGAAATGGTTATCTCCCAGACGCTCGATGGCGGCTCAGAGTTCATCGGCGGAGTCGCCCTCGTCCCGGATGCTTCAGGTTACGCGGTAATCAATGACTCCGGCCGATTCACATGTCGTTTAGATGCGAATATCGCGGGGCAATGACGGAGCATCACCATTACACGAGCCAGTGGTTGCGCAGCACATTCATGAGTTCCAGTTATCGTTCTACATGGCCCTAAACCGAAAACTCGGCATCATAGCCGGCAACGGCCGCTTCCCATTCCTGGTGCTCGATGCTGCCCGCGCCCAAGGCTACGAAGTAGTCGTCGCTGCGATCAAAGAGGAAACTTCCCCGGAGATCGAGTCCCGCGGGGCCACAGTGCACTGGCTTTCGCTGGGAGAACTTTCCAAGCTCATCGAAACTTTCCGCCGGGAAGGCGTTACTCGCGCCGTCATGGCGGGACAGGTGAAGCATAAGCAGATTTTTTCCAGCATCCGTCCCGACTGGCGCCTGGCGAAACTTCTGCTCTCCCTCGATCTGCGCAACACTGACGCTCTTCTGGGCGCGGTTGCGAAAGTCCTGGCGGACGAGGGCATCGTGCTTGAAAACTCGACAGCACTCCTTGAGCCTTTGCTCGCCAAGACGGGCGTGCTGACCAAAAGCGCGCCCTCGCCGCAGGAAAGAAAAAACATCGACTACGGACGCACCGTGGCGCGAGGCCTCGGCGAGTACGACATCGGCCAGACCGTCGTGATCGCCGAAAACGCCTGCGTCGCGGTTGAAGCCATGGAAGGGACCGATGCGACGATCACGCGCGCCGGAGAAATGATGGCGTCGCTGGATCCCGGGAAGAAACATCCCGGCAAGTCAGCCCTCGACCGCAATCTCACCGTGGTCAAGATCGCCAAGCCGAAGCAGGACATGCGCTTCGATGTCCCTATAGTTGGCGTGAAAACCATTGAAGTCATGCGAGCCGCCGGCGCGACCTGCCTTGCCCTCGATGCCGGCAAGTGCCTGTTGTTGGATGGAGAAGCTGTAATCGTAGCGGCTGAAGGCGCTGGAATCGCAATCGTGGCCGATTAGCCGAGCAAGCCAAGAGCCTCTAACCGCAAAGCACGCTAAGAAAACGCAGAGGACGCAAAGAAAACCGGCTTTTCGTCGCGCTCTTTGCGTTTTCTTTGCGTGCTTTGCGGTTAAAATCTTTTTCTCGCGGGAGGAAGTCCATGTCACAGATCGAGTTCGTGGTTGACCAGCTCAAGCGCGCCTTCGACGGCGAAGCCTGGCACGGCCCGGCGCTGATGGAAATCCTGGCTGACGTTGACGCAGCCACCGCCGCCGCGCACCCCATCTCCGCCGGACACAGCATTTGGGAATTGGTACTGCATGTGGCTGCGTGGGAACAAGTCATCATCACCAGAATCGTCGAAGGCAAGGCGGTGACCCTCAGCGACAAAAAGAATTTCGGCCACATCGACCACGTCAACGAAGCAGCCTGGCGGCAGGCGCTCGACACGCTACAACGAAACCATCAAGAGCTGATTAAGGCCGCGTCGCAACTGACTGAGTCGCGACTGAACGACCCGGTCCCGGGCAAAGACTACAACCTGCTCTTCATGCTGATGGGCGCCGCCCAGCACGCGGCGTATCACGGCGGACAAATCGCCTTGCTTAAGCGGGCGCGCGCATAGTACCTTCGTTTGCCAGACCTTAGCCCAGTCGGTAATCTCCCTGGCTTAGTGTGTCGATTCACAGTCTGCCGTTCAACGATTTAGGAGAAATCATCTGTCGCCTGCGGACATCACCTCAGTTGCCATTGTCGGCGTAGGCGTCTTCGGACGCAATCACGCCCGCGTGTACCACGAGCTTGCGCAACAAGGCGAGCCCGTGCGGTTGGTTGGCGTGGTGGATTCCGACCTCGAACGCGCCGATGCCGTCGCACAGGAATTCAACTGCCGCGCTTTCGGATCGATTGAGCAACTCGTCTCCACGCACAGCGAAGTGCAGGCGGCATCAGTCGCGGTGCCCACCATTCATCACCTTGCGGTGGCGCGCGCTCTGATGCAAGCAGGGGTTGACGTCCTCATAGAAAAGCCGCTGGCGACTTCGCTGGCCGAAGCGGACGAACTGATCGCGCTGGCCAAGACTTCCGGCAGAATTGCGCAAGCCGGACATCTCGAGCGCTTCAATCCGGCGGTGCAAGCCACCGTTCCACTCATTACCAAGCCGATGTTCTTTGAAGTTCACCGGCTAAGCGTTTTTAACCCACGCTCGCTCGACGTGGACGTCGTTCTCGACCTGATAATTCACGACCTCGATGCCGTGCTTTCGTTCGTGAATTCGCCGGTAAAAGAGATTCGCGCCGCGGGAATGCCCATCCTCTCCGGCAAAGTGGATATCGCGAACGCCCGAATCGAATTTGAATCCGGCTGCGTGGCGAATTTCACCGCCAGCCGGGTTTCGACTGAGCGCGTTCGCAAAATGCGTTTCTTTCAACCGCACCAATACATCTCCATTGATTACGGCAGGCAGGATTTGTTGGTATTCACGGTCGGAGGCAACCACGCTGGCACGCCATCCGTGAACCCGGAAATCAAAGTCTCCAAACCGCCGATTGCTCAGGAAGAACCGCTGCGCGCGGAAATCCGGTCGTTTCTGGAATCAGTCCGCAGGCGGCAGAAACCTGTAATCCCTTTGGAAGACGGCCGTCGCGCCCTCGCGGTGGCCCTGGAAGTCAATGCGCGAATCGCCGGGCACGCCGGCAAATTGCAGATGGGATAGGTGTGGCAGGGTCGGGGAGATGACCAGCTTGGCTGCCCGGCTATCTGGCTTGGCGGTTCGCCTTTTGTGCCTTCCGTTGGGCCTTCGCGGCCCGCTTCATGTCTTTCCGCTGCTTCTTGGCTGCCTTTTTCAACATCTTGCGTTGTTCCCTGGCCGCCTCGGACTGGCGCGAATTATCTTCGACCGTCTTGCTTTGAGCCTGAGCCGGCATCGCCCCGGCAACGCCCAATGCGACGAGCAGCGTGAAAGCAGCAATTCGCTTCATAAGTAATAAACTCTCCAGCTCTCCAGCTGAAAATCCTCAGCGATGTTACACCGCGATCTTACACCGAATTGTCTTAAGCCGAAGCCTCAGCGTCCTCGAACAGCCACATATCCCACCCCTACCCCAGGTAACAAGCTTTTACACTTTTTGACAGCCCCAGCCCTGATTTGCCAGTAACCTTTATGGGTAGCGTTAATCGGGACAATCTTGTGCTAAGTGCTTGTACTACAAGAATTCTTGGCCCCGGGCCAAAAAATGAGAGAATTATGGGTAGCGGATGTTTGCATCCGCGTTGTGCATCCAACGACATAAGCCGTAAATGCCTCTGATTCAAATCCCGTTACAAGCACCGCCCCCGGCCGAACGCAATCCCGAGCAGGGAGACCTTTTCGAATCGAATGCCTGGGAGTCGGCCTACCGCGAGACCCATGATTTTCCGACCCTGCTAATTCAGGCCCGCGACGAACTCTCCCGCTCCAGAAAACGCGAAGCGTTCTGGATGTCGGTGGTGATCCACATCGTATTGATTCTGATCATCGTCAACGCACCCAGATTCGAGAAATACCTGCCCCATCGCGCAGTCATGCTTGTGCATACCGGCCAGGACGATAAGAAATTGACTTTCCTGGAGACGCCGCCGGACGCACAAAAGCCGATGCAGCGCCCGGACACCAAGATCGCCTCTGACAAAAATCGGGTTGCGACGTCAAAGCAGCCGCAGCTTGACCGCCAGCAACTGAAGAAGCTGCTGGATGCCATGCGCGCGGGCCGTCCTGCGCCCCCAGCTCCTGCGCCGCAACAGCAGTCTCCCCCGCCGGCCGCAACCCCGCCAAGCGCGCCACCTCCAGAACAACAGCAACCGCAGCCTGCGCCGCCGCAGGTGGCGAAGCTGCAGACCCCGCCGGCGGCTAAGACACCGACGTTCAAAACTCCGCCCATGTCCGCCAGCGAGTCCATCAATCAAGCGGCGCAGAAGGCAGCTGCCAGCCGGGGCAAGTACGCCGGCGACAATGGCGACATGGGACTCAACCAGCGCCAGCCGACTGCCCGCATGGGTCCGATGGAAATCACGTCCGACACGATGGGCGTGGATTTTGGTCCTTACCTGCAGCGCGTGCTGCACGACGTGAGGGAACACTGGTACGAAATCATTCCTGAATCTGCCATGGCGCCTCTGCTCAAAAAAGGCGAGGTTTCCATCGAATTCGTGATTCTCAAAGACGGCAAAGTTGCCGGCATGCGCTACGTAAATGGCTCCGGAGACGTGGCCCTCGACCGCGCCGCCTACGGAGGCATCACCGCCTCCAATCCCTTCCCCCCGTTGCCAAGTGAGTTTGGCGGACAGTATCTCGGCCTACGCTTCACCTTCTTCTACAATCCGGACGTGAACGAATCCGGCATATCCAAATAAACAGCGACCAAGGTGTCGGTACGGTATACCTCCTTAAGTAATAGCGGCCTTTCGCCAATGAAGGCTAGGATTGTGGGAGAGAAGTCTAATGAAAAAACCCACCTTCATCGTCGCGCTGACCACCGACGATAACGACTACCAGATGGAACAAGCCGCGGCTGCGGAAAATGCTGCACGACGGTTGGGCGCGAATGTAGAAATCATCTATGCCGACAACGATGCCGTCCTGCAGAGTCAGCAATTGTTGAAGATCATTCAATCCAGTTCCACGTCGCATCCGGACGGTATTATCTTCGAACCAGTGGGTGGAACCGGCCTTCCGCAAGTGGCAGCCGCGGCCGCCGCAGCCGGAATCGGCTGGGTAGTGCTCAATCGCGACGTCGACTATCTCACAGATCTTCGTAAAGCCTATCGCGTGCCACTGTTTGCTATCACATCAGATCATCTGGAAGTTGGACGTATTCAAGGTCAGCAGTTGGCAGCACTGCTACCCAACGGGAGAAGTATTTTGTACATTCAAGGACCCTCCGATAGTCTGGCTACAAGGCAGCGCAGCGAGGGAATGTACGAGACCAAACCCGACAGCCTGCAAGTAAGAGTCATAAAAGCTAACTGGACCGAAGCCAGCGCCTACAAGGCCGTCAGTTCCTGGCTGCGCTTGTCAACCTCGCAAAACAGCATATGCGATGCAATTGCATGCCAGGATGACAGTATCGCGATCGGCACTAGAAAGGCATTTCAAGAGCTGGCCGACACTGCACTGCGAGAATGTTGGCTAAGCCTGCCCTACCTGGGTTGCGATGGAGTGCCTAAGACCGGACAGGCATGGGTAAAGAGCGGGCTCTTAACCGCTACCGTCGTCATCCCTGCAAACACTGGTCAAGCCCTCGAAATGCTAGTGCACGCGCTTCAACTGGGGACGATCCCACCTGCGAGGACCACGACTGTGCCCTGGTCATTTCCCGACTTGGGGGTCTTGGCAATCACCCGCGCGAAGAAAGCCCGCGCCGGGTCAGAGTAGTTCATTTCCGAGTTCGGCCCGCACGATCATTCGCAATCCTGAACCTTGAACCATGCTAGCTGACGGAATACGAATACTTATTTCGTGGGTCCGTCAGGAGCGATATTGGCACTTCGCGGATAAGCCATCTGTATCAAAGTCCGCTCCGCAAACGGAGCGTATAGAAGCGCGGCGGTTGCGCCAAACGCCGCGCCGAAACCGATTCGATCCAGAATCAGAAACGGAGCCACCGCCCAGAGTTGATCCAGGACTAGGACTCCAAGAAACATCTTGCGGAACTTTTCGCCCAGGCGGGCGTAGTCAAACGCCGCTGCCGACAAGAAGTAGAGCCGCACTGGGATACCCACGCCCGCTGTAACCAGAACCAAAACCGAAATAAGCGGCGCCCCGCTATCGAGCCAGGAGATTTTCTCGATTGCCGGCCAATGAATCAGCGCCACAACATAGAACACCAGGTACATCACCTGCAGCAGCGCGAACAAAGATCGCGGGATTCCGCGGGGCAAAACCGGAATTTCCAGCTCAGAGTGCTTGGCTGCCTTCTGCGTCGTATTGTCCAGAGTCGTTCCGGTTGCATTCTCCTTCTGTATCTCCTTCTGCGCGTCCCACTGCACCGGGCTCAAGAAGCGGTAGCCGCGGCGCGAAACTGTCTCTACAAACCGTGGACTAGCGGCGGAATCGCCCAGGACTTCGCGAATCTTATTGACCGCGGTATTCAGGCTGTGGTCGAAATCCACGAAGGTATCGGCAGGCCACAGTCGTTCTCGTAATTCCTCGCGAGTGACCACGTTTCCGGCTCGCTCCAGAAGCATGGTCAACATGGCAAACGGCTGGTCCTGAAGTCGCATCCGGTGGCCCCGTTTGCGCAATTCGCGCGCTTCCAGATCGGCTTCAAACACTCCGAAGTGGGCGATACCGGGCTTTGGGCCGGCG
>Ga0137378_10004153_pt1 | contig 12504 bp, 9 predicted proteins | sample SagtaG_21_FD_104813 | JGI IMG/M metagenome (GOLD analysis project Ga0137378, IMG submission 104813) | Vadose zone soil microbial communities from Sagehorn Ranch, Mendocino, California, USA - Sage2_L_60_16 metaG | ecosystem: Environmental > Terrestrial > Soil > Vadose zone | place: USA... | reverse complement strand
TATCAGTGCTATGACGTTTTGCGGCCCAGGATATGGAACAACCCGCGCGTTGCCTGGTATTACGCGCAGAATTGCATGATCTTTGCCCACCCGGGTCCCTCCTCTCTCGGATCGCCCGGGCGTCCTTTCGCCCTAGTCCACCCAGGGCTCTGGTCGGCCCATGTTGCCCGCATGACCTCGCCAGGTAAGTTGCTGGAAAGATTACCTAAAGCCATTCTGTCAACCCTTCGGCGACGAAGTTAGCGAAAAATAAACATTTCAATCGTGATCTCGGAGTGATCCGTGCGGAGATTACCAAAGTGCGGGAATGGACCTCAGTGAAGGGAAGGAGCGGGAGTGAAAATGCTATGGTGAAACGCGTAGTTCCCTAAGGAGATCACATATCCTGCCGGGGTTTCGACCCCCTAAAGCCAGGAGCGAGAATTAGCGACGCATTGAAGTAAGGAGCACTGGCCGCATTCCATTCTGGAACCAGACAAGGCGCGGCCGCTCTAATTGGTTCCAGGGTCCCGTCTATGACGATTCGCAAGAAGATCCTGCTCTATTCGGCCTTGGCCCTGGGCGCCTTTCTGGCCGCCGTTTACCTGGTCTCCCGCTTTGCACTGCTGAATGGCTTTTCACGACTGGAAAGCAATTATGCGCGCGAGAACGTTCACCGCCTCCGGAACGAACTGCAAAACGAGCAAGCGCGGCTTGCGATTATGGCTCGTGATTACGCCCAGTGGGACAGGACGTATGATTTCATGCAGAGCCATAACTCGGATTACGTGCGAACCGAGTTGACTGACGACACGTTCAACATTATCCACATCAATGTTTTTCTACTCCTCGACAAGAGAGGAAATGTCGTCCTTCAGAAAGGCCTGGGCGGGTGGCCGCTTCAACAAAGCGAACTCGCGACTATCGCCGCCGCCTATCAACCAAAGCCGCCGCATTTTCGCAGTTCCGAAGTGAACGGAGTCTTAGAGCTGCGAGGACGGCTTTTGTTGTTCGCCTATCAGCCTGTCCTCACGAGCCGGGGAGATGGTGAAGTCCGCGGCACGCTGGTCATGGGGCGAGAACTGAACGATTCACTGATGGCGTCCTTGTCTCAATCAGCCGGGCTGCCGCTGTGGCTGGAACCGGCGGACCGCGCACCTGTCGGGAACGCCCAGACATCAGCGTGGAGCGATGGCACGAACTCGGTGGTATTTGAGGGCGATTCAACCATGCTGGCATACGTTCCCATCGTCGACATGTCTGGCACGTCGCGTCGCCTGCTGGTTGCACGAATCCCTTACGATTTGTATTCCGAGGGCAAGAAAGTGATGCGCTACCTTCTCCTTCTTCTCATGCTGGCTGGAGTGGTGCATTGCGGGGTGTTGCTGTTCGTGCTTGAAGGAAGCCTGTTGGCGCGCGTCGCGTCCCTCAATAGCAAAATCAAGCAGGTAACCGTAAGCGGAGACTTATCACTGCGACTGGATGTTGGCGCAAAGGACGAGTTGGGTTCCCTTGCAATTGCAGTGAATGCCATGCTCGCGGCAATACAGAAAGCTAAGTTTGAGCTGCTGCAGGCGCAGGAATCTTTGCGGTTCCATGCCGAGCACGATTCGCTGACCGGAGTCCTGAACCGGCGCGCCATCCGTGACGTGCTGCGGCGGGAGTTGGCCCGTTGCCGTCGTGAAAATCAAACTCTCGGCGTGATTGTTGCAGACGTGGACCACTTCAAGAGAATCAATGATCACTATGGACACGGCGCAGGAGACGCGGCGTTGGTTGCGGTAGTGCAGAGAATCACTTCGACGCTGCGGCCCTATGACGTTGTTGGACGCTATGGCGGCGAGGAATTCCTGATCATTGCTCCAGGTTGCGATCTGGATCTAGCGCAGAAACTTGCTGAACGTGTGCGGGCGGCTGTATGCAACGAGCCCATAGATCTTGGCAACGAGACCGCCACGATTTCTGCGAGCCTGGGGGCGACGCTGGGGACATCGAATAGCGATCCTGAGTTTCTCGTCGAAGTGGCCGATGCGGCCATGTACCAGGCCAAGAGAAACGGCAGAAACCGGGTTGAAGTCAGCTTGGAATTGCCCGAGCAGGAAGTCTTGGAATCTTCTATCCGCTGAGCTGCGTTGCCGTTCTTTTTACGTATCCTTTCCCATGAAAGCTGGCAGGCGTGGACGCCCGCCACTACACGATCTGCTCGAGTTTCCCAATTTTTCGGTGGTTTGTTTTTTGGGGCAGGCGGGCGTATATTAGCTACTGGAACTGCTGTGTAGTACCAGGATTGGCGAAACACACCAGTGGGCGCAAGCCCACTTTTTACTTGGGCGTGTTTTTGGCGGCATCGGATTACAGCTAAGCTGCTGTTTTTATGGCAGTTGACATTGATCACATACAAGCGATCGTCGAACGCGTGGCGGCTTCGCTGGGTGTGGAAGTTGTGGAAATCGAACTGCGCGGCGGCGGGAAAGCGCGCATGTTGCGGATCTTTATTGATAAGGCCGGCGGCGTTACGCACGAGGACTGCGCTAACTTGAGCCGGGAAGTGAGCACGATTTTTGATGTCGAAGATGCGGTCCCGGGCGGCTCGTATGTCCTGGAAGTTTCGTCCCCGGGTCTGGATCGGAAGTTGTTTCGGCCAGCAGATTTTGAGCGCTTTCAAGGAAGCCGGGTAAAGCTGACCACGAAAGATCCGGTGAATGGCAACCGCCACTTTGAAGGACGTTTGGAGCGCTTCGAATCGGGAAGATTGACTTTGGATTTGGCCGAGGCGCGGCGGAAGTTTCGTCCGCAAGAAGGTGCCTCGCAGAGACTGGAAATTGAATTGGCAAATGTGGAGAAGGCCAATTTGGTTCCGGAGATTTGAAAAGCAGTGGCTAGTGACTAGTGGTCAGAGAGAAAGCCAATTTTACTGACCACCAGCCACTAACCACTGGAAACTGACTTTATGGCAAGCGAGCTTTACAACACGATTGACGCCCTCAGCAAGGAAAAGGGAATTGATCCGCAGATTGTGGTCAACGCGGTTGAAGACGCCATTGTTGTCGCTACGCGCAAGTATTACAAGACGCAGGAAAATCTGCGCGCGCAACTCGACAAAGACACAGGCAAGATTCGTGCGTTTGCGGTGAAGACCATTGTCGAGGCACCCGAGCAGATAGAAGACCCGACTCTTCAGGTCACCCTCGACGACGCGCGCAAGTCCGATCCCAACGCGCAAGTCGGCGGAGAACTGCAGATTCCTAAGGTCACTGAGGGCATTCTTGGCCGGATCGCTGCACAACTGGCGAAGCAGGTGATTTTTCAGAAGGTCCGCGAGGCCGAGCGCGATACTGTCTACAACGAGTACATCGGCCGCGTCGGCGAAATTGTAAATGCGACGGTGAAACGGATTGAAGGTCCAGATGTAATTTTCGATCTGGGCAAAGCCGAATCGCGAATGCCGCGTAAAGAACAATCACGGCTGGAGTCGTTTGCGATCGGGGAACGCGTACGAGTAGTAATTGCGCGGGTGGAGAAGGCCTCGAAGGGCCCAGGAGTCGTGGTATCCCGCGCTGTGCCGGAATTAGTACAGCACCTTTTCCAGACCGAAGTCCCCGAAATTTACGACGGGACGGTTGTGATTCGCGCCATTGCCCGCGAAGCTGGCGAGCGCACCAAGATCGCTGTCATGTCCAAAGACAAAGAAGTGGATGCGGTTGGCGCATGCGTGGGAATGAAGGGCATGCGTGTGCAGTCGATCATTCGCGAGTTGCGTGGCGAGAAGATTGACATTATCGAATACCACGAAGACTCGGTCACCTTCGCCGAGAAGGCCCTGCAGCCTGCAAAGGTAAGCCGCGTTACCGTTGTCGATGCGGCCGATAAGCACCTTGAAGTTGTGGTGGACGATAGCCAGCTCTCGCTTGCGATTGGTAAGAAGGGGCAGAACGTCCGACTGGCGGCGAAGTTGCTCGGCTGGAAGATTGACATCAAGAGCGAAGAGGAGAAGCGCCAGGAAGTTGAAGAGCAGATGGCGCAATTAACGGCTGCGACAGCCACGCCGCTCGAGAGTGTGGACGGGCTAGGCGAGGGCATAGTGGAAAAGCTCAAGGGGGCTGGGATTTCTACTGTCGAGGCGCTGGCGGATATGACGCCGGAGCAGCTTGAGGCCATCGAAGGAATTGGCCCCAAAACGGTGGAAAAAATCAGCGTAGCAGTCAATAATTATTTCGCCAGCCTGGAAGGTGGCGAGACAGTGGCGCTTCCCGAGAGCGAAGGCGAGGAAGCGGTAGCGGAACCCGCGCCGGGTACGGCTGAAATCGGCGCCGAGGCCGAGAGTGCGCCGGCGCAGGTTGAGGCGCAGAACCAGGTTGAGCAGGAGGCGCCCGAAGTGACGGAAGAATCCGAAACAACGGAATCGCCCGAGCCTGCAGAGCAGAAAGAAGAGTAGTAGTGGTCAGTGGCTAGCGGTCAGTGTTTTAGTCAAAGCGCTAACCACTAGTCACTGACCACCGATCACTAGTACTGGAATCCGTGAGGTTTACATGAAGACTTAGCGGGACAGCCGGAGGGACAAAGAGGCGGATGAGTAAAGTTCGAATTAACGATCTAGCCAGGGAGCTGGAAGTCAAAAGCAAAGCTATTCTCGACGTGTTGCCGGAAGCGGGCATTACAGAGAAAAAAACGCATTCCAGTTCACTGGAAGACTTCGAAGCGGATAAAGTCCGCGCGCATTTCCGCGCCGCTAGTGAGAGTCAGAGCGGCACGAAATCGGTGCGTTCTGCGCGGCCCGATCCGGATGGAATCAAGACTAAGATCGATCTGTCGCACATCTCCAAGCCTGGAGATGTGCTGAAGGCAATTATCAGCAAGCAGCAAGCCGCGTCATCCTCTCAGCCGGTTGCTCCGCCACGTCCTGCAACGCCGCCTGCTGTCGCACCAGAAGTGAAAGCGCCAGCGGCAGCGCCCAAACCAGTTGCTCCAGCCGCTCCCAGCGCGCCGACTCCGCGCGTAGTCGCTCCTGCTGCTCCCCCCGCTGTACCGCCTCGGGCGGTTACTCCGCCTGCGCCTCCAGTACCTGCATCTCCGATTTCTACAGCTCCGGTTTTTCCCGCGCCTCCGGCTGCGCATATGCCTTCGCCCCCGGCAGCGACACCGCAAGCTGGGCCGCCGCAGAGTGCATCGACGCAAGCGCCACAAGCACAGCGACCAGCAGCGGCAGCTCCGCCTCCTCGTCCGCAAGCTCCTGGACCGAGAATGATCATGCCGCAGACTGGCCCCCGTCCCGTATACAAAGCGCCGGTTAGACCTATGGGCGCGCAGCCAACAGCAGGAGCGGGAGCGCCCGCGCGTCCGGCCCCGGGACGTCCTGTGCCTGGCCAGCCTATCTTTCAGCGGCCGCGGCCTGCCGCCGGAGCACCTGGAATGCGGCCGCCGTTGCGTCCAGGAGAGCGGCGTCCGATGCACCCGACGCGGCAAGCGCCTGCGGGTGCTCGTCCACTAGGAGTTGGACCAGGGTTTCCTCCGCCGGGACCATCGCGTCCAGGCAGCCGACCGGGAGGTCCAGCCCGGCGGCCGGGCCAGCGCTATGTTCCGCGTGGAATAAAAGAAGGCCCCATGAAGGGCTTTGTGCCTCCGCCACGGCTTTCGCTTTCGAACGAGCCCTTGCCGATCACGCGCAACATCACGATTACCGAGGGGATCAGCGTAAAGGACCTGGCCGAGAAGCTTGGCATCCGCGCGAAGGACTTGATTGCGCGTCTGCTTGCCAAAGGCGTGTTTGCGACTATCAACCAGACTCTCGATGCTGAGCTCGCTAGCGAAATGGCGCGGTTCTTTGGGGCGGAAACCAGCGTAATTAGTTTTGAAGAGCAGGCAGCCAAGGAAGTTGCCGAAACTGCTGCTGGTGAGGAAGGCGCAGCTACTGAAGGCATCCCGCGGCCGCCGGTGGTCACGATCATGGGCCATGTTGATCATGGTAAGACCACGCTACTCGATTCGATCCGCTCAACCAGCGTTGCCGAAGGCGAGGCAGGTGGAATTACGCAGCACATCGGCGCTTACAAAGTTTCCATGCAGGACAAAGGCTCGCCTGCGTATGGACGCGAGATCGTGTTCCTGGATACGCCAGGTCACGAGGCATTCACCCGCATGCGTTCGCGCGGCGCTAAGGCGACCGACATCGTGGTGCTGGTTGTGGCGGCAGACGATGGCGTGATGCCGCAGACGATCGAAGCTATCGACCACGCTCATGCCGCCGAAGTGCCAATCATCGTCGCGGTGAACAAGATCGACAAGCCTGGAGCACTGCCTGAACGGGTTAAGAAACAGCTCGCCGACCGCGGACTGATGCCGGAAGATTGGGGCGGCAAGACGGTGTTCGTCGATGTCTCGGCGAAGCAGAAAACAAATCTCAATCTTCTGCTCGAGATGATCTGCCTGGTTGCGGACTTGCAGGAATTGAAAGCCAATCCGGAGCGTCCGGCGACCGGCGTTGTGCTCGAAGCCAAGCTGGACCGCGGACGTGGTCCGGTGGCGACCGTGCTGGTGCAGAACGGGACTCTGCGCGACAGCGACAATTTCGTCGTGGGCAACGTCTATGGCAAAGTTCGCGCCATGTTCGACGATCGCGGCCATCCAATAGAGCAAGCGCCTCCATCTACGCCAGTTGAGATCTTGGGCATGGAGGGTTTGCCGCAAGCTGGAGACCAGTTCCTGGTCGTTGCGGACCGCGATAAAGCGCGCGGCATTTCTGATTATCGCGAGCAAAAGGCCCGTGAGGCCACGCTGGCAAAGAGCTCCAGAGTGTCGCTCGAAGGCCTGGCGGAGCAGATGAAGACCGCCGGGACGAAGGAATTGAACATCATCTTGAAGGGCGACGTCCACGGCTCGGTTGAAGTGCTGACCGATCTGCTCTCGAAGATGTCGAACGACAAAGTGCGCTTGAAAGTGCTGCGCTCAGGCGTGGGTGCAATTACTGAGAGCGATGTGCTGCTGGCGTCGGCATCGAACGCGATCATCATCGGATTCAATGTTCGTCCGGAGCGTAAGGCGCAAGAACTTGCCGAACAGGAAGAAGTCGATATCCGGCTGCACTCGATCATTTACGAGCTGCAGGACGAGATCAAGCGCGCCATGAGCGGCTTGCTCGAGCCCACGATCAAAGAAACCTACCAGGGCCGCGCCGAAGTGCTGGACACGTTCCGGATTCCGAAAGTCGGGACCGTTGCTGGATGCCGTGTTTCCGATGGGCTGATCAAGCGGGATTCCGAAGTGCGCCTGCTGCGTGACAACGTGGTCGTCTTCAAAGGCAAAGTCGGATCGCTGCGCCGCTTCAAAGATGACGCCAGCCAGGTCACGAATGGCATGGAATGCGGCATCTCGATCGCTAACTATGGCGATGTCAAGGTTGGCGACGTGATTGAAGCGTTCGTTACCGAGCGGGTCGCGGCGGAAGTGATGGCGTAGGAGCAGTGGCTAGTGATTAGTGACCAGTTGCCACTAACCACTATGGTTGCCCTTCTCACCCTCGAACTCCGCATCGAGCACGCGCAATCCCTCAAAGACAAGCGGCATGTCGTCCGCAGCATGAAGGACCGGCTGCGCGCGCATTTTAACGTCGCAACCGCAGAGTTGGATTCAAGTGGACTGTGGAACCGTGCGACGATTGGCGTCGTCAGCGTCTCGGATTCCCGCGATTATCTCGATGGTTTGATGAAGAACGTGGAGCGTCAGGCGATGCGCATTGCGAACAATGCCGGGGCCGAGGTGACGGATTCGTTTGTGGAGTTCTTATAAGAACTATTGTGATGTCATCCCGAACTCGCCGAAGGCGAGAGAGGGACCTTGCGATGCGCTCCAGTTACTTGAGCGTAAACCAGATCAGATGTGCAGCTTGCGCAAGATGCTGGCGCGCAGACCGCACAGGCACTGCGATCTGACGTAAGGTCCCTCTCACGCCCGCTGTTGCGGGCGTGAGAGGGATGACAGCAACGAAGATGGGGCCACAAAATCCCGATCTCGCGCATCACTCCTTTGACAAACCCTTAACCGCAATTTCTGATATTCTCATCCGTTTTATTTCGAGGGGTTTTATTCGAGGTGCAGTGTGGAGAAGCGTGGGGCGAAATATCATCGTGGCCGCCTGGGAGAAGCTCTGCGCGAAGAGATTGAGACTATCGTGGAAGGCGAGCTGGGCGATCCTCGTATTGGGCTGGCCAGCGTGACTGCCGTGGAGCTTGCAGATGACGGCCGTTCGGCGAGGATCCTGGTGGCCGTGCATGGAAGCGATCAAGAATGTCAGAGTAGCCTGGAGGGACTTACAGCCGCAGTGGGATTCATTCGGCACGAAGTCGCTGACCGCCTCCATCTGCGACGAACGCCGGAACTTTATTTTGTGTTGGATCGTTCGGAGAAATTCAACGCGCGGATCAATGAATTGCTGAAGCGGTCGAAGAGACATTGACAAGAGTCGGGTGACTCCGGGGTCCACGTCCGGGGCGGGCGGGCCCCTTCGCTTCGCTCAGGGCGGCGGGCGTGGACGCCCGCCCCTACACTGGCTATGTTGAACGAAGTCTTAACCGAGATTGAACGTCGCGAGCGGTTCGTGCTGACCTCGCACGCGCGGGCCGACGGCGATGCTGTGGGTTCGACGCTCGCCTGCGCCGAAATCCTACGGCAGATGGGGAAGCAATCCGAAGTCATTCTGCGCGATGGAGTGCCTCGCGTTTACCAGCAGCTGCCGTTCGCGGGAAGAGTGGTGCAGGCGGAACGGGTGAATGGCAGCTATGACGCAGCGATCCTGCTGGAGTGTGACAGCGTTCAGCGCACCCGGCTCGAGGGATTGGAGAGCCAGTTTCTGATTAACATCGATCATCATAAAAGCGGGCGGAATTTTGGGCATGTTAATTGGATTGATCCCAAAGCGGTGGCTACTGCGGAGATGGTTTACCGGCTGGCGCGACAGGCGGGAGTGAGAATTTCACCAGAAATCGCGACGTGCCTTTACACTGCGGTGCTTACCGACACGGGTGCCTTTATGTTTGAGGGGACCAACGAGCACACGTTCGAATTAGCGCGTGAACTGGTGCTTGCGGGAGCCGATCCGGCCCGTTGTGCGCGTCATATTTATTTTGGACATTCCACCGCAAAGATGCGTCTTCTAGGTTCCGCCCTCTCGGTATTGCAGCGCGAAGGACCTCTGGCTTGGATTTGGGTCACGCAGGAACAGATGGAGCGGGCGGGCGCAAAAGAAGAAGATTGCGAAGGGCTGGTGAATTACGCGCTTGCAATCGGCGATGTTGAGGTTGCCGTCTTCTTTCGTGAGCTGCCCGATGGACGGTTTCGCGTAAGCTTGCGCAGCAAGGGCAAGATGGATGTTGCGCGAGTTGCTGAGGATTTTGGCGGTGGCGGTCACACCTGCGCCAGTGGTTGCTCTGTGGAAGGCCCTCTGCATGCGGCGGTCGAGAGCGTGTTGGACAAAGTCAGAGGCAGGCCGTCAGTTCAGTAAGATTTTCTCTATGTGACTCGGTGTCCTCTGTGGTTGAGACAAAAGCTTAAACCACAGAGGACACAGAGTTACACAGAGGGAAATCCCGCACCATCTTTATTCAAATCAATTGAACAATCGTTACCGTATTCCCGATTGGCTTTTCCTGCTTGCCTTTTGCGGCTTTTTCTTTTTTTGGCGGCTTGCCTCATTCGGCTTGATTGGCGCCGACGAACCTCGATATGCGCAGGTTGCGCGCGAGATGTTCAACAGACACGACTGGATCACGCCGACCCTCGGAGGCAGCGCGTGGCTTGAGAAGCCGCCGCTCTATTACTGGCAGGCGACGCTGGCGTATCGCCTCTTCGGCGTGAGCGACTGGGCTGCCAGACTGCCGTCGGCAGTTGATGCGCTCCTGATGGTGCTGGCGGCTTATTGGTTCTTGCGCCGCTTTCGTCCTGGGTTTGAACTCGATGGCGCTCTGATGGTGGCGACTTCCGCTGGCATTGTCGGATTTGCGCGCGCGGCCTCGATGGACACGGCGCTCGCGGCCACGTTCACAATTTCCATGCTGGCTTGGTATGCGTGGTTTGAGAGCGGGAGCCGGGGATGCCTGGCTGCGTTCTACGCGTTCCTTGCTTTTGCAACTTTGGCGAAGGGACCGGTCGCATTATTTCTCGGACCGGTGATCGTTGTCATCTTCGCTGCCGCACAGCGCAGCCTGCGTATTGTATGGAAGACTCTGTGGCTTCCTGGGATCATTGTCTTCTGTCTCGTGGGACTCCCGTGGTACGTTCTGGTGCAACTCAGGAATCCACAGTTCTTCCGCGTGTTCATTTTGGAGCATAACCTTGCGCGCTTCGGAAGCAATCTCTTCCATCATCCAGAGCCGTTCTGGTATTACATTCCTGTGGTTCTGCTGGGATGGGTGCCCTGGTCAATCTTTGGGATCGTAGCGATGGTGGGCGCAATTCGGCGGTTCAGGGATCCCGATCAGGACACGTTGAGTGCGTTTCTGCTGATATGGATGGTGGCGATTGTTTTCTTCTTCTCGATCTCGCAATCGAAGCTTCCTGGCTATATTCTGCCCGTCATCCCGGCAGGAGGGCTGCTGGTTTCGGAGTACATTCGTGAGAGGATTGGCCAAAGGCCGCCCGCGATTGTCGCCGGATTCCATGTGCTGTTGTCGGCATTGCTCATCTTTTCTGGCCTGCTGATTCAGTATTTAGTGTTGCAGCACCGAGTTCCTTGGAACGCCGCTGCTGTTCCGTTTGGTGCCGCAGTCGCGATTGCGGCTGTTGCATTCTTCCTTCTGCTCAGATATGGGTATGGAGGCTTGCGGTTGGCTACGCTGGTGCCGGCGGTTGTGGCTCTCGCAGTGACATTGCGCTTTGGATCCTCTGCATTGGACACTACTCTGTCTGCTAGGCCGGTCGCGAGTGCGTTGGCACAATTCGATCCGCATCATCTTCCGGTCGCGGTTTTTCTGATTCCTCGGGAGACTGAGTTTGGGCTCGCGTTCTATCGCGACCAAGCACCTTTTCGTTATGAGTTGGGGCAAGTCCCGGACGGAGAGCACTTGGTGGTTGTGGCCACGCAATATTCTAGAGGGGTAGCCAGGGCGACGGGCAGGAAAGCCGTTTATCTGGGCGAGTTCGCGCCACAGAAGTTTGATTACTTCTACGTTTCGGCGCGGTGATGTCTTTTGGCTGATGTGTGGTGGCTTGCCACATCACCAAAGCGAAAACCTTTAACGCGAAGATCGCAAAGGAAAGCAAAGTACGCAACGACTTGCACTTGGAAGCGTGGCGTTGCTGCTCCTTGTTCCTCAAGTTTGCCTGTCGTCGTTGGCAGCCACTAAACTCAGTCTTTGCCGCCGCAGTACCGGCGCATCTCGCCAGGAGCCCGAGTGGAAATTCTTGATCTCAGGCATTTCTCGTCTGCCGATCTACGTCCTTTGCTGGAGGACGAAATACAGGCGTGGGCGAAGCTGCTGTGCTGGGATTACAGCGGCTCGGCGGAGATGATTCTTCGCTACATGGATGCCAAGTTCTTGCCGGGATATGCTGCGGTTTCACACGGGCGAGTTTTTGGGTACTCGTTTTTCGTTTATGAAAATAGCAAGGGTGTGATTGGGGATTTGTTTGTCAGCGAGGGCACCAATGGCGCCGATCGGCAAGAAGTTGAGCGGCGGTTGCTGACGCATGTGATTGAGACATTGCAGCAGTCGCCGGGAATTCATCGCATAGAAGCGCAATTGCTGGCCCACGATACCGGGGCGGCGGCGAGGCCTTTTCAGGACCAGGCATTCAGCCGGCACGCGCGATTATTCATGGCGCTCCCGCTGACCGCATCGGTGGAGTGCGAGAAGGCCGTCGCGCCGCAGATAAGAATCCGGCGGTGGATTGAGCAGGATTACCAGCCTTCGGCGTCGGTCATTACGTCGGCATATCGCAATCATGTCGACTCTGAGATCAACGATCAGTACCGCACGCTGAGCGGGTCACTGCGCTTCCTGAATAACATTGTGCGATTTCCGGGATGCGGCACCTTTGATCCGGAGTCTTCGTTTGTCGCGCTTGATAAAGCGGACGCCTTAGCCGGCATCATCCTTTGTTCTAGAGTGCGCCATGACGTTGGTCACGTGACCCAGATTTGTGTGCTGCCCGAATATCGTTCGCACGGATTAGGCAAGACCCTGCTTGCAGCCACGGTCCGCAATCTCAAGCAGAGAAAGTTTTCGGCGCTGACTCTGACCGTCACCGAAGCAAATGTGCGTGCGGTTGAACTCTATCAGCACTTAGGATTCGAGACGAAGCGTGTATTTGATGCCTTTGTGTGGGAAGGGTAATGGCAGCTTCTAGCAGTCCGTGGTGAAACTCTGGATTCCTAAGAAAAAAGGATGATGTAATCCACAGCGTAAGTTCGTGGACTGCGCGCATGGCGATGGGGAGAAGAGCGAAGCAACGACGACAAGAGACACTGTGGATTGCACACACCGAGTTGCCGCGGACGGTAGCACATCCCTTTTACGAGCAGTTGAACCGGTTGCT
>Ga0137378_10004152_pt1 | contig 12507 bp, 10 predicted proteins | sample SagtaG_21_FD_104813 | JGI IMG/M metagenome (GOLD analysis project Ga0137378, IMG submission 104813) | Vadose zone soil microbial communities from Sagehorn Ranch, Mendocino, California, USA - Sage2_L_60_16 metaG | ecosystem: Environmental > Terrestrial > Soil > Vadose zone | place: USA... | reverse complement strand
TGTCCGCGCAAACATGAAGGCTGCAAACGTGGACGACCTCTATGACCATTGGGCTAGAGTAGCTCGGCTTTTCACGTACGAGGGCAAGGTCGACTCTATGAAAGTCAAAGAGTTGACAAAGAGCGTAACGCAACAGGCTCGGGGGCAGGTGATAATCATCAACCTATCAGAGACTGATGTGCCTTCGGATGTCTACTGGAACGACGATGTGAGAATGATTGTGATCAATGAATTCTTGGAATCGCTGACCGCAGAAGCACAGGGAGCCTTCAAGCGAGGGAGGACGTTGAATACGCTTGTTGTCCTAGACGAAGCGCATCGACTTGCTCCACGTGAGAAGCAGGAAAATCCAGAGTTTGAGCTGGTAAAGGCCACTCTAAAGGACGCGGTGAGGACGACCAGGAAGTATGGACTGGGATGGGCGTTTGTCAGTCAAACGCTTTCCAGCTTGGACCGAGAAATAATCAACCAGATTCGTATCTACATTCTTGGCTTCGGCCTGGCCTATGGAATTGAGCTGCAGGCACTCAGAGAGATCATAGGAGGGAACGATGAAGCGATCAGGCTATACCAGATGTTCAAGGATCCACAGAGCAGCCCGAAACAGAAGGAATATTCTTTCATGACTGTAGGGCCTGTTTCACCATTATCGTTCTCTGGCATCCCATTGTTCTTTACAGCCTTACACTATCCGGACGACTTTGCAAAATCGAACAATCTTGGATCTAGGACAATCCTTGCGAAAACGGCTATTACAGTTCCGCCAGATACAACACATTCCTGAGACCTTCGCCGATAATGCGTCGTGTGAGGTCTATTCGTCCATGCATGACACGGATTAGCTAGCTAGACCCCATTCGAGAGCATGATTAATCCACACTACTCAATGCTCCGCAATCGGGTATCACACACATAAAAAGAAACAGGAGGCCGAAAATGGTTGTGTTTAACTAGACAGCCCTGCCCGGCATCCGTTTGACGGAATCCAGACCAGAGAAGAGCCAAATGTCTCCTCATCTTTTCTGAAAGCATGAGTCTCGAAATTCGAGTGGTTCCATTCGAACCATTTGCTTGGGTTGCTGGCAAGAGGACTGGCGAGAGGGAGGACAAGCTTGCCGAAAGGATACGACAGGAGGTTCCTTCGCCTACTTTCGCCAAGTTTTTGGAAGGTCGAGCCAATAGACTTGTAGCGCTTCGAGTTCAATTCTTTCTTTGGGAAGGGAGTTCTAAGGTCACCAATACAAGGCGGATAAAGGACGTTGACAACCTCCTGAACGTTGTCTTTGATGTCCTAAAAGTCGGACCACACGGAGTAGGGCTCATCGAGTCAGACAGTTACATTTGCGAAGCCCACGCAACCAAACGTCTAGTAGCTGAGGCGAAGGATGAAGGATACAAGATCTCCATTGAGGAATACAGGGATGAACACATGCTCGGTATCCTCAAGGATTCCCTGAAAAGGAAGGAGTTCTAGCATTTCATAGGGACTCACATGGCGCTTAGTCGAAGAATGATGCCAATCAGCATCCGGCCCGACTCAAAAATACTCATCGAAATTCGGGTTACCTTCGCGCCTCTTCGCTACTCACATATAGAATCTGTAATGTTGTGGCGGGTCCTTCACGTCGCGAGCCCTCATCTCTGCGAGAATGTTTCCCACCTTTCTGGACACCGAGGTTGTAACCGGACTGCTTGAGCAAAAATCTGTCGAGTTCCAATCCATTTTGGTTAGAGACAAAAGATCCCTTGCGATCAACCGATAGTTTGAGTCCATTCTGGCGATGTGGAGAGTGAGGGGCCATGGAACCCCACTTCCTTGATAAGTGTCCAGTGCTGGCACGAATCCTACCGTGTAGAGGATTGCTGGTGAAGTATCTGATGCGATGAGGGTGCCTCTTACGGGCGGGTATCCCGAGCGCTGATGATAGAACCGAATTCCAGAGTTAGACTCTATGTTGACATAATCCGCCATTGGGATTCCCTCCACCGCCTGGTCAAATCCGTCAATCTCTGCCTGAGTGAACCGGGACGTTTTGTGAACGACGACGCGCGCAGGCTTGGACTCGTGTTGACGATAGAAGAGTTCGACCGCATCACTCAATAATTCCTTTGCATGTTCGGTGTCAAGACTTGGCTCAAACGAACCTTCTTCTTCCTGCCAACGAAACGGCCTTCCCCTGATGACCTGACTCTCGGCCTTCTTGACGTACACATGAGCCATACTTGTACGCATTGCGCTATACTCCTTGGATATTTCCTCGAAGAAAGAAATCCCCACGTAACACGTTCGCTCGTCGAGGTCAGCAAGCTTCCACGGGCTACCTGTTCCCTTGTAGTACATTGCAACAACGAGATTCCAAGCAATCGTAGAGGGATCTTGCAGCGTATGTTCGAAACTTAGAGTCGAGGGCAGAATCATCTGGCAGGGGAGATTATGTCGGAACGATAAGACCTTCATCACGTTGTGAAAATCGAAGAGCGGATAGTCTCGCCTCGGAAATTGTTTGTCGAATGTCCTTCTTTGGTAGATTATCTTGACTATCTTCGTTTGCGGATCTCGACATTTATCGACCAATCTCTCTGAGATAGGAAGGAGAACTATCTGTGGTGCAGGATGTGTCGAGGTCGCTAGATCATTGAACTTCTGCTCGTAAAGTGATACCGCATTTACGATTCGCTCCTTCCGATCGTCGGAGGCAAGGGCTTGCAACTCTTCCCTTTCTGAAATCGGCTCTTGGGCGCTTGGGTCAAGTTCAATATCGAATCCGAGGGCCCCGTTTGTCCCGAGCCATGGAAATTCTCTTTTCCAAAGTTCCAATCTCTTCCGTTTAGGAATGCGAGGAGGAATCGCTTGTCTCAGTCTTGACAGAAAGTCCCGAAGACGAATGAGCGATGAATATGTGCCTATGGCTCCTGCCCGGATCACAAGAGTTTTTCCATCTTCAATGTCAATGCCATTAGGTCCGAAACCCAACAACCCAACTTTCGGATCAACGCACATTTTGGAGTTGCCGAAGATCAACTTAGGCTCGTCGAGGAGGTCTACCCTAGTCGCTGTCATTCCGGCTCCTCTTCATAGTCGCTGATAAACGCCTGATCTCGTTCTACTGCTTTTGGGGTCCAGTTGGTTTGCAAAGCGAGTAACCTTCCGAATGTAAAAGAATTCTCCCACTGGTCTCTCTTCTCAAGAGTTTCAGAACCAAAGAGAAATTCGGCAATCTTTGACACCCTGGCTTGTTGTGTCTCGGACCTATTCCATGCGGAATTCCTAAACTTAGCATCGATCTTCGAGGCATTATCGCCTTCTATGACAGCTCTCCCATCGTCAGTATAGAGCCGTCTAAGTCCAAGACCGACGAAATAGGTTCTCCATAGCTTCCTGTAGCGCATCTTGAATGCGTGATGAAAAACAAAGTTCAGCTTACGTTCCTTTCCAGTGCCTTTGAACATAGGCCTTGCAACTTGCATCGTTCTTCCCGATTGTGTCTCTATGACACGCGGGACACCTTGCTTGGTCTCCTCATCGCCAAGGAAGAAGTACCAATTCCTCCATGGAAGAATCCTTTGCTTTTTTACTGAAGCTCTTCTTTCAAATGAACTGTTCATCAACTCGGAGAATCCTCTTGGAAGCGGAGTCTTTGGGTCCGCGATGCTTAGCCTCTCAGTATTCTTTGGGTGAAGGGGCTCGAACTGGGTTGAGGATTCATTCGTGTCAAGTGTTAGAAGCTGCCCTTTTTTCGGGTAAGCGTACGGCAACCGGCTATGCTTCAGAGTCTCCTTTAGCTCGTTACGGGGTATCGAATCAATCTCCATGACAAGGTAGTTTTGGGGCGGCGTGAATTGTAGGAGGTTCCCAATGAGATTCGACTTCTTGAGTATGGGCCTTGCTCTCTGTTCCATGGACTCAGCCGCCTGTCTTGCCCTCGACCTAGCTTCCATGGCCGCTGTTCCCATCTTCTCCCTCGCGCTGACGGCCAAGCGGAGCTCAGGTTTGTCAGCCTGGTAGACCTCTGTCTCTGAAAAGAATCCGATGATTTCTTTGATGGAATATTTCGAGACTAACTCGTTTGCCAGTCGTGACCCCTTCAACCATTCAAGAACACTCTCTTCTGAAATTTCTACATCCCAAATTCGGCCCCATTTGGATGGAGCAGTGAGGTCTCTGGCAAATATCATCAGCTTAAACCGAGAATTACGAGTCCTAGTGAGCCAGTGCTTGAGATAGCCGCAGGTCTCCTCCACGAATTGGCTATCCGCTAGACTTAGCTTGTGGGCCTTCGCTTCGACCCAAACGGACTTCGGCCAGGGTCTATCTGGCGGAGGGACAAACACCATGTCGGGAAGGTGTCCTTCGATTGAAGAGTCTGTTGTTTGGGCGTAGCCTTGCGATTGCATGTAGTCTCGTATCGCGGCTTTGTAGTCCTCTGCCGGTAGAGCGGTGCTCTCCCGAGCCTTTCCTAGCCTAATGAGCACATTATCCACTTGGAAGTGATCTGCACTTATAGTATGGTGCTCATATCACGCAAGATATTCAGCCCTAGGACATTCATCCTTTCAATGGCAGACTTGCTCTATGAGGAGTAGGGAATATCGGCGAGAAATTGCCTGGACCTGTTAGGTTGAACCCTAACCCCGAGAGTAATTCTAAGGGGCTCTGATTTCGGGAAGAGGAATGAGCCCTGGTCCATCAACAATATGCTCCTTCATGATCTCATAGTCATGATTCGATAAAGGCCGACATGCGTGACCTCTCAAATATGCAGGCCATTTTTGCCTCGAAGGAATCAAGTCTAGTCTGGCATCTTTCACTAACCGTCTGAAATCTAGGACTTTCCCTGAAGGGGGAAGATGAGTGGGCACTATTTTGTAAACGCACATAGGGCCCCATTTCTGATCGTCTATGAAGTGCCTGTCCGATACTACTCTGAAGACTCCGAGGATTACGGAGTCTCGAATGGCGTAGTACACTATCTCGTCATCCGTCTTGATATCTGCAAATGTAGGGTAGATCAGAGAAGAGTGATCGGTGCTTGACGCCACTCCGATCATGTCTGAGTGCTCGGAAAAGGATAGTAGACTATGAAGAACTAGCCAGCGGGCCAAACGTTACGCGCCGCCAAACAGAATCTCTCCCTAGATGTAGAATCTGCTGTTACGTCAATCCACACTCTGTGGGAACGCCCGATGGGACGAGCAATCTAGATCCTGAACCTCTGACGCAAGGATCATCTTGACAATATCGATTGGAGGAATTCCTTTCACAAGAGGGTTGATCACGCGGTATGTTGCACCATATTGCTTAAGATCGGTGTCGAATCCGCTTTCTTTCAGCAATTCCTTGCTAGCTCCTGAGGCGAATATGATCGAGAGACCGCTTTCGACATTCTCCTCCGTTTTTGTAGAGTCGAAATGGTATACCATCTGTGTGTAGAAATCCTTCCTCGTTTCTCCTGGTTTCTTGGCTGTTGTGTACCATCCTATGATCGAAAATGCTCCGTTGAAAACTCTCTCAAGCGATGTCTTGTAGAAGCCTGATGACCTGATTTCGACAGTTCTCGGTCCGCCTTTACCGGTCACCACAACGTCGATCTGGTCCTTCGCTAGAACAAATTGCGGATTAGCAAAGGTTGGCCCCACACTAATACGTCTTCCCACTTCACTGACCGAGAAACGAAATGCAACTTCAGATAATACTCCGGCCAAGTTACGATTGTATATCGCGCTTTTTTCTCTTTTAACCCCCGCTGGATCGCTGGCCTGTACCTTTTCTGAAAGATGCATGGCATTCTTAGTAGCTTGGTCGATAACCTCGGAGTCGCTCTTTTCGAAGTCGACCTGAAGATACGGGAAGATTCCAGCACTATGCCTAACGGTCCTTTCGGAGAGGATCATGCCCGCGCGGGGAACCCGATCTTCCTCTTTAGGAGTTCGGTGCGTAGGCGACTGACCGAGACTTAACAACGGGCTCGATAGACTCAGAGAGCCTCTTCCCCTATCGAAATCTTAATTCGGTATCAATCAAACGGGTTTCGCGAGAGCTTTCATTTGTACGCTTCCGGAAAGGCCAGAGCATGGATAAATTGGGACGAGAAGAAGAACGAAGTATCGAAGATTGTTCTGCCCTTTCAAGCGATCGAGACCACAAACGAGCCAAGAACTAAGACGATGGATAGTTTCATTCCAAAAGTTCCCCTAGAAGACTCATACAATCTCCTGATCTGGGGAGACAACAAGCTAGTAATGAGTTCTCTAATGCCGAAGTTCGAAGGAAAGATAGACCTCATCTATATCGATCCTCCATTCGCAACGGGCGCTGATTTCACATTACCCGTACTGATTGAGGATGAGCGACTAATCAAGCAGCCCACTGCAATCGAAATCAAGGCGTATAGGGACACATGGGGATACGGACTCGCTTCATACCTCCAGATGATGTTTGAGCGACTGATTCTCATGCGCAATCTACTGAACGACAAGGGAGCGATATACGTTCATTTGGATTGGCACATCGGCCATTACGTGAAGGCTCTCCTGGACGAGGTGTTCGGAGTAGAGAACTTCAGAAACGAAATTCATGTAAAACGAATACGAAAGAATGTGCAAGAGTATGAAACGGTCAAACGACTTAACGTGGCCAATGATACCATTCTGTTCTACTCTAAGACCGACGCGCATCGCATCCGACAGCCAAAGAGACCTGAATCGAAAGAAGACAGATGGCACGCCTTTGACGCCGCAGGTCTGAGGACCGGGATGGATTATCCCCTCTTTGGCCGCAAGCCTCCTCCAGGCAGTCATTGGAGGTGGACCAAAGAAAGATCCGAAGAGGCTGTTGCTGAACGGAAGCTTCGTCCCAATCCAAAAAGCGGGAGGCCAGAATACCTCGTGGCCGCAAGCGAAGAGACACTTGTGACGAGCATGTGGGACGACATTAGTGCCTACGCGTTTACAACCGGATTCCCAACTGAGAAAAACGAGAAACTCCTTGAGAGAATAATCGGAATGTCTTCTGAAAAGGAGAACTTGGTCGCGGACTTCTTTTGCGGGTCGGGGACAACTGCTGCAGTGGCTGAGAGGCTAGGTCGCCGCTGGATTGGTTGCGATCTTTCAAAGTTTGCAGTTCACATAACTCGGAAAAGGCTCTTGGAGATTCCAGGCTGCAAGCCTTTCCAGATTCTGAACCTAGGAATGTACCAGAAACAGAAACTCATGGAGAATGGGAATGGGGGACGAAGATACTTCGAATTCATTCGGGAATTCTACGGGGCGACTCCGGTTCAGGGCTTCGCTTACATTCACGGCAGAAAGGGAAACCGGCTCGTACATATCGGGCCTATCGATAGTTTTGTTTCCGAAAGAGAGATTCGGTCTACCGCTAGGGAAGCGCTCAACGCTGGGTCCAAGGGGATCGACATTCTCGGATGGGACTTCGAGATGGGGTTGCACGACCTGCTTGACTCAATCATCAAGGAGCACGGAATCGACGTAAGGCTTAAACAAATTCCCCTCGAAATACTAGAAATAAAAGCTGACGAAAGGACAAAGCGGTTAGACGAAATCAAGTTCTTCGACCTAAACTATCTCGACCTAGCCTACGAGCTTGAAGGCCGAAAGGCGACTGTGGAGATCCGCAAGTTCAACATAGCCAATCCAGAGTTTATTCCTGAAGACGTCCGGTCATCGATCAAGGATTTCAAGTCGTACATTGACTTCTGGGCCGTTGATTTCGATTTCAAGGGCGACACATTTCATAACATGAGGCAACACTACCGGACCAAGGACAGCTCGGAACTCAGCACCAGGATCACGCACGAATACCCGGAGTCGGGAACATATTCGATATTAGTCAAGGTTGTGGACATCTTTGGAAACGATACTAACAAGCTCATCTCCAACCTGAAGGTGTCTCAGTGACCCAGAAGACCCTTCATGGCAAAGATGTTCGTCCGAGGATCGAACTTGACGCAAAAATCAAGGAAGCGATCATCAGATGGCGCGAAAAAGGATACGAAGGCGCTAGCGAAGTAACGAAACGTCTCTTGAACTTCTGGTTCTTCGAAGACCACTATGATACCTCGGGAAGACCATTTGAGTTCTGGCCTGCTCAACGTGAAGCAATTGAATCACTCATCTACGTCTATGAGGTATGCAAGTATGACTCGCTGACGAAACTGGCCAAAGGGTTCGATCTATCCCGGATTCCAGCCGATCCTTCATGGAGTACTTGGCCCAAGTATAGCTTCAAGATGGCCACGGGATCAGGCAAGACGATTGTTATGGAGCTTGCCACGGTGTGGCAGTATTTCAACAAGATTTTCGGGACTAGCAACGGCGTGAGATATAGCAAACACTTCCTCCTTCTGGCTCCCAACCTTATCGTGTTGGACAGGCTTCGAGAGTCTTTCGACAACGCGAAAGAAATTCGTGGATTTCCGTTTGTTCCTCCAGAGTGGCAAAAAGACCTCAACCTCCAAGTTTTGGTTCAGAGCGATAAGATCACCAAGTATGGGACGGGAATATTCCATTTGACAAACATTCAACAGCTTTATGAGAGGTCCGACGAGGCTCCAAACCCGGTCGCCGAACAGTTAGGACCAAGGCCCAGAACCGAGACAGATCCTCAGGTCTCCTGGGAATACCTCTTCGCCTCCTTGGCAGCCTACGATGATCTGTTGGTTATGAACGACGAGGCGCACCACGTTCACAGCGACGATTTGGAATGGAACAAGACAATCCAAAAGCTCCACAATTCTTCCACGGAGCGCCATAAGCAAGGGCTGGTGATGCAGCTCGATTTCTCTGCAACTCCGAAAGACTTGACGACAGGCTCTTTCTTTCCGCACATCATCTACGACTACCCACTCCGACAGGCAATCATCGACCGGAAGGTAAAGAGACCAAGAATTGGCAAGTTGGAGGAAGTACCTGAGCCGCCCCCTACTGCGAGCTTCGTCATCAGGAACAAGGCTCAGATTGAAGTCGGGGTGCGAATGCTGAAAGACTTCCAAAAGGAGTTGCTACCCTACGGAAAGAAACCCGTACTCTTCGTCATCTGTGATATCAACAGAAATGCAGACCAAGTTGGCAAGTATCTAACGGACGAAACGGGGCTCAAGGATAAAGTCCTGGTCATCCACACAGACAACGGGGGGAACATTACAAAGAAAGACCTTCCCTACCTACGTGATGCTGCACGGGGCATAGATAGGAACCAGTACGACGTCATTGTTAGTGTAATGATGCTTAAAGAAGGATGGGACGTCCGTAATGTGGTAGTTATTGTTCCTCTGAGAGCCCTGGTTTCTCAGATTCTTCCTGAACAGATTCTAGGTAGAGGACTTAGAAGAATGGAGCCATACAACGACCAATGGGATGAATACTTGATCGTCATTGAGCATCCCAAGTTCGAACAACTCTGGCGAGCGGAGGTTGCTGCTGGAGAGATCGAAGTCGATTTCGTACCACTCTCAAAGGCGAGACCGCCGATTCACGCTCTTGCTGCTGACCCTGGAAAACTGGATTTCGACATTGAGATTCCAGTGCTTGAAGGGGGAATCGTGAGACGCACGCCTGACATCAATCAGTTGGATGTTTCGAAGCTGCCGTCGCGATTGTTTAAGCTCTCAGAGATTCCGACGCCCCACATCCTGTACAAAGAAAAGGACCTATTGACCAGCAGGATCATGAGAGAGGAAGTTCTGGCGTTTGATTATACTGATGATTTTGATATTTTTCTAACATACATAACTAGGGCTATCACCCGCAAGGCAGGCTTCTCTCCTCTGTTTTCGGAACTTATTCCAAGAGTGGAGAATTATGTTCTCAACCACCTGTTTGACACTCGGCCGGACCCTAAGGACAAAGAGCAGGTGAAGAAGATGAACGATCCTCGCATCAGGGAACGAGTGTTGGACATCTTCCAGAAGGAGTTGATGAGACTCTCGATAGAACAGAAACCGGTTATCATAGTAGGGAGGCTCAAGATCAGCGAATCTCCAACACTGCACACCAGCAAAAGTGAGGAATACCTCTACAAGCCACTCAAATCCGTTTTCAACATGTTGCCGGCAGACAGCAGGTTCGAGATGGAATTCATGCGTTATCTCGACAACCAAGAGCATGTAGTTGCGTTTGTAAAAGTGGTAAAAGAGATGATTCCGATCAGGATATTGTACTATGATCAAGTGGGTTTCGTCAGGTACTATGTCCCGGATTTCATTGTCAGAACAGACGATGGATATTATGTCCTCGAAACCAAAGGTAAGGAGCTTGACCTTCTTCCAAACGTGAAACTAAAGGACAAGGCTGCAGAAACGTGGTGTAGGAACGCTTCGGAAATGACTGGGAGTCCATGGAGCTACGTCAAGATTTTGAGTAACGAGTTTCTCGCTGCAAAACACTTGCCTCTTCATGATATGTTGAAATCAGTCAGCTATTTGCAGTCATCGCTCGACCAAGCCTAGAACCCCGCTAGCATTCGATGCATCTGATCATTCCACTTGCAGTGCATCTGCCGATGGAACTCTGCTTCTAACCCAACATATGGAACGTCATGTCAAAGGTTGTAACGCGGGGGCTCTGTCTAAGCTAGGGGCTGATGTCTCCAGATGTTCTGTAAGAGGACACTTTCGTTTGAATGGAATTGTCGATGTAGTCGTAACCTCTAAGTGTAGACAGGGTAAGTTGTATTTCGTCGGTCTCGGCCCGAAATGACCCATCTTGACTACGTAGTAGGCATGTTATGGGCAAGGGGCACGATCCATCTTAAAGCGCCGCCCAAACTATCAATCAATATTGGAGTGCGTAATGTTGAGCCATGGCAGATTGAAGTTCTGAACAGCCTTCGTGCAGGAGGCCCAATGGATGCCACAACCATCTTGTCAGATCCATCCGTCGCGGCCTTCGCTAGCCCTCCACACAACCTGACAGCTGCCCAAGTTGACAGGTATCTCGACACTCTGACCCGACTAAAGACACCGATCGTAAGAAAGGTCGGAACAAAATGCCAAATCCGAAAGGGCGGCCGGTTTGCCGCGTTCTTGAAGGAGAAGAATCATGATCGAACCAACTTTCTCCAAGTTCAAAATCAGATTCAGAACCTGACTACCCAGCTCCAGGGCCAATTCGGTGCAGTATCTGGGCCCGGAATCACAGGTCCCTTCCATATTGCAAACTCTGTGATCGCCATTCCCCTGGCTCCAGCAATTATGAAACATATCACCAACACCTACTCTATTCCCACGACGGGAACAAAAGTAGACCTTGCATTCGAAATGACAAACATTCCTCCTTACATATCGAATGGCCAGAAGCCAGACCAATGGGATTTCCTTCAAGGCATAGCAGACGTTTGCGGCACTCTTGAAGGCAAGACCCCTAGAGGGATAGATGCACGTATCAAATTTGACATCCTAAATAATATTCAGAATCTATCGATGTGGCGAGCATCTATTGAGAAGGTGTGCAACCTGTGTCATTTCATCCAATTCCAGCTGGCAATTCCTCTTCAGGGAACCAACATTTCGAAGTCGAATAATGCCAGACCGCACAAACCAAAGATTTGGGTGGGGGATTTTGGCTATTCAGGTTACGCTCCCGGGCAATGGCCTCTGTGGAGAATCAAGACACAATATCAGCAACGCCTACTCATCGCTGCAGGAAAGTATACTGCGCGGAAATCCGCGATGCACCCCTCCCAGAAGGACGTGAACGGAACTATGAGCTACCTTCAAGGAAAGCGGCCCACCTATCCAAGCTACTGTCTTAACCTGAACTATTGCACATATCTTCAAACAGCGCTCAACAAGGTCCCCACATTACCCGGCACGAGCTTGGTCGCTGCCTTGAAAAAGAAACTCACAAAAGACCTCAAAACCGAGAAAGCAGTGCTTCCATAGATGAATGAAGCGACCATAAGAAACGCTGCTAAGTCGTACATGTCTGACCGGATGTCCAAAGGCGGCGTCAGATGCCTTCTAGGTCCAATGGTCTGGCACGGCAAAGGATCCCTTTCAAAGAACCTAAATCGACGAGTTGACCTCAATCCAATTCGCGGATTTGATCCAGCGTTCGATCAAGACCTCGACTATATGGACATCGAACCGGACCTTGTCGCGGTCTGTGCAATGGGCCAAAACGCACTTACCGTTGTAGGTGAGTGTAAGTCGAGGGGAAATTTGGCTGTGAGCAATCTCGCACAAGTTCTGCTCTATTCTTCGGTGTCTAAGGCCGTTGCAGGTGCGATGTTTTTCACCGGTTCTCCGACACAACCCGTAAGGAAAATTCTAGATGATGAAGTTCTCTTGTATCGTGGTTATGACAGAAACAGGACACTGAAAGAGAAAATGATTGGATTCTATCAACATCACCAAGCAAGTTCTTTTGGAAAAATGTGGCCGAAAACCTATGATGTGCTAGATGTGCGTTAGCTTGTTCCGAGAATCGCATCAACAGTCACAAGCCGAATGTCAAGCCCCAAATCGAGCCTTAGTCTCGATACCTCCTTAT
>Ga0137378_10004149_pt1 | contig 12508 bp, 19 predicted proteins | sample SagtaG_21_FD_104813 | JGI IMG/M metagenome (GOLD analysis project Ga0137378, IMG submission 104813) | Vadose zone soil microbial communities from Sagehorn Ranch, Mendocino, California, USA - Sage2_L_60_16 metaG | ecosystem: Environmental > Terrestrial > Soil > Vadose zone | place: USA... | reverse complement strand
GAAAGACGGTTTCCCTGACAATGAGGCACATTTTTGCTCGTTTGACAAGCCTTGCCGAGCGTCTCGTGGCTCTCTCCTTATTTTACCGTCTGCTTGCTGCCATCTCGTTGCGCATCTCGTGGGAACACACTTCGTACAAGCATATTGGATTTCTTCTGATATTCTTCCCGAACTAAAGGAAAAATATTCTCAATGGCTTCGACCTGAAATTATATCGGTACGAATTATTCAGAAAAACCGTACCGTTTTATTAGAAATAGCTACAAAAATGGAGCATAAGTCATTAGCTGACGAGGAAATCAAGCGGACCGATTTAGGATTTATTGCTGAAGATACTGATAATCCTCTGTTTCCTTCCGAGCGAACTGCCCAGGAAAATGCAGAATATTTTGTAAACCAATTTGACCCCTATTCAATTATGATGTGTACTGATCTCTTTACTGCTGAAGGTTGCAAAGAAGTAAATGAGCTTTATAAATCTAATGCACTATCAGGAAATTAGTTTATGCTTTTCTGTGTGCCATTCATTAACATTGTGGAAATAGAGCTGTTCCACGCCGTAAACAAAACCTTGGGCGTCTCTCAAAGACATTTCTAGAACCAAAAAGGTAGATTTCATAAACAACGGAGCTTGGCGCTACCAAGCTCCGTTTTATCAACTCAATGAACCTAGAGGCTACATCCGTAGATGTGCTTGTTTGTTACGGAAATATCCAGACTTGCTCAGTACCAGTACAACCAGCGTTATTCACACATCCTGAACTTTTTTGTTGCGCTTGCAGCCTCGCAAGAATACCATTTACTTGATCTTTCGTGAGGGTTGGATACTGTGTGCAGCTTGCTGAATTGGTGAACGTGATTGTATATCCCTTTCCTGTTGTTGCCACCACTTCTCCTGTTGTTGGGTCAGAGTCAGGATTTTGCGTTGTGCCATTTGGTTCTGTCACGGAGACATCACCCGAACAAATCACTGTCCCATTAGGAGTTGAGTATGGCGGGTCAGTTTGGCTGCTGGGAATAGCTCTTCCTTGTTTTGTTGGATCAACAGGAGGCTGTGTTGCTACAGATGTAGGAATTTGCGTTGTTTGGACGATAGTCGTAGAACCAACTGTGGGTATTTGAGTTGACGGGACAACGGTAGCTGTCGGTGCCGGAGAAGGAGTTCCTTGTCGAAGTAAAAGCAGTACTATCGCCCCAAGGAGAACGACAATAATGCCAAGTAATATAGCCACTCCAAATTTAGTCCATGGTGGTTTATTAGACGGTGGCTGATATGGATTAAATAGTGGCGGAGGAGGGTATGGAGTATTACTGCCATATTGCGTTGTGTTGTTACTACTAGGGTAGGGCTGTGCTGGTTGCGTCGGGTCAAGGTTTCCTTGAGGAGAACCATACATGTTAGAACCCATAGCTACGTTCCTTTCCAAATGAAGGTATGTGGGCTTACCATACTCGCTTCAACAAAAGTGAACACTAAAAGACTAAAGCAGCTTAAGAAAAAGTGCTGTCTAAAGAGGGGTTAGGATGATGCTTTGATTGGCGTATTCCTTTCATTGTTGTTTCACATAATGAACACGCATTACGAAGTACCGATGAGTTGCATTTTATTATACACAAGATCAATTAAAATATCAATTGAGAAAAGTAAACGATAAAAAGCGTTTGCATCGATTAGCAAGCATGCTATAATTAATTTTGTACTATTATAGTATGGCTGAAGGGCAACCACTACCAGAACTTTCTACCCAAGCTGAGGTACAACCTCAGGTTCCCCCTTTCTATAGGGCTGTTGCTGAAAACCAGAAAGCATGGCGAGAGGTAAAACATGGTCTACTTGGCTCTCATGAAATGCCTCGTGTTTCTGAAAGAATTGAGCACAATATGAAACAGGTCTTTTCTGAGTATATTGATCCAGCATATCCACGAGTTATTCTTGCTCGGGCAGTGTTACAAGATAGCTCTTCACCCTACGAGACATCATTCTATCGGTATGGGAGTGAATATGGTATCCTTCCGTATCCAGAAAGTGTGACTCCTGAAGATCAGCAATATTATGCTCATGGTATTTATGCTCTCAATGAATGGGCAACAAACTATGCTACTCGATACTACTTCACACATACAAGTAAAACTCCTCTGACAAAGTCTTTACGCCAACTCTATACGCAAGCCGCAGATGCACTCTTTGGAAAAGCACCATACCATCAGGCATATAAACATATGGCTGAAGTCAGCAAGGCAGCACAAGCAACAAAAAACAACTTCGATCATGCAACCTTTCAAGCATTATTCCAGCATGATTTCACTGTATTAAATGCACTGATTGCCAATACACCTATTTTAGAAGCAACAAATCTTGATGCACTTGCTGTAGCAATTGGCAAACAGGTAGTAAAACCCACGAAAGGTTCTACGCCATACTATACACATCTTATTGAAAAAACAGTTGGCTCTGCTGTCACTGCCGTTGCTGAAACACCCACAGATTCTTCAGTCAAAAGATCATTTAAAAGAACTGGTAAGTCGCTCATACAAGGAGGACAGTTTGTTATGCCAGGTGTCGCTGAAGTAGGCATTGCAGCACCCATTGTCGCTCCTGTAGCTACTATCCTTGAAGGAGCAGCATTAGGAGAGATAGAAAGAGGTTTGGCAGTCGGAGGAGCAACGTTAGGAACAACTGCTGCAATATTTGCCTTTACAACCATACACGAAACAGTTCATGGTTATTCTACTTCTGATGACCACGTTGGGCTCATTCCTGAGCACCTATATAGCCCACCACCAAAAACAGACAAATAATAATTCCTCACGTCGCAGAATGAGTATTATCTCGACTTTCCCAGAACGTACAGGACGTACACAACGTCAACATTCATAAATGCCCTTTAACTCCTTTTGTTTAAGGCAAGGAAAGAAGCCATTTCATGAGCGTTACGTCAGAACACTAGGTGGGGTACGTCAACTACTACGTGTACGTCAATGACTCCCAAAAATGGGTCGTGATAATGACCAAATCACGACGCGGCAAAACGGCCTCTGAGGCTAACGGCTCTTACAAAGGTAGGCCGAGAGTGTGAATTTTTGCGGGTTATGGGACAGTTCAGAATTTTTGAAAAAATTTTTCTCTAGATATTGACAGCGTTGGCTGCAAACAATGAGGGGTAGAGCTTATCTTTCTCCCAGAAGGTAATGGTCATTATGCCATACACAAAGGTTGTTACCAGTTATTTGTCGGCAAAAGAGAATGTATCACGTAACGAGGAGCGTTCTTAGTGACCATATCACTCACAAGAAGGAGAACTGATAGATAAGGAGAAAAAGGAGTGCTTGAAGAACTGCGTCTGATTATTGAACTTGTTCCTAGTACCTGCTGGTTTAACAATCTGCGGACGAGGATACCTCGTGGTGCCTGGGACAAGTTACGCAAGAAGGTCTACGCTGAGTATAATCATCGCTGCGCTCTTTGCCAGGCGGAGAATGTTCGCTTAAACTGCCATGAAATCTGGCAGTATGACGACACGCTCTACATTCAGCAATTAGAAGGCTTCATGGCTCTTTGTGAAATGTGTCATCACTGCAAACATATGGGAAAGCCGCGTTGCTGGCGCGCGCAGGTAAACTGGATATCGAGAAAGTCATTGGTCACTTTATGCGTGTTAATCTGTGTTCGCGAGAAGTGTATGAGGAGCACGCAAGGCAGGCTTGGGATACATGGAAAGCGCGGAGCGAGCATGAGTGGACAACCGAACTTGGAGCATTTGCGCATCTTGTGCAGCCGACAAGAGAGAGTATTCAGTATGTCACTGTTTTTGATCGGGTTCATAACATTGAGAGGCAAGTGAGGATTGTCTAATACTCTGGCGGATTTCTCGCTGAGGGGAGGATATTTCCCCTGTAAAGCCGTTTGATTGCCTTTTGGTCATTGTACGATGTGACGTGTATTCCTTGATTTAGTATTGTAATTTCTTTAAATATCAGCTATAACTGCTATTAGTGGATATAAGATTTGTGGGTCAGAAGAAGGGATTTATTTGTTTTCTTCTTAAGAATGAGGAGAATAATGTATGCCAACGATTTCTCGATGGTGTCGCAGATGTGGTACAGAGAATAGTCCAAATGCTACGTTTTGCCGCAGATGTGGCGCACGCTTTGTTACTCCTAATCAAGAGCAACAAGGACCACGACAGCAGCAAAGGAACGTTGCCTCGCAGCAAAGAGGAGTGTATGACACAAGAGGCAGGACAAGTATGAATTGGCGTTCCCCGCGTTTACTTCTTCCTATTCTGATTGTTTTTATTGTACTAGCTATTGGTGGTTTTGGTATTTTCTGGTACCTTACTCATGTTGACCCGATGGCACAAGTTACTCACTCGTACCTTCTGAAAGACGTACCCGCATCCACTGCGTCTTTGACAACATATAACGACTCTGAGTACAACTTCACGGTATCGTATCCGTCCGATTGGAAGGTAAACAAACGTGATTTCAATGGTTCTGAGTACATCCATTTTAGCTATCAGGTTCCTACAGGACCAGATATTTATCCTTTGGACATAGATTGCACACAGAATTCACAACATCTGACAGGCGCACAATGGTGGGATCAGAATGGCGACGGTACGAAGGTATCAGAGATGCCTCTTCCTGATGGAGGAGAAGAAATCATTTCTTCAGCTCATGGCCAAACTGATTATACCCAGTATACGTTCGTAACCAGCCAAAGGGCGTGCAAGATTAATGCTAATGCTGTGAACTCCAGTAATCGCAACCTTATTGACCAAGTGGCAAAATCCTTTAAGTGGCAGTAGTAGTCGTCTTCAATCATTTCATCTTTTAGTTTCTACGGGAGGTTGCCATGAGACAACGCGTTAACCTTCACAGTGGTTGTTGGGCTTTGTCACTGCTGCTGTTCGGTCTATATCTCACATTCTCTCCGGTTTTATCTGTTAAGGTTGGGGCACACAGTACACAGCAGGTTCTTTCCAAGACTCAGTTTACTGCAAGCTCTGATGAAATCCTTGCCCGTGCACGGACATGGACATCCATTAAAGTTGGATATAGTCAAGGTAAGCCGTATTATCCTGACAATCAGACTGGCTACAGACCGGATTGTTCCGGCTTCGTTACGATGGCTTGGGGGCTATCTAACCAACCAAATGGCGGTTTGAATACCGATGGATTAGCAACGGTCTCGCATCAGATTTCAAAAGAAGAACTCCAGCCGGGAGACATTTTGCTTAATACACGAGCCGATGCTCATGTTGTCCTTTTCGGAGGATGGATAGATGCCAACGGGAACATAACAAAAACCGTTACAAACCAGTACGATGCTCTTGAGGAAAACGGTGACTATCAGGATGGCTATGGGTACGCAGTAGAACATACCATTCCTTATCCATACTACTCAGGGTACTATCCTGAAGACTATGTACCTATGCGATTAAATAGTTTGTCAAATCCTCCTCCAACCACTGCTCCTCGGGCAATCCCCGGTGGAACATGGATTAGCCCAAGTAATAACTTCATACCAACCGGCGTCATCCACCTTGCCGCTCACGCCTATCCTACTAACCCAGGAGACCCACCTATCGATCACGTCAATTTTACCGTTTGGTGGGCAGCAATTGGTCAAAACCCCTGGTATATTGCTTGTCGAGTCTCCAGCCCAACACCCGGAACTACTGATGTTTATGAGTGCGATTGGGAGAATGTGAACAATGAAAGCCCTATTATGGTGAGCTTTGATGTATACGACACCGCAGGCAATAAGAATCTTGCTCCCAATGGAATCCGGCAAGGGATGGTCCCTTGTGAGTAATTAGTCATAAATCTGCGAAACTCCTTAGGAAGCGCATTGCTAAAGTTAGGCTCTACAAACATCGTAATATACGAAAGGGTTTATGAACTATCTTGCTACAGTGCCTAAGATTGTTGTGCTCCCTTTTCTATTTGTTTGGTGAGCCTCATCTACGGTAAGGGATAGATCGTACAAGGTTTTGTTGGCGACTCTGACCGTTTACACAAACCATGTTAATTACCTAAATTTGGCCCCAATGAGTGGCAGAGAACCACAAGAAAGGACCTTGCCAAAAGAAGAATGATGAGCCATACCTATCGTAGAGTGAAAACAGAGCGATAGGAGGAGCATCATCATGAACGAATCTACCACAGCGTTGATCAAACAGTTTACTGGCTGCGCCACTTTGGCCGCCATTGGCATCAAGTTGAGAGAACTGAAAGTGTTTCAACCGATTCAGCAAAGCGTGCAGATTGCACAAAAGACGATCAAGGATAGCCCGGCCGACAAACTCTACGACGCCTTTATCAGCCTGCTGGCCGGGGCTCATGGACTCGTCGAGATCAATACGCGTTTGCGGGCTGATGGCGCCTTGCAGCGCGCCTTCGGGCGGAGTCGCTGTGCGGAGCAATCGGTGGTGCAGGACACCTTGAATGCCTGTACCGCCGAGAATGTGCAGCAGATGGAACAAGCGATGGACAGCATCTATCGCCAGCACAGTCAAGGCTTTGAGCATGACTATCAGGCCAGCTTTCAGGTGCTCGATGTCGATATGAGTGGTCTGCCCTGCGGCCCCAAAGCGGCCTTTGCCACCAAAGGCTACTTTGCCAAACAGCGCAACCGTCGCGGCCGACAATTGGGCCGCGTCTTGGCCAGCCGCTACGGGGAAATCGTGGTCGATCGCCTCTTTGATGGCAAGACGCAGCTGACCCGCGCCTTGCAGCCACTGCTGCTGGCAACTGAAGAGACCTTGCAACTGGATGAGGACAAACGCCGCCAAACCATTGTGCGCGTGGATGCGGGCGGGGGTAGTCTGGGTGATGTCAATTGGCTGCTCGCTCGCGGCTACCTGGTTCACGGCAAAGACTATTCGGGCCAGCAGGCCAAACGCCTGGCCAAGAGCGTCGTCGACTGGTACGCCGATCCCCATCAGCCCGAGCGTGAGTTCGGTTGGGTAAGCGAGACGACAGATGCCTATGTGCGTCCCGTCAAACGCATCGCGGTGCGCTGTCGCCAACAGGACGGGAAGTTCGCTTACGGCGTGCTCATCTCCGCCTTGTCGGCTCAGCACGTCCTCACGCTGACCGGTCAGTCCCTCTCGTTGCTCGATGATCCGACTGCCGTGCTTTTGGCCTACCTGCGCTTCTACGACCAACGGGGAGGTGGAGTCGAAACCTCCTTCAAGGGCGACAAGCAAGGACTGGGCATCGGCACACGCAGCAAAAAACGCTTTGCTGCTCAGCAGATGGTCATGCAGCTGGGCAGTCTGGCGCACAATGTGATCATCTGGGCGCGTCGTTGGATGGCCAGCCCAGCTTTGCGTCAGTACGGCATCTTGCGCATGGTGCGCGATGTTTTTCATATCAGTGGCTTTCTCGTGACCGATGCCTTGGGTCAGGTGGTTCAGCTTGTGCTCAATCAGGCTGCTCCTTTGGCACCGGCTTTAGTCGATCCCTTGTGCGTGCTTCTTGCTCGCACTCATGTGGCCGTTAATTTGGGCCAAACTTAGGTAAATAACCATCTGCGTATCTTTTTATAAAACCATGTATCATTTTCCTTCTCTTTTATAATCATCGACCAGTAAAAAGCTACTGCTTGCTCTTGTGTTATAGGAAATAAGGAATCTTTCTCGTGTAACTTACCAATAATGTATGGATTCCCAAAAACAGTTGGTCTTCCAACATAGACCGTATTTTCTGTCATTTTCCAACCCTTTGTCCGTTTTCGTTGTATTCGTATAGGTATCATATCTCATCAGTATATCATAGGAAAGAGCCATCCACGACGATGCATGGATGACTCCTGTTGAAGTATGGAGGGTATTATTCCTCCGATTTCTCCTCGGCTTCCAGTTGGCCGGAACTTGTAGGCCAAGACCGCTTGGACACCGTTGTAGTCTTCAATGTAGGGAACCAGATCATTCACTGTGATTGTTTTTCCCTTGAAGTTTGCCTCGATGAAATCATCGGTTCCCGATTCGCAGTTTCCTGCATCCAGGCTATCCTGGCGCGTGATCTCGACATCGGGATACTGTGCTGCTACCTCTTTTAATTCGGTAGTGCTTGGACTTTCAGAAAGTGCCACTTGTATTGTCCTCCTGTAATTGGGACTAGCTGAAACACACCTGCAAGCGAAAAGTTCGCAAGCATGTTGAGAAATCCAATTAGGAAAACAGGAGCGAGTATAGCAGATTAGTAAGCTGTAGTATATGACAGGATTGTCATTCAATCTTTTTCACCGAGAGCATTCGCTACTGCTCTACTGCTTTTTAATTGGTTGAAAGAGGAAAAATAGGGTATACTTATTTCTTAGCTATACTGAATGAGTTTGTCCATTGTAGTGCGTTCAATAGTGTTACTCGAAGATGAACAGAGGAAAATGAACAATGGCAAACCCATATTGTCCCCTATGTCATGGGACAGGGCGGTACATCTATAATCCTGGACCAAGAACAGCAGAAATACCTTGTCCCTACTGTTCAGGTGGGTACAAAGGTGGAGAAATCGGAGGAGAAATAGGAGGAACGTGTGCGTTAATGGCGCTAATTTGTTTGATGGGACCTTGGGTACTCTTGCTAGCTTTTTACTTACTATATTGGGGCTTCCGTTTAATAGAAGTGTTAATAGGAATATTCTTGAAATGAACGCTATTAGACAGGCTCAATGCCCATATCCCTTCTGATGTCATATTCTCTAGCTCTTTCCGCTGTTCTTCTGTTATTTGGTTATTCATAGGGCTTCATCCACCTGCCACATTTACCATGAACCTCTGGATAGTCGTCACTTACATAGATTTCATCATCTGGTACGTTTTCATGACGGCAGACTTTATCATGATCCTCTGAATAGAAATTGCCTCTAAGGAATTTGAGGAGCTGAAAATCAATCTGCTTGTTTGTCTCGTAATGGAAGTCCATCTGACAACTTCTGACGTGGTATCATTACGTAAGGTTCGCCCATAATCTGTGTGACAAGCAGCACTCTTCTATGATAGTGAGCAAAGGAGCATTGGTATGATGAGTACACGGGCATTTGTAGTCGGCGATAGAGTACGAGTTGTAGGGAACCTGTTTCGTAGTGGTTCGGCGGATAGGAGTGAAGCTATAGGCATTGTCAGATCGGTGGATAAGGAGAGACGACGTACAGAACCATACTACATCTACTATGTTGAACTACCCGGAGAGACCAACCTGACAGATTTTGAATATCGAGAGCTGGAGCTAGTTTCTTCTGAAAGCGACTTGTAGTCACTTGCCTGAGAGATCCCAATTAGAGCGACCATCTGTTTTTGATCACTCAATTTTTCCGCCTTTCTCTACTGGATTTGATAAGTCTACAGTAGGGGATTGACCTGCGTTTCTCGGATCTGGCATTGGAGGTTCGCTACTTGCCAGCTCAAAAAGCTCCAGAAGCTTTACCAGAAGGTGTCCCTTTGCTCCTGAGATGCATTTACACTGAGCAATACCCTTATGTGATATCTGGTATTGGTTAAGTATTTCTTCTAAGCATTCTTTCATAGTTATGCAGCCTTTTTCTCTTGCGCCTTCGGCTCGGCAGTTATCACCTCAAAGAAGTCCTTATATTTCAAATCTGGTCGCATCCGTTTAAGTCTATTCTCCATATTCAATCCGGAGTAGTTTGTGCTGACATATTTCCACTCAACTCCACAACCAGGCGGTTGCTCTCCATAGCCTAAGCAAGTAATATGTGTCCTTTCTTCTGGATCAGCACCTTCTCCACAATTGCCACAGGTGGAACTCCATGTATTAATGAATAGCGTATGTTTTCCTATTTCTCCTTCACATTTCATATTTTTGTATCTGTTTTATTTGTATTTTACAAACATTTGTTCGAGTTTCCTGCATATTACGCTTGACTAGAGCGTATGTTTGAGGTATGATATGAGAAATATACGAACATACGTTCTTATTTTGTATGTGTCTTTGGCTCTCATGGAGACAATTTATGACTCCATCTGACGTGACAAACGAAATAATTCAAGTCCTCGGTAGTCCTGCCTGGTCTGGAGCCTGGACTACTATTGGTATCACTATCAGTAGCACCATATCCATCATTGCCCTTAAAAGATCACGTCAGACGCATACTACCCCTGCTCAAAAGCATACTCCTTTAAAAAAATTCTATGATTTAGAACGAATTTTTAGAATTTATTTTTCATATCAAATCAAAATCAGGTAATCCCTGTAAGAACCTATCTACATCAGTCTTATACACAACAAACTTGCCCTCAATGATCGCTCCTGTCTGACCTTCAAACCACTCCTGCCATGCTTCCAGCTTTCCGATAGAGCGCATATAGTCTGAGACATTGTTTGTCTCATAGCCGAGTATTTCGTTATCTTGTGATATTGGTATTAGTTCTATTTTGTTCATACCGCTTCTAATCGTTTCACTCGCTCGTCGTCTTCTCCGAATGTTTCCCCTCCAACTCTTCTATGCTCAACATAGTTGGTTTTTCCACATTTCTCACAAATATGTTTTGATATCAACTGTTTATTCTCTTCAAGCAATGAAAGATAACTCTCATCAAGAGAAACAAAAAGTGCCCATCCACAATAAACACATTCGGTAATTAGCATATCTTAACTCGTTGTCTCATATATAAGCTCTTTTTGTAACGATATAGAAAACGATTAGTTAGACATATTAGCAGAAACCAAGCCATTGTCCAGAAAAGTAAAATTGTTATCTCAAATCTTTTCATATTCTTATCTTGCCATGAAATTTCTCAGTTCTCTTAATTGCTTCAGGTAGCGGATAGCCTTTTGCCAGCTCGTCCTTTATTGCGTCTTCATTTACAACGATAGCTTCGTTTTCAGAAGCTTTAGGGAAAACTTTTATTTTCATTCCGTATAAGTTGTAGTATTTCATATTCTTAGATTAGTTTCTCTTTTTTCAGATAAAGCCACATTCTTCCGGCTGCTTCTGCTAGGTTTCCCTCTATCTCTCTATGATATTTTGCCATCGGATTATCCATTGAAACTTTTTCAAGCCATCGAACCATGTATAAACCTTCTTCAAATTTATTAAATGAAACATCTAGTGGCAACCGATCAATAATCTCATCGGCAGATGGAGCAGCAAAGGACTTATTACCACTAGCTTTATAAAGTTCATTATTTTCGTCGGGAATTCTAGCATATTTAACAAATGCGTGTTCCTCTTTGTCTTCAGGAATAGACCAATAAAAACCGATCTTTCCTGTTTCTTGCGGATATCCTATTTCTTTTAGTTGTTTGGCTAATCCTAAGTTGACTACCTTCATATCTAATGTCTCGGACTGACGCAATGGTCATCTCGCAATCCCATATCTTTACAATTCGGGCATTCCTGATAGCTCCCTGCACATCCACCCTTCCATCCACATTTCTTGCAGTATTGTCGATAAATTCCTCCATCTAAATGTCTCCAAGACCAGCTAGAAACTCCTGTAACCTCTGAGTATTCAATTTCCTCTTGGCAATATAAACAAGTGTTTGTATTTAGGACTTTTTTCATATTCTCTTTTTTAACTTTTCTCTCTTACTAGGTTAGAAGCTCGTAAATGGCTAGCAGACAGAGGAACTCTCTGTTGTTCCCTGCTAGCACCTACCAGCCTCTAAACCTGTTTCCTCATATCCCGATATTGAATAAGGCATTTGTTTTTACAGGTAAACTCATCGACTTGCGTCCATTCGCCGTCATAGCAACCATGAAACATTCCTGTTTTTACTATCTCCGATTTACAGTAAGGACATTCGTTTTTGCAAAGATAGTTAGTGGCTATACCATATCCATCTGTCATTCGTAAACGGATTAAGCTTATTTTGTTCTCAGATATTATCTTTCTATTATCGTATGCTTTTTGTAAGTCCATATTATTCGTTAATAGTAATATCTCTCTCTGAATATTTTCCTCGATTAATCCACCCCTTTTTAACTAAGCCCGTTATGACGTAATAATTAGCCACTGGTGTGTTATGAAATTCTTCTGCCATTTCTTTAAGAGTTGGGGCATAACCGTTTTTAAAAATATAGTTTTTAATATATTCGTATCTTTCTTTTTGTGTCGATGTTAATCCTCGTTTCATGTCGTAATAATGTAATGTTATTGTATTTTTAATCCTTAGTCAATACTACTTTTCTATATCACTTTTTATTTGCAATTTCTGTCATTGAAAAGAGCCTCCTAAGCCGTTAAACTCTTCAATTGTACCTTGATATTGTCAAATTTAGCGGAAGGAGGCTTATGGATTATTCCAAGTATTGTCGGGAATTCCGGCAGAAAAGAAAGGAGTGTTTGGCGAAAGCCAATTATCAGTGTGAACGATGTGGAGTGAAACATCGTAGTTTCGCGTTCAATCGCAACCACGAAATCTACATCGTATACCTGGCGGCCTGCCATCTCTTCAAAGAGCAGAAGATGGAAAAAGACGCCTTTTTAGTGTGTCTTTGTATGCGATGTCATTATTTCCTAGATCATCCTAGAAAT
>Ga0137378_10004148_pt1 | contig 12510 bp, 13 predicted proteins | sample SagtaG_21_FD_104813 | JGI IMG/M metagenome (GOLD analysis project Ga0137378, IMG submission 104813) | Vadose zone soil microbial communities from Sagehorn Ranch, Mendocino, California, USA - Sage2_L_60_16 metaG | ecosystem: Environmental > Terrestrial > Soil > Vadose zone | place: USA... | reverse complement strand
CTGATAGCCGGCACCCTCGGAGTCTTTAAGATAGAGAACTCCGTGTGGGTGAAGAGTAAACGGGTGTGAAGCATTGTTCCTGAAAACCACTTTGATGGTGTCTCCGACTTCCGCCCGAATGAGCGGCCCGAGGATGCCGAGGTGCACCCAAGCGTCGGATCTTGGCTTCAAAGTGCGAAAATTAGTGTCTGTGTACTCGTTGAAAACGGCTTTCCGGTAGACGGTTGCGTTCGGATTCAATGTCCTTTTGGAAGCAGGATCATCCTGGAAGTGATATTTCTCGTCGTAGATCAGGTTCTTGCCGGACTGGGCATAATCCCAATCCACCTCGTCGGCGGCGATATAGTAGGTGCGAACTCGCCCAACTCGCGCGGCCTGTTGCGGCTGCCCAAGTATAAACGAGCACATCAACATCAAGACGCAAACCAAAGCGAGTTTGCGCACAACCCACCGCCTCAGGCTGAAAACAGTTGATCAATCCTAACCCCGTGAGGACTGAGGATCAAATTTGGCCTTCAGGTGAGCGACGCATCTTGAATGCCGTGGCGAAATCTCGATGGATTGCAGGCAGGGTTCTTTCTTCCCGGATCCTCGGCCAACCCTTCCTTTACCGGATTACGGAAGGTTTGCCCGTAATCCAGGACTTACCCCTTCCTGATCCTTTCCGAAAGCCGCTGGCTAGCGAGTCAACGAGCTTTCCCAGACGCGCAATAGCAGTTCTTTGAGCTGGGCGAAAGGCTCGGGGCCAAGCTCAGCGCTCCATTCGCGCTCAATCTGCCGGAGTATCTCGTAGACTCTTGAATATGCGGCGCGTCCGCGTCTGGTGAGGCGGATGATTCGCGCGCGGCCCTCGTTGGGTGCGTCGAAGCGGACGATATAACCGAGATGTTCAAGGCTCCGGAGTAGCTGGTTCATGGCCTGCTTGCTCATGCCGGCGCGCTCGGCGAGAGTGCCTGGGCGAACCCCATCCGGACCGGGAAACTGCAGCACAGCCATATGTGGCAGGCGTAGCTCCTCAAAGCCGGCCGCGTTGAGTTCCTTGATGATACGGCGGTGGATCGCCTGAGCCGGAACGCGCAGCAATGCCCCAATGAGCATATCCTCAGTTTTGATTGAACTCGACATTTTCAGCTTGACATTATTAGTAAATGGCGTTTACAGTATAGCACCGTAAACTAAATTTACTATGAGAAAGGGAGCACACGTGGCACAGCAGACCATGGATCTCCGCATCAATCCTTCCGACGAGGCCATCCGTCTCGGACCGCTCGTGGTTCGCTTCTTGATCACTGGGGAGAACTCCAGTGGAAGCATCGCGGCATTTGAGCTTATTGTCCCGGGCGCGCAGCGCCTGGCAGCTCCCGCCCACGGCCACGACCATTACGAAGAGACGATCTACGGCATCGAGGGAGTATCAACCTGGACCGTCGACGGGAGACAAATCGACGTCGGGCCGGGGCAAGCACTCTGCATTCCGCGCGGCGCCATTCACCGGTTCGATAACAACGGACTCCAGGACGTGAAAGCGCTGTGCGTGATCACGCCAGCCGCGATAGGTCCGCAGTATTTCCGCGAGTCCGCCGAGGCAATCAACGCGGCGGTCGGTGGTCCGCCGGACCGGGCAAAATTGGCAGAGATCATACGCCGCCATGGCCTGACGCCGGCTACCCCCGCAGGAGGTTTCTAGGATGAACAGACTTGGAAAGACGATAGGTTTGTTGTTCGCGGTGCTGGTGCTGGTCTTGGCCGCGGGGATAACGTTTACCATCGGATGGCATCCGTTTATCGGACCAAGGGCGCGCCCTCTCACGGCACGGAAGTTTCAGAGCACGCCGGAACGCTTCGGGCGCTTGACAGCCGGAACGATCACGGGCTGGTTTGGGCTTGCTCCCGACGACTCTCCTTTGTTCGCCCGTGATATAAGCACTTCCGAAATCTATGAACTTGAAATGGACTGGCCGTAGGGTCTCCCAACTTCCGAACCCGACATGCCCTCTAGCCCGCCAAAGCTCAATAGGCCGAGAGTCCGACTCTGACCACCTCAGATTGAGAGACGAAACACGTCATGGTAGCGCGGTTAGGCAGCCTAACTATGGTTCGACCGGAACCGGGACGTGTATGCATGGCTGCCTTCAACTGGCGTACTAACCCCAATAAGAAGGTTCTGGGCGAGTGGTCGCTAGGACGGGGGTTTGCGATGAAGCCAATTCGCAGGCGAAAAACAGAACTATCCACGGCAACGCGAAACGAGATCGCATCTCGACCTCCCTTTAGCCCCACTTCTTTGCTGAACCTCTGCAACCCTGCACGGTGAGCGGACATCCAGTTGCGAGTAATTCTAGTCCGAAATTTCAGCAACACGACTATTTTGTGAACAGGTGCCCTAGCTTGTCTCTTTTTGTCTGCAAGTACCCTTCTGCATGTGTGCTGGGCGATACTTCGCAGGGCACGCGCTCAACAACTCTAATTCCGGCCTGCTCCAGCGCAGAAATTTTGTCGGGATTATTAGAAAGCAGCCGCACCTGCGTGACGCCGAGCGCCTTGAGCATTTCCGCCGGCAAGGCAAATTCGCGATGATCAGCCTTGAACCCCAGCCGCTCATTTGCCTGCACTGTGTCTAGCCCCGCATCCTGCAACTCATATGCCTGCAATTTCGGCATCAGCCCAATGCCGCGTCCTTCCTGCTGTTCGTAAATCAGAATTCCCGCGGCCGCGCCAGCAATCATCGATAGCGCCAGCTCCAGCTGCTGCTGGCAATCGCAACGCAAGGACCCGAAGACGTCCCCGGTCAGGCATTGTGAGTGGACCCGCACCAGCGGCGCCGAAGAATGAACATCGCCCATGACCAGGGCAACCGCCTCTTCCGGTTTCCCATTCTGAGTAGGTTCAAGCCGAAATCCGTAAATTCGAAATTGTCCCCACCGAGTAGGAAAGTCGGCTGAGGCAAGTTGTTTAGCTTCTGAGGAAGTCACAGCTTTATTATAGTGATCCGCGTAGTGATCAGTGGCCAGTTGGCAGTGCCGGGAGACCTCGTACCGCCACAATCACTAACCACTAACCCCTGACTACCACGTTCCATATCGCGCCATCCGCACCCGCCGCGGAAAAACCTTGATCAGAATGACGCCTGCCACAAAACCGCCAACGTGCGCCCACACCGCTACGCCTCCCGTTGCCCGGCTGGTTTCAGCGATGGTCGCCGCCCCGTACAAAAACTGCAGTAGGAACCAATAGCCCAAAAACACCCAAGCCGGGATCCACCAGAACGTAAAGAAAACGATGAGCACGACCAGCGTCAACACCTTGGCCCGCGGGTACAGCAAAATATATGCGCCCATTACTCCTGAGATCGCTCCACTAGCTCCAACGGTTGGGACGTTCGATCCGAAGTTCAGCACGATATGAGTAAGGGCCGCCGCGAATCCGCAAAGCAGATAGAAGATCAGATATTTGAAGTGTCCGAGGTAGTCTTCGACATTGTCCCCGAAAATCCACAGCCACCACATGTTGCCGATAATATGGATCCAGCCGCCATGCAGAAACATGGACGTGAAGATGGTGAGAAACGTCCCCGGAATTGTATACACAGGCGAGCCCGCCAGGGCACGTTCAAAATGCATTGGCACAACTCCGAACTGGAACATCAGTGCATTCGCGGCGCTGCGGCCCTGGGTCCCCACCGAGAGCTCAAAAAGAAATGCAACGATGTTCAGCCCAATAATGAAGTAGTTGACGAAGGGCGTACTAAAACTAGGCTGGTCGTCGCGAATGGGAAACATACAAAGCAGCTCTCAGCTATCAGCCCTTTAGCTTAAACCAAACACCTGTTGCCGATGAGCAAGGGCGATATCTGAAGCTGACAACTGCGGAACGCCTCACTGCTTGGGTAGGACTTCCTTACCTTCCTTGGTGAGCCAGCCTCCATAGCTGTACTGGGTGCGTCCGGGAAGGATCTTAATCAGGACCATCCCCAGAATGAATCCACCGACGTGGGCCCAGTAGGCGGTGCCGCCGAGATTCTTGAAGCCATGGCCAAACAGCATCTGCATCCACACGGTCCCCAGCAGTTGCATCCCAAACCAGATTGCCAGCACCACCCAGGCCGAAACCCATACCACGTTCGCGAACATTGAGAAGATTACCAGCAGCTGCACCCGTGCCTGCGGATACCGCACCAGATATGCGCCCATCACTCCCGCTATCGCTCCGCTGGCGCCAATGGTTGGAATTTCGGAACCGGGATTGGCATATATTTGCGCCATCGAAGCCGAAATCCCGCAAACAAAATAGAACATCGGATAAACCACATGCCCCAGGTGGTCCTCGATATTGTCTCCGAAAATCCACAACACCCAGACATTCCCCAGAACATGTAGGACCGAGCCATGCAGAAACATTGAAGTCAGAATCGTCAGCAACGCGCCTGAAATCGTGATCTGGGAAGAACCCGAAAACCCCAGCTCAAAGTTGTGAGGCACCGCCCCGTAGCGCGTCCACAGATCAAAAAGGGCTCGGCTGTGCAGCCCTAGCGAAATCTCATACCCAAACGCCGCTACGTTCGCTGCGATGATGCAATAATTCACCCAGGGAAATGTGGTGCGTGGCTGGTCGTCGCGAATGGGAAACATGAGATTGAATCATTGAGTCATCGGGGGATTCAAAAACCCAATGGCCCTGGTTCCGCAGATTCTACAATGATTCCATGATTCAATCACTAAATGATTCAATTTCATGAATGGCGTCCTCATCATTGACAAACCTCGCGGCCTGACCTCGCACGATGTTGTCGCCCGGGTGCGCCGCATCCTGAAACAGCGCGCCGTAGGTCACCTGGGCACGCTCGATCCCCTGGCCACCGGCGTCTTGCCCCTGGTGCTGGGAACTATGACGAGGCTGGCTCAGTTCTATCTCGCGTCTGAGAAGAGTTACGAAGGCGTGATCCGCTTCGGATTCGCCACCGACACTTACGACGCCGAAGGCGAGCCGGTCGGTCCCGCACAAGGGCCCGCGATTACTCTCGAACAAGCCCGCGCTCTGGCTGGAAATTTTCAAGGCGTGATCGAGCAACCCCCCCCGCCGTTTTCGGCGAAGAAAGTGCAGGGCGTTCCCGCCTACAAGCTGGCGCGCAAGAAGAAAGATGTTCGGCTCAAACCGGTGCAAGTGGAAATTAAGGAATTCGAAATCACGCAAGTAGAAGATTGCCGAGCCCACTTTCGCGCGCGCGTCGCATCAGGCACCTACATGCGAGCAGTCGCTCACGAAATGGGCAAGCTGGCCGGATGTGGCGCGCACCTGGAATCATTACGCCGGACCGCGGTCGCCGAATTTCAATTAGCCGACGCACACACGCTCGACGAACTTCAACAGGCGGCTCAGGGTAGGGAAGAGCGCGCGGAGGTCGGCGAGGGCAGAGCCATCGGCGCTGGCGAATCTTGTGTTGAAGCCCTGCTGATCCATCCCCGCAAGCTTCTGCCCGCGATCCCCTCCGTAACCGCCAACGACGAAGTCGCGTCCAAGATTCGTCACGGCCGCCCGGTGAATCTCCCCGAACTCTCCCGCGCCCGTGAGGTCAAAGTCTTCTATGGCCAGCGCGACCTGATCGCCATCTCAACCCGCGTCGCCGGAACGCTGTTTCATCCGAAGATCGTGTTGGTGTAACGACTCCACTGAGCGCCTACGGTCCATTTCCAAGGAGCCTGCTTAATGCCTTTCTTTCGGCGGAGCAGAGTGTCCTGGCTGTCGTTCCTGCAACCGCTGCTGTTGTTGGGAGTGCTTTTGCTGCAATTGCTCTGTCTGTTGCTGATGCCGCTGCTCGACCTGCTGCTTCCTGGCTTCATCGGCATTCCGTCGCCCGAGTTGCTGGTGTTCCTTTTCTTGCTGCTGCTGCAATTTTTGCCGTTCTTTGTCTTGCTGCGCGAACAGCTTTTCCTGCTGTTGCTGGTATTTTCGGTCCTGCTTGGAGTTGCCTGTATTCGGAGGGCCGGGGCGCTCCACCGGCGGAAGCTCGTTCGGATGCACCGCGCCCGCGCCACGAGCATTGTTTCCTGGCGCCGCATTCCCCGAGCCTACATTCGCACGACCCACATTGTGAATCGCACCCGCCTGTCGCGCGGGCACGACTCCCCGTTCGTTAAATGCTCCAGGCTTGGGAGTCGCAGCGATTGGTGGTTTTCCACGGTTTTCAGAAGCCCGTAGTTGCTGATTCGAGCGCGCCGCCTGCACGTGCTGCCTTTGGTCAGGTATGGGCGGGAGGTGCCGCTCGCGTGCTGCAGCCTCCTCTTCCGGCCGGGGACGCTCGTTGATGCCACCGTTTCCACCGTTGTAGCTGACCCGAGTTACGTTGCGCTCATTCACGCTAGTGTTGTACACGTTGTGAATGATGGTGACATTCACGTTGTTGACGGAGCGATTGTAGAAAAAGTGTCCGCCGTCCCAACGCCCGCCTTCATAACCGTGTCCGAAGTAGCCATATCCATAGTTGACTCCGCCATAGAAGCCGACTCGCGGTCCCCAGAACCCCTCATAGAAGATAAATCCGCCGCCGCCCCAAGCCCAGTATCCCGGAGTCCACAGGAAACCGACTTCCGGAGCCAGCACCCATGTTCCCGGCACCCAGTAGTAATCGCCAAAGTCGGGGTCGTAGGCCCAGTAGCCGGGCGTCCAGATATAGCCTTCGCCTGGGCAAATAGGTTGTTCATAAACCGGCAGATCAGGCGGCGCAAAGGCAACCGTGATGCCCACGCTGACTTGTGCGCCCGATGACGCCGGCATGCCCAGCATCAGCATCATCATGAACGCGAATATCCAGCAACGAACGTAGGGAGTTCGCATCGTCTTGCTCCTCGTGCCTAAATTCAAGCGGGAGTTTAGATGCGGTCTATCGGATGTCCTGTGCTGCAATACATATCAGGAATTGCGGAGCTCTGATTGGCGGCAGGGCGCGCCATAAGCCTCGACACCGATCGGCCAATCCGCCCACGAACCGTGTGGGTCGGACATTCCTGTACCTTGCCCCGCGGTCCCAAACTTCAAGATTTATTCAATATATCGACGCGTGGGGACTGTTTCGCGGGAGCTACCCAAAGGACAACAATTCCCCTTGCCCACGTCGAACCCGAGGTCGCCGTCCTTCGAGTGCCGAACCTCCAAACCGGGTACCCGAGGTCCCCCGAAACCTCAGAAGCTCAGAGCCTGAGCCCTGACGCGGGCTGACCCATCCTTGGCCCGTCTCCAAAACCCGCTTGTTCGAAAGGTCGGAGCCACAGATCCTTTGAGACTCGCTTCTTTGTCGGATTTGACAGTGTATATACATAGGTATATCCTTCACTTTGGAGGGCAAAAATGGCGCCATCAACCGCTGCGGCCCGAGTGAAAGTTGTGAAGTGGGGAAACAGCCAGGCCGTGCGTTTGCCTAAAGATGTTCTTAAGCAGGCTCGCCTGCACGAGGGGGACGAACTCACCGTCCGGGTTGAGGATGGCCGAATCGCACTGGAAGCGGCATCGCCTGAAATCACTTTGGAGAAATTGGTAGCAGGTATCACACCGCGGAACCGCCATCGTGAACAAGACTGGGGCCAGCTTGTTGGTAACGAAGTATGGTAGCCGCCGAGTATGTTCCGGATACTGGTGACTTGATCAAAGTGGATTTCACACCGCAGCAGACAGGACACGAGCAGGCCGGTTGGCGTCCCGCCGTCGTCCTCTCGCCGAAGCCATATAACAAGAGAAGCGGATTGGCGATCGTCGTTCCGGTCACCAACTCGATTAAAGGGTATCCGTTCGAGGTTGATCTGCCGCCAGGCTTGAAGATTACGGGGACAATTCTCTCCGATGCGGTGAGGAGCATTGACTGGCAGCAACGCCGGGCGCGATATTTTGACAAGGCGCCGGCGAAGGTCATCAATGCGGTGTGCGCAAAACTTGCAGCCCTGCTTGGGCTTCCTAAGCCTTAGAACCGGGGATCGGAAACCCAGAGTTATCACCTTTTCAAAACATCTCAATCGAATTTTTGAATTGCGTCAGAGCACCCCACTGAGAGATACTAACCGTGTAATGCTCCATATGCACACCCAGAAGATGGTCCTGTGTTGTTGTTGTACCTGTCGTATCTCTTCTGGGGACGGGGTGCAATCGAGCTAATCAGACTTAATCGAATTTCTTAAAGCTCACACCCACCGCCAGAAGGGAATTGGCAGGTGGGTTTTGTGTTTTTGGGGTGAAAGCACGGGAGGGCACGACATCTAGTCGTGCCGGATAAGACCGTCAATTCTTGGCATTGGCCGCCGAAGGCGGACAGGTGGTCGCGGGCTAAAGCCCGGAGATGAGTGAGCACGATGCGGCACGGCTAAAGCCATGCCCTCCTGCGGATGGAACTTATGAAAGCTTCGAACATACTTTGGAAAGAAAAGCTCGCCGGCCAAATCGGGCAGACGATCGCGGAGAATTTGTCCCGCGAAATTGACGCGTTTGAAACCGACATCACCTTGCGCAAGCAGGGAAAATTGGACGAGCGTCTCTTCGCCGAGACGCGGCTGCGCCGAGGCGCTTACGGCCAGCGTTACGACAATGGCCAGCGCAGCGATGGGCAGAAAGTCCAGCGGCTGAATTTTCCGTCGGGCGAACTGACTAAGGGTCCGAACACTATGTGGGACGCGCCGGGCATGCAACGCATCAAGATTCCCGCGGGCGGGCTCAACGCGGCACAACTCGAGACCATGGCCGAGCTGGCCGAAGAATATTCCGACGGCATCGCGCACGTCACCACGCGGCAGGATTTCCAGCTCCATTACGTGCAGATCGACGACACGCCAAGCCTGATGCGCCGCCTCGCGGCCGCGAGCATTACTACACGTGAGGCTTGCGGCAACTCCATCCGCAACGTTACTGCTTGCCCCTACGCCGGCGTTTGCCAAGACGAAACATTCGACGTGACGCCGCACGCTCGCGCCCTGTCGAGATTCTTACTAGGACATCCTGACTGCCAGAATTTTGGCCGCAAGTTTAAGCCAGCGTTTAGCGGCTGCGCGCAACATGCTTGCGGACTCACCAGCATGCACGACCTTGGACTGATCGCGGCGAAACGCACCAATGCGGAGACCGGCCAAGAAGAGCTTGGATTTGAGATGTACGTGGGCGGGGGACTGGGCGCGGTGCCGTACCAGGCCAAGTTGTTCGACGCTTTTGTCCCGCCGGAGGATCTGCTGCCGCTGGCCCAGGCAATAGCCCGAGTTTTCGCCCGCCATGGCGAGAAGAAGAATCGCAATCGCGCCCGCATTAAGTTTCTCATTCAGGATTTAGGAATTGAAAAGTTCAGGGAACTGGTTCGCGAGGAGCGCAAGATTCTCCCGTTCGATCCGCGCTGGACTGAATACATAAAGGAGGCACAGGCGGAATTTGCGGAAGCGCCGTTGAAACCGAGCGGGGAACTGCCGTCCTTGGTTGCTATCGAGTCGCTAAACGGCAACTCAGACAACTTCAAGAAATGGATTAAGTTTAATACGCGTCCACAGAAGCAGCCTGGATATGTGACCGTCACGGTGGCGCTTCCTCTGGGCGACATTACGGCCAACCAACTGCGCTCGTTATCGGACATTGTGCGGCGATTTACCAAAGAAACCGTTCGCACCACGGTCGAACAGAACATTGTGATCCGCTGGGTCAGCAGCAGCGATGTGCGCGAGCTGTACAGCGCGTTGCAGACGGTCGGTCTAGGAGATCCCGGCGCAGGCGCGCTCGTCGACATCACCTCCTGCCCCGGCACCGACACGTGCAAGCTGGGCATCTCGTCATCGCGGGGCCTCGCGTCCGAACTGCGCAAGCGGGTGGGCGAGAAAAGTTTCCAGCAAGATGCGGCGGTGCAGAACCTTCACATCAAGATCAGCGGCTGCTTCAACAGTTGCGGACAGCACCACGTTGCCGACCTGGGCTTTTATGGCGTCAGCCGCAAGATTGCCGGATATGCCGTACCGCACTTCCAGGTCGTTCTCGGTGGCGAGTGGGAGCGCAACGCAAGCTCTTACGGTCTGCCCGTGGTGGCGGTTCCTTCGAAGAATATTCCGCAGGTAGTAACGCGCTTGACCGACCGCTATGTGGCTGGGCGAAAGACCGGCGAGACTTTCAAGGAATTTACCAAGCGTCTTGGCAAAGCAGAATTAAAAACCATGCTTGAGGACCTCACTAAGCCGCCAGCCAATGACCGCTCCTTCTTCAGCGATTGGGGAGATCCCCGCGAATACACGCTCGGAGACATGGGTGTTGGCGAATGCGCGGGCGAGGTGGTGTCGTCGATTGAGTTCGGTTTGGCGTCAGCCGAAAGGGAATTGTTCGAGGCGCAACTGGCTCTTGAAAAAGGCGAGGTCGAGCAGGCCGGCAGCAAAGCCTATCAGGCCATGCTGAATGCGGCCAAGGCGCTGGTTGAAATCGAGTATCCCGACATCTCAAGTGATCCCGGCCAGATCGTCTCCGAATTCCGGCGTCTCTATTACGACACACAGAAATTCTTCGACCCATTCGCGGGCGGGAAATTCGCGAACTATCTGTTCGATGCCCACGGCAAGGCCGGGCGGTCCTACACCGAAGAATCCAGCCGCTATCTGATCGACGAAGCCCAGCTTTTCATTGACGCGGCGCACAGCTGCTACAACCGCTTGGGAACGTTGGTGACCGTATGAGATACGCCCACAATGCACAAACTCGCGGCATCACCTTTCCTGCCGCCGAGTTTCAAAGCAACTCGCTGCAGCACATCAATGTAAAGCTTCTGCTGAAGGACGCTGAGAACATTGACCTCGATGCGGTGATCCCCGTCTTTCACAGCTGGATTCAGGGCCAGGTCTGCGAAGAGCTACTGCTCGACGTCGCCGATTATCGCCACGTCCATGGCGGGCCGGGAATTGTTCTCATCGGCCACGAAGCTGATTACAGTCTCGACCACACTGACAATCGCTGGGGTGTTCGCTACAACCGCAAGACGGCTGTTGACGGTGATAATCAGAACTGTCTGGAACAGGCAGCACGCGCAGCACTCATCGCTTGCGGGCGCCTTCAGCAGGATGCAAGGTTAAAGTTGCACTTTAAGGATGACGAGATCGAGATTTTCGTGAACGACCGGCTTTTGGCTCCAAATCGCAAGGAAACCCGAGAGGCGTTGACGCCCGAACTGCAAGCGTTTTCTGAAAGATTATTCGGAGGAAGCGACTGCTCTTTGTCCTTCGACGGTGACCCCAGGAGACTGTTCAGAGTATTCCTGAAAGCGCCGCGAGCCTTCACCGTGGACGAGTTGCTGGATAATCTGGCAAGCTGATCGCCCATCAAGCCCACACTTTCCACCGACCAGCTCTGGCAGCGCGGCCCTGCAAAGGGGAATTGCTCGCGAGAAGCTCTTAGCCATGAGCGGTTTAGGCTGGTTAGCTGAGAAGCCGACATCCGTTCCTCTCCTCAAACGCCAACAATGTCCGATAACAAGTATTATGTAAAGTCGCGAAAGTCGCGCCCGACTCACGTTTTGTGTCTATGCCAACCCCCAGTGGCTAAAGCCGATCGCGTGGGTGCGCCTTAGTGGCACGGCTCGAAGCCGTGCCACTCCCGCGGTTTACTGCCTGTGCGACATTTCACAGCATCGGGTTTCTGCCTGTCCACGGGAATCTCTATCCTGCCGGATCCCAATCGATACCGACTTCCGATCCCACGCGTTACGACCATCCGCCTGACTAACAAAAAAATAAAAAAAGGGCTTGCATGTGATACTGTGTTGTAGTTAACTATAACACTGTTGAAGACCGCTACAGCTGAAGGTCAGGAGAAATGAAATATGAAATCCCTTCGATTTATGCTTTCCGTTGTTCTGATGTCGGTCACCGCCGTGGCTTTTGCGCAATCCGGCGAGCAAAAGCCCAACACGCAAAAGTCCGATGCGCAAAAGTCTTTCGACCAACTGAAAACTCTGGCGGGTTCCTGGCAAGCTTCGGTCACCACTGATCCGCCGCAGCACGAGATGGGAAACGGGACGATGGCGCAGGTCTCGCTGCGCGTGACCTCCCGCGGCAACGCGCTAGTGCATGAGATGCACGAGGTGGGAAAGCCAGACGATCCGACGCGTTACGACCATCCAGTTACCATGCTCTACCTGGATGGCGATCGTCTGCTACTGACGCACTATTGTGACGCCGGAAACCGGCCGCGCATGGTCGCCAGGACCTCCCCGGACGGAAAGACGGTGGAATTCGATTTTCTCGACGTTGCGGGCAGCACGCAGTACGGACACATGCACCATGCAGTCTTTACCGCGATCGACACGAACCATCACACCGAGGACTGGACTTACATGATGCCTGGGGACAAGCCGATGCACGCGCACTTCGACCTGCAGCGGACAAAATGACGGAAGCATATTACTGGAAAGCTATCTGGAAAACCTGATGGACCGTGCGTGGAATGACAGTCAGCCGATTTACCGCCAGCTTCGCGACCGTGTGGTCGCGATGATACTCGACGGCGTGCTCAAGGAAGGCG
>Ga0137378_10004140_pt1 | contig 12515 bp, 11 predicted proteins | sample SagtaG_21_FD_104813 | JGI IMG/M metagenome (GOLD analysis project Ga0137378, IMG submission 104813) | Vadose zone soil microbial communities from Sagehorn Ranch, Mendocino, California, USA - Sage2_L_60_16 metaG | ecosystem: Environmental > Terrestrial > Soil > Vadose zone | place: USA... | reverse complement strand
GATGTATCTCGCCTGGTACTAAGCCGGCAGCAGGACTGCCGCAGCCCGCCCTCGCCCGCACCGATCCGCCTCGATGACAGAAAGCTGCCCTGGGAGGGCCCGCACCGGGCACGCCGCATCCGCTCCTGCCGCATACAGTGCGCGCCTGGTCAAGCACGATGCCGCCTTGCCAGCCGCGGAGCCAGAACGCTGCCCACGTGGGCGACCGTCGCCTCCAGCGGGTACCTCGCGCTGACGGCCGAGGCTGGTCTCGGGCTACGTCAGTTGCCAGCATCACGCTAGGTGACGGATGGCGTCATGGAGAGCGCTCGCCGAGCCGCCGATATGGACGACTGGCTGGTCGTTGATGCCCAGTCCAGCCAGGAACAGATCTGGCTAGTTTGCATGACCCGCTGATGTCGGCTCGGTCCGGCGTAACTTCCTTCTACGCTAACTTTGATGCCTGAAGCCAAAGCGCACGGGACGGAGGCGAAGCTCGTGAGCGGCGTGGTAATCGGCGTGATCGGCGCCCTTGCGGTGGCCGCCGTCGGGGCCAGCCTGAAGTGGGGAAAGACCGCTCTCAAGGCCATCATCGGGCGTGCCCGCCCCGACCACGCGGCACTGACTGCACGCCCGGCCTGGGCACTGATCGCGTCCGGCGCATCGGGCGGCCGCTCAGCCATTCGCGTAATGGCCGCCTGTGCGCCGAGCCGTTCGCTGCGCCCCGCAAGCATCGACCCCGACGTGGCGATCCCGTTCATTCGCGAGAGCTTTCCCGGCATGTTCCCCGACGAGCCCGCCCAGTCGCTGCCGCGTGAAGGCATCAAATTCACAGTCTCGCCTGAGGGCAGCCCGGCCGACGGGTATGCGTGGGCGTGGGCATCGGGCCGGGTAGACCTGAGCGCCGTCATAAGCCTGACCCCTGGGACAGATAACCGGTACGTGGTCCCCATACTGGAGATCACGCGCCCCATCGTCCTGCTTGCCGAAGCAGTTTCCGGCCCGGCGTACTCCCGGGTCTACGGCAAGACCCGCACGCGGCTGCCCAGGAGATTCGACTGGTTCATTGCGGTAAGCACTGATCTAGTGCGACCAGACGGCGCCACCGTCCCCTGGAGCGACCTAGACTTCCCCGGCCAGCGCCCGCAACGCGCCGGTGCCAGCCAGTATCCGTTCTGCCCGCCGAACGGATACGCCAGCGCGCGCCTGAGGAACTGAAACCCGCGACGCCCCATCTCGGATTTGCTCGCAGTATTCCTCGATGACTTCTTGAAGCAGAACGGATACCACGCCGTCGACGATGCAATCGCGGACACCGTTCAGGCAGCCACGCCGGCCGCGATCCCGTCCCGGCCAGCGCCCGCAGCGCTCCCCGGCAATGCGGGCGACCACGTACAGTGACCGAGCTATCCCGTCTGCGCGCGAATATGGCTCGATCTGCTTCTTCGGACGCTTAGTCGGCGCGGTCATCGAAGCCGCGCCGAAAGGGCGATCTGGCGCTCCCCTTCCGGTTGCGAAACCGCCGACGCGCCAGGCGGCTGCGGCATCAGGACCAACTGCGTGAGTAGCGGGACCCGGTCGAAGTAGACATCCCCACCAACGACCCGCCCGCTCGAGTCGAAGCGCCACATCTCGCCCTGCGGCAACGCGAACTGCGTGCCGGTGGCGGGGAGAGGTCTGAGCGGCCTGTCGTGAGCGCCCATGGCGGTGAAGGTGCACACCACCGTCTGGTCGGCGTCGATACAGAAGCGGAGGCTGATGATCCGAATGTCGGAGGAGGCCTCGGTCCACCCTGCCAGGAAGTCGTCCTTGAACTTCGCGCCCTGAACGTCCGGTCCCGCGAATGATCGGCCCGCGCGATGCTGCGCGGGCGGATTCCAGGCAGTGTCGTAGAGCACTACCCAGGCGCGAGGCGCTCTACTCGCCGCAACTCGAACTCCAGCGTGGCGTGCCAAGACTCGATCGCCGACCTCATCGTATTGGCAGGCCTTCGACCTGAAGCTTTGCGGCGGTGTTTCACTGGACGTCAGCCTCACGACGACGTTACTAAAGCGGCAAGCTCCAATGCCCGAGCCAGCACTCACGCCATGCAACTGTCAATTCTCTCACCGCACGATGGTCATCCATCGCCGTTCGTGCCCTCCAGGCTTCTTCAATACTCACGCACAGATCGGTCGGCCGGGGCTCAAGCCCGTCATATGGGTACCTATGCAATGCCGACTCTTTCACGACCGATAGCTTACCTTTCCCCCGCAGGACCGAATTACCCATATTCCGGCAAATAAGGTATTCTATATTTGGTGCCTCACTCTTCCATTCGATGCCATCGACTGTCTTATCCAGAAGATTGATATCGCATAGTGCCTCGAGCAGGCCGTTCAGCGGGATTGCGAGGTCGATATCCGCACCTTGAGCTTGCCACGAGAACCACACCGCCATACGACTGCGCGTGGTTCCGGTTGCTACTTGCCGCGATGGACCGACAAGGCATTGATAATCACCAGCATTATTAACTAGCAGGCCTGCCCGTTCATGATCTCCGAGCCGGTCAATGCCCAGGGTCCTGAGTACTCGGATTAGCGCATCCGAAGGTAGCATTGCCGAGGCGACAGAGGCAGAAGGCGCATCGAATTCTCTGTCCGCGTCGTGGAGAAGCCCGAGAGGGATGCCGCTGAACGAGAGTTCCAGATGGATGAACAGCAGGTCATCCAATGAAGCGACGGAACACGCACGAATTCCTATCTCCCGATACTGGCTTAGGAATGAAGCAAGAGCCAGCGTCGAACCGATTCTCGCCGGACCCACAAGCGTGATCGGAAGGCATCTTTTCACATAGCCCCTCTCCGCGGGCGACGCCAGAAGCGTCGCACTCAGTTGCAGGTTGTATGGGCATATCGAAAACCAGTTTCCCGATCGAGTGCCGGGTCGAGTATCTGCGATCCACAGTCCGAAGCCATGCGTGAAGCAGTACGTCGCCAGCCTCTCGGAAATCGTTAGAACCAGCGCTGCGTCCGGATGTTGCAGAGCGATTGCAAAGCGAACAGCTAGCGAAGAGGATTCCGGCAACATGTCCTCTTCTCGATCCGGGGTCATGTAACGCATTATGGAGTCACTTGGTGGGACTTGGGCAGGGGCTTGAAGAGAAATGATTGGTGCTTCAGAGTCCTTTGCCAGCCTGGCAACTTCGTGCACCACGTCTCGAAGAACGCGACAGTGCCACTTGCGGGCTCGCGTCGCGTCAGGATCGATGCATATTAGGCCCTCGTACCTCCAGGCAGTTTCGTAGATGAAGCTAGGATTTGGACGCGCTGTTCCGCGGAAGATGCGGCTCTCAGATCCATCAATTACTTGACATTGCGTCCGTCCACCGCTCTTGTACTGACGTCCGCTTCCAAGTCCGAGCGATGTGCGGGTAACGACTACCAACCCGAGCCCGTTGGAGCCCGTGGTAAGGGTCTCTCCGAAGCTGTTGCCGTCACCGCCGGGCGGAGCTGGTTTCCTTGCCACGTAGTCGGCAAGATAGCCGGGTCGGTCGAGTACGTGATGAACCTCGAACGTTACCTGCATCAGCGGTTGCCGGATAACTGCTGATCCCGCCCGAGCGAGATCGGCGAGGTCCCTCGGGGATGCGGGTTCGCGGGCCGGAGGCCCTGTCGCTGTGTCTGTGCGTGTGTCCATCATGCTTCGCTTCTGTTAGACGAGAACTTTGCGTCAGGCGCAAGCCGACGGACAGTCCCAGCATCTTCGTTCGTCACCCACTTTGGTGCGTCCAAGCGCGCAAGCGTCTGCGAGGTTCCGGTCTGCTGGGGGCCGTGAAGGATGAGGAGCAGCATCGACAAAATCGGCATCGCAGTGCCAGCACCGAAGGCGATACGGGTTATCCAACCGACAGAGCCAGCAGCAACATCGGCCGCAAGAGCCACCATCGACGCAATGCAGAGGTATGCCACCATCCGTGAGACAGCGCGGAGATGGCCGGCGACAGAGTGTCTAGCAGGCAGGGCTAACCGAGTGTAATAAAATCCCGGCACCAGCAGTAGGATGCTAATGATTGCTTCGCGATTCGTCAGAGAGGAATAGTATCGATCGGCCGACGGGCTGTATGGCCACCGAGACTTGGCGACAAAGCAGGCAACCATGTATGCCACACCCGCAACCACAAGCGCGTATGCCATCACCATTCGCGTGCTGGTCTCCGCGGTATTGCGGAGCAGCATCCGCGAGCGTATGTGAGTCCGTCCGCTGCTGACGGGACCAGGTGGAGGCCTCCTCCAGTACACGTGGGCACGGTTCGTTGTCGGCTGTGCTTCCACCGCAATGTCATATCTGAGTTCGTAGTCATCGATCTCACACGCTGCCTTCCGGAGCTTCTCCGGAGACACGAGCCGGTGAGATAGTAGCGACCGCCCGCCCTGCCGCGCAACCTGTCGGTCGGCCTCGAATTCACGCCCTGCCCTAGCCAGTTCATTGCATGCTGTCAGGCACTTCTGTGGTGCACCAACTCCTGCGGTGCTCGCTTCCCACCTGGTCCTTCGCATTAGTTCAGAGGTATGGTAGAGCAATGTCTCGAGCTCGAGTTCAAGAGCCCTGGTAAATCCTTTGCCCTCGGCCCCGTCTTCGTGGCTTGCTAGTCGGTCTGCAACTACTTGTAGATCGTTGGCAAGAGCCTTGACCTCCTTCTCATGTGCATTCGTGGTAAGGAAGATTTTGCTCACATCGACGCCTTCAGCGGCCTCGGCAACCAGATGATAGGAACGCAAAGTTGTAGGGATATCTGTCCTGTAGCTCACGTAATAGCCATCTCGGCCAGCACGAATTAGCCGCCAGAGTCGGGCACCAAACCTATCTCGTTTGTTAACGTAGAGAGGTGACTCGTAGGTTAGGAGATGCTCATCAGAACGAGCGTCGAGGGCCACCACCACTAGATAGTCATTAACTGCTACATCGAACAGTTGAACATAGTCGGTCAGCAGGTCCTGGTAGGATGTGAATACATCGAGGGCCAACTTTCTATGAGGGTCCGAGTTCGCGCGGTCGATGTTGTCCGCCAATCTCGTTGCATCGACGGTAGTCTGTGGCCTACTGCCTTCTGTGAGCACAGTTAGAATCGCGGACTGGATTAGCCACCGTGGCTCGTGGACTCGGAATAGCAAAGCGCCAAGATCCGTGCCGGCATCGCGAGCGTCCGGATGGCTGGCCAAGATGCCGCGAAGAAGCCTGTACATGCCAGACGCTATAAGCCTTGAGGTTTCGTATTGAGTCAACCGCGGGAGCCGACGACCAGATTCGTCGTGCACCTCGATCGGGCCAACATTCGTGCGAGAAAGGCGGGCGACCGGAACCCAGACTGTCGTCTCGTTATGGTCAGCCCAAGGGCTCGAGGAACTGTGGCTCGCCAAGGCCTGTAGCATGCTCGCTGCCTCCAGCTGGGTGTCGGTGAGCATGTTGATGCTGATGTCGACTTCCGTTGTCCTTTGTGCGATCCGGTGTTGTGTGATCGTTAGTCGCTCCGTCAGCCGCCGGACGTGGTTCAGACGTAGCGCCGCATCCAGGAATCCTAGGCCGATAGTCGCACCGTCCCTCGAAAGGCGAGGCGGTGCTGCCGGAATCGGAACGGTCGATATCGCCTCTCGTAGGATGCTCAGACTATCCATGTGTTCCTTCTGATCGGAAACGCACTTTTCGGTTCATCGCGTTAATGACATGGAGAAGTCGCCGCCCAGGACGGTGCAGCATGGATGCCGATGCCGGCAGCTTCAAGATTGGCCGCCGACCGCAAGTTGCAGGATGACTAGCAGACTCAAGACCATGGTCAGTTCGTTGACTGTGACCTGCCCGGTTCCGTGGTCGCGGCCGGCGGGGCGCGTTGGAACCTATGCTGACAGGCTGAGCATCTCTCTCAGAAAGTCCACGCTGCGCTGGGAAGCGCTCTTCGCTCATCTTGCGCCTCCTGTCATGACGGCGGCATGCTGCCGGGTTTCGGCGACTGCCGCCCTGTACCGCCAGTCTTGGATGCGCCGAGGCCAGGCGCTAACCCCGAAAGGGGGATAGCACCGCCGTTGTCTGCCGCCGAGACTGAGCGCACGTTCGGGCAACAGGGGCGAACGTCGTTAGGGAGCGCTCGCGGCACTGCGGCAGAAGCCGCATGCTCACGCGGCGGAGGGAGGCAGCTTGTGATACTCGTGAATATCCGGATATTTATGATAATCAAATTTATTAGCGGCATACTTGCGTTTGGCTGGTTCATGCTCAAGATGACGTGGTGGCTGACCGTGCTGGCCGTCACCAGCACCGCGCTGATGGCGCGGAACCGCAACCTGCCGGCGTGCATCCCCGACGCCGGGGAGTTCGTCAGGGACGGGGGCGCTCTTCATTGGCGCGACCAGATCACGGGCACTTGCTACATGGTCGATGAGGCCACCGTGACACGGTGCGTGGTGAAGGGATCTCAGGCAGGGCTGGACTGGCGGATGACTGCGGTCAGCCAGCTCGCGGGTAGCCCAGCAGTCACGACTCACCGGTTCTCAGCTGTCACCGACTGTACCGGGGAGGTCGCGGCCTCGCTCGTCTTCCCGCAGCAGTGCTATCGCGGCGTGGGTCTGGACCACGTCGATCCATCACAGGTCGCAGACGATCCCTGTGACCTGCGGTTCAACCGGGAGCAGGCCATCAGTGCACTGGGCCGCCTTGACCTGATCCTCTTCGCTCGCGGCTGGAGCCCGGAGGTGGCCGATGACGGAGCGCACTGGTACTCGCGGCGGTATCGCAGGCCAGCTATCCGCTGGGACTCCCCGGTGGGCTCCTTTTGACCGTGTCGTGGTCGTCGAGGTCAGCGACAACCGCGCTCATTTCGTGTGCGCATCGGCGGAGCGCGGCCTGGGCCGGCCGCGGAATATGTGCGTGCAGCAGCAGGAGCGCGGCACTCCCTTCTCCGGGCGGGTGCAACTGAAGCGTGACAGTGCCTCCGTGATCTACCGTGTGCAATGCGGCGTCGAGCAACACCCTAGCTGCCTGGACCAGCGCGGCGTCTTCCTGCCAGGGAACATCGACGGTCACGCTTGCTCCAGCGATCCGGGCTGCGCGAACGCGCTCCGCGAGAGCGGTGGTCAGATATCCCGGTGCCAGCAGCTCGTCGCGAAGTGTCGCATTCGCCAGGGCGGCAGCCATCCGCAGTTCCGCGTCAGGGACCTGGCCCGACGCGACCGCGCTCAGCACCGGCCCGGCCACGGTTCGCGCGTCCTCCAGAGCTGCGCTGTCGCCTCGGCTCATCGCCTCGGCTCGTGCCTGCCGTCGCAACGTCTCGCGAGAACTGGCCAGCTGACGTTCGGTGTAGCTGGCCATGCTGCGCATCGCGGCTCGGAACCCCACTGCGAATCCCGCACCGATTGCAGGAGAGGTCAGCGCCCCGAGCCAGCCAGCTGCGGGTATGGCGCCTCCAGTGGCATGGAGGCCGACCGCCAGGCCTGCGATGTCGAGGGCGAGCGTTGCCAGGCCCAAGACCGGACCGCGGACGAAATAGACGGCAGCGACGACGATCCCGCTGGCACCGGCGACCCAGTAGGCGAACGCGTCTGTCGTTCCGGGAGCAACCCCGAGAGATCCGGCGGCTGCTAATGTCGTGCCGGCGGCCATCAGACCTGCGGCCTCCAGGCGGGTCATCTGTACTCGGGCCAGGCAACGCGCGCATGCCCAGGCCAGGCCCGCGAGTCCGATGAGCACCGCAATTTCCGCGCCCTTCCAGCGCATGTCCTGCCAGCGGATGCAGAGCAACGCTAGGCTGCCCAGCAGAACGGGCAGCATGAACGCGAGAAACGCCGACCACGCGCTCGGTGCGAGCCGACGAGCCCAGGCGAAAGGATCCACCGGCTCGTCCGCCGACGGCTCCTGGGGCCTCCACGTCAGCACGACGGTAGTACCGTGGCCGGGCGAGGAGATCACTACCGCGCTGCCCCCGGCGTCCTCGAGGCGCCTGCGGACGCTGTTCCGCAGCCCCGAACTCGCGGGACCGACGAGCGCGGGATCGAAGCCGCGCCCGTTGTCGCGGACGGTCACCTCGACGACGCCGGATCCGTCGCCGCGGGCCGTCACCGTGGCCGTGTGTACGCCCGCGTGCGCGGAGACATTCCGCAGCGCTTCGCTGACGGCGCCGCTGATTGCCTCCGCGGCTGACGCGGGCACCTCAAGATCGTAATCAATTTGGCAGACCACATCGAGTTCTGCGGCCGGCGCCATCGCCTGGCGCCGAAGCGCGGACTCCATGCTGCCGAATCCACGCCGCCCGGCGGGGGCCTGCCGGCTGAGCGCGTCCTGTGCGCTTTTCGCCTTAGAGATGAAGGTGCCCCATGGCACTTGCTGGCTATCCAAGGCGACTGCTCGCAGCACGCTCAGCACGTCGTCGTGGACCGCGTTCGCCGCGCGCCGCTGGGCTTCTTCTGCGGCCAGGGCCGCGTCCTGGCTCGCCAGTTGCCGGGACAGCCTGTCGGCTTCCGAGTCGGCGTGACGGGCTCCGGCACGCAGGACTCGGGCCGCTATGCCCGTGAAGATAGCCATTTCAAGCACGACGATCGACTGCTCGACCGGCAGGTCACCGCTCGGGTGCCAGGCGCCGGTACCTGCAATGATCAGCAGGATCGGGACCGGCGCCACCAGGCGCCGCGACCACACAGCCCAGCCGACGGCGGCCGGGCTGACCATCAGATAGGCGGCCTGGACCAGGAACGGGCTTCCAGACACGGCGAAGAGCCGAATGGCCAAGATGAGAACGCCGGTGGCCACCGCTAGCAGGCTGAGGTCGCGCTGCGAAGGCGGGCGGTGAAATGCCAGTGCCGCCTGCCCCGCCAGCACCACGCTCAGTAGCACGCCCGCCACCGCGCTGCCGGGACGCAGCCCGCTTAATGTCGGGGCGGTCAGCCAGAACAGCAGCACTATGAGGATGGCATACGCGGCAAAAATCCGACCGAAGGCACGCTCAAGCATCCCTTGGTGAACCCCAAAGACGGGCCCGGCCCCGTCGGACCATTCAGTCGGCTGGGCACGGCCGACCGTCGTCACCTGCCGGATCACTGACTGCGCCGGTACCAGTCCTCGGCGACATAGCGATCCCGCAGCGCGACTCTCAGCAGGTCCGTGCGCGTAGAAACGGCGTCACCGCGCGCCCCGTAGCGCGCCTTCACTGCCCTGAGATGGGTCCTCACCGTCTCCTCGGAGCAGTGTCGCACCGAAGCGATCTTCGGTACCGGGATGCCCGTGGCGTACAGTCTCAGAACTTCCACCTGAGCCGGCGTCAGCCGCGGACCATCCCGCGCCTCAAGGACAACCTTGGCCATCAGCGGCGACACCCAGGCGCGATTGCCGCTCACGGCCGCAACGATAGCCTCCTCCAGGCGGCTGGCCTCCTCCTTGCGCACCAAGGCGTCAGCTCCGATGCCGAGGCTGCCCTGCAGTCGATCCGGCCGTTCCTCACCCGTATAGATCACGACGCCATAATCGCGGTCCTTCAGCCGGGCCACGTTTTGCGCCGGAGACGACCCGTCCTTAAGGGTCAGATCGAGCAGCACAACATCGGACCTGCGGCCAGCATGGGCGTCCAACGCGAGGAACTCGCTCACGGTCGCCGCCTCGACGCCCGCGACAAACAAAGAACTCTCCCTAAACCTGGCTAGGACGCCGAGGCACAGGTCCGGGTGATCATCGACGACGGAAACGGCCACTCGCCCGCCATCGGTGCCTCGAATACCTCTGCCCATAGCCGCTTCCGCTTCTGGCCAGGACCGCCGGGACCACTAAATTCCGCCCGCCCGCGTTCGTGGCCGGGCGGTCAGGCGCCGGGCGACGTCAGCGACGTCCGCGACGAGCTTACCGCTATTTTACTCAGACGTCCTTCCCCGCTACTTTACTCAACAGAAACGGCAAACCGCGCAGGTACACTCCGGACAAATGGTATCCGTAGAGCGATTGGCGGACCGCCGCGCCCCGGTAGTTCGCGATCACTCGCTTGCGCCCGCTCCCGCAGCCGCCATCACATCACCGCGTATCCGCTGGCCCGGGTGGACGAACGGAGCTGGTCGTGGTCGCCGTCGCTTGCGGGTCGGTGCGAGGCCTATCGCACGCAGGACCGCCCGGCAGCCGCTTCGGACCGGCGCCGGAGTATCCGGTAGTCACATAGCTCGGTGGCTGGCGCAGCTTGTGGGCAGTCCGGGGCGGCTGCCCGGTGGTGACCGCACCGCACCGCCCGCATTCGCGGGCCTGCACCTGGTACTCGGTCACCACCGGCGGCGGGGGCGGGGTGATGTCGAACTCCTGCAGCCTCTGCATCCCGGTCACCACCGCGCCGGCCAGATCCTCCCCGCAGCACCCGCAGCGCTCCGGAGCGCAGATGACCGTCTTGCCGGGATCGGGCACTGCCGCAGCGTGGACGACCGCGCGCCGGCCCGGCAATGACAGAACTGCGCAGCTCGTCAGCGATCCTGCCCGTCGACTCGTCTGCCGCACGGGCGACGCGGCCGCTCCCGCAGCTGGCCTACAGCTGCGTCGGTTAGCGGCCCGTCGGCGGCGACCCGCGGTCGAGCGACATGGCCCGCACGACTCAATGCGCGAGGGCGTCGAGAGCCTGCGGTCTTGGGCGGGCCCACGGCATCGACGAACCCGCTCACCGACGGGACCCGACAACCCGGCGAGCGGGTAGGGCAGCAGATGCTTTGTCGCACAGGAATGGATAATCGGTACGTTCAGCCTCAGCGGACTCAATCATCGATCCAGAGCGAAATATTCGGCGGTATGGTGCAATCGCGGCCGTGGTGACTCTCACGCTCCGTAATCGGCAGTCGATGCGGCTGAGGAGCGGCGGTCGGCTGGCCGGGCGGGGTATTAGTGGGCGGCTTCGTACTGGCTCATGACCTCGGTGCTGATCCGGCCGCGCTCAGAGACCGCCAGGCCCGCTTCCCGGGCCCAGGCCCGGACGGCCGCGCGATCGACGCGTCCGCCTGCGGCCAGCTGAGGCGCGCGCCCACGGCGGCCGCGGCTGACCTTCCGGCCAGCCGCGATGTACGGGGCGACCGCGTCTGCGAGCCGGGTCTTGTTTGCTGGCGCGAGGTCGATCTCGTAGCTCACCCCATCCAGCCCGAAGGAGACGGTCCCGGCGTCCGGCGAGCCGTCGAGATCGTCTGTGGTCACCACGGACACCTTCCGGGCCATGACATCGATCATGCGAGGCTATCCAGCTTCCGCGCAACCCGACACTCCGTGAAGGACCTGCTAAAAGCGGAGCGAGGCTGCCTCGCGCGGTGCATGCTCGAACGGCATTCGCCCACTCGATCACCGTTGCCGGCGGCCTGGGCCCCGGTAGGTCCAGTCCCGACTGGCGACCTGACTCGGAAACCTACGAACCGGAAGGCTCGATCTGTATCGCGGCGCGCGCTCTCCTCCGCGGGCGGCGGCAGCGTCCAGATCAGGATGTTCTGCGCCGGCCTCGCGACGCCCCGCCGGCTGCTCCGTGATCTCAATGGGCTAGTTGGGCTGCTATGCATCAGGGGGATTAGCGAGCCGGGGCCGGGCACGGCGCGTGGTGAGCCGGGCGGTGATGGCGGTCCAGGTCCTTCCGCCGTTGCTGGTGGTCAGCAGGTATGCGCGGTACGGCGGGTAGCTGGTCACGGTCGCGAACCCGATCGCGGGGGTGACGAAGTCCAGGACTGCCTGGCTGGGCAGCGGGTCGGCGGATTGCTCGGTCCAAGTGGCGCCGCCGTCGCTGGTGGCGTACAGCATCGCCTGGCCGGCCAGGGTCCCGGCCCGGCCCAGCTTCCCGGCGAGCAGGAACCAGTGCCGGGCGTCGGCGAAGTCCGGGACCTGCGCCGGCACCAGGTGGCCGGGCAGCCGGATCGGGACCCACGTGCGCCCGCCGTCGCTGGTCAGGTAGCCCACGGAGGATCGGGCCAGCGGGCCGGGCAAGCCGGTGACCAACAGCGCGCCGACCTTCGGCGTGATGAACGCGGGCGGGAAGATGCCGCCCGCGAAGCCGGCGAGCGCCCCGCCGCCCGATGGTCTGGGCAGCGGCTGGTACCGCCAGGTCCGGCCGCTGTCCCGGGACACCCAGAACGCGGGCCGGCCGCCCGCGCACGACCCGCCCAGCCACCCGGTGCGGGTGGTGGAGAACACCGCGAAGCTCTTGTCGCACCCGAACGGGATCGCACCCGCCGTGGCATGGGCCTGGCCGCCGCCGGTGGTCAGCTCCGCCAGCCGCCACCGGGCGCCGCCGTCGGTGGTCCGGAAGATCGCGATCCCGCTGTTCCCGGTCGCCACCCCCAGGCCGGCGGTCACCCAGCCGGTCCGCGGCGTGACCATGTCCGGCGCCGACCCGGCGATCGCGGCGATCCGGAGCCGACCCATCAGCTGCCAGTGCCGCCCACCGTCGGTCGTGCGGTAGGTGACCGGCCACCGCCGCGGGCCCGGGAAGCTCCAGGTCACCCACCCATCACGGGTGCTGTAGAACGAGGCCTGCAGTTGCAGGCCGTGCAGGCCCGGCGGGCCGGCGGGCCGGCGGG
>Ga0137378_10004132_pt1 | contig 12526 bp, 10 predicted proteins | sample SagtaG_21_FD_104813 | JGI IMG/M metagenome (GOLD analysis project Ga0137378, IMG submission 104813) | Vadose zone soil microbial communities from Sagehorn Ranch, Mendocino, California, USA - Sage2_L_60_16 metaG | ecosystem: Environmental > Terrestrial > Soil > Vadose zone | place: USA... | reverse complement strand
TCGGCCGGGAGCCTGGTCTGGTCGAGCAACTCGACCGCCGGGCCATCCGGCGGGTCGAGCCAGCTCAGCGCGGCAATGTCCACATCACGAGTGTGCGGCAGGCGGGCGCCCGCGCGCGAGCCCCCGGCAGGATGGCACGGGATCTGGCTGCCCTGGACCGTCTCACCGCGCGGCCCCGGCGCACCCGCCCGGTTTCTTGATCGCGGCAGATTCGGGTGCCCGGGCCCCGCGGTTCTTCCGCGATCACGGATGTCCGTGCTTCTTCCTGTTGTTCCTTCATGCCAGTATTGGCGCGAGCCGGCAGTTGCGCCGCGGCGGCGGAGGGTGACAGCCACGGGCCGTGGACGGAGTGACATGACAGGCAGCTCGTCGTGGAGCGGTCAAGGCGGCCAGGACGAGCCTCAGCCTGCGCAAGCGCCTGAGCCAGAGCCCGGGCAGCAGCCTGAGCCAGCACCAGGGCAAGAACAGCCAGGCCAGGGCCGGGAGGGCGGCGGGCGGGCAGCGGGCGCTGAACCGCCGGGCGGCGCCGCCTCCGGCCAGCCCTGGTTCCCGCCCCCTGGCGCGCCGGGTCAGTACGGCTATCCGCCGCCTGGCGGCTACCCTCCGCCAGGGGCGTACGGCCAGCCCGGCGCGCACGGCCAGCCCGGCCAGTACCCGCCGCCCGAGGCGTACGGCCAGCCCGGGGCGTACGGCCAGCCCGGCGAGTATCCGCCGCCGGGAGGCTACCCGCCGCCGGGAGGCTACGGACAGCCGGGGGCGTACGGGCAGCCGGGAATGCGGCCCCAGGCCGCGCAGCCAGGCGGGATCCCGCTGCGCCCGCTCGCCTTCGGCGAGATCCTGAATGGCGCCATCACGTCTATCCGGCGGAACCCCAGGGCAACCCTCGGCCTGGCTGCCATCCTGCTGACGATATCGGGCGTCATCACGGCCGTGGCGACGCTCGGCATCGGTGGCGTGACCGGCGGCGTAACCGTGCCGTCCCCGGGGCAGACGCTGACGAACGCGCAGCTGCGGCACCTGGTGACCGGGCTCATCGGCCTGGCCGCGGTGGCCGTGGTGTCCCTCATCCTCGCGCTCATCGTCGAGGTCATCCTGACCGGCCTGCTGACTTCGGTGATCGGCCGGGGAGTGCTTGGACGCAGGCTGAGCATGGGCGAGGCCTGGCGGGTTGCGCTGCCGCGGCTGCCCGCCGTGTTCGGGGCGGGACTACTGGCCGGACTGCTTGTCGTCAGTCCATGGGTGGCGCTGGCGCTGCTCGTGATCGTCCTGGTCGTTGCGAACATCCCGGCCGCCGCGATCGCCGTCGGGATAGCCGGGGGTTTCGCGGCGGTCGCCGCGTCCGTCTGGCTCTGGACCAGCGTCAGTCTCATCGTGCCCGCGGTCGTGCTTGAGAACCAGGGGCCGGTGCGGGCACTCCGCCGGTCGCGGCAGCTGGTCAGCCGGAGCTTCTGGCGCATTCTCGGAATCTTCCTGCTCAGCGCGCTGATCATTTACATTGCCGCCGCGGTCCTGCAGATCCCGTTCCTGATCGCTGAGGTTGCCGCGGGCGGGGGCAGCGGGTCACTCGGCGAGCTGGGCGCATCCGGGACCCACGCCGTCGCGGCGACCATCATCGGCACCATCGGCAGCATCGTCGCGGCTTCCGTCACCCGCCCGATCCTGGCCGGGGTCGCCGTCTTGCTCTATATGGACACCCGCATGCGCAAGGAGGGCCTCGACCTGGCCCTGCGCACGGCTGCCCGCGGCGGGCAGCCGAGCGGTGAAGAGTTCGCGACGGTGTGGCGGCCGCCCGCGGCCGGCCAGGGGCAAGCCGCCGCGCCGCCATGGTGACCGCAGCGTGCCTGGTCGGCGGGGCCCCCCGCCGGGTCGCCAGGCCGCCGGGTGGCGTTCCCGCGGAAACGCGCGACGGGCACGGCAGCGTTCCCGCGGAAACGCGGAACAGGCACGGCAGCGTGATGGTCAAGGCAGCGTGATGGTCAAGGCAGCGTGATGGTCAAGGCAGCGTGATGGTCAAGGCAGCGTGATGGTCAAGGCAGCGTGATGGTGAGCGTGCCGTGATGGTGAGCGCGGCGTGGCTGGCGCGAGCGGCCACGGCCGGGGCTGGCACTGGGCCGGGCCCGGCCATCGGCCTGCGCGCCGCGCGGGAACTGGCCCGCCGCGAGCTGTCCAAGCCGATCTACCATCGCGGTACCACTCTCACCCAGCGAATACTCGGCGCCATCGGGCGGTGGCTAGCCCGGCTGTTCGACGCTGCCAGCGGTGCGGTGCCTGGCGGCTGGTGGGCGCTGGTCGGGCTTGCCGCGCTCGCCGTGATAGCGGTCGCGGCGGTCGCGGCGTGGATCGGCCCGGTGTCCGCACGGCACCGCAGGCCGGCCGGCGGCCTGCTGCCGGGAACGGCGGTCGCCGCGCGGGACCTCCGGACGCGGGCGGAGCGGCTAGCGGCAGCCGGCGATTTCACCGGCGCCGTCATCGAGAGCGTCCGGGCCATCGCCGCTGAACTCGGCGAGCGCGGCGCCCTCCCGCCGCGGGCCAGCCGGACGGCGGACGAGCTCGCCGCGGAGGCGGCCCTGGCGCTGCCTGCCGAGGCCGCCGAACTCGCCTCAGCCGCGCGGCTGTTCGACGATGTCAGGTACGGGGACCGGGCCGGCTCGGCGGCTGGCTACCGTCGGATCCGGGACCTTGACGGCAGGATTCAGGCGGCCCGCTCTGGCCCGGCCGTTACGGTTACGCCGGCCAGCACGGTCGCAGGACCCGCGTGATGGCTCCAGCCGCGCCCAGGGCCGCCCAATCCGCCGTGCACCAGCCGGCTGTGCACCAGCAGGCTGCGCACCAGCCCGAGTCCGGTCAGCCCGGCTCCGGCCGGCCTGGACCGGCCCCGGCCGGCTCGCCGCTCGCCGGGCAGCCGCCGGCAGGCGGGCAAGCGAGCCTCCCCGGAGCCTGGCGGAGGTGGCGCGTCCCGCTCTCGCTGGTCGCGGCGATCCTGCTTGGCGGGACGGCCGTCGCCCTGCTGCAGCCGGCCGCCCCGGCTGGCTACCTCGATCCGGGCAGTGCCAGGCCCGGTGGGGCCCGGGCGCTAGCCGACATCCTGACCAGCCGCGGCCACGTCATCGTCAGGGCGACCAGGCCGGCCGCGGCCGTCGGCGCCGTGCGTGCGGGCAGGGCCACGCTGCTGGTCACCAGCCCGGGACTGCTCACCGGCAGGCAGCTGGCTGGCCTCGCCCGGGCACAGGCCGACTTCGTGCTCGTCGCGCCAGACCGGGCCGCGCTCGCCGCGCTGGCCCCGGCGGTAACCATTGACGGCCATGTCCCGGCGCGGGCCCGGCGACCCGCGTGCGGCCTGACGGCAGCCAGGCTGGCCGGCCCTGCCAGCATGGGCGGCGTGCTGCTGCGGACCGCCCTGGTGGACGCGGCCGTGTGCTACCCGGCGGACGGCTCGCCGTCGCTGGTCCGCTACCAGGCAGGCAGCCGGGCGATCACCGTCCTGGGTACCGGAGCGCCGCTCGCCAACAGCGGCCTTTCGGCGCTCGGAAACTCGGCGCTCGCGCTCAACCTACTCAGCGCCCGCCCGCGCATCGTCTGGCTGGTTCCCGCGGCCGGGCCTGGCGCCGCGGCTGCCGGCGGCCCACGGTCGCTGATCAGCCTGATTCCGCTGCCCGCGGATTTGGTGGCCATTCAGCTGGCCATCGCCGCGCTGCTTGCCGCGCTGTGGCGGGCGCGCAGGCTGGGGCCCCTGGTGCCGGAGCCATTGCCGATCGTGATCCACGCGGCGGAGACCACCGAGGGCCATGCCCGCCTGTACCAGGCCCGGCGGGCCCGCGGCCGGGCGGCCGCGGCGCTGCGGGCGGCCGCCGTCCGGCGGATCGCGCCCGGGCTCAGGCTGACGCCAGCGGACGCGCCGGCCGCTATCGTTGCGGCGCTGGCCGGGCGGACCGGCACCGGCCCGGCACAAATCGAGGCACTGCTGTTCGGCGCCGATCCTGCCGATGATGCCGCGCTGGTGGCGCTCGCCAGCGATCTCGACGTCCTGGAGCGGGAGGTGCGCGCGCGTTGAATGCCGAAGACGTGGCGCCCGCCTTGCCTGGCGGCCAGCCAGGCCAGCACGCGGGCCAACCAGGCACGCCACCAGGCCAACCAGGCCAGCACGCGGGCCAGCCAGGCACGCCACCAGGCCAGCCGGGCCAGCCGGGCCAGCAAGCGGGCCAGGTCGCCCAGCGGGCGGCGCTCGCCGCGGTGCGGAACGAGGTGGGCAAGGCCGTCGTGGGCCAGCAGCCGGTTGTCAGCGGCCTGCTGATCGCGCTGCTGTGCGAGGGGCATGTGCTGCTCGAAGGGGTTCCCGGCGTGGCCAAGACGCTGCTGGTGCGGGCGCTGGCGGCAGCTCTGTCGCTGCAGAGCAAGCGGGTGCAGTTCACGCCCGACCTGATGCCAGGCGACGTGACCGGTTCGCTGATCTACGACGCCCGGACGGCCAGGTTCGAGTTCCGCGAGGGCCCGGTTTTCACTAATCTGCTGTTGGCAGACGAGATCAACAGGACGCCGCCGAAGACACAGGCCGCGCTGCTCGAGGCCATGCAGGAGCGCCAGGTGTCGGTGGAGGGCGCGCCGCGCATGCTGCCCGAGCCGTTCCTCGTCGCCGCGACGCAGAATCCGGTCGAGTACGAGGGCACCTACCCGCTGCCGGAGGCTCAGCTGGACCGGTTCCTGGTGAAGCTGACCGTGTCGGTGCCAGAGCGGGAACAGGAAATCGGGATCGTGACGAAGCATGCGGCCGGCTTCGACCCACGGGACCTGGCCGCCGCCGGGATAACGCCGGTAGCCGGCCCGGCCGAACTGGCCGCGGCCCGGGATTCAGTCCGGCTGGTGCACGTCTCAGCGGAGATCGCCGGATACATCGTGGACCTGTGCCGGGCCACCAGGCAGTCACCGTCCCTGCAGCTCGGGGTCTCCCCGCGCGGCGCGACGGCACTGCTGGCGACGAGCCGGGCGTGGGCCTGGTTGTCCGGCCGGGACTACGTCACCCCGGATGACGTGAAGGCGCTGGCCAGGCCGACGCTGCGGCACCGCGTGCAGCTCAGGCCGGAGGCGGAACTGGACGGCGCGTCCGCCGACGGCGTGCTCGAGGCGGTCCTAGCGTCCGTCCCGGTGCCCCGGTGACGACTGGATCCGAGATCACAGGGCCCCGGCACCGCGGGATCGTCGAGGTGGCCGGGCTGATGCCTGAGCCAGCAACGTGGCTGGGACTCCGCTGTCGCTGTTACCGCGGCAGAGTCCCGGCGACGCTGCTCAGACACGTCGGCAGGCAGCTCACCAGAACGGCCGGGGCCAGGGCCGCCACAGTCGCGCGCCGCCCCAGGCGGGACTGCAAACCCGTTGAAACCGGAGTTCAACGGCACCCAACCCGTTCAGCGCCATATCGAACGGGTTGCCAGGCCCCCCCAGCGCGACCGGACCGGGCGAACCGCGCACCGCCGCGCACGACGGTCCCAGGGCAGTGGCGCTGACCGGGCGGGCGGCCGCCGCGGCGCTGGTTGGCGCGCTCATCGCGCTGACCGCCCGCGCGACCTGGGCGCTGATCGCGGTCAACGCCGTGCTAGTCGCGGCCATCGGTGCCGACCTGGTGCTCGCCGCCGGGATCCGGCCGCTGCGGCTAAGCCGCGCCGGAGACACCAGGATCCTGCTCGGGCAGGTCGGCTCGGTCACGCTGACGCTGGCCAACCCTGGCAATCGCGGGCTGCACGCGGTCGTCAGGGACGCCTGGCAGCCGAGTGCCGGGGCGAGCCCGGCCGCCACCCGCGTCCTCGTGCCGGCCGGCGGCCAGGTGATGCTGACGACGACCCTGCGCCCGTCCAGGCGCGGCGACAAGGCGGCCAGCCAGGTGACTGTGCGCTCATTCGGCCCGCTCCAGCTCGCCGCCCGGCAGGGCAATCGCGCCGCCCCGTGGTCGGTCCGCGTGCTGCCGCCGTTCCTGAGCCGCAGGCACCTGCCCGCGAAGCTGGCCCGGCTGCGCCAGCTGGATGGCATGCACGTCTCGCTGCTCCGCGGTCAGGGCAGTGAGTTCGACTCGCTGCGCGAGTATGTCGTGGGCGATGACGTCCGCTCCATCGACTGGCGGGCCGCGGCCCGTCGGATGGATGTGATGGTCCGCACCTGGCGCCCGGAGCGGGACCGCCGCATCCTCATCGTGCTCGACACCGGCCGGACGTCGGCCGGCCGGGTCGGCGGCATCCCCCGGCTGGACACGTCGATGGACGCGGCCTTGCTGCTGGCCGCGCTGGCCTCGCGGGCCGGCGACCGGATCGACCTGCTCGCCGTTGACCAGCAAGTCCGGGCACGTGTCGTCGGCGCGAGCCGGACGGAGGTGCTGACCGCCATGACGAACGCGATGGCGCCGATAGAGGCACAGCTGGTGGAGTCCAGCGCCGCAGTGCTGGCCAGCTCGGTGCTCGCGATCGCCCGCCAGCGCTGCCTCGTGATCCTGCTCACCGATTTGAATGCCGCCGCGATCGAGGCCGGGCTGCTGCCCAGGGTCCGCATGCTTTCCGCCAGGCACCGGGTAGTCGTCGCGTCGGTGGCCGACCCGCGGCAGGACGAAATGGCCGCGGGCCGCGCAGATGCCACCGCCGTCTACGCCGCCGCGGCAGCAGAACACGCCCGCGGCGAGCGAGCCCGCGTTGGCGCCCTGCTCCGGCGTCGGGGGGTCGATGTCATTGACGCTCCGCCCGGTCGGCTGCCCGCCGCGCTGGCTGACGCCTACCTCAATCTCAAGGCGGCGGGCCGGCTATGACCGGCGGCGGCCGATGCACCCCTTTCAGCTGGGTCAGCCGGTTACCGGGGCGACGTCGGGTGCTTCCCCGATGTCCGGCGACAGGCCTGCTATCTCTGCGCGGCGGCCGAGCACGATGACGTAACCGAGGAATGCCGCTTCCGCGCAGCCGCCGATCAGGATCCGCGCCCAGGTCGGCAGCGCCGACGGCGTGACAAATGCCTCGATGATCCCGGAGACGAGCAGCACGACGATCAGCCCGAGCGCGATGGTGACCGACGCCCGGCCCTCCGCGGCGAGCGCCGCCGAGCGCGGCCGCCAGCCTGGATCGATGATCGTCCAGCCGAGCCGCAGGCCGGCCGCTGCCGCGAGGAACACCGCGGACAGCTCCAGCATGCCGTGCGGAAGGATCAGGGCGAAGAAGAGCGTGCCTTTGCCGTGCGCGACCATCAGGCCGCCGTCAACTCCGATATTGGCCGCGTTGCCCAGCAGGACGATCAGGGTCGGCACGCCGAGCAGGATCCCGAAGATCAGCGACTCGGCCGCCACCCAGGCGTTATTTGTCCACACCTTGGCGGCAAACGAGGTGGCGGCGTATTGCGAGTAGTAGCCGCGGAATTGATGATTCACCAGCCGTGCTGCCTGCGCCTGCGGCAGCAGGCTGCCGCGGGCGCCCGGTGACCTGGCGAGCCACCAGCCGACCACGAATGCGACAGCCAGCGAGCCGAGCGCGGTCGCCAGCCACCACCAGCGCGCCCGGTAGGCCATCGCCGGGAACGACACCGCTGCGAACCTGCCCGCCGCGCGCCAGGCTGGCGCGTGGGCTCCCGTCACCGCTGAGCGTGCCCGTGCCACCCTGGTCGACAGCCGCGCCGTCAGGGCTGGATCATGCCCAGCGGTGCGCAGCTCGGACAGGTGCGTGGCCGTCCGCTGGTAGGCGGTCACCAGCTCATCGATCTCCGCACCGGACAGGTGCCTGCGACGCCGGACCAGCCGGTCGAGCCGATCCCATTCCGCCCGATGGGCGGCGGCAAGCGCATCAACGTCCACGGCAGGAGATTACTGCCGGAACCCCGATAACCTTGGCCGCAGATCGCGGGACTGAGCGGGAGGACCGGCGTGGCCGTGGTGACCGGGGAAGCCGTCGTCCTTGACGTGCCCTTCGCCAGGTTCCCGAGCAGGCTGCTCGCGCTCCTGATCGACGCCGCGATCGAGGCCGCCTTGCTGGGCATCCTGGCGGCCGCGATTGCCGCCGCGGGAGGCCGGTTGGACGCTGCCGCCAGGGCGGCGGTGGGCCTCGCGACCGGAATACTGGTCATTGTCGGTTACCCGGCTACCTTCGAGACGCTCAGCCGGGGCAGGTCGCCCGGCAAGATGGCACTCGGCTTGCGGGTGGTGAGCGACGACGGCGGGCCGGAGAGATTCCGCCAGGCCCTCGTCCGCGCGCTGGCGGCCGTGGTCGAGATCTGGGCGCTGTCCGGTGCTCCCGCACTGATCAGCTCGCTGCTCTCGGCGCAGGGAAAGCGGCTCGGCGACCTGTTTGCCGGGACCTTCGTCATCCAGGAGCGGCTGCCGGCCAGGCGCGGCCTGCCCGCCGCGCTCTCGGTCGTACCTCCGGCGCTGGCCGGCTGGGCTTCCGCGCTCGAGCTTTCCGGGCTCACTGACCAGACCGCCGAGACCGCCAGCAGCTATCTGCGCCGCTTCTATGAGCTCACTCCAGCGGCCAGGGACGAGCTCGGCCAGCGAATTGCCGCCGCGGTGGCCGCCCAGGTCAGCCCGCCACCACCGCCGGGCACGCCGCCCGCCGCCTGGCTGTCCGCGGTCCTGGCGGTGCGGCGGGAGCGCGAGCAGGCCCGGCTAGCCGCCGCGGGCGCTGCGGCCCACCCGGCTGCCGCGGTCCCTGCCGCCACGGCCAGTACCGGTGGCGAGGCTGATTCCGCCGCCGCGGCGGGTCCCGCTGGCATGGCTAACCCCGGTGGCACGGTTAACCCGGCAATCATGGGACACCCTGATCAGCAGGCCAGCCGGCCGGCCGGTAAGCCGGCCGGACCCGCGCAGGCCGGTCCGGGAGAGTTCATGCCTCCCGGCTAGCGCCGGGCAGTTGCCATTCCGGTGCACGCGAGCCGAGGCCAGTGGAACCCGCGCCGCGGGAGGCAGGAGGACATGACAAGTGCGGGCAACAGCAACAGCATGACGACGACGGGACAGCGTCAGTGGAACGGCCGGCGCGTGGCTGTCGCGGTTCTTGCCGTCGCGGCCGTGGTGGCCGGCATCGTGCTGGGCAGGCACACGCTCGCCGAGTCCTTGCAGAAGCTGACCGGGCTCGACTGGACCTGGTTCGTCGCCGCGACCGCGTGTGAGTGCATTTCACTCGCTGCCTTCGGGCTGAGCCGGCGCCGCCTGCTGCGGGCCGACGGCAACGATGCCGGCTTCGCCTCGGTCATGGCGATCACCTACGCGAGCAACGCGCTGTCGATGACAGTCCCGTTCGCCGGAGCACAGCTTGCGGTTGTTTTCTCCTACCGGCAGTTCCGGCGCCGCGGCCTCGGCCAGGCCATCACCGGCTGGGCACTCGCGGTGTCCGCGATCCTGTCGATGTCCGCGCTCGCGGTCGTCATCATCGCCGGGTCGATTGCCAGCGGCGCGTCCGTCGCGACGGCCGTCGGCTTCGCCGGCGCGGCGCTGCTTATCCTGCCGGCCGTGGCCATCTTGGTGGCCCTGCGCAGCCAGCGACTACGCCGCATGCTGAGCGCGGCACTTGCCTGGCTCATCACCGTCGCCTGGCGCCTGGTGCGCCGCCCGCCGGGGAAGGCCGCCGACGCCCTGGAGGACATCCTTGACCGGGTGGCGAGCATCAGGATGTCGTGGCCGCGGTACGCGGAGGTGTTCGGGCTCGCGCTGGTGAACTGGCTCGGCGACTGCGCCTGCCTTGCCTGCGCCATCCGCGCGGCCGGCCAGCCGGTGCCATGGAGCGGGCTGCTGCTCGCCTATGCGGCTGGCGCCGCGGTCGGCAGCACGGGGCTCACCCCAGGCGGCTTCGCGCTGGTCGAGGCGACCCTGACCGCGGCGCTTGTGGCCGCGGGGATGAGCACGTCCGCGGCGCTGACCTCGGTGCTCGCCTACCGGCTGATCAACTTCTGGATGATCCTGATCGGCGGGTGGACGGCGATGATCGTGCTGACCCGGATCAGGAGCCATACCGCCACGAGTCCAGGTAGTCCTGCTGCGCCGGGCTGAGCGCGTCGATCTGCGTGCCGAGCGACGCGAGCATCAGGCTGGCGATCTGCGCGTCGATGGCGGCCGGGACGTCGTGCACGCCCGGCGCCAGCCCGGCGTGATCACGCGCGAGCCAGGCGAGGACGAGCGCCTGCGCCGCGAAGGACAGGTCCATCACAGCGGCCGGATGACCCTCGGCAGCGACCAGGTTGACCACCCGCCCCTCGGCCAGCAGGATTAGCCGCCTGCCGTCGGCGAGTACGTACTCATCAGCGTGCGGGCGCACCTCGGGGTGCACGGCTACGGCCAGGTCGGCGAGGCCGCGCACGTCGATCTCGACATCGAAGTGGCCGGCGTTGGCCAGGACCGCGCCGTCGCGCATGACCGCCATGTGCCCGGCCGCGATCACGTCGCGTGAGCCGGTGGCGGTGATGAACAACTCGCCAGCCGGAGCCGCCGCCGCCATCGGCAGCACCCGGTATCCCTGCAAGACCGCGTCGAGCGCCCGGACCGGATCGGTCTCGGTGACCATCACCCGGGCGCCAAGGCCCCTGGCCCGCTCCGCGATGCCGATGCCGGCCGACCCGAAACCGGCGACCACTACCGCCTTCCCGGCCAGCAGGGTGTTGGTGGCACGGATGATGCCGTCAATCGCGGACTGTCCGGTGCCGTACCTGTTGTCGAGCATGCGCCTGGTTTCCGACGCGTTCGCGGCCGCCATCGGGAAGGCCAGCGTGCCCGCCGCGGCCATCCGGCGGAGCCTGGCCACTCCGGTAGTGGTCGACTCGCAGCCGCCGAGCACCCCGGCGAGCAACTCCGGACGGTCCGCGTGCAGGGTATTCACGAGGTCACAGCCGTCATCGATGACCAGCGCTGGCGCAGCGTCCAGGGCCAGGTGGATGTGCTCGTAGTAGGTCTTCCTGTCCGCTCCCGACCTGGCCGACACGGTGACGCCAGGGCCCGCCGCCAGCGCGGCGGCGACATCGTCCTGCGTGGACAGCGGGTTGGATGCGGCCAGGTGCACCTGCGCGCCGCCGGCCCGCAGCACGTGCACAAGGGCACCTGTTTCGGCCGTGACGTGCAGGCAGGCAGCCACGGTCAGCCCGGCGAACGGCCGCTCGGCCTCGAACCCGGCCCGGATCAGGCTCAGCGCCGGCATGGCCCGCTCAGCCCAGCCGATCCGGGCCAGTCCGGCGGCGGCCAGATCGGGGTCCGTGATGTCGGACCGGGGGCCCGGCGCGCGCGCCGGGCCCCTGGCGGGCGCTGCCTCGCGCACCGGCTTAGTAGCGGTAGTGGTCGGGCTTGTACGGCCCGTCCACGGACACGCCGATGTAGTCGGCCTGCTCCCTGGTCAGCTTGGTCAGCCGCACGCCGAGCGCATCCAGGTGCAGCCTCGCCACCTTCTCGTCTAGGTGCTTGGGCAGCGTGTGCACGCCCAGCGGGTACGCCTGCGTCCTGGTGAATAGCTCTACCTGGGCCATCACCTGGTTAGTGAAGCTGTTGGACATGACGAAGCTCGGATGGCCGGTGGCGTTGCCCAGATTCAGCAGCCGTCCCTCGGAAAGGACGAGCACGGAGTGCCCGTCGGGAAATACCCACTCGTCCACCTGCGGCTTGATTGAGATCTTCTTGATCCCGGGCAGCGCGGCCAGGCCGGCCATGTCGATCTCGTTGTCGAAATGCCCGATGTTGCCGACGATCGCCTGGTGCTTCATCCGGCCCATCTGGGTGGCGGTGATGATGTGGAAGTTGCCGGTCGCGCTGATGAAGATGTCGGCGCTGCCGACCACATCGTCCAGCGTGGCCACCTGGAAGCCATCCATCGCCGCCTGCAGCGCGCAGATCGGGTCGATCTCGGTGATAACGACCCGGCCACCCTGGCCGCGCAGCGACTCGGCGCAGCCCTTGCCCACGTCGCCGTAGCCGCAGACGACCGCAACCTTGCCGCCAATGAGAACGTCGGTTGCCCGGTTGATGCCGTCAACGAGGGAGTGCCGGCAGCCGTACTTGTTGTCGAACTTGGACTTGGTCACCGAGTCGTTGACGTTGATCGCAGCGAATTGCAGCGTGCCTGCGCTGGCCATCTCGTACAGCCTGTGCACGCCAGTGGTGGTTTCCTCGGTGACGCCTTTGACCTGCCGGGCAACGGCCGTCCATTTGCCCGGGGCGGCGGCGAGTGACCGGCGTAGCAGGCCGAGCACGGCCCGCCATTCATCGGAGTCGTCAGCAGTGCCGGACGGGACTGCGCCCGCCCGCTCGTACTCGGCGCCCTTGTGCACAAGCAGCGTTGCGTCGCCGCCGTCGTCGAGCAGCATGTTCGGCCCGTCGCCGGCCGGCCAGCTGAGCGCATGCTCCGTGCACCACCAGTATTCCTCCAGGGTCTCGCCCTTCCACGCGAAGACCGGGATGCCCTTCGGATCCTCCGGAGTGCCGTCCGGGCCGACTGCCACGGCCGCGGCCGCGTGATCCTGGGTAGAGAAGATGTTGCAGCTTGCCCACCGCACCTGCGCGCCAATCGCGGCGAGCGTCTCGATCAGGACAGCCGTCTGC
>Ga0137378_10004120_pt1 | contig 12539 bp, 14 predicted proteins | sample SagtaG_21_FD_104813 | JGI IMG/M metagenome (GOLD analysis project Ga0137378, IMG submission 104813) | Vadose zone soil microbial communities from Sagehorn Ranch, Mendocino, California, USA - Sage2_L_60_16 metaG | ecosystem: Environmental > Terrestrial > Soil > Vadose zone | place: USA... | reverse complement strand
GGCGTATCCGGTTGCCAACCCGACAGCCGCAACAGACCGGCCGCCAGATTTTCGCGCAGCGGCGCCTCGGCAGCCGCGCGGCGGTAGCCTCGCTTGAACAGCGGCTCGCCGGACGTGTCGAGATAAAACGTCGCCTCGCGGTCGGTGAGGTAGGCGTGCACGCGCACGTCGGGACGCTCCTTGCTCACGCTGGGGCGAACGCCGCCTAGCGCGCGATGACGGTCGCACACCGCGTCCTTGATGCGCAGCGTCGCGAACTCGAGGCTCTTCAGCGGCGAGCGCGTTGCCGCGACGTCGACGCGCAGCGTCCGGTCGGCGTGGAACCATCGCGGCCAGTCGAGCGCGTGAGCCAGCGCATAGATGTCGTCGTCGCTGCGATACGGCCCGCGACCGACCTGCCACAGGACGCGGCTCGCAAGCCGGCTTTCCAGGTTGACGCGGTATGCAAGCTCTATGGGCCCCGCGAACCCCGCACCGCCTTCGGCCGTCGCGACGTCGATCGAGCCAAGCGAGGCAAGCTCCGCGCATAGCGCGCCTTCCAATCCGCGCGGACACGGCGCGAAGAAACGCTCCATGCCGCTTTGTCTCAGAACGGCTTCAGCACGACCAGCAGCACGACGCCGATCAGGATCGGAAGCGCAGGAATTTCGTTGATCCAGCGGTAGTAGACATGGCCGTGGCGGTTGCGATCGTGCTTGAAGTCCTGCATCAGCTTGCCCAGCCAGAGATGGTGTGCGATGAGGATCGCGACCAGTGCGAGCTTCGCGTACAGCCATCCGCCGGTAATGCCGTATCCAAGCCACAGCCACGCGCCGGAAACGATCGTCAGCACCGCGCCAGGCGCCATGATGCCGTAGTAGAGCTTGCGCTCCATCACCTTGAAGCGTTCGATACCGACTGGATCGCCAGTCAGCGCGTGATAGACGAAGAGCCTCGGCAGGTAGAACAGTCCCGCATACCACGTGACCATGAAGATGATGTGCAGCGACTTGACCCAGAGCATCGCAGAGGCTCCCTAGCGCGACAGCCGCCGCCGCGTCAGCACCAGCGCCGCATAGTACGCGGCGCACGCGTAGGCGAGCAGCACCGCGAGATGCCACACGATGCCGCTCGGAATTCGCCCGGCAAGCAAAGGCCGCGCGATGTCGATGGCATGCGAAAGCGGGAGCAGGGCCGAAACGACGCGCAGCGCTTCGGGCATCTGATCGACCGGAAAAAACACGCCCGAGAGAAGGAGCGTCGGTGTGAGCACGAGCGTAAAGAAATACGTGAAGAAATCGTATCCGGGCGCGAGCGAATTCATCACCAGCCCGAATCCGCCGAAGGTGAGACCGACGATAAACCCGAGCGGCAGCACCCACAGCGCCAGCCACGAATGCCCGAATCCGAGCAGCATGACAACGATCAGGATGGCGAGCACGGACATCACGCTCTTCGACGCGGCCCAGACCCATTCGGCGAAGACCACGTCGTCGAGCGAGAGCGGCGCGTTGATGATGGCTTCCCACGTGCGCTGGACATGCATGCGCGAGAAGGCCGAGTACATGGCTTCGAACGACGAGGTAAACATCGCGCTTTGGCAAACCATGCCGGTGCCGATGAAGGCGATGTACTTCATGCCGCCAACCTCGGGAACGAAGCTGCCGATGCCGTAGCCGAGCGCCAGCATGTAGAGCATCGGATCAGCGATATTGCCGAGCACCGACGCGATGGCAAGCTTGCGCCATACGAGCAGGTTGCGGCGCCAGACCGGAACCCAGAGCAGCGAAAGCTCGGGCGGGCGAAGCAGCGCAGCGGGAGTCATGAGAGGGAGGGAACGCTGAGGTGCGAGTATAACTTGTGCGAGCTTGAACACCGTCTGTCGGCGGATCCTCGCTGCCGCTTCCAACGCGCTTGACACGGCTCGCGGCGCTCCCGTACCTTGCGCGTTTCATCGCGTTGGGAGTCGGCATGGGAGCACGCTGCTCGTTGTGGCGGCGGGTCGCAACGCTTGCGGTGTGCGCGAGCGCTGCGCTCGCGGCACCGTTTGCGCTTCCGCAATCGGGATATCCCAGCCGGCCGATCAAGCTCGTCGTTCCCTATCCACCGGGAGCGCTCACCGACCTGCTTGCGCGCGCGATCGGCGAGCGCCTCGCTGCAAGCGTCGGGCAGCCGGTGGTCGTCGACAACAAACCCGGAGCGGGTACGCTCGTCGGTGCAGAATTCGTTGCCAAGCAGCCCGCCGACGGCTACACGCTGCTGATGGCGACGAGCACCACGCTCGGAATCAGCCCCGCCTTGTATCGACCGTCGCCGATCGATCCCATCCGCGATTTCGCTCCGATTTCACAGCTTGGCTCGGTTGATTTCTTTCTCATTGCGCGCACCGATTTCCCCGCGAAGAACGTGCGCGAGATGATCGAGGCGATTCGCAAGAACCCGGGAAAATACAACTACGCCTCGGTCGGAAACGGCAGCCCGCACCATCTGTTCATGGAAGCGCTCAAGACCGAGTACGGACTCGAGATTCAGCACGTCCCGTACAAGGGCACTCCCGCGGCGCTGACCGATCTCCTCGGCGGCGCGATCCATGTGATGTTCGCCGACGCGACGATCGCCGTACCGAACATCCAGGCGGGCAAGGTTACCGCGCTGGGAACTTCCGCGGCGAAACAGACCACGCTGCTGCCGAGCGTGCCGCCGATTTCGGATTCGGTGCCGGGCTACGACTGGCAGGCTTGGCAGGGCATCGTTGCACCCGCTGGCACGCCGCGGCACGTCATCGCGCGGCTTTCAAGCGAGTTGCAACGCATCCAGGCGACACCCGAGTTCAAGGATCAGCTGTTCAAATTCGGCATGGAGCCCGCCGCGCCGCACACGCCCGAGCAGTTCGCGGCGACGATTGCCAGCGAGCAGCCGAGATGGGCCAAGGCGATCAAGGATTCCGGCGCCAAGATCGACTGATGCTAAGCTGCTGCGCAGCCCGCAGGAAACGAGCATGAGCACCGTCATCGACGTCCATACCCATTGCCTGACCGAGGCGTGGTTCGAGCTGCTGCAGCAGCACGGCGGACCGCGATATACGGTGGAAACCGTTCGCGGAGGATTGCGCGCAATCCACCTCGACGGCGCTCCATTCATGACCCCGGTGCCGGCGATGTTCGACTACGACCTGCGCCTGAAAGCGATGGACAAGCACGGCGTCGACGTGAGCATCGTGTCGCTGACGTGTCCCAACTGCTACTGGGGCGGTCCGGACATAAGCTTGCGTGCGGCGCAAATCATGAACGACGACATGGCCGCCGCGCAAGCCGCACACCCCGATCGGCTGCGCTGGCTGGCGTCGCTGCCGTGGCAATATCCTGGACGCGCGCTTGCCGAGCTCGAGCGCGCGGCCGAAGCAGGCGCATCGGGCGTGATGGTCCTCGCGAACGTCGACGGCGCCTCGCTCACGGATCCCGCATTCGAGCCCATCTGGCGCGCGATCGACGCCAGGTCGCTTGCGGTGCTGGTGCATCCGACGGCGCCGCCAGGCGTCGCAACGATGGACATGGTGCGTTTCCAGCTCACCGCGTCGATCGGCTTTACATTCGACACCTCGCTCGCGGTTGCACGCATGATCTACGACGGCTTCTTCGATCGCTACCGGCAGCTCAAGGTCATCGCCGCGCACGGCGGCGGCGCGCTGCCGTACCTGATTTCGCGCATGGACCAGTGCTTCGACAATATCCCTGCCTGCCGCGAAAAGATCGCGGTGCGGCCGTCGGAGTACCTGTCGAAGATCTACGCCGACGCAGTCGTGTTCTCGCCGGCTGTGCTCGAGCTGTGCGTGAAAACCTTCGGCGCGGACAACGTGCTCTACGGGTCCGATTATCCGCACACCATCGGCGACATGCCGGGATGCCTGCGGCGCGTCGACGGTCTCGCGGTAGAGGTGCGGGACAAGGTGCGTGGACAAAACGCGCGGCGTGTATTCGGTCTTTGATAAACGGCGACCCGCAAAAAATCGGATTCCTCCCCTTCAAAGGGAGGGTCAGGGTGGGGATGGGCTGAGATTTCCGGGCGACCCATCCCCCTCCCAACCTCCCTCCTTCGGCAAACTCAGGACGGGCTCTTGACGGGGGAGGAGGTAGTCCTCAATCGCGCAGCTCGCGACCGGTGAGCTTGATGAACAGATCTTCCAGATTGGCGGGGCGGTGTAGATACCGCACGCCGCTTTGCTTCGCGAGATCGGCGAGCAGCGGCGCCGCGTCGCGCGCGTAGCAAAAGGCGGTTTCGCCCGTGAGCTCGAGCCGCTCGGCGAGCTGCCTGCCGCGCGTCTGTGCCCACGCGCGAGCTTCGTCGCCGTAGACCTCGATCACCTCCGGTTCGACGTGCGTTGCGATGAGCGCGCGCGGCTTGTCGCACGCGATCATGCGGCCGTGATCGATCACCGCGAGCCGCGAGCACAGGTGCTCGGCTTCGTCCATGAAGTGCGTCGTGATCAGTATCGTTTTTCCCTGCGTCAAAAGCTGCCGCAACCCGTCCCAGATGAGGTGCCGCGCCTGCGGGTCGAGGCCTGTGGTGGGCTCGTCGAGGATCAGGAGCTCCGGATCGTTGATCAACGCGCGCGCCAATATGAGCCGCCGCTTCATGCCGCCGGAAAGCGTGCGTATGCTGACGCCGACGCGGCCCGTAAGTCCCGCGAACTCGAGAAGACGCGGGATGCGCTGGTTGAGAACGGCGTCCGGGATGCGGAAATAGCGGCCGTAGATCCGCAGGTTCTCGACAACGGTGAAGTCGGGATCGAGATTGTCCATCTGCGGAACCACGCCGACGCGTATGCGCGCCTCGCGCGCGGCCTTCGGCACCGGCTCGCCGACCAGCGTGATCGTGCCGGCGTTGGGCTCGATCAAGCCCAGGCAGCAGCGCAAGGTCGTCGTCTTCCCGGCACCGTTCGGTCCGAGCAGGCCGAAGCATTCGCCGCGCGCGATCGAAAAGTCGAGTCCGCGAACGACCTCGTTCTCGCCGTACGACTTGCGCAGGCCGCTCACGGCGAGGACGACCGCATCGGCGGCATTCACCGCTGCCACATGCCCGTGATGATTCGCTGCAGTTGCGGTAGGCGGCCGTGAAAAAAGTGGCCGCATCCGGGAAATACGATGATCGGAAGCTGTTGCGGCCGCGCCCATGCCAGGACGTCGGCAAGTGCCACGACGTCGTCCTGCTCGCCGTGAATCACGATCGTATCGTCCCGCACCGTATCGACGGCGAAGCGTCCGACGGCGGGCCCGACGAGAACCATACGCTCGGGCGTCAGCGTTTTAGCGACGCGAGTCTGCACGAACGAGCCGAACGAAAACCCCGCGAGCACGACCGGCAGTTCGCCGAATTCGCGTTTGGCAAACGCAAGCGCAGCGAGCGCGTCGTCGGTTTCGCCGGCGCCGTGATCGAACTCGCCTTCGCTCGCGCCCGCTCCGCGAAAATTGAAGCGCACCGCCGCGTAGCCGAGCGCGACAAACGTCTTGGCCAGCGTTTGCACGACCTTGTTGTCGAGCGTGCCGCCCTGCTGTGGGTGCGGATGAGCAACGAGCGCGATGCCGCGCGGAGAGGCCTCAGGGATGTTGAGCGCGATCTCCAGAGCGCCGGCGGGACCGGGGATCGTGGTTCGCTTTTCCCCTTTGGTCAAATCTTCAGCCTCTCGACGACGCGCCCGTGCAGAACGTGCGAATCGATGATTTCATCGATGTCGTGCTTGTCGACATAGGTGTACCAGACCGCGTCGGGATAGACCACCACGACGGGCCCTTCGTCGCAGCGATCGAGACAGCCCGCCTTGTTGATGCGGACTTTGCCCTTGCCGTTGAGATCGAGCTCCTTGATGCGCTGCTTTGCGTAAGCCTGCATCTTGCTCGCACCCTTGTTGTTGCAGCAGGCTTCCGGGGGATCGCGTTGGTTGCAGCAGAAAAAGACGTGGCGCTTGTAATAGCTCATTGTCGCTCGACGATCGGCGTCGAATTATACGCGCAGGTCGGAGGCGTCCTCGTCGCCGGAGGTGCGCTGGCCCCATCCGGGCTGACCGGCGAGCCACAGCAGATAAACGCTGGCAAGCACGGGCCAGATCACCAGGATCGCATGCGTGAGCCCGTTGAAGTTCAGGAGATGTCCATACGGCCAGTCGAACAGCGCCAGCGGTGCGCGCACGCGCCACATGTCGGGTGCGAGCAGCGGCGCGATCAGTGAGGAAAGCAGGGAAACCGCGCACACGGTCGTACGCGCGGGCCGCGGAAGCCACACCGCGAGCAGCAGCGACAGCGCGCCCACGGCGACGCCGAGGGTTACCCCCGGCTTGAGCCATGTCTCCCACATCGCCGCCTTGAGCAACAGCGCTGCCGCGGCGCCCTTGAGGATCAGCGCCAGGCCGATAAGCACCAGAACCGCGCCGCCGAGGTCGCGGCGATGCCGCAACAAGAGCGCGAGAAACAATCCCACGCCGAGGACATTGAACGCGCTTTGCGCCGCCTGCAGCAGCGTTCCCGCGAGATCGGGGGTCAGCTCGAGCGAAGGGTCGAAGGTCGCGGCGAACAAGGGTATGCCTGGATTGAATTGCGCCAGCAGCCACACGCCGAGAAGCGCGAGGCCCAGGTCACCGCTCTTGCCGCCGAGGAAAACACGATGCCGCCACGATGCAACGTCCGCGCGAAAGCCCGGTGCGCGATTGAATGCGATCGCAATCAGTGCCCCGATCGCCGCGCCGGCAACGTTGGAGGCGAGATCGACGATGCTCGCATCGCGCGTGGGGAGCAGCATCTGGATGCTCTCCATCGAGAACGAAAGCAGGGCCGCAACCGCCGTCGCCATCGCAAGACGCCTCGCGTCCGAGCGGTGACGGCGGATGAGTGCAACGAAGAACCCGAACGGCGCATACGCAACGACGTTGATAAGCGCGTCGTAGCGGGTGACTCGCGCCGGCAGCGGCGCGAACAGGAAAAACGGCGTGTCTGGCGGCGGCGCCATCCAGCCGGAGAAAGGCTCGAGGCTCGCGTAAACGACCATAAGACCGTAGACCGCGGCGAAATAGCGCGGCAGTTGCGTGCCGCGCGGAGCCTCGCCAAGGTCCGCGGGCGGCGTCCTTTGCACGGCCGTCGTTTCTCTCAAAGCAGCTTGCGCACGACGGTCATCGATTCCTCCTCGCGCAGCACGGTGAACCCTTCGGCCAGGAACATCGAAAGCGTCCCATGATAATGATCGGCGGCGCAATCGCTTGCCCCCGATTTGAACGGGAAAGCATCGATCAGCATGAGCCCGCGGGACGCGAGCGATCCGACGGCGTACGCAAGCAGCGCACGCGCCACGCCGTGGCGGCGCCATTGCGGCGCGATGATGAAGCAGACGACGAGAGCCGCCTCGAATGGCTCGCACGGGATCGGGGTCGGTTCGATCTTCATTCGCCCGAAGGAATGCGGAAGCAGGTGACGCGGCTGTGCATTCAGCCAGCCGACCACGCTTCCGCCACGGTACGCGAGGAATCCCTCCATTGCGCCGACCTCGATGCGAGAACGCATCGCTATTCCGTTTTCAACCGCCGAGAGCGACGGCCAGTCGATCTCGCGCGCTACCTCATAGTAGTGGCAGTAGCACTTTGCCCATTCGGGATTATCGGAGAATGCGGCGCCGCGCTCATGATCGAAGAAATTCAAAAAATCCGCGGCAAGCGCCGGGGTCAAAGGCTTGACGTCAAGGTCGCTCATCGGGTGAAACGCCGCGAAATGGGCTTTTCGAGGACCATGACGTCCACGTTCGAATCGTGGCCCGCGCGCTTCACTTCACCGATTTCGGCGTAGCCCAGCTTGCGCCAGAACGCGAGCGCGCCGGGTGTGGAAACGGCGACGCCAACTCGGAGAGTCGCGATTTCCTTCCAGGCACCGATCGCCTGCTCGACGAGCGCCGCAAACGCGCGCCCGAGCCCCCGTTGTTGCCATGGCTCGGCGAGCAGCAGCAGTCCGATCAGCGCCTTGTCGCGCGTGGGATAGCCGCGGATGACATCGGCGCAGCCGATCATCGCATCCGCCGCGTACAGGCCCCACACAAACTTATCGTCATAGCTCTTGTCCGGCGGCAGCGCGGTGAAAGTGCTTTGCGCGAGCGCTCCTTGCGGCGGCGCCCCGGTGACCGCCTGATAGTAGGACGGCGCGGCCTCGAGGACGCACTGCAGCGCCGCCATCTCCGCCGGCTCGCCGCTGAGCAGGCGAAGCGTCAGGGGGCCGTAGTGCGGAGCGCTCACCGCCCGGCTTTGATCTCTGTCCACATCCGATTACGGACGCGGCGCTGCGCGGCGGTGAGATCCTTCAGCTGCTCGAGCTTCGAAAGCATTGCCTTGTCTGGAAAGATCGCCGGATTCTTCAGAATCTCCGGCTTGATGTACTTGAGGGCATCCTTGTTCGGGTTGCCCGAGCCGATCAGATTGGTCAGCTCCGCCGAGTTCTTTCCTTCGAGCATGAAGTTCATGAACTTGTGCGCGAGGTCGGGGCGTGGCGCGTCCTTGTGGATGACCATGTTGTCGACCGCGAGCACGGCGCCTTCCTTTGGCAGGCCGTGAAGAATATGGAACGGGCGGCCGGCAGCCTGAGCGTCGAGGTTTGCCTGGAAGAAGTCGTTGGAGTAACCGTGCACCAGCCAGATATTGCCGACGGTGAGCTCCTTGATGTACGACGAGGCGTTGAATGCGGCCCAGTAGGGCTTTGCCTTCTTGATGACGGCCGCGGCCTGCTTCCAGTGCGCCTCGTCGAGGTCGTTGGCCGAATAGCCGAGATACTTGAGCGCTGCGGCGAAGAGCTCGCTCGAGCTGTCGAGAACGGTGATGCGGCCTTTCAGCTTTTGCAGGTGCTGCGGATCGAAGACGACCGCCCACGTGTCGGTCGGCAGCCCGAGCTCCTTGATCTTCTGGTCGTTGTAGCCGATCACCGTCAGCGACATCGCGTAGGGGACCGAATACTTGTTGTCGGGGTCAAACGGCGTTTTGAGGTACGCGGGGTCGATGTTCTTGAGATTCGGCAGTTGCGTCTTGTCGATCGGTTTGAGCTGGCCACCCTTGATCAGCGACTGCATCGCGTTCGAAGTCGGCACGAGGATGTCGTAGCCCTTGGCGCCGGCGGCAAGCTTGGCGAGCAGCTCTTCGTTGTCCGAGTAGTATGTCTGGACGACCTCGCATTTGCATGCATCCTCGAAGCGCTTGACCGTCTCGGGGGCGATGTAGTTGTTCCAGTTGTAAAGGTGAAGCTGGTCCTTCGCGTTGACGGCGAAGCTGAACAGCGGCAAGGCCAGTAGCAGGACAAGACGTTTCATGCGGTATCTCCTAATCGCTGCGAAGCAGGCTTGGCGTCAGGTGCGACGCGATGACGATCAGCGCCAGCGTGAGCAGCATCAACAACGTGGATACGGCGTTGACTTCCGGAGTCACCGCGATCTTGATCATCGAGTAGATCTGCAGTGGAAGCGTCACCGTGCCGGCACCCGCGGTGAAAAACGTGATGACGAAGTCGTCGATCGACAAAGTGAACGCCATGAGCGCGCCGGCAATGACGCCGGGCATGATCAGCGGAAGCGTGACATGCATGAAGGCCTGAAAGGGCGTCGCGCCGCAGTCGCGCGCCGCCTCGGTGAGGCTCTCGTCCATGCCGGCAAGCCTGGCGCGGACGACGATGGCGACGAACCCGATGCAAAACGCGATGTGCGCGAGCGCGACCGATACGAGCCCCAGCGTGAAGTTGAGCATGACGAAGAAAATGAGCAGCGAAACGCCCATCAATATCTCGGGTATGGCAATGGGCGTGAGCACCAGGATTGAAAGCAGCTTCGCCCGGTAGCGATACATCGCGACCCCCGCCATGGTTCCCAGCAGCGTCGACACGGCGCTCGCAACCAGCGCGATCAAGAGCGAGTTGCCTGCGGCGGTCAACATCTCCTCGTTGTGAAAAAGCTTGTCGTACCAGCCGAAAGTGAATCCGACCCATTCCGCGTTGAGACGCGAGTCGTTGAACGAGTAGACAACGACGATGACCAGAGGAATATACAGGAACGCGTAGCCGGCAAACGCTGCCGTCCACAGCGCCACGGGGCGTCTACGCACGCGTATCTCCTCCGCTCGATGGCGTGCCGAGGTTGCCTCGCGCAACCCACGCGGCAAGGCCCGCGAGAGCCAGCGCCGCGACCGTGAGCACGATCGACAGCACGCTGCCGAAGGGCCAATCGCGCGTCTCCAGGAACTGCTGCTTGATGACGTTGCCGATCAGGCTGTCTTCGGGCCCTCCCAGAATGTCTGGAATCGCAAAGATTCCCAGCGCAGGAATGAACACCAGCGCGGCGCCTGCATAGACTCCCGGCAGCGACAAGGGAAACGTGATACGCCAGAACCGCTGCCAGCCGTTCGCGCCCAGGTCCTGCGCGGCATCGAGCAAGGCCTGGTCGTGCTTTTCGAGGTTCGCATATAGCGGCAGCACCATGAAAGGCAGGTGCACGTAGACCAGGCACACGAGCACCGCGAAGGAGCTGAACAGCAACGGCACGGGCTCGTGGCCGAACCACGACAGCAAGCCATTGACGCTCCTCGCGAGCGCCGCATTGGGGCCGAGAATGATCATCCAGGCATAGACGCGGATTAGGAAATTGCTCCAGAACGGAAGGATGACCAGTAGCAGAAGCAGATCGCGATGCTTCTTCCCGCTCTTGGCGACCAGCGCTGCCAGCGGGTATGCGAGCAGAAGGCAGAAAAACGTGGTGAGCAGCGCATACCAGACTGACTTGGCGAAGATTTGCGCGTAGATCGAGTCGGTGAAAAAACGCGAATAGCTTTCGAGGTTGAGATCGATCTTTCCGTTCTCGACCAGGGGGCTGAGGCCGCCGAACTCACCCGGCGTCCGGAACGACGCCAGCACCATGATCAGCGCCGGTATCGCGAAGAAGGCAATCAGATAGAGAAGCGGTAGTCCGCTGACGAGCCACTTGCCGAGCCGGGCTTCCGGGCGCGCGGCCATGTCTTACGAATCGAGGAAATGGCCGGCGTCGGCCGGCCAGCTCATCTCGACCGTGTCTCCGGTCTCGAAGAACTTGGTCCGTCCGGACTCGGAGTTTGCAAGCAGCGCCTCGAGCTTCCTGCCGCTCGGCGTGCTGACCCTGTACACGGTGACGTCGCCCAGATACAGGAAATCGGTCACCGTGCCGCGAAAGTGATTGTCGGGCGTTGCCTCGGACGACTTGGACTCGATGCGGATTTTTTCCGGCCGCAAGGCAATGGCTCCCGGGGCGCCGACCGCGGTTCCGAGCGTCGTCGTCGCCCGAACCGGGCCGAGTGCTTCGACCTCGACTGTGACGGTTCCGCTTTCCGCGGCGATCACCACCCCGTCGAGCAGATTGCACGTGCCGATGAAGTCCGCGACAAAGCGCGAGCTCGGAAAGTTATAGATTTTTGACGGCTCTCCGACCTGCTCGACGCGTCCCTTGTTCATCACCGCGATGCGGCGCGACAGCGCGAGGGCCTCGGTCTGGTCGTGCGTCACATACACGAACGTGATCCCGACTTCCTTTTGCAGGTTGATGAGCTCGATTTGCATCTCCTCGCGCAGCTTCGCGTCGAGCGCCGCGAGAGGTTCGTCGAGCAGCAGAACCGCAGGGTGGGTGACCAGCGCGCGCGCGATCGCGACGCGCTGTTTCTGGCCGCCGGAAAGCTCGTGGGGATAGCGCTTGCCGAATCCGGTCAGGCGAACGTCGGCGAGCGCCTCCTCGATCTTGCCGGGAGTCTCGCCGGCCGGCGTCCCGGCCATGCGCAGCGGAAAGGCGATGTTTCCGGCAACGGTCATGTGCGGGAATAGCGCGTAGCTCTGGAAAACGGTGCGCACCGGGCGCTGCTCAGGCGGACGGCCCGCAAGGTCCGACCCCTCGAGCAGAATGCGTCCGCCGTCGGGAAGATCGAAGCCGGCGATCATACGCAGCAACGTCGTCTTGCCGCAGCCCGACGGGCCCAGCAGCGTGAAAAACTCGCCCGCCTCGATAGCGATGCTGACCCTGTCGACCGCGGTGAAGTCGCCAAAACGGCGGGAGACGTCCTGGATCTCGAGCAGCGCCATTGCGCCGGGATTGTAGCAAAATGATGCCGCTCGCCGCGCCGCGCACATCGCTCTTGCGTGCGTGAGCGGCGCCAAAAAAACTGCCGCCGATGTCACGCACGCATGCAACGTCGATCGCCGGTCTCGCTGTTGGATCGATCGCGGGCCTGTTCGGTATTTTCGCGGATGCGCAGAGTGCGCGCTCGTACCAGCTCGATCCTTTTGCTCAGGCGACTTTCGGCGATGCCTCGTGCGCGCCGGTCGCCCCGCCGCTGCTCGACGAGCAGGAGATGCGTGCACAAGCGCATTCCCGAGCAGAGCGCGGTACCTCGTGTTGTCTTGCCGGCACGTGCGAGTGCGGAGGCGCATATAAGCGCGATGCCGAAATCAACGATCGAGTCGCGAAGGCTATCGGAGGCGATTCGCGGTTTCGCGACACCAGCGTCTGGGTGACGACGACGCGCAAGTTTGTCACGCTCG
>Ga0137378_10004109_pt1 | contig 12554 bp, 17 predicted proteins | sample SagtaG_21_FD_104813 | JGI IMG/M metagenome (GOLD analysis project Ga0137378, IMG submission 104813) | Vadose zone soil microbial communities from Sagehorn Ranch, Mendocino, California, USA - Sage2_L_60_16 metaG | ecosystem: Environmental > Terrestrial > Soil > Vadose zone | place: USA... | reverse complement strand
GCGCGCTTCGACCGAGTCCACCGTCTTGATGCCTACATCACCCATGAGTGCCGATTATCTGCGGCGCAATCGCGAAAGTCCATTGGATACCCTGTCAGGGAGGGCCCTGTTCGGTTGCCTTCCCTTGGCGAAGGCCGCTGAACAGAGTGACCTCGACGACGTCGGTCAGGTCCGCCTCCTTCGACACCCGGCAAGCGGCGAGCAGCCGCTCGGCTTCCTCTGCGGTCGGCCAGCGGAGCCGCACCCGCTCTCCCGTTCGAGCTTGATGTGCGGTGCCTTGGCCAGTCCTTCCCACGTTCGTGAGCCATCCGTAGCAGCGCCCGCAGCGTTGCCAGCGGCGGACGCGCGGTTCATGATCGTTGCCTGCTCGGCGTTCGTGAACTGGCTGATCCTCAAGGCCGATGAGGCAAAGCTGCTGCGAACAAGGACGGCGTGTCCCAGCACCCCGTACCTTGCGTTGGCTCGGTTATGAGGATACCCTCCCATCCTTATGACCCGCACGTTGGTGAGTGAGGCGATTAGGCATTGCCGCTCCAGTCAGGGGCGCCTCGATGCCTCTCGCTGCCTGCTCGCTCGCAGCCATCGGCTCCTCAATCGGGCGTGGTGGATTGCCGGTGCCTCTGATGTCGACGGAGACGATAACCACGGGGCGAAGGGCGTGATCCACATCGAATGTCGCAAGCACGCAGGTGAACCGTCGGAGTACTTGGTGAGCTTTGGGGGCCACAAGGACGGGGTAGGCGCGTTCTACCTCGGCAAGGCAAGCGGCTTTGATTCCCTGACTTCGCTTCTGCGGAAACTCGGTGTGCCCAGTCCCGCCATGCGGACCGCACTTCAAGTCCTGATGGCGGAACCGCACCACAAGATCCCGAACGTAACGCTGACGTCGGAGCACTTCTGCGAACTTGGCCTGAGCGACTGACTTTCGAGAGCGTCCGATGTACCGTCATCGTCTTGAGCATCTGATCCGATAGATTTCTTCTGGCGTTCCGGCCGCGTCATACGGGACTGCTCGGTCATCTCTCCGCCGTAGTTTCTTCATCGGATCAGGGAAGACTCTCCTTAGCGTGATCCGAAGTGTCACACGTGGTCGTGGCCTTTTCTTCCCAGACCCCTGTCGAGCGGCTCGCGGGGACGCTCCCTGTGTCGAATGGTGGACGCTCTGTCGACGCTGGCATGCTCGATGCTTCATTCGGAAGACAGGCGCTGCATTCCAATACCGGGACCGGAAGGACCATCAAATACTACCGGCCCCCGTCAAAGGAGGAGCAACGATGAGATGGAATAAAAGATGGACGGGCACTCTCCTCGTCGGCTTGATGTCACTTGCGGTACCTGCGGGCTTGGTGATGGCCAATCATGTTCGGATTGAAGGGAATGATTCTTCCCCCGGCGTCATTTACGCACCACCAGGGAGCGCGGTGGTGGTCCCAGGTCAACCAACGGTAGCTCCGAGCACGGTACAGGCCGACGAGATTACCGCACGTCAGGTTCGGGCCTCTACCATCTATGCGAACAAGATCGAGGCTGATGAGGTAATAGGGACCGTCCATCAGACCCGAGGCGTGAAGATCAACGACGCTCGAGGCAGCATCCGGGCGCCGGAGGTTGTGGCCTCGGTGATTTACGCAGACGAGATCAAAGCAAACACCGTGTCGGCCGATACAATCTACGTCCGCGACCTGCGAAAGCGCTAGGCAGGGACCCGAGCGGACAGCTACGCCAGAGAGGACGCGCGACGTCGGGTCTCACGACGTCGCGCGTTTTTTTCTCCGGCCCCGCTCGCGAGCGCAGAGAGCAGAACGACGCCGTTACGAGCCTGGCCGTCCATGAGATCGTCAAGGCGCGGCCTTTAGGGGAAGTGCGCCAGCCCTCCGGCGTGTTCAAAGCAGGCCGGGGCCGTGGTGCGTCTATCCTCCGTGTGGGAGCCCTGTCATGGTCGTGTCGCCCGCCTGGCCCGCCACGTCCTCGAGAAACGTCGCCAGCAACACGCGCACGACGCTCGGCAGCAGCGCGATTCGTTGCGCCCGCGGATACGGCGCGAGACTCTGAAGCACGCCCTGCGCCGCCCGGAAGAGGATCTCCTCGTGTGCCTTGTCGGTCACCAACCCGGCGTACGCCTGGGGGCGATAGGCCTCGGCGGTAGGCCCGGCGAGCCGCTCGACCAGTAAGCCCAAGGCGACACCTGTCTTACGCAACTCCTGGAGCCATCGTTTGCGCATCTGACGCGGGATCAATCCGGACGGGGTCGTGTCGATGCTGGAGGCGATCGAAACTCACTGTTCAGAGATGTTGTGCCAGAGCCTCTGGATCTGCACATCCGTGTCTGCGAGCTTGCGAGGCACCCCCCGGGATTTCTTTCGAGCCATCGTCCTCCTCCTTCTTTCAGCTTAGTCCGGCAGCCTCGCCAGCGGGACGCCGAGCGCCTTGGCGAGGTGCTGACGGGCCCCCACAGTCAAATCCCAAGAAATGGCCGCTTCCTAGGGAAACCGAATACCGTCACAAAAAGTTGTGAGTCCTTCGGGGATCGAGTCGACTGGTAGCCTCGTGGCTCTTCGGTCCAGAGGGCGCATGACCTGAGTCGCGCCGGAGGTCAGACTCGGCCGGATCTATCGACGGTGCCGCGATACTGCAGATACCGGGCCGCGAGCCAGCAGATCAGGGCCCAGACGAGGCCGGCGCACCAGCCGGCGACCACATCGCTCGGGTAGTGGACTCCGAGATAGACGCGGCTGCTACCCACCACGAATGTGGCGAAGAGCGCTACGGTAAGCAGGTATGCTTTCGTCCGGCGCCTCGTCGCAAAGCGGGCGAGCAGAGCTCCCAAGGTGAGATACATGATGGCGGCCAGCATGGAGTGACCGCTGGGAAAGCTCGGAGAGGTCACGGCGACGAGATGGGGGACGAGGTCGGGTCGGCCGCGACCAAATAGGTGCTTCATCGCCGTGCTCAGCATCCCTCCGCTGCCTACCGCAAGCACCACCAGGCACATCGCCCCGTATTTCCGCTCGAGGGCGAGGTATCCCGTGGTGAACAGCGTGACGGCGATCAGCATGGTGCGCCCGCCGAGGATGGTGATGTCCTGGGCGGCCTCCATCAGCCACGGCGGCCCGATGGGAACATGGGGCTGGCCAGGCACCCTGAAAAGCAGCAGGAGCCACTCGTCGAGCTTCGCCAGCTCGCCTTCGCCCAGCTCTTCCGCGATCTTGACGAAGCCGAACACTGCGAGCAGGACCACCAGCACCGCCACGAGGACGGCGGCCTCCTGTCGGGACAGCCACCGCGCGGTGGTACCGGCGACGCCACGGAGGACTTGCACGCCGCGGCGCAGGTGCCGACTAGGCCGCGGCCTTCGCGAGGCATGGCTGAACACGTCGATGACTTGTCAGCGTCCGGAACTCACGGGACGCAGGCGGCCCCTTCGGAGGGACCTACATCGAGTCGGCGCTCTTCGCGGGACGGCGGAGCCGTAGGCCTCGCCTCGACACGCCGGTCTCCAACTACCTCGATCGTGATGATCGCTCCATCCTTTCGTTCCACGCGTATGTTCACAGGCTGTCCTCCTGCGACTCGTGGCGGGTTCGCCATCCGTGTGGCCACAGCCCCCTAAGTACTAGCAACCTACGTGCCGTGCTCTCTGACGCCACAGCACGCTGGGTCTGAATGGATAGAACTTTCTACACACCGATCCAGATTGGGCTTGCACTCTCTTGCCCTTTTCGATACTTGCTCGTCCCAACTGTCGAGAACATTGACCGATCTGCCTCACGACCGAGTGGCATATCCGATGCACCCTGCTCATGCGGGGGTATCGGACATGAGATCATTTCAGGGACTGATTCGGTCCGCCTTGGCCGGATTGTTTGTGCTGTTGGCATTGGTCGAGGTCGCCTGGCCGCAATCAATGTCTCCTGGACTGGCTGCTGAGCGTGAGCCGGGCTACTGGCTTTTTGCACTCGTGTTCGTGATCGCCTCGCTGGCTATCGCTGGGTTCGTATTGAGCCTGCGTCGCATCAAAAGGAAGCGCGAGGACGAGGCGATCGCGCTGCAGGCACGATTCTCGGACGCGTTGGTGACCGAGCCCTCGCTATCGCGTCTGCCCATCATACCCACGGTCCGCGTCCCCTTTGGGGGGTACCCCCAGGCGGTCATCATGCTCACAGGTGTGGTCCCGACCCCCGCGCTCCGGGAAGGCGTGCTCCAGTTCGTGAAACTCGAGGCGGCATTTCTGACGGACACCTTCCGGATCGAAGACCGCCTCGTCGTGACACCTCGGAGGTCTCGGCGCGCCGCCTGAGCACAGCCGCGCCGGGCAGCCTGAGTTCGGGGCTTATTGCCGAGACGCAGCCTGGCCCAGTCCTAGGGGGGCGCCCGCGCGGGCGCCGAGATGACTCTCTGCGCCCGCCGGGCGAGCATCCCTCCGCGTTGCCAGCGATGCCCAGCGTCCGCTCTGGACCTCAATATCCGTAATGGCGAGGGTGTCCGTGGCCGCCGACTGGATACGGTATCAGCACGCATCCTGACGCGGAGACGGCGACGGTGCCCATGAGCAAAAGGACGGTCGCGAGGCGCCCAAGTGTGTGGAGCTTCATGCTTGTCACCTCCTCTCGCACCATCTGCTTCCCCGAAGGGGCGGTGAGTGCGACGTGGTCGAGTTCGATCTAGCTCACAGGATGCGGTGACTGTGTGAAGTGGGTGTGTGTCCCGTGCAACGGAATATGAACGACTGATCCTGGCACGGGGGTTGTGACCTCGCTCGTGACGGGCCTCGAGCGGCGCACCCTCGTGAGTCACTCGATGACCTGATCCGCGCGCCTCAGCAAAGAGGGCGGGATCGTGAGTCCAAACGCCCTGGCCGTTTTGAGATTGATGACCAACTCGAACTTGGTGGCCCGCTCGACCGGGAGGTCGGCCGGCTTGGCACCCTTGAGGATCCTGTCCACGAAGTAGGCCGCGCGGCGAAACATGGCGGGCACGTTCACGCCGTAGCCGATCAGGCCGCCCGCTTCCGCGAGATCTGTATTGCCTGCTGACGGGAGCCGCCTCTTCCCGGCGATCTCCGCGATGCGCTTCGAATGAGAGTTGAGCATCGCGTCATCCGTGACGACAACGGCGCCGGCTTGTCTTTTGGCCATCGCCTTGAAGGCAGCGTCGAACTCGGCGGGCTTGCGCGCCTCGAAGTACGAAATCTCGAGTTTCATCGATTTGGCCGCGCTCTCTATGTCCCTGTTCTCCGTCACGGATGAGGGATTGTCCGGATTGAAGAGGAAGGCTGCTCTGGCGAGGCGTGGCATGACCTCCTTGAGTTGCTCGAGCCGTTTAACGTTGTGCTCCGGGCCGAAGACTGTAGACCCGGTCACGTTTCCACCAGGCTGCGCCAGGCTGGCAACAAGTCCCGCACTCACCGCGTCACCGGTGACCGCCATGACGATGGGGATCGTCGTGGTCGCGCGCTTTGCCGCGAGGGTTCCCGGCGATCCCGCGGTCACGAGGACGTCGATCTTGAGGCGAACAAGCTCGGCTGCGAGGACGGGAAGGCGATCGTAGTTCCCGTCGGCCCAGCGGAATTCGATGAAGAGGTTCTTGCCCTCCGCGTAGCCCATTTCCCGGAGCCCAGCCCGGAAGGCTTCCACCCGGCTCGCGGTGATGGCCGCCGAAGCGACCCCCAGGAACCCTATGCGCCGAACTTTCGTCGTGGGCGGCTGCGCACGGGCCGCGAACGGCAGGGCGACGAGAGCCAAGGCGACCGCCGCGGTGAAGTCACGCCGGTCCCTCACTGGATGACCTCATCCGCCCGCTGGAGAAGTGACGGCGGGATTTTCAGGCCAAGGGCCTTGGCGGTCTTGAGGTTGATGACCAGCTTGTATTTCGTCGGCTGCTCGACGGGCAAGTCCGCTGGCTTGGCACCTCTCAATATCTTGTCCACGTAACCGGCGGTGCGTCGGAAGTTGTCGGGGACGTGTGGGCCATAGGCCATGAGGCCGCCCGCCTCGACGAACTCCTCCTCTGGATACATGCTGGGAAGGCGATGCTGGGCCGCCACGGCCACAATGCGAGCCCGCTCACTCCACAGAAACGCGTCCGCGACCGTGAGCATCGCGGTGGCGCGGCTCCGGCGCGCGCCGCTGAAAGCCCGCTCGATTTCCTCGGCGTCTCGCATTTCGATCACGTCAAGGCGAACCCCTAGCGTCTTGGCGGCCCTCTCGAGACCATCCAGAGCCGGACGACTTACCTCATTGCGCGGATTCCACAAGATGGCTACTCGGGTGAGGGTAGACAGTGCCTCGCGCAGCAACTCCAATCGCTTGCCGTAGAGCTCGACGCCCGTGGAAAGCGTAAAGCCCGTGACATTTGCGCCAGGGCGGGCCAGACTTGACACCAATCCCTGCTGCACCACGTCAGCTGCGGTCGCACCGATGACGATGGGGATCGTCGCTGTAGCCCGCTTGGCGGCCACGGCCGCCGGGCCGCCGTCGGTCACGATAACCTCGACATTGAGCGCCAGGAGCTCAGCGGCGAGGGCCGGCAGCCGATCCATTTGCCCCGCCGCCGCTCGGAACTCCATGCTGACGTCGCGATAGCCGAGAGCACGCATCCCTTCCCGGAACGCATCGACGTTTCTTGGATGGACAACACTGCTCGTTAGCCAGCCGATTCGTGGGAGCTTCCCCGTCTGGTGCTGGGCCTCGGCCGGGAGGGGCAGAACAAGGAGCATCGTTCCACCGCCAACGAGGAACGTGCGCCGCTGAATCACTGAGCCTTCCCGCAGACAGTCTGCGCGCCGGGCGCGAGAGAATACGGGGCGCGCGGCCATCGGATCGGGTCCATCCTATGAGCCCTCCTAGGAGGCCGGGGAAAGTCTAGCAGAACCGTCATCGCTCGTACCCATTGGAGCGAAAGGAAAGCGATTCCTGTATCAACGTGTCCGAGGAGTGCTGGACCGTAGCTCGTCGAGCCGCTGATCGCATGTGGCGAAACGCGAATAGCCCGCCCGCGTCTTTTGTGTCTCCCGAGCGGGGACCTCGAACTGGGGGTAGCGGGCTGGTATCAGCAGCGCGGCGGGCTATCGACTCAGGGACGATTCCACCACTTTTCAGATTCTGGAACCACGGGCAGCTCCGTGGAGGTTTTCGGCGGCACGCTTTTCCTGAGCGTGGGAGCCGCCGCTTTGGCCGGAGGAGACGGAGCGGACGCCTGTGCTGGTTCCTTTTCGGCAGGATCAGGAGCAGGAGGTCCCGTCACCTTCTGCTCGCGTTGGGTCGCGATCTGCTGGTACAGGTACGCATTCTCCTTCAACAAGGCTTCCTGCGAACGTGTGCCATTGAGACCAATGGCAAGGGCTGTCACCAGGAAAAGGGCTGCAAGAACCCACCCCGCCGCAAACAGGAAACGACTCCGGTACGAACATCCTTTCAGCACGCATTCGCGATGCATTGGCCGCACGGAAGGGTCTGCCACAGGAAGCGGAAAGTCCAGCTCTGTGGGTCCGGCATCGTGAGAGCCGGCGGGCCGAAGTGGAACGATCTTCATTCGCGTTTCTCCTACATCCTGGAATCGCTGTGCGGCAATATGCCTGAATGATGCCTTTGTCACGAGCAAAGGAGATGCCACAAGCCGACAGCTCGGTGTCCACTTCATCAGGCCCGGATTGCGGCTGGAAGATCGTATTGCCGGTATGTCCGAACCGGGAACTTTGGCCCGCAGGAGTAGGATCTACCCTGCTCGGCCCCGTCACAAAGCCTGGCCGGCGCGGAGGCTCCAGCACCCAGCGATGAGCGGTTCGCCTCGACCGACCCGGGATCATTCCGCGGTCGACACCTTGGGCGCTGCCGGGCGGCCGATGCTACTTCTTCTGGGTCTTGGCCCACTCGGAATAAGGCTGGACCTTGAACTGCCCCTTCATGAAGTAGGGACCCGGGACGGAATTGGTCGCTCCCCTAATCGTGTACCTGCCGTCGGGCTCGACCTTGGCATCCATGCTTCCCGGGCTTGACTTCGCCGCGTCCACGGTGGGAACCTCGTGCGAACGGAGGGGTAACCATGAGACCGAACAAGCTGATGCTGGCCGGGTTGATCGTCACCCTGATCGGGCTCTTCATCGTGATCAGGCACGAGATGGGTATTCCGTCCTACTGGAACCCGTTGCTCGTGGGGATTGGGCTTCTCATCGCCGGCGCGCTCTGGTGGGTGATCTCCGGGAAGTCGCGGGTCTCGTGACGTCGTGAGCGCAAGCAAAGCCGTCAAGGATTCCAGTGGGCTCTACGAGGTCGAGCGGCGTGCCCGTCATGCCGAGCGCCCAGGCTTCAGGATCTCGGAGCTTCAGATCGGGCCCAAGCAGCAGGTGCCCTGGCACTATCACAATAATATCCAGGACACCTTCTATGTCCTCGAGGGCCAGCTCCGGATTTTCGTACGGGACCCAAAGGAGGAGATACGGCTCGAGCCTGGCCAGAGCTATGCGGTTCGGCCCGGCCGTCCCCATTTGGTGACCAATGGGGGCGAAAGCTCGGCTACTTTCCTCGTTTTACAGGGTATTGGCGAGTACGACTACGTCCCGCTGACCTGAACATCCACCCGTTGTCCGACCCCGAATCTGCCCGGGGGGACGCCCTCCTTGTTATCCCCGACCGGCTCTGCTAATCTCAATTGTCGGTTTCTCGCGCAGTGATAGAGGTTTAGACCCCGTCGTCTAGCCTGGCCCAGGACGCGACCCTTTCAAGGTCGAGACCGCGGGTTCGAATCCCGCCGGGGTCACCACTGATCCAAGGGGGCGTATGGAGTCTCTGGGCTTCCGCGATCTGGTCGGGCGAATCATGACCGACCCGGATTTCCTCGCCGAGCTCGTGCGCGACCCCGCGGCGGTATTGGCCGAGTACACGCTGTCCGCCGACGAGCGCAACACCGTGCTCCAGGCGGTGGGTCGGGAGGGTCAGGCGCCGACGGCCGAGCGCCTTCGGGCCGTCAAGACCGTCATGATGAAGCGCTGGGCCATGTAGCGGGGACACGACCCCCGTGGCCAAGCCGGACGACATTGTCTTCCTGCGACAGGTGGATCTGCTCCGTGACCTGGACGAAGAGCAGTTGGCTGCCCTCTGGCCGCGTCTGCGCGAGCGTCGGCTCCGCAAGGGTGAGGTGCTGTTTCGCGAGGGCGATCCCGGCGAGGAGATGTTCTTCGTACGGTCGGGCGCCGTTCTCGTGTCCAAAAAAGTTAGCGGGCGAGTCGAACAAATCTTGAGTCGGCTCGAGCCAGGGGCTATCGTCGGGGAGATGAGCGTATTCGGCGACGAGGCCAAGCGCACCGCCACTATCCAGGCCGACGTGGAAACGTCGCTCCTCGCCCTGGACCGCGTGAGCATCAATCAGTTCATCGACGCCAACCCGCGGGCTGCTGCGCGCTTCTTCCAGGAGATGGCGCGGGTGCTCATCCGCCGGCTCGTGCAGTCGAGCGATCTCGTGCGAGAAGTGACGCGCTGGGGCCTCGAGGCGACCGGGCTCGACGCCGAGCGCAAGGCGGGAGGGCCGCCACAATGAGCGAGCCCGTTCCTACCACGCGGGCCGGCGCCCCGGGAGCCCCCCAGCGCCGCCCGCCCGCCATGCTCAATCTCCTCATCCGCTCCGAGGATGGGGAGAGCTTCGAGACGCGGGAGATCTCTAGCCCGGGCGCCTACCTCCAGCTTCGCCCGCAGCGCCTCCCCGACGCGCAGTGGGAGCTGGCCCAGCTTCCCTCGGGTGTCCCGGGTACCAAGAGCTACGTCCTCAAGAGCCGCAAGACGGAGAACTATCTGCTCCTCGATGAGGAGGAACGCTTTCTCTGGCACCAGATGGACGGGCGCGCGAACATGCAGGACATCGCCGTGGCCTATGTCATGCGCTACGGATCGTTCGACTTCGAGAAGATCCCGCAGCTCATGAACAAGCTCCTGCTCGCGGATCTCCTGACTCTTCGTCCCATGTCACGGCTGCGGGAGATCCTGGAGCGCAACCGGCGCAATCCCGCGGCGCGGGCGATGGCCGCCACCCTTCACGCCATCGAGCGTCTCAATGTCTCGAGCCGGCGGTGGAACGAGCTCTTCGAGCGCATTCACCGCTTCGGCGGGTGGCTCCTCTTCACCCCCATGGCCGTCCTCGGCATGGGCGTGCTCTCCATCTTCGGCGTCCGTGCGCTCCTCAATCTCTGGAACGACCTCGGCGCGATCAGCTCGGCCCTGGGTCACCACGCCATCGTGGCCATCATCGCCCTCAAGCTGGCCTTCTTCCTGACGGTGGCGCTCCACCAGCTCGTGCACGCCCTCGCGTGCGTCCACTATGGTCGCCGGGTCAAAGAGGTGGGGTTCATCATCCATCACCTCGTGGTGCCGACTTTCTATGCCGACGTCACCGATCTCTTCATGGCCTCGCGCCGCGCCCGCGTGGTCAATGCCCTCGCGGGGCCAACCGTACATCTCGTCCTGGGTTTCCTCGGCGTGATCTGGGCCAGCCTGCTGTCCCCGGGACTGCTGCAGGCATGCGTGGCCGCCTCCGCCGTCCTGCAGCTCCAGTCGTTCCTGATCTGCATCTACCCGTTCTCGTTCCTCGAGATGGACGGCTACCACGTGCTCGAGGACGCGGTGGGTATGCCGCGGCTCGCCCAGGAATCCTCGCAATTCGTGCGCGGCCCGCTCTGGACGCGGCTGGCCACGGGGCGGGGCCTCAGCGGGCAGGAAGTCGTCTATGTCTCGTACTTCATGATGTCGCTGCTCTCCGTGGCGGCGTTCGTGGGCCTGAACGCCTGGCTCATTCTCTCCGCCAAGCACGCCTAGCCCTCAGCGGACGAGAAGGGCGATGAGGCGCCCCACCGACTCGTCGAGCGCTTCGGACTCCTCGACCGCGGCCTCGAGCCGTCGCGCCTGCTCCGCCTCCGGCAGCGATTCCAGCACCGACTGAGCCCGCCCGCGCACCTCGGGGCCGAGGAGCCGGGCCACTTCCAGCACGAAGCGCAGGGCCTGCTCCGCCCGCTCGCGCCCCGGCGCCGCGCTTCCGAGCGATGCCGACGCCGCCTCTCGAAGTCGCGCGCTCAACCGGATGCGCTTTTCCCACGCCCGCACGAGGTCGCCCGGGACCGCTCCCCATTCGAGCTCCGTGTCGCGGAGCACCTCTACGATCGCCGGGCCGAGGGCGGGAGCGCTTTCCCGGGAGATCAGATCACCCAGGGCGGAGTTCCAGACCGGGGGGAGGGGTGCGGGAGGAACTTCGGGGGCACGGGAGGGCGGCGCCTCGAGGATCTCGCCTGAGCGATCGAGGACGAGCCGATCCTCCAGGGGCCCGCCCAGCGCCCATAGCGAGCAGATCACACGCTCGCCCTCGTCGCGGATCACGCGCGGCTCTCGTCGCTTGATACCCTGCCATTCAGGACGGTAGAAGATGACGCCGTCGGCAACCACCTTGTCGATGTCCTGGCGGAGCTGGACGGTGACCCACGGCGCCACGTGATGGCTTTCGAAAGGCGCGGGCAGCCAGTCGAGCCCCCCGTCGGCGAGGAAGCGCTCGAGGGGCAGCGCCTGGGTCGGATCGTGGCGGAACGCCTCGAGCAGCGACGTGAAGAGTTGCTCGGAGGGAAAGGGCCCGCGATAGCGCACGCGCGCGATTCCCTGATCCTTCATGAGAGAGGCAATGAGGTTCAGCACCGCGCTGCCCGCGCCGGGCGGGAGGCGCCGCGGCTCGGCCAGCGGGGGAATGTGATCGAGCTGGGTCCAGTCGAGCGCGCGGAAGACGCTCAATCGCTCTAGGGGACGCCACGGTTCCTCCCCGTCGAGAAGCCACACGCGGTCCGACGATCCCCAGGCGGGATGCTCATCGGCCGCGGGCTCGACGCCGACCCATCGGCCGTCGGCCGAGCGGCAGCGCGTCCAACGCAGCGATCCATCGGCCTTCCAGTGGCAGGCGGCAATCAGGTGACCGTGACGGTCGAACTGGACGAGGCGCCGACGCGGCGGCCCAGCTTCGTAGCCGACCACGGTGCCCCAGCGCTCCACTCGGACGGGCGGATCCGCCTCGTCCAACGCGAGGACAAGCGCTTCGATGCGCGGCGCGTCGAGGGCAACGATCTCGGGCCGCTCGAGCCAGGCGCGGAGCCGGGGCAGGGTGCTCGGGTCCATGGACTCGATGATGATACAATCCGCGCGTGCGCGTTTTCCTGATCGCCGCGAGCCTGCTGTGCGGCGCCTGCGCGGCCGGGGGCGCGCCATCCAACCAGCCCTTTGTCGACATTCCCGTGCCGTCGGACTGGCGTGTCCAGACCCGCGAATCCGTCCTCATCCAGTCGCCCAAGGTCACCGCGGGCAAGATCGTCTACTTTGCCGAAACGCCGGTGGACGCCACCCTGAGCCAGGCGCGCGGGCTCCTGAGCGGAGCGGGCTGGACCGAGACCAAGAGCGAGCGCTTCATCAACGGGGACAAGTTCGCCGGAGTCTGGGCGGAGTTCGCCAAGGGCCACGACTACTGCCGCGTCACCGTGACCGAAGGCTCCGGCATGCAGCAGGTGGACATCACGGTGGCCCGCCTCAACTCTCCGCGCT
>Ga0137378_10004103_pt1 | contig 12561 bp, 10 predicted proteins | sample SagtaG_21_FD_104813 | JGI IMG/M metagenome (GOLD analysis project Ga0137378, IMG submission 104813) | Vadose zone soil microbial communities from Sagehorn Ranch, Mendocino, California, USA - Sage2_L_60_16 metaG | ecosystem: Environmental > Terrestrial > Soil > Vadose zone | place: USA... | reverse complement strand
GATAGCTCCTCATGGATATGGCATGTTTATCGCTGTCCAGGAGTTCCAGCACAAACCCGGTGAGATCGAGGAGATAGGAGCAGCCATTCACCTCCATCCGAACCTGCTGCTCAGCGATACCACTGACTTTGTGGGATGGGGCTTTACTGCGCGCAAGGAAAAGTTCAAAAATGCAGCAGCGGCAATGGAAAAGGTGGATGGGACAGACCTGAAGCAGGTCGTTGTTGAGATGATTGGGGGCTGGCACCCACATCTACAGAAGCTCATCCACAAGGCTGATCCCTCAACCATCCTTTTTACTCCGCTTCAAAGCTCGCTGCCCATTGAGCACTGGCAGACGAAACAGGTCACTCTGATTGGAGACGCGATTCATAGCATGACGCCAGCACGTGGGATTGGGGCCAACATCGCTCTGCGCGATGCCGCTCTGTTAGGTCGCAACCTGGTAGCGGCTCACCGAGGCGAACGGTCACTCAAGCAGGCCATTTACGACTACGAGATCGAAATGGTGAAATATGGCTTCGATGCGGTGCTCAGTTCCAAGAAAGCCCTTGAACAATCAGCATCGTTGGAGAAACCTTTGCCTCTAGCGATAGCAAAGACTATATTCAGAATGCTCAATGCAATACCACCTTTAAAGCGCCGCGTGTTTCAAGGCTTTGGCACGAACTGAGGGAAAGAAGCATAGAGATTTTTTCAAGCGTGATACAGGAGGGCCAGGATTGAGAGGATCGGCCCTCTTGCTACCAAGAGAGCATCTTTGTGAAAGTAGCGTCTTCTCATTGCGAAGGCTTCATCTCGGCTAGACGTAGCTAGTGAAATCTGTAGTTCAGCCTCTTCTAATGGCCTGAACTCTGGTATCGCCTTAACTCATATTCAAAAAACATATAGGCAAAAGTGAACAGGATGATACCTAGCAGCGGCGATAGAAAGGCAAAAAGCGGTGAAACACTTAATTCACCGGTACGACGTAATAATACAGTTACAGGGAAATAAGCCAGGAAGGCCATCGGAAGCACGAAAGTGAAAAGAAAACGCATCACTCCTCCATAGATGGTAAGCGGATAATTACCAGCCAGGCTCAGTGTATCGTCGAAGAAACCAACAAGAGAAAAGATGCTGAGAGTGCGGAAAACAAGGGAACTTGCTGCCAGTTTCACAGCAGCTTCTACTAAACAACCGCCTGCAATCGCGAACAGCAAATAGATAAGTGCGAGCGGCGACCAATCTATGTTTACATGCGTACTTGCCGCCACCAATATTACTATCCCACCGAGTAGATCGCCAAACGCGGCAATGGGGAAGCGATAGGTCATTACCTGGATAAAGGCGGGTAAAGGGCGAATGAGAAAGGTGTCAAATATGCCGAAACGAACGAGCATTTCCAGGAGTTGAAATATCCCAAATATAAGCATATTGAGGGCATGGATAACCAGTCGGAATCCGTATAAGAAAGCAATCTCACCAAGCGTCCAGCCCGCAAGACTATGAAACTGACTCAAAATTATCCAGATGAAAACGAAGCCAGACCCTTGCCATATCAACCCCATCACAATCAATAGGATACAGTTAGTGCGATACTGCAATTGACTTCGTAAACCAGCACCTGCCAGGGCAAAATACAAACCAAGCAGTCTCAACTTAACCTCCCTGGATCACGATATGCCGTTGCGCTCGGTACCAGACCAGTTGAGCAAACAGATATAAAACGACCACCCAGGCCAGCTGAATGGCCAGCGCAGCGGTTATACCCGCGCCTTGTAACTGCCCAAGATAAATCGAAACAGGTAGAAAAGCTACCGCCTGAAAAGGTAGAAAAGCAGCAACGGTATGGAGAATGGGCGGAAATAGCCACAATGGTATCAACGCACCCGCAAATAGCTGGTTGACAAAGCGGTAAATGAACTGAATACCTGTCACCTCGAATGTCCATAAGGCCAGCAAACCCATTAGTAGACCCATAAGAGCAACTACTAGATAGGAGAGCACACAACTGACAATGTAGTAGATGATCGCTGCTCCTGAGGCGGGGAGTTGCAGTCCACCCGCAAAGAATGCCAGTGGAAGCGCGATAAGGACAAAAGGAAGCAGACTAAGTGTAGTACCAAGCTGCCGAGCTACTAGCTGACCAGGAAAGCTTATGGGTTTTGCCAGGTCGAGCGCTATAGCCCCGGTGCGTATGCGCTGTTGCAGGTACTCAGTAATGGTAGGGGTAAACACCCATGTTTGCAGATTAGCCAGTGTTAAATAAGAAATAAGCGTCTGCAGGTGAACCTGGTTGTTGATACCTTGTTGCATATATATAGCGGTCCAGATAACCTTTAACAAATAAATTTGAAAGAGTACACTCGCAAGCTGGAAGATGCTATTGGACCTGTACACAAAGGTAATTTGCGCTCCCATGCTGACAATTTGAAGATAGGCGGCAGCTCTAGTGAACAATGAACTCTTCATGCAGACCTTTCTCGTAAATCTTGCGAATGACAGGTTCCAGCTCGGGTTCAGCAACAGACAAATCAACAATTTGATGGCGTTGACTGATGGCAGAGATGAGCGAGGCCACTGTGACAGCGTCAGGATCATACTCCAACCATATCTTCGCGCCCTGGCGACGCACCACTGTGGCATCAGCCAGCTCCAGGAGTGTCTCTTCACCCTCAAGCTGTACAGTGAGCAGACGTTTCTTTGTATAGCGTCTCTTCAATTCAGCCACTGATCCGTCGTAAATAATACGGCCTCGATCAATGACGATAATACGTGGGCAGAGTCTTTCAACATCACTCAGGTCATGTGTGGTCAGAAGAACTGTTGTGTTTGTAGAGCTATTGATCTCCTCAATAAAGCCGCGAATACGTTCCTTCGCCAGTACATCCAACCCAACGGTGGGTTCGTCAAGGTAGAGGATGTGGGGTTCGTATAGCATAGCTGCAGCCAGATCGCCGCGCATCCGTTGACCTAAACTAAGCTGGCGTACAGGTGTTTCAATAAAGTCACCGATATCGAGTAAGCTGCTAAAAAGCTCCAGATTAGCCCGGTACTTTGCCTGAGGAACACCATATATCCTGGCGATAAGCTTAAATGATTCGATCAGAGGCAGATCCCACCATAGATGGCTACGCTGCCCAAATATCACTCCAATATTGAGCGCATTGCGTTTCCGCTGCCGCCACGGAACAAGGCCAGCAACTTCGATGGTACCCGAGGTAGGCGCCAGAATACCGGTGAGCATTTTGATCGTGGTCGATTTGCCAGCACCATTAGCACCAACATAGCCAACAATTTCTCCCTCCTCTATATTCAAACTGATCGTATCGACGGCGCGCTTTACACTATATTCGGGTGCAAGAAGCGCTCGGAGCATGCCAAATTTCCCAGGGTGCCGTTTGGGCACACGAAATTCTTTGACGATATCGCGCAGATGAATGATCGACATATAATTACATCACCCAGTTACTGTATCGCCTCTGCCAGATATCCAACCATACCAGGACAGAAAGCGGTTGACATCTACGGAATTCGCATAACATAACGCCTCAACCTTAGCCAGCGTATTGTCTCCTGGTTGCTGGACAAGTTGCTGTAGCAGACTTCGATGTTGTGCCTCGTGTGCATCTCGAAGTTGTTTGTGAAGGGTATCATACGCGGTTCTCGTGCTTGCTGAAAGTACGTCATCAGGTATACTGGCTGCTGCATAGCCCAGATCATGGGACGCCGCCCATTCGAGCAGGATATCGATACCGACCATAGTGAGTAGTGTGCCTACCCAGGCCCCCAGTTTAGCGGGCTCCTGGGGGGGAAAGTAATGCTCATCAAGCCAATCTGGCATCTCACTTCGTCTCAGGCTGCGCTCAGGCTCCGGGGCTGCCCGTTCAACTGAGATCGCTCGCAAGATCACTTCTGCTCGCTGCTTTCGTGCTGCGATGGATTTTGTAGATTGCTCATCGCTTCCCCCTTGATAGCGACCGTTGTTGTCGGAACCTCTGAGGTGATACAGTTGCGCCAGATCAGTAAGATAGAGATAGCCAGCCATATAGGTCAGGTGTTGTAGAGCGTGGAGGAGGCGATACCATGGACGGAGATTGCTATCTTCGACCTCGTTAAAAGTCCTTAACTGTATATTGCCATTGAACAATGCATCGATAAATCTCTGAAGACTTACATCGGCTTGTGGAAACCAGTATTCCCAGACAAGGTGCTTGTCGAATACACGTCGCGTGCCCAGTCCATAACGATAAAACCGCCTCAAAAACGTTTTGATATCAGGTTCATACCAGTGAGCCACTCGACAGGCGGGTACAAACTTCAGCTTCATCCCACGTTGCCTCATCCTCAGAGCCAGTTCGGTATCTTCACCTCCTGTTACCGCAAACGTTTCATCGAAGAGGCCTACCTGGTCTAAAGCACGGCGACGAAAACAGGCGTTCGTCGTCACCAGGTATTGGGGTGTGCCATCTGGCAATAGTATTGGATCGACACGTGTGTAGTTCATGTACCTGGCAACGAGGCTGTCGCCCGGAGCAGATGTGTGTCCCCCAATGCCATCGACGTCTTGATCCTGCATCGCTGAGACAATCGATAACAACCAGTCTTCGGCAACAGTGCAATCATCATCGGTTATAGCGATGTACTCTTCTCTGCTGAGAGCTATGCCTTTATTTCTGGCGCTCGCCTGCCACCCTCGCGTCTGGAAGGCTACTCTTATCCACGGCTCCCGGGCAGCTAAAGCAGCGAGGTAATCTGGAGTATCATCGGTCGAACCATCGTCAACAATGATAAGTTCCATGTGCTCTTTGGGATAATTTTGTGCCTGTATGGATTCCACACACCGCTTGAGGAATGGCAGGCGATTCCTTGTGGCTACTACGACGGAAATTCCTGGCAGCACATGCGCCATGTTTCTCCTCCTCAAGAAGAACTCCCTGGCAGACAAAAAGTGTCGTTCCCTTGACAACAGAGAAAACTTCTGCGCAAAGTAAAAACAGGAATTGATCCATCTGCTTTGGGAAAGGCTTTTCCTCCTGGTTTCCAGTATGCCAGGAAAGGAGTTTTCTGCCCTTCATTATACCAGCAAAAGCAGGCTATTTAAAAGCCATCCTGCTATTACCCCAGGCTCATCCACACACAACTGCAACGCCTGGGTAGAGCAGAGGACTTTTCAGTTTTTGTTCGGGTTAGCTTGATGCTCCCAGGATAGGTATATAGTATTTCACATGGCAATTCAGGCAGTTATTCTTGATATCAGTGAAACGCTTTTAAACAAGCAGCAGCAACTTGTACCGGGGGCGCGGGCATTGATCTCGCAGCTTACCTATTGGAATGTTGACGTATTTTTTGCCACCAATAACTACAGCTATGCAGCTTCGCTACAAAAGATGTCTGGCCTGGGGAGCAGCAAGTTTTTGTACCCGGACAAAGTTGGAGGAAGAAAAGGAACACAGCAATTTGTTCGCTATGTGTGTGCTTATTTGAAGATTATGCCAAATAATATACTTTACTTAGGAGATGCAGTTCATGATTTCTACGAGGCATCTCATAGCGATGTGCTCTTTTTTTTAGCTCTGTGGGCAAATCCAACATCTCACTGTGGGGTTTCAGTGCATACCCCTGCTGAATTTGTTGATATTGTTCAAGCTTTTTTTCTTAAAGATGCTCTCTGGTACTATTCTGTCGAAGAGAAAGACGGACTGGGTCGCGATGTAGTTGTGCGCGCACTCCTTGATTCAGACATACCTAAAATGACTGGTATTGCCCCCTTTCTTAAAGCGCAGGGGAAAACCAGTTTGAGGCCCATAAAAGGTTTTCCAGGTGATAGATACCTTTCGCTGCACCTGCTGGCAAGCATTTATCTAGAAGGACTGCATGTAAGAGGTGGTAGTGGAAAAATCCTCTGGTGTCTGTATCCCCGACACGACGGGCAATACGGATCAGTGCCTGACAGTTTTATAGTGATGATCTCTCGGTTGTTTCGTGAGCACTATCAGCCGCAGCTTATTATGCGGCATACGGATGCTCCAAGTAGTTCACAAACCAGAATTCGGCATGGTCTTCCAACCCTAGATACTCAATTGCAAACAGTTCACCTTCATCCTGCGATGAGAACTGGTATTCTGCGCAAATCCATCATTGTTATTGACGACTTTACCACTGACGCGTTTGGTTTTGAAACTGCCAGGAATTTTTTATTCAACGCGGGGGCAGGTTCCGTCATTAGTATCGCGATTGGTAAATACGGCACCACTTATGATGCTTTTTATCCAAAACCAGGAGTCCATTGGGATAGTTTTAGGCCCTCCTCCCTAGGTTCGGCGGACTTTCACTTTACCAGAATGCCCTCCCGTATGGATAATAACGCTCTGGAGCATTTCGTGATACCCTGAATGCTACTACTGCTTTATGGAGGTAAAGATTGATCATCATTCTCGAAGGGGCAGACCTCACAGGTAAAACCACACTGGCAACGAGGCTGACTAGTCTCTTGCAGTTTCCAGTTGTCAGGCCCTGGGTCCACCTGGCGCACCCAAAGCCATCTGTAATATCCGTAGCAAAGACCTTACACCACCTGTTTCGTGGTGTCCAGCCAGACATCATCTATGATCGTTTCTTCTTCTCAGAATACGTCTATGCTCTGGTCTTTGGCCGCGAGCGAGAATATGTCGCAGGTTTGATACAAGAGTGGAATAACATCTCAGGTGTTTTCCTTGTCTACCTCACCGCTTCAGATGAGGCTATACGGCTTCGCCATGAAGAGCGCGGTGATGATTGGTATGTCTCCCTGGCGCAAATACTGGCCGCCAGAGATGCCTACGCGGAACTGATTAAGATTATTCCAGCCAATATTCCTGTGCTTACGTTGAATACAAGTAGTCTTCCACCGGACGCCGCCGCTCATATGGTTGTCCACTGGCTCAAGGATAGCCATCAGAGTATCCCCTTGTGAGTCCCTGCGGGAACACTCTGGCAACTCCCCTTAAGGTTGGAGCTGTTGTACGCCTATGTTATCCGACAGATCCGGGATGCTATTATACTCTCTAATAGAGTGTAAGAATAGCTCAAAACGTTCTCTGTGAGAGACATGCCTCAGGTCAAATTGTGGTCGAACTGCACGGGTATACGCTCCGATGCAGGCGCTTACGGATTCAAACTTCCCATAATCAAAAAGCAGATCGTTTTTGTCTCTCAGGCAGGTATTACAGATGTCTAGCGTGATCGGAACGGCTTTTACAAAACGAGTTGATCGGTGAGTACCTTCGAAAATGGTAAAGGGCTGTTCTGCGTATCGATGAGGCATGGTGAGCAGGTGATTCACGTGCGCATTCCTGCCAAATTCCAGGAGGTCGTAAGACGTAGCGGTGTATGGGGCATAGAGTTGCTGACCATGCAATGGGGAGTATTCGACGATGACATCGATCTCAATCAGACCGATCAAATATAGTCCGCGCTGTCCCGCAATGAACCTTCCCTTTTCACAGTCATATGCACACAAGTTCGCCAGGAAGAAGAGCAAGTCACCAGGCTGCGCATGCCTCAAGCTACTTGCCCTCGCCGTTACATACGGAATATCCCCATAAGAGAACGCGGCATGAATTCCATCATTCTTATTGCCCAGAGTTGGGTCGTAGTGGACGACATGATCAGCAAAATCATCTTGCATCTTCGGCGAGAATAGTGACCTGAGCTCCGCGGAAGAGTTGTAGCAATAGAGATCACTGTAAGTGATGGGGTGAATAGCCGCAGGCAGGCACTCAGAAACAGAGCTTCCTTCGGGTATAGGTACAAACTCGAAGTGATTATCAGGAAATATAGGGCTGCGCAATTTGTGCGATAGATTTACGCCTACGTTGACCAGATACACGCGCCTGTCTGCACGCCTGATGGTATCCCCAAAGATTGATAGTTGCATATCTCTTCTCTAAGTCGTCTTATGAGTGTCTGTAAATGCCAGATAGTCCTTATTGTAAGAAAAAAAGTCGAGAGCTGCGGCCTTGAGATCGCATTCGGGGAGTTGTTGTATAACTTCCCATGCTTGCTGATACTCCTGATGCTTGTGCAATGCATAAGCCCAGCACATCTGTGTGGCTACTTGAAGGAGATAGGATGAGAACACGGTCGGTGCAGGCGGGTGCAAAGTGCGCATTGCAGATTCCTGGGCCATGAATTGCCCTAGTTGCTCATCTAAATTCTCAAGCGGGATATCCCAGGGAATGGTCTCGTACTGAACCATATTAAGCGGGTGGGCTAAAATGTCATGCGCTCGCTGCATAAAATTCTCGTAGAGATGCAATGAGCCAATGAAGTGAGTATATGTCCCCAGTGCAACACCCAATTCGCGGCTCATCAGTTCCTGAATTGCCGTCCATTCAAACACATTAATGGTCGAGCCCCAGATGACATCCATACTTCTTGAGACGACACGCATATAGAGTTTCCCGTCCCGTAGAGAGAATTGCATCCAGTTATTGCAGGGAATATCCTTTCGCCACATGTCGAAGTCCCGAGCGGGGTCAAATAATATCATCACAGCCCGTCGGCTATCCGGGTCGTTCTTGAGTATGTGTATTACCTCGGTGAGCTGATTCACCCCCCTCCAGTTTCTTAGACGAGGACCGTATGCACCATGCAGCATCAGGCCATCATCTGAGAAATCAGCTATACGCTGCAAGTAATACCCGATGAATTCCAGGTCGTTGCGCCCTGCTAAGACCCACAGTGTTTCAGCTACCGTTGCAAAAATATTAGCTCTTCTATTGGGCAGTAGTGCAACACGATCACAAGGATGTGTTATTGTTATAGTTACGTCCTGCAACTCCCGTGTTGCTAAGCTCCGTGGGGCACTTTTGTGTCCATCAGATAAAATGAGCTGCAATGCGTTATATAGGGCTTGCCTATAGTTTGGGGCCTCTATCGCGTACACGAGGGTCAGGTCTCCCTTCTGTTATCTGATCTTCACATGTACAAGGACACATAAGTCTGGATGCCAGTCCTCATTATGCTCATGATGAAAAGGTGTATCTGGCAGGCACCGCGATGAAAGCATAACGTGTTGATGATGAGTATACAGATGTTTTTTGTAAAAATCAATCCATAGCCGTGTGGGATGGACTAAGGTTCATTACTTGAACGCGGCTGTATCAATGGCTGTACGAATGCAAACAAGTACATTGTCCCAACTACGACAGAGGGAACAGGCTGGGAAGGCTTCACTGAGATATTGCAGTGAAACCTCATCCCAACAAAGCCCGATAGGCAGCACACCAGCTTCTGTGGCAGCAAGCATATCTTCTGTGGCATCACCAACATACAGACTGCGGGCCGGAGGAATCCCCAGCGTGGTCAGTGCTTTCAAAAGCGGATCAGGGTGGGGCTTATGATGCTCCGTATCATCATAGGCTGCCAGGACAGGGAGCGGAAGCTGATGATAGGTGAGTACCTGTTCTGCATAGGGTCGGAGAGAACTCGTAACCACCCCGAGCGCAGCCAGCCCCTGTATCTGTTGCAGAAACTGATGCGTTCCCTGAGGAAGCGTGGTGAGATGTAAAGCCTCCTCGATCTCTTGCCACCCTTGCTGCTGACGTAGTGGAAGAAGAGCAGCGGTCAGCACTAACGTTTGATCCAGGTCGAGGAGCACTGCCCAGCGCATCTCGTTCATCGATAGTAGACTCCTGCTTCTCCCTGCTGCTGCCCCCGTATGATGGCCAGTTCTCGCAAGGCTTCGGCGCGCTGCCATTGATCGGCGATGACGCGGCTGATGCGCTCGGCTGCTTCCCACTGCTGCTGGCGTGCTAGCACAACGGCCAGGTCATGCAGGGCCTCGGCCCGCTGTCGCTCATCGGCAAAGGTGCCAATAACTCGCTCTGTGAGAGCAAATATCCGCTGAGCAGTACCGATCTGCTCAGCCTGGAGCAGTTCTGTGCCCAACACGCTCAGGGCCTGGACCCGCAGCCTCTCATTGGAGATCGCACCAACGACCTGCTCGGCCTCTTCCCACTGCTGCTGCTGCGCCAGCACTATAACCAGTGCTCGCAAGGCCTCGGCTCGGTACTGCTCATCGGCGAGGGCGTCGATGATACGCCGGGCAGCGATCCACTGTTGCTGCTGCGCCAGGACGATGGTCAGCTCTATAAATGCCTGTGATCGGCGCCACTGATGGGAGATGGAACCAATGACTCGCTGAACGGCAGCCAGGACCTGCCGCGCACGCTGGAGTTCTCCCGCCAGGGCTAATGCTTTGCCCAACACGCTCAAGGCCTGGACCCGCAGCCTCTCATCAGGGATACCATCGATGATGCGCTCCGCGTTATTCCACTGCTGCTGCTGCGCCAATATATTTGCCAGATCTCGTGAGGCCCTGGCTTGTTCCTGCTGATCAGAGATGTTACCAACGACACGCTCGGCGTTATCCCATCGCCGCTGCTGTGCGAGCGCGACAGCCAGTTTGCGTAAGGCTTGAGCTTGATAACGCCTATCGGTGATCATGCCGATGATGCGTTCGGCCTCTTCCCACTGCTGCTGCTGTGCCAGCACGACGGCCAGTTCTCGCAAGGCTTCGGTGCGCTGCCATCGCTCGGCGATGGCAGCGATGATGCGTTCAGCCTCTTCCCACTGCTGCTGCTGTGCCAGCACGACGGCCAGTTCTCGCAAGGCTTCGGTACGCTGCCACTCATACGGAATGGTGCCAATGACCCGTTGAGCAACGACCCACTGCTGCTGGTGCGCGAGCGCCATGGTCAGGTCTCGTAACGCTGCGGCTCGCTGCCGCTCCTCGGCGATGGCGCCAATGAGGCGTTCGGCTTCTTCCCAGTGTCCTTGTCGTGCGAGCACGAGAGCCAGATCGCGCAGAGACCTTCCTCGCTGCCACTCCAGGGGGATAGCATCGATGATACGCTCTGTGAGGGCGAAGACCTCTTGAGCGCGTCGGCACTCTCCGAGTCGGGCCAGTTCTTCGCCTAACATACTCAAAGCCTGGACCTGGTGCTCTTCATCGGTGATGATGCCAATGATATGCTCGGCTTCATCCCACTGCTGGTGTTGTGCCAGCACAATGGCTAGCTCTCGCAGGGCCCCGACCCGTTCCCATTGGTCGTCGATGGCATCAATGATCCTCCGGGCTTCAGTCCACTGCTGCTGGTGTGCCAGTGCAACGGCCAACTCGCCTGAGGTTTCGGCCCGGTGCCGCGCTTCAGCGATGGCGCCGATGACACGCTCGGCTTCACTCCACTGCCGCCGTTGCATAAGCATGACGGCAAGGTCTCGCAAGGCCACCGCTTGCTCCCACTGATCAAGGATCGCGCTGGCAACCTCGTGAATCTTCAGCAACAACCTCCTGCTCTCTGCCACTTTTCCTCTCTCTTGCGAGGCGGCAGCAATGAGCAGCAGTACTCTCACCCTGTGGACCGGACCAGAGATGAGTCCGGCAAGTTTTACGGCCTTTGCTACATCACCAAGCAGTACCAACAACTCAAACGCTTCGTCTGGATACCCATCGGCGCGACTGGCGAGGCTATAACGCAACTACGTGCTCTTCCTTCCCAGTAGCGGCGCGATCATGAAATGTAGCAACCAGAATCGGTAATTTCCGTGTAGGGATGCAATGTATTGCCAGAATCGTCCTGGCAACGAGCGTGGCAATATATTGCATCTCTACACGATGATCACCGACCTTGATCATTAAAGTTCATGATAGCGCTGCTACTCAGCGTATTATGATAAAATAAGGCATCTCAAGACCACATTTGTCAAGAACAGAAGAAAGCGACCTCACAGGAAACAGGGCTGAGAGGAGCCGGAAGGACATGGAAGCTCATCACCTCAAGACTATCGAGCGTTTGATCGATCTATTCAAGGACGATTCGCGCTACCTCGCCTTGATTGTCGGCGGATCATTGGCAAAAGGGCGCAACCTGGAAAACTCGGATGTCGATCTCCTGCTGGTCGCCAGCGATGAAGAGTATGCTCGCCATGTTGCAGAACAAGATTTTTGGTATTTTAATCAGGAGATTTGCGACTATCCAGGTGGCTACGTCGAGGGGAAGATCATCGATCTGCAGTTTCTCAAAGATGTTGCGCACCATGGCAGCGAACCGGCGCGTGCAGCTTTTGTAGGAGCATTCCTGGTCTATTCACGTCTTCCCAGCCTTCAAGAACTACTCGTCCAGATCCCCATCTATCCTGAAGCCGAGCGTGAAGAGAAAATGAAGCATTTCTATAGCCAGGTGCGTGCGCACAACTGGTACATGCAAGATGCCGAGAGGCGTCATTTACACTATCTCCAGGTCCACGCTACAAGCGAGATAGTCTTTTTTGCTGCTCGTTTGCTGTTGGCCTATAACCGCATCCTCTATCCTTACCACAAATGGCTGATGTATGAGGTGGAACGCGCGCCGGAAAAGCCGGAGAACTTTCTGGAGCTGGCCGAAAAACTGCTGAACGAGCAAAATGCGGCGAGCGCCCAGATGTTCTTTGATTGCATCGACTGTTTTCGCGACTGGGGCGTGACAGGCAACGAGTCGGTGGTGCGGTTTATGAAAGAGCGAGAGTGGAACTGGCGCAACGGGCGAGCACCTT
>Ga0137378_10004102_pt1 | contig 12564 bp, 8 predicted proteins | sample SagtaG_21_FD_104813 | JGI IMG/M metagenome (GOLD analysis project Ga0137378, IMG submission 104813) | Vadose zone soil microbial communities from Sagehorn Ranch, Mendocino, California, USA - Sage2_L_60_16 metaG | ecosystem: Environmental > Terrestrial > Soil > Vadose zone | place: USA... | reverse complement strand
GTCGCGGTGACGCCGCCGATGTAGACGCGCAGCGTCGTGCCGCGTTCGGCCGCCGGGATGGTCTCGTCGCGCAAGGTCGTGATGAGGTCGGATGTCGCCTTCGCCTCGGGCGACGTGGCCGGGGTCACCTGGACGACCTCGGTGCCGCCCGTGGCGGCGAGCGTCCGCACGCTGGCCACGTCGGCCACCCGGGGCAGGCCGGCTTCCAGCGTGCGGAGCGCGGCCAGGTCCGCGGCCGAACGGGTCTGCGCCACCAGCACGAGCGGCCCGTTGAAGCCCGGCCCGAAACCCTCGGCGAGCAGGTCATACGCCTGCCGGGTGGTGCTAGAGGATGGGTCGTTGCCCTGGTCGGAGGAGCCGAGCCGCAGGCTCAGCACCGGGATGGCGATCACCGCCATGACGACCGTGGCGGCGACGGCGAGGACCGCGGGCCTGCGTTCGACGGTCCCCGCCCAGCGCGCCCACAGTGTTAGCTCCCGGGGGGCGACCCCCCGGTGACCCCCCGGAACGGGGGGACTGCCCGTCCCCCCGTGCCCCCCTGGCCCACCTGGCCCCCCTGGCCCACCTGGCAGCCGGCGCCGCTGGCGGCGGCTCAGCACGCGCAGCTTGAACACGCCGAGCAGCGCGGGCAGCAGGGTGACCGCCGCGAGCACGGTGAAGACGACGGTAAGGGCGGACGCGACCGCGAGCCCGTTCAGGAAGCCGACCCCCAGGACCAGGATGCCGAGCAGCGAGATGCACACCGTGCTGCCCGCGAACAGGACGGCGCGCCCGGAGGTGTCGATGGCCTGGACCGCTGCCTCCTCGGGCGTAAGCCCTGCCAGCAATCCGCGGCGGTGCCTGGTCACGATGAACAGGGCGTAGTCGATGCCCACGCCGAGGCCGATCAGGGCGCCGAGGATCGGCGCGAAGTCGACCACGTTCATGGCGTGGGTCAGCGGCGTGATCGCCAGCAGCCCGCCGCCGACCCCGGCGATGGCCGTGACCAGCGGCAGCAGCATCGCCAGCACGGAGCCGAACGCGATGAACAGCACCACCGCGGCCGCCAGCAGGCCGACCGCCGTGCTGGTGGACAGCGGCGCCTGTTCGGTGCTCTCGATCGCCTGGCCGCCGAGCTGGACGTTGAGCCCGGGCGCGCGCGCCGCCTCGGCCGCGTCGATGACCCGGGTGACGTCCGCCTTGGCCAGGTTGTTGGCCTGCTTGGCGAAGTCGACCGCGGCATAGGCGGTGCGCCCGTCCCGGCTGACCTGCGCGGCTCCGTGCGGCCCGTACGGGCTGACCACGGCGGCGACCTCGGGCATCGTGGCGACCTGGCGGAGCACCGCGCTCATCCGGGCCGTGACGGCCGGGTCCCGCACCGTACCGTGGCTGACCTGCCAGACGATGGTGTCGGAGTCTCCGGCCTGGGCCGGGACGGCCTTGGCCAGCAGCTGCTGCGCGGTGGTGGAGCCCGTGCCGGGCAGCGAGAAGGAGTTGTTGTAGTCGCTCTTGACGGCCTGGGAGAGCGCGCCGAGGCCGATCAGCGCGACCACCCAGGCCGTGATGACCACAAACCGGTGGTGATAACACCACCTCGCGATGGCAGACATGATTCTCCCCGTATGAGTCGATGTGACGTCCTCCATCGTTCGGGATCCGGGGTGCTCCCGTCGTCGGCCTGGCGTGGTGTCTTGGTGGACCGCGATCGCGGTAGGGCGGCCGGCGGGCTACCGCGATCGCAGGCGCCCGCCCAGGCCGTCGGCGGCCCCGCCTACTGCGCTGGCAGTAGCTTGTTTGGCGACCGGCCTGATGGCTGTTTACAGTCCCTATGTGAGGGTTCGCGACCTGGCCATCGGCGTCGGCGACTTGTATGGTGCCCGCCAGGGTCCCGCGCGCGACTGGTTCTGCCGGAAGACGGCCGCGCACCGCGTGGCGGCCTGGGTCGCGGCCTGCGCCGCGCTGTTCTGCTGCGGGCTGTTCACCGCCATGCACCAGCGGACCGCGCTGTCACCGGCCGGGATCACCATTGCCACGGTGATCTACGTGAGTTTCGCCGTGATCCCGATCTGGCGCTGGCCGCCGTGGCTCCCGGTCGCGGTGACCACCAGCGGGGCGGTCGCATCGATGGCCGCGGGAACGCCGAATGTCCTGATCGGCCCGGCGCTGGTCGTGTCGGTGTTCGTATTCTCGCTGCGCAGCGAGAAGACACCGGTGATCGGCGGGACTGCGGCGGTCGTCGCGGTGCTGCTCATCGGCCACCTAGGGTTCAGCCTGGACACGAAGACGGGCTGGTCCGATCTCGCGGTGGTGCCGTGGACCGCCGTGGCGGCCGCCGTCGGCCAGGCGGTGCGGGCCAAGCGAGCCCACCAGGTCATGCTCGAGGAGCGGGCCAGGCGCGCGGAGGAAGGCCGGGAACTTCAGGCGCGCCGCCGAATCCAGGAGGAGCGGCTGCGGATCGCCAGGGAACTGCACGACGCGGTGGGGCACCACGTCGCGCTGATCAGCGTGCAGGCCGGCGCGATGGGGTACCTGCTGGATACCGACCTGGACAAGGCGAGGGAGTCGCTCGCGCACATCCAGCGGGCCAGCGAATCCGCGCTGGAGGAACTCAGGCTGACGGTGGGCCTGCTCCGGCAGCCGGGCGACAGCGAGCCGACCGAGCCGGCCGGCGGGCTGGGCCGACTCGACGAGCTGATCGACTCCTTCGCGGCCACCGGCCTGCAGGTCACCTGCGACGTGACGGGCCAGGTCAGGCAGCTGCCCGAGGCGGTCGACCTGACCGCCTACCGGGTCATTCAGGAGTCCCTGACCAACACCGCCAAGCACGCGGCCGGGGCCTCGGCGGTCATCCGGCTGGCCTTCGGGCCCGGGGTGCTGGCACTGGCGGTGGAGGACGACGGCCCGTGCGCGGCCGCGGGCGCCGAGGGTGCCGAGGGGCACGGCATCATCGGCATGCGGGAGCGCGCCGCGGCGCTCGGCGGCTGGCTGACCGCGGGGCCGTGCCGCGGCGGCGGGTTCCGGGTCCTGGCCGAGCTGCCGGCGCAGGCCTCGGCTGGCGCGGCGTCATGACCGCCGTGCTGGCGGCCCCGGCCTCGGCTGGCGCGCGGTGACGGCCAGGGGCGCCGTGCGGGTGCTGCTCGCTGACGACCAGGCACTGGTCCGCGCCGGACTGCGGCTGATGGTGGACAGCGCACCCGACCTGGCCGTGGTGGCGGAGGCGGCAACCGGCCGGCAGGCGGTCCGGCTGGCCCGCGAGGCCCGGGCGGACGTTGTCCTGATGGACATCCGGATGCCTGACCTCGATGGCCTGGCCGCGACCCGGCAGATCACCGCCGACGAGGACCTGGTCGGCGTCAGGGTGCTGATCCTGACCACGTTCGAGATCGACGAGTACGTCTTCGAGGCGCTGCGCTCCGGCGCCAGCGGTTTCCTCGGCAAGGGTTCGCGGCCGGACGTGCTGATCGAGGCGATCCGGACGGTCGCCCGCGGCGACGCGCTGCTCTCCCCCGCCGCCACTCGCGGCCTGATCGCCCGCTTCCTCACCCTGCACGACCCCGGTCCCGCCACGGCGCCCGGGCTGCTGGACGCGCTGACCGAACGCGAGCGCGAGATCGTCGCCCTGGTCGCGACCGGCATGTCCAACGCCGAGATCGCCGACCACCTCACGCTCAGCCCGCTGACCGTGAAGACGCACGCCAACCACGCCATGACCAAGCTCGGCGCCCGCGATCGCGCCCAGCTCGTGGTCCTCGCCTACCAGGCCGGCCTGCCCGGCGGCCACGTGACGGGAAGTTAGCCGCGGTCGTGCTCCTTGCGGGACCAGGTAAGCCGCTCGTACCGGGATCATCGCTAACGGTCGCTGGAGCTGGCGGTTGTCTGAGTCTGGCAGGTATCGTACGGTAGAGACATATCAGAGAAGAGTTTTCAGAGAAACCTGATCGGAGACGCCGATGACCGCGATGACGATCTCAGGCCAGAGGTACGACCTGGACGCCCGGCATGTTGAGGAAGCCCTCCAGGGAGAGCTGCCAGAACCGATCACTGAGCACTTCATCGTGGTCAACGGGCGGCGCTGGCCACCTAAGCAGGTCCTAGCCCTGGTAACCGGGCTCGACAGGGCCGATTTCACGACCCATCAAGCGCGTCGCGCCCTCACCCGCCTCGGCTTCCCCGCAGGAAGGACGGCCAGTGCCAGGGTGCGCCATGCCGGGGACGCCGCAGCTGCCGCGTCATCGCCATCCGCACCTGCCCAGGCCACCGAGCGACCGCAGCCACTGGTCGAGGCGCTGCGACCTTTCATCGGCCTGTGGGTGGCTGTGCGCGGTGACGAGGTCCTCGTTGCCGCCCCTTCGCCTAAGGAAGTTGTAGCCTGGCTGGCTCGGCACCGCCAGCGGGCGCAGTCGATGTTTCGCGTCCCGGATTCCGAGCAGGCGATCACCGGCGCGGCCCCGCAATGAGGTTCGCGTTCCGGGCCCTCCCAGCTGCCGGCGGAGGCGCGCTGACACCGCGGCCCGTCGTCGATATCGCCCTCGAGGGACTGGCAGATGCCCCGATGGAATGCCTGCTCGACACCGGCGCGCTGCGGACCCGCATGAGCGCGGAACTCGCCCCCCTAGCCGGAATCGAGCTGGCCGGAAGCCTCACCGAGGAGTTCTATGTCGGCGGGCTGAAGACCGCTGGCGCGCTAGCCCGCATCAGCCTCACAGTGACCGACGGCACTGATGAGTTCTCCTGGGACGCGCCCGTCTGGTTCTGCGATCCATGGCCTCACCCCTTCGGCCTGGCCGGACTCGAGGGTTTCATGCATCATTTCCTGATTACGATCCGCGCTTATGACGGATACCTCGACATCAAACCCCGCACATAGCCCCCAAGCTCTGACGTGAGCCAAGCCCTGGTCGCCGTCCTGATGACGCGCTGGGCCGACACCACGGCCCCCGGCCCGGCCCGTTTGGTCCCTGGATCTTGGTCTGACTGGGCCGGACAATGCGCCCAGGATCAGCCCGCTGGCGTGAATGCCGCGTCCGCTGCTATCCGTCCAGGACTACAACCTGGTCGGCCTGGCCGATCAGGGCGGGGTCGTGCGTGGCGCAGATCACGGTCTGGCCTTCTTCGTGAGCGGCGGCCGTCAGCAGAGCCGCGACCGCCCGGGCGTTGTTCTCGTCTTGTCGCGAGGTCGGCTCGTCGACGATCAGCAGCCCCTGGGCGCTCGCGAGTGCCCGGGCTAGCGCCAGGCGCTGGGCTTCCCCGGCCGAGAGCCGGTGGACGCGCTGGCGGGCTCGGTCGGCGAGCCCGGCTCGGGTCAGCGCCATAGCCGCGCGCTCGGCGGCGGCGTCCGCGTCCCAGCCGCGTATCCGCAGTGCGAGCACGGCGTTCTCCTCGGCGCTCAGGAACCCGATCGGCGCGGGTTCCTGCGAGAGGTATCCGATCCTCTCCCGGCGCAGGCTCGCGAGCTGCTCACCGTCGCGGTCACCGAGCGGGTGCCCGTCGAGCATGACCTGGCCAGAACTAGGGCGGTCCAGCCCGGCCACCAGCTTCAGCAGCGTCGTTTTCCCCGCGCCCGAGCGACCCGTGATGGCGGTCATCTGGCCGGGTGCGAAGTCGTGCGTGAGCCCGTCGAGCACGTCGCGCCTGGTTGGCCCGCGCCCGTAGGTGCGCGCCACGGAGCGAAGCTCGACCTGGACGGGGGCCCAGGGGACCGGCGGCTGCGGCCGGGCGCTGGCTGCGGCCGGACCGGCTGATCCGGTCGGGCCGGAATCGCTGTCCGCCCGCGTCACGATCACCCCGTCCGGGGTTGGCCGCACGCGGGCGCGCTGCCCTTTACCGGGCCCGATACCGGACTGAGTGAGCAGTTCGGAGGGAAGCCGCAGCCAGCCGTCGTCGACCACGAGCGTCTCCTGTCCGCCGCGCCGGTCGCCGACGATCCGCCCGTCCCGGATCCGGAGTGTGCGGTCGGCGATCTCAGCGGTCGCCGGATCGTGGGTCACCAGGATGACGCTCGTGCCGTTGGTGCGGGCCAGTTCGACGATCAGCGCGCGGGTGGCGTCGGCGCTGGCGTCGTCGAGCTCGCCGGTCGGCTCATCGGCGAGCAGCAGCGCGGGCCGGTGGGCCAGGGCGGCGCACAGCGCGAACCGCTGGCGCTCGCCACCGGACAGTTCCCTGGGCAACGCGTCAGCCCGGTCGGCCAGCGCCGCGGCCGCGAACAGTTCACCGACCCGGATACGACGCTCCCGTTTCGGCACTCCCCGCAGCGCGAGCGGCAGCCCGACAGCGTCACGCATACGAAGATCCGGACTCAGCGCGGTCTCAGTGTGCTGCCCGAGGAACCCCACCAGCTCGTGACGGAGCCGCGACCGGGAGCCCGCTGGCATCCGGCCGATATCGCGGCCTAGCACGCGGACGACCCCGGCTGACGGCGGCTGGATCCCGGCGACCACGCGCAGCAGGGTGCTCTTCCCGGCGCCGCTCGGACCGAGTACGCCCAGCACCTCGCCGCGGGCCAGCTCGAGGTTCGTCCCCGCCAGGGCCGCCGCGTCCCCCTCGTTCGTGCGATGTACGCAGAACACATCGCGCAGCTCGACGACCGGTTCGCTCATCGCACGACGCTCCGCCGCGGCGCCAGCCATCCCGCCAGCGCGAGCACCGCGAACGTGCCGGCACTCCAGGCGGCCAGCGCCGCCCACGGAACCACCGTCACCACCGGCGGGCGGGGATCGGCGACCGCACCCGCGGCGCGAACGCTCGCGACGGCCAGCCGTGTCAGCAGCACCGCGATCCCGACGCCGACGACCACACCAAGCAGGCTCGCGAGCGCGAGCCGGACTCGCAGCTCGGCCCGGAGTCCGCGCGGACCGACGCCCTGCTCCTTAAGGTCTGACTCGACCCGCTCGTCGCGGACTCCGCCGAGCAGCGCCGCCAGCAATCCGACGGCGGCCAGCACCACGGACAGCGCCGTCGCCGCGATCAGCGTTCCGAGCACCCCGCGCGCCACCGGCGCGTCCCGCAGCTGATGATCGATGTCGGCGCGGAAAGAGGAGTCAAGCTGGGCGAGCGCGCCGCTCCCAAGCGCGGCGCGCAGCCCCGCGAGGTGCCCGGTTCCGATCCACAGCTCGTCGGCCCGGCCTTGCCCGGGGAGCTGCGCGTCCAGGGCCGCGGCGAGGGTCGCCTCGTCGGCGATGACGAAGCCGGCCGGGTCGGGGGGAAGCGTAGGGAAGCGGCTGAGGACCCCGACCACACTCGCGGTCACCGGGAGGCCGTCGACCGTCAGGGCGATGCGGCCACCGGGTCCGGCGGAGACGGCCGTCTGCGGATCGGCGAGCACCGGGACCGGGTGGGTGTCGGTTGGCTGCGCCGGCCGGAGCACGCCGGGTGTTCCGCTCATGGCGAAGTCGACCGCCGCGACGGCACCGCTGCGCCCGGGAGCCGTTGTCGCCGCCGCGCCCACCCCGCGCCAGGCGCCGAGCGGCACGCTAAGCAGCGATCCCCCGCGGGCGGGCAGCGCGAGCAGCGGCCCGAGCGCGACGCGCGTCTGAGCCTGGGTTGCGGCGCCTGGGTTCTCGCCGTTCTGATGGCCGTTCGTGATGGCGACGCCGGTGGGTTCGTCGAGCTCCAGGGCCTCCAGCTCCCACCGTCCGGGCGGCACGGGGGCGCGCAGCCACGCGGCGCCGGCGCCGGCTGTTCCGAACGCGACCTGCCGGATCGCTCCCCGGGGATCGCGCAGGTCCGCGGTCACGTCGACCGCGAGGCCCGGCGACGAAGCTCGCAGCGACAGCCACCGTGCGCCGGCCGGAAGCATCGGCCCTGGCACCCGGACCGGGCCCGTTGGCTCGAGGCGCCGGGCGAGCGCCGTCAGCGGGGCCGAGCCGTCGCTCTCCCGCCAGCCGTGGATCTGGGTCAGCCCGTCGGCGGGAACGCCGAGCGCGGGAACCGTCACAGTCCCCCCGCCACTGGCGTAGTCCGCATCGGTCCGACGGATGGGCAGTACGGGGCCGGCCGCGAGCGCCCGCCAGCGCTGCAGCGGAGCCACCTCGAGCGGGGTGCTGAAATCCGGCCCGGGCGAGACAAGCGCGTCGAGCGGGACGCGATCCGCCGCCTGATCTGCCGTGCTGCGGATCAGCGTCGACCGGTAGGCGAGGGCGAAGCCGCCGAGACCGACGGCGACGGCGATGAACGCGATGGCCAGCGCCGGCAGCCAGGGAGTGCGGGCCAGGTTGACGAGGGCGAGGCGGGCGAGCACCGGGCCGCCCCGGGCCATGCGCTCCGCTCCCCGCAGCACCACCCCCGCCGCGCGAAACGTCAGCACCCCGACGGCTACACAGCAAAGCGGCGCGAGCAGCAGCGTCAGCGCGTGATCGCCGCCCGTTCCCCCGACCAGCGTCGCCACCAGGGCCGACGCCGCCGCGACGGCCAGCACGTCGATCAGTCTCGCGCTGCGCACCAGCACCAGGGCGGCGAGCAGCGCCGTGGCCGCCAGCCATCCGGCCGCCAGCGCGATCACCCCCGCGGGGGTGATCAGGCTGTGCGTCAGGATCGCGCCCGCCGGTTCCCCTTCGCTGCTCGCCAGCAGCGCCGCGGCGCCGATCCCTCCGGCCGCGCCGACGCCCAGCGCCCCTGCGCACAGCCAGCCGGATTCGGCTGCTATGAACAGGACGCAGTGGCGCGTGCGGGCGCCCGCGCTGCGGAGCCGGTCAAGCTCGGCCCGCTGGTCGCGGCGAAGACCGCCGCCGGCCAGGACGATGAACAGCGCCAGCGCCGCGATCGCGCCTCCGCCGGCGAGCAGCAGCCGCTGCGGCGCCGCGCTGGCCTGGGCCCGCGCTTCGTCCAGGGCGGTGAACGGCGCGCTCAGGCTGAACTGGCTCCCGGTCAGCAGCAGGCGGGCCTGCGAGCGGGCCAGCCGGTCCTCGGCGTCGGCCAGCTGCCACCCGTGCAGGCGCGTAATCACGAGCGGCGCCAGCCAGCTGTGCGTGCGGTACAGGCCGCTCAGTCCCGGCAGCGATGCCAATCCGGCGACATCGGTGGTCACGAGCACCGGCGCGGCACTCGCGCTGGACGGCACGAACCCGAGGGGCACCGGCGAGCGCAGCGACGCCGAGCCGACGACCTGAATACGGACGCCGATCGCGGCCAATGTCGAAGGAACCGGACCGCCGCCGAGGAGCAGCATCGGGCAGCGCTCCGGGCGGCAAGGCCCCAAGCGGCCCAGCCCAGTACCGGCCAGCCCAGTACCGGCCAGCCCAGTACCGGCCAGCCCAGTACCGGGGAGCCACCGGCCCAGTGGGGCAATCGCGGCGGGACGCACGACCATTCCTTCGAGCCGCACCGGGTTCATCAGCACCACCTCGGTCTGCGCCCCCAGGCCAAGGCTGCGCAGCAGGGCCCGCGCCTGGTCCGCCACGCCTGGGCTGACTGCTCCCTGCCAGGTGACGCGGACCGCGCTATCCAGCGGTGATGTCCTGTCAAGCACAGACCGGGCGCTCTCGTCCCCCGCGATCTGGGACTCCGCCGCCACGCCCGCGGCGAACGCCACCGCGAGCGCAATGCCCAGCGCAGGCAATAGCCACCGGGCTGGGCGCCGCCGCATCCGCGCCGCGGCCAGCATCAGCGGCGCAAACCAGCCCCGCACGGCGGGACATCGCACGACCTCATTGTCGCACGCCCGCGGACGCCGACGGCCCGGGTGGATCCTCCTGCTGGTGACCGTTTCGTGACCTAGCGGTTAATCTCAGCGATACAGGAATCTGGCAAGCTCTTCCCCGTGCCAGGACGGCCAGATCCGAACGAGCCCACTGCGGCGGGGCCGAACGCTTGACAGGGAACGACTTATCCCGCGCCTCGGGCGTGTACGTGGTTGAGCCGGCTGCTGCTGTGGCAGGCTGGCGGATCAGCACCGGCTGCGGGCCGACCTGGAGGAGATCGGCAGGTGCAGCCGACGCAAAGGACGTGGTCAAACTGTTTTCATCCCTCGGCTGTCGCACTCCTATGAAGCCCGGACCGGTCGGTCAGTGTGCTCCGTGGCAGCCGGACGATTCACATCAACGAGAGGAAGATAATGAGACGAACTCCTGCGATCGCGGCCTTGGCCGCGGTCGCCCTTGCCGTTGTCGGCTGTAGCAGTAGCGGTAGCAGCAGCAGCAGCCCCGGCGGCGGTTCATCAAGCAGCTCATCTGGCAGCACGGTCGACATCTACTCGAGCCTCCCGTTGCAGGGAGCCTCGACCTCGCAGACCAATCCGTTGGTCAACGGAATCAAGCTCGCGCTCGCTCAGGCAGGCGGCAAGGCCGGGCATTGGACGGTGAACTACCAGTCGCTCGACGACTCGACCGCAGCGGCCGGCAAGTGGGACCCGGGCCAGACGGCCGCCAACGCGCGCAAGGCGGCTACCGACCCCAAGGCCGTCTTCTACATCGGCGAGTTCAACTCGGGCGCCAGCCAGGTGTCGATCCCGATCCTCAACCAGGCGGGACTCCCCCAGGTGAGCCCGGCGAACACCTACGTCGGCCTGACGACCAACCTTCCTGGCAGCGCCCCCGGCGAGCCGCAGAAGTTCTACCCGAGCGGGACCCGCACCTACCTGCGGATCGTGCCGATCGACTCGATCCAGGCCGCCTCCGACCTGATCGCGATGAAGCAGGCCGGCTGCACCAAGGTCGCCGTCGCAAATGACAAGGAGGCCTATGGCGCCGGCCTGGCGACGCTGCTCGAGCTGGAGAAGGGCTTCTACGGGGTCACGATCGCGAGCAACACCGGGATCGATCCGACCGCGCCCAACTTCCGCTCCTTCGCGTCGACGGTCAAGGGCGAGGGTGCCGACTGCTTCTTCTTCGCCGGCATTACCGCCAATGGCGCCGTCCAGATCACCAAGGACGTCAACTCGGCGATCCCCAAGGCCAAGATCTTCGGCGGTGACGGCGTCTGCTCGGACACCTACACCGCGGCGGCCAAGGGCGGCGTTCCGGCCGCGATCGACCCGCTGATCCAGTGCACGGTCGCGACATTGGACCTGGCCGCGTATCCGGGCGGCAAGGACTTCCTCGCCGCCTACCAGGCCAAGTACGGCACGGCGAATCCCGACCCGTACGCAATCTACGGATACGAGGTGATGAAGCTCGGGCTCGACACGATCAAGGGCCTCGGGGCGCAGGGCAACAGCAAGTCGGCCGTGCTGAAGGCGCTGTTCTCGACCACCGCGCGTGCGTCGGTGCTCGGCACCTACGGGTTCAATAAGAACGGCGACACGACACTGAAGGCCTACGGCCTGTACAAGGTCGGGTCCGACGGCGAGCCGGTCTTCTACAAGACGATCACACCCACCAAGACCGTCCAAGGTTAGGGAATCGTGGAGGGGGCGCACAGCGCCCCCTCCACGACCGCTAAGCTGCATCAACACTCTGTCCGTACGTCAGATGGAACCCGTGGAAACCACAACGATCTCGCCCACGCCCAGCCCACCTGCGGTGGCGGCACACCCGCTCGCGGCGGTTCGCCGTTATGTCGGCCGCTGGGGTCTGGTCGCGGCGCTCGCGGCGCTGCCGATCTACTACGGCATCACCGATCTGACGCACGGCTACCTGGCCGGCTTCGTGGCGGGTCATGCGGTGATCCATCACGATCTGTCGAAGCTGGGCTTCAACTTCGCCGAGGGCTTGTCCAACGGCGCGATCTGGGCGTTGATCGCGATCGGGTATACCCTCGTCTACGGAATCATCGAGCTGATCAACTTCGCCCACGGCGACGTGTTCATGATCGGCTCCTTCACCGCCGTGGGCCTGTGGGCGACGCTCGGGCTCGGGCTCACCACCGGGGCCCTGGGGCTGGTCGGCGGCCTGCTCGTGACGCTGATCATCGCGATGATCGTGACCGGGTCGCTGAACGTCCTGATCGAGCGGGTCGCCTACCGGCCGCTGCGGGGCGCGCCCAAGCTCGCATCGCTGATCACAGCGGTCGGCTTCTCGTTCATCCTGCAGAACGTCGGCCTGCTCTGGCGCGGAGGCTCACCGCAGAGCGTGCCCGACCTGATCCACGGGCAGCAACCGGTGTTCACCATCGCCGGCGTACCTATCCTGCGCGGATACATTCTCGCCTTCGCCGTGATGGTCCCGCTCGTTTTCGCGCTGACCTGGTTCATCAGCCGGACGCGGGCCGGCCGGGCGATGCGCGCCACCGCCCAGGACCCCGAGGCGGCCCGCCTGATGGGCATCAACGTCAACGCCACGATCTCGCTCACCTTCCTGCTCGGCGGCATGCTGGCCGGCGCCGCGGGGCTCGTGTACGCGCTCTATGAGACGAACGTCTGGTACTTCCAGGGCTTCAAGGCCGGACTGATCGCGTTCACGGCGGCGGTCATGGGAGGCATCGGCAACGTCCGTGGTGCCGTGCTCGGCGGACTGATCATCGGCGTCATCCAGTCGCTGACTGATTCGCGCCTGGGCCCGCAGTGGACCGAGGCGGTCGTGTTCGGCTACCTGATCGCCATCATGGTCCTTCGTCCGCGCGGCCTGCTCGGCGAGGAGACGAGGGAGGCGGGATGAGCGAGTTGCGCGCGCGGCTGCGGGGGTGGAACGAGGCCGTGCAGAAGCGGCTCCCGCC
>Ga0137378_10004088_pt1 | contig 12593 bp, 15 predicted proteins | sample SagtaG_21_FD_104813 | JGI IMG/M metagenome (GOLD analysis project Ga0137378, IMG submission 104813) | Vadose zone soil microbial communities from Sagehorn Ranch, Mendocino, California, USA - Sage2_L_60_16 metaG | ecosystem: Environmental > Terrestrial > Soil > Vadose zone | place: USA... | reverse complement strand
TTCGCCGAAGTTGGATACTGCCATTGCTACCTGATCCAGAAATCATCACTCACCGGCGATCACACTCACGCAAAAAGAGGCATTCAAGGCTCAACTTCGGAATTCAGGTTTAGCGCTGCTGTTCGCTTGCGCCCACGGTGATCTTTGCATAGGCGATGAACCCCTTTTCTGTGACGGATGTCACTGCCAGCAATCAGACGAAGACGAAAAGGTAGAAATCAAGCATGCCGCAAGGTGCAGTTTGAAACGGCACCACTACCGGAATTCATGGCTCGTTCGAGAGCTGGAGGAGAGCCTGCTATATATAGCTTTAAGGTCTTTGATAGTTCATGGAAAACGTGACGGTGTTGGCGCGAGCCTCATCCTGTGCCGGTCTTAAGCTGCTCGTCTATGGCTGTAGTCTGTGCCATATAAACGACTTCTGCCGCCACCCCGTCGCCTGTGGCCGCTGTTGCAACAGAGGCGTTGACCGGCGCTCCCGAGGGGAAGAGCTTGCGCGCTCTTCTCCGGATTAGCGCGTCCCGCATGGGCAGCCAATGCGGCAGCTTGCGGAGTGAAGACAACAATCGCATGTCTTCCAACTCACGCCGCAATTCGAAGGTCTGCACGTATTGGCGAATGATCTCAGGCATACTCATGCGGAGCGCGGCAGAGACGTTCTGCAGCGCCATCTCCGCCTGGCGCTCGCGATTCTGCAACAAGTCAACCAAATGCCGGGCCAGCGCGGATGTGTCGCCGGCAGGAAGGAGATCGATGGCCAACTCCTCTTCTTGGGCAAGCCGCCTGAAGTCCGGAATGTCAGAAGCGACGATCGGCACTGCGTAAGTGCAGGCGAGATGCGCAATTCCGCTTGATCCGGCCGAAGATGTGTAGGGCAGCACGGCGACCGTCGAACTCTGAAACAGCTGCCCGATATCTTCTTCCGCGACGTAACCCACGAAGGTGATTTCTCTGCGTGGCCCGAGTATTTCCTGAACTGACTTCAGATAACCTGGCGTTTTTGGATGATCGGCTCCCGCAATGATGAGCCGTGCTTCAGGAACCTGCTGTAACACGATTTCGAATGCCTGTAGCATTTGCTCCAAGCGTTTGTAGGTCCCCCACTTGCCGAAGGCCAGAATCCGGTGTTCGGGATTCCCTCGCTTAGTAAAGTCAGGATACTCGGGGCGGGCCGAGAAGATGCCGTGCCGGCGGACATAAACTGCTCCGCGACCGTATTTCTCGCGCAGAACATTACGATACGCGGGCAGCATCACGGACACCGAATTTGCGAACAGTAGAATCTGGGTCGCGATATATCCGCCCACGTTGTATACGACCGGAAAACGTACTCCCGCGTCCTTCAAATCCACGGTTTCCATTAATTGGTGCAAAGTAACGTGGGTATAGCACCCGGTTAATCTCGCAAGCAGGGGAATGAGGATACCCAAAAAGGCCGGCAGCGGCTTTCCGCCAAAGCTCGCGAACCCCAGGTTGAACCAGACCACATCGGGCCGCTCGCGCCGGATCACCGGCAATAAACGCCAGGGATTGCGCCAGTTGTTGAATTTCCAGCAGCGGATTATCGAGAAGCCCTCTAATTCAGGCTGGTCTGGAGGGCAGTCGTCGCCCAGGATGGTCAGGTTCACGCCTGGAATGCGCTTGAGTTCGCAGGCGACGTGGTAGCCGTACTCATTGAGCGCATCGCGGCTAGGCGGAAATGACGTGACCAGGCAGATTTTCATTGCTGACCCGGTCCGAAAAGCGCATAGCGAGAAAGCTTTCCCAGCAAACTAAAATAGTGCAGAGCGACCCTAAAATCGGCCTTGCTTTTTCCGGACTGGCGGGTCGCGAAATGAAACGGCACCTCGACCGCTTTACGGATGTTGCCTTTCACCAGAATTTCCAGCAGGATCTTGAAACCTTCCGGCTGCAGCTGCAATTCCTCAATGCACTCCCGCCGCACAATAAAAAATCCCGACAGCGGGTCTTTGACCCGCAGATCACGGCGTTGCAAGAAGGGTGCGGTCGCAAGCGTGCTGAATCGCGAGACCAAAGCGCGAAACTTGTTCCATTCGCTGATGCCGTCGGCGTTTCCGTTCACATACCGGCTTGCGATCGCAATGTCGTTTCCATTCAAGACCGGTTCCAGCAGCTGAGGTAAAACCTCCGGTGGATGTTGCAGGTCTGCATCTATCGCCCCCAGAAGCGTCGCGTCAGTGTGCGACCATCCGTAGATCACCGCCCCTGCAAGTCCGCGCCGTCCTTTTCGGACGAACACGCGAATTCGGTCGTCGTCCTGGGCGAACTCACGAGCTACCTCCGCGGTCCGGTCACTACTGTCGTCGTCCACTACAATCAACTCATAATCAATCTGCGAAGAATCCAATGCTTTCCGAATACGGCTAAACAATGTGGGAAGATTTCCAGCCTCGTTCAAAGTCGGAATTACCAGACCTAATTTTTGTCGTACAAAGTCACTCATAACTTGGAGTCCCTGGGCCGTGTAGCGCGAACCATTGGATGTTTGTGAGCAGCAAGACGTTGGTCGCGTTCGCGTCAAAACTCTTCGACATGATATGCGAAACCGCGCGACAGGAGCCGAATCTATGCGATAACGGCAGAATCGACCTGGGTCGCAACAGAGGGATTCATACGCGATTTCTCGAAGCGAGCAACGATTGCAGTGTGCACGTCTTCGACATCGGCAGCCGCTATCAATTCGAGGTTCACGATCTTGCGCAGTTCCAGGTACGAACTGCGATATTGGTGCATGAATTCGAGCGGATATTCCGGCTTTCGAGCTCTCGCTATCTCCGGTACGGCATCCAGAAGGTACGAGAGGTCAGGTTTGGGAGCGACGCCCAGCACGAGCCGCGCATAGCCGCGCGCAAGCCAGTGGTGCAAGGGAAGGGCGGCCAGCTGATCGTAAATGTATCGGTCAAAAATGATGATCCCTGAGGTCTCAACCTGCGCTTCCCGCACCCTACGGCGTAGGTTAAAAACATCAAGCACATGAAGAACGCAGCGGCCAAGATACAGCAATAACGATTGGGTATTCTTGTCTCGCCTATCTGCGGGCTTTTCCGGGGTGCCGATCGCGCCGTCGCTTTGCAACACTCGGCGGCTGAAACCAGATCGAACGGAAGGAAACAACGCGACGTGGTCCCAGAAAGTCAGCAGCTTAACAGGAATTCCTTGCTGCGTGAGATAGTCGCGAAGCTTATCGATTTGCGTGCTCTTGCCTGCCCCATCGATTCCGGAAAAAGTGATCAGCACTGATTTCAAAAAAGTAGCCCCCCTACCAAAAGAACCTCCCAAGTGTAGCTCAATGACCGCTGTTTGGGACCCGTGATGGGCTCGCGGCCGACAAAGCCGCGACCGTACCGATCGCTGCACCTGCGCCCGCAAGGAAACCGAACCTAATCAGCCAAGACCGGACCTGCCGCTGTTTGGGCGGCGCAATCGCAACTCCAGCAGGCTTGGACGCCGCGCCACCGCTGACCTGTACAGCGGGCGCGGCTGCGGTCCCGCTCGGTTGCGCCGGCTGCTGCGCAGTGCCGGTTTGGGGATTTGCGGCTGGGGTTGGAGCGTTAGACGACGGCTTGGCAGCGCCCGGGCTGTCCGGAAGCTCGACTGGTGGCAACGTCGTCTGACCGGCGGCGGGCTCCTGCTGCTGATTTGTTGGCGTTTGTTGCGCTGCCAAAGGCTGGATCAGTCCACTGATCATGAGGCACAAAAATACTGCCAGAGTTCGACTGGCGGTTCCTGCTGTACCGTCGGAAGTCACGCCGCCACCGTTTGCGGCTGAGTCGCCGGCTTCGCAGGCGCCTCTTCGGCCACAGTCTCGGGTGTGAGGGCGAAACTCGGAGCCTCGGCAGGAAATGCCGGGAATTTACTCATCAGAGTGTTCATGCGCGTCAGTTCAAGAATGGTGGCTGCCTCGGGAGAAATCCCTCCTAATTGGACAGACCCATCTCGTCGCGCCACTTGTTCCATGCAAGCCAAAAGACCCTCAATGCCGGCCAAATCGATCTTCTTCACCCGCGAAAGATCCACAACTACGCAAGGAACATCGTCTCCAATTTTCTTTTTCAATTCGCGCCGTAGCTTTCGCGCTTCTTTCTCCCCGAAAATTTCGGGCAGCCTTACCATAATTGCGGACGGGCTATCCATGTCACCTTCCTTGGATCCTGCCATGGGAGCAGGAAATAAAAATCCAGGTATCACTACTCGGCTTGCTTCTTTAAAGATGCCCATTGTTAACAGAAGGTTTACAAATAATCAATTACTTACTCTGTACCTTGCAGCTCCTTCCGTGAAAATAGGCGTGTAGCCGATAGAAACGGGACCGAAGTGGCGCCGATTAGACGCCGGTCGGTTACAGCAACTTCCAGATTTCTATCCAGGTGAAACAACTTGCTACGGTTGACGATGGAGCGGCGCACGTGAAGTCCGACGCCGACATACGCGCCTTGCAGGATCCACGACTGCTCCACCGTCGTTCGACAATCGATATTGCAGTCGCGCTCAATTGAACTTGCGCCCGTGATGATGCACCCCGCGGCAATCCGCGAACCCGCGCCGATGAACGCTGGACTATTGATCATAGCCGACCGATCCACTCGCGCCCCGGCGCCATACCACACACCTTCTGCAATTTGCGTTCCCTTCGGGCGCAGCTCGCATTGTCCAGTCAGCCCATCCTCCACGAGCTTACGGAAGTCTTGCGGCTTGTTCAGACGATTGATGTAGCCGTCGTGGAAAAATCGTTGTTGCTCGGGAATCAGAGTGCTAAGGACCTTTCTGTAGCTTCCTTCCGCCTGGCGAAGAGGGGCCGCGCTCACAACTGCAACGTCGAGCGATCCGTCCGGACCATACGCCTGAGTCAAAGGGCCTTCCTGGTCAAGGTGAAAACGGATGAGTTCCTCATAATCCAAGTCCGCGTATGCACGGATGCGCAGCAGGAGCAGGAGCTGCACGCCTTGGCGCACATGCGCGTCGACGGCTTCCTCCCAGGCGTTGATGAAGAGGCTAGGTTTTGCTGAGCGAGCGGGAAGAACATTCGAAGAGGCGGGTCCTTCTGGAATTACTTTGACACGGTGAGGCTTTGTGAGTCCCAGAGAGGTTAGCTTTGCGATGGTGCGCTCTCGCAGATTCTGTCCCAGAATATCGATACGCGCGCGAGAACCGCTGCTGAGAAGACGTCCTTCTTCCAACTTACGTCTAAGGAGAGCGCCTGAGAAGGTCGCGTCCGAATGACGCTCTCCAGCTAAGGTCAGTATTGCCCCGATTTGCACGTTCGTCTCCGCATTCCAATTCCTCGTAACTGCTACCACAAACCCGCGCCGGATACCACGTTCCTAACCCTGCCGTCAGGCGTTAGTTGCTGTGAATTGCGGCATCGCCGGAAAGATTGCCGCTCGCGGCAGTCCAGACGGAATGGGCTCGCTTTCCCAGCGAACACCGTTTCGCTTGGAGCGGGCACGCAAGGCACGCGTTGACGAAACCGGTTCATTCTCTTGCCGCGCCCGGCCGAGCAGTTCCCGGATGCGGAGTTTGGCTTTGTGTAATTGCGACTTCGAGTTTCCCACGGAACAATCGAGCAATTCTGCGATCTCCTGATGTTCGTATCCTTCCACTTCATGCAACAGGAATATGGTGCGATAACCGTCAGGCAGTTCTTTAATGGCTCGCGCCAAAGCGATGCGATCGACGGAACCAGTTAAGCGGTCGTCGCGGCTACCGTATTCGCGCCGCACCAGTTTTGCGTCCTGGTTATAGGGCTCATCCAATGAAATTTGCCGCAAAGCTTTTTTTCGGAAATGCATCAGCACCGTATTTACCGCGATGCGGTACAGCCAAGTGGAAAGTGCGGAGTCTCCTCGAAACGTTGCCAGTTTGCGGAATACTTGCAGAAACGCGTCCTGCGTCAGGTCTTCCGCTTCTGCGGTGTTGTTGGTCATGCGCAAGCAAACTGAATAAATTCTTGCTTTGTGTGAGTGGAACAACGAAGCAAACGCATCTGCATCACCCTGCTGCGCTCGCCTTACCAGATCTAGGTCGGAATCGAATCGTACGGTGGGGGTGTCGGTGGTCACTGGCTTCTCCTTTCAAAACCCTGTTCAGTCGTGCCGTTCCAACGAAATGGATTTGCCGCAATCACTGTCCGAGGGTAGAGTTCCCGGCGCGAATGGTCCATCCGGTGAGGTCTGTATCCGGTAGGAGATGTTGCTGTACCGCGTTGATCTGCAAAGACCTGCATAATGAGAGTAAACAGATGCGGTGCCGAAAAGTTGTGAAGTTTCTGCCCTGCTTCGGCACTTTTTTTCATCCCTTGCCGGGGGTGGGATGAGAGTTGTCGCCCAATATACCAGAAGGACACAACTCCTCCGAAGAAGATTCCATAAAGAATTCTTCTGTGCAGCATAAACCGGGTGACAGACGAATTCACATGTGTGCTCCTCTCGCTACATAAAGTCCTTATGCAAACTACAGCGTCGTCAGGATTGTTCATCTTCCGCCCCGGGCCTATTCTCGACTGCATATGAAAGTTGCCCTCAACTTCCCCACCATTCGAGCAGGGGCCGGCAAGTTTTAGGATGCCGGCGCCTGCTTCTCGCCTCTGACTGAGGCCAGGGAAGCACGCAAGGGAACTAAACCCCGAGTGATTCTTCACTCGCTCAGCAAAAACAACCTTCCGGGAGGACACAATGGCAATCAATTCACTGCACGAACTCTATGTCGAGCAACTTCGAGACCTTTACGACGCGGAAAACCAACTGGTGAAGGCCCTTCCTAAAATGGCCGAAACCTCCAATTCAGACGAACTCCGCCAGGGATTTGAGGACCACCTGGAGCAAACAAAAGAGCATGTTCAACGGCTAGAAACTATCTTTCAAACCCTCGGTGAAAAGCCGAAAGGCGAAAAATGCAAGGGCATGGAAGGCCTGGTGAAAGAGGGCAGTGAAGTCCTCGACGAGGACATGCAGGAGGACGTGAAAGACGCTGCCATCATTGCTGTGGCCCAGCGGGTGGAACACTATGAAATCTCCGGCTACGGCACGGCCCGCACATTCGCAAATCTGCTGGGCGAGGACGAAGCGGCTTCCTTGCTAGAGAAGACGCTTGATGAAGAAAAAGAAACCGACGCCAAACTCACGCAACTTGCCGAGAACATTAATGTTGAGGCCCAAGAGGGAACTGAGACCGGGGAAGCCGAGACCGAAGAAAGTATCAAGCCCAGAAGCACTACGCGGAAGAAACGCGCCGCCTGAACATCCAAATACGCGAGACTCAGAACCGGCAGTCCCTCTTGGGATTGCCGGTTTTTCTTTGTCGCCAAACCCTTATTCGATTCCAGCCTGAACAACGTGCACAATGTTATTGCGCACAGCGTAAAGCACCAAATCACTGACTGAATGAAGTTGCAGCTTACGCATTATATTTGACCGGTGCGTTTCCGCAGTCTTTACGCTGAGTCCCAGCGCAACCGCAACTTCCTTCGTGCTTTTTCCTTCCGCCAGCAACTGAACAATTTCACGTTCGCGAGGAGTCAGCCGATTTCTGCCAGGAGTGGTGACTGGCACCCCGGGCGTTCCGCCCTTGAGATAGCCTTCCAGCACCATGGTGGCGACTTTGGAAGTGAAATATGTTTTGTCACGACGGAGCGCTTCCACGGCCGCAACCAAATCTCGTGCCGCATCCGACTTCAACAAAAAGCCGCGGGCGCCCGCATTTAACACCTCGCGAACAACCTGGTCCGAGTCGTGCAGTGTCAGAATCAGCACCCGCGCCTGCGGATTGGTCTTCAGAATTTGGCGCGTTGCTTCCAGTCCGTTGAGACTGGGCATTCCTATATCCAGAATTACGACATCAGGCTTGAGCTGCTGGGCCTTGTCCACGGCCTCGCGGCCATCAGCCGCTTCCCCGCAAACTTGCCAATCAGGCTGCGCCTGCAACAGGGAGATGAGTCCCTTGCGCACTACCTCATGATCATCTGCAACAAGGATTCGAAACGTTCCCATACCACACCCCCACCAGAGAGAGATCCAGGACTCCACAAAGACAATCTACTACCTACACTGGAGAATCTTATCCTGCATCGAGACTGCTCCTGCATCGAGACTGCCAAACCAAAACCCTTCTTTGTGAATCGGACAGCGACTCACCAATCTGCACTCTGTGTAAATCTTACGCGCAAATAGTTGCTCTTTTTGCCTAAATTTTAGGATTGGCTCGGCCAGAGTCACCTTTAACATTCCTTTGTGGAAGGAAGCCCGAGCGAAACAGACGACGTCTTCGGCTCACCGGCATTTCGTTCTTCCAGAGCATTTTTTTCTTCCAGGGAAATGAGCTTGACGCCTCGCGCGGGTTCAAGGACCACCGTCATTGTGGAGGCGCACTGGCCGCAAAGCCAGAGGTGCAATGTTTCGCGCTGCGGCTTCTCGTCGAAGGGCGCTGATTTTTCATCGCTGGCAGCAAGGGAAATGGATACGACCTCAAACTGAAACAGCCGTCCCTCTGCAAATGAGTACAGTGGACGGTTGCAGCCATCGTTGATGCAACGCGCGAGCATTTTCTTCCTCAAAAATGGCAAGCACAATGTCGAGCAGACCATAAAGCCAAAACTCTGGATCGCCAATACAGTATCAACTGTATTTTCGCAGTACTGTTCTGCTCCCTCGTTTTTAGATGCCCGATGGTTCGTTGTCGAACCTAAAACAAATTCATTCATCGCATCTTCATCAAATAATGCAGCATGGCGCGAGCGAAGGTCGAAGCAACTGCGGTCCCGCGGGTCCCTCGAAATCCTACTATCGAGAGTCTGCGGCAGGCTGCGGCGGGTTGCCGGGCGTGTGATCTTTGGAAAAAAGGCACGCAGACGGTTTTCGGCGAAGGCTCCGCTCACGCGTCGGTCATGCTCGTTGGCGAGCAACCGGGCGACAAAGAAGACTTGGCAGGCCATCCGTTTGTGGGTCCGGCGGGAAGGATTCTCGACGAAGCCCTTGAAGCTGCAGGTATCGATCGTGATGAAGTGTACGTCACAAACGCGGTCAAGCATTTCAGCTGGGTCCCGGATGAACGCGGCAAACGGCGCATTCACAAGAAGCCTCGATATTCGGAGATCAAGGCGTGCCGTCCCTGGCTGGACGCGGAACTCACTCTGATTCGGCCCCAAGTCGTCATTTGTCTAGGAGCGACCGCCGCCCAGGCGCTGCTGGGAAAGGAATTCAGCGTCATGCGGCAACGCGGCCAGTTTGTCCCTTCTCCACTCGCGCCGTTTGTTATGGCGACAGTTCACCCGTCTTCAATCTTGCGGGCCCAAGATGATGGGTCGCGGCGCGAACAGAAACAGGCCTTCATTGCGGACCTGCAAGGGGCGGCCCGGCAGATCAGGAAGCTTCGCCGCGCCGCTTGAATCCGCACTTACTTCGCATTACAGCTTCGTTCGCACCACCCGTACAGTGTGTAACCGATACAGTCACCACTGCTCTCAGAATAAGTTCAGCTCTTACAGAGAAATTTATGAAAAATGTAGAGCGAAAGCGCAAACCCGGAGACGACCAAGAACCGCAACCTCCACGCCAGCCCGGCTCGAATGAACCAGAACCCGACGTCCCTGAGCCCGACGATGAGATCAGGGATTTGGTGAAGCCAGTCAAGTCTCGAAACGCAGCTTGAGGTTGCAGCCATGACGTTCACTCGCACACTTGCGCGAAGAATGATTTTTGGTGGAGCTATCGCCGGAGGAGCAACCCTAGCCTTAGGCGCGGGAACTGCGATCGGTCTCGGTTTGGGCTACTGGGGAGTTCGGCAGGCGTGGCGCTACAAACTCGAGGGCAAGGTGGTCGTGATCACCGGCGGATCCCGCGGACTGGGTCTTGCGATGGCGCGAGTGTTTCTGCGCCGGAGAGCAAAGGTCGCACTGCTCGCCCGCGATCCTGAAGCGCTTGAGCGCGCGCGTCAGTTATTGGCCGGACATGGAACAGTGTTTGTGCGTCTCTGCGATGTGCGAGACGAAGCCCAGGTAAAACAGGCCATTGCTGATGTTCGCCAGGAGCTCGGGGAAATCGACGTCCTGGTCAATAATGCAGGAACGCTGACCGTCGGTCCGATGGACGCAATGACTGTGGAGGAATATCGGGAATCGCTCAACGTTTTCTTCTGGGCCCCGCTTTATACCACTCTTGCGGTGCTTCCTAGCATGCGGCAGCGGCGCAGTGGCAGGATCATCAACATCAGTTCAATCGGCGGAAAAATCAGCGTTCCACACTTGCTGCCGTACTCGGTTGGAAAGTTCGCGCTGGCTGGATTCTCGGAAGGTCTCCGCGCGGAACTAATAAAGGACAACGTTTACGTGACTGCAGTGTATCCCGGACTGATGCGAACTGGGAGCCCGAGGAACGCAGACTTCAAGGGCAAACATCGCGCCGAATACACCTGGTTCGTTCTGAGCGACGCCACGCCCGGGTTGTCTATCAATGCTGATCGTGCTGCCCGCCAGATTGTGAATGCCTGCGAATACGGCAAGTCGGAACTCATCATTACGCTGCCTGCAAAAGTTGCTGTCAAAATGCACGCGTTATTTCCCGGCACTGCGTCGATGCTGCTCGCCGCGGCCAGTCGTCTTCTACCCGACGCCCAAGGTGCCGACAGTGCGAAGAAAAAAGGCACCCAGAGCGCGACGCCAATAACTGAGTCGTGGCTCACCACACTCGATGAACATGCGGCCAAAAAGAACAATCAAGTTCCGAATCCAATTCCGCTGACATCATGACGATTACAAAAAACCTTTCGCCCCAGTTATTGCGAGAAGGAATTTCCGCATCGCCGCGCAACTTCTCACGCTCGCCTCTGTTCACTGCCCCGGGGCGCTCCCCCGTCGCCTCAGTCTGGATGAGGCACCAGAGGCGTAACACACTCCGCGACAAAATGGAGCAGTGCATTTAAAGTTGTGCGTGGCAGGAGGCAAAAGCAGCGTAAAGGTAAGCCGCTGTACGAGGGTGCATCCTCGGATGCCCTCACCTTTTGAATCTTAACTACCCCAAACCGCGTCTGTTATAATGGCTGAAAGCGAAGGAGAATGTATAGATGGCCACAACTACGATGCCCGAAGTTAAGCCCCAGGAAACCACCAAGAAAGCGCCAATTTCGCTGACCCCCAACGCAGTCGCCAAAGTGAAAGAAATTATGGGCCAGCAGAATCCTGTGCCAGCCGGACTTCGCGTCGGAGTCGTTGGCGGAGGCTGCTCCGGCTTCTCGTACTCCATGTCCTTCGAAAACGCCTCCGGCATGATGGACAAGGTGTTCGATATGGATGGCCTCAAAGTCTACGTTGACGCGACTTCCGTCATGTACCTGAACGGCTGCATCGTGGATTACATCGAGACGCTGGAGGGCGCCGGGTTCAAATTTGAAAATCCGAATGTGAAGAGCACCTGCGGCTGCGGATCATCGTTCAGCGTGTAAGTTCGGCTCGATCTGTTAATCTCTTAGGAAAAATAAAAAGCCCTCCGTTTGGAGGGCTTTTAATTTCTTGCTTCCGGAAAGGCTGCCTGCACTATCCCAAAGCCCCAAAGCCCCAAAGCCCCAAAGCCGAGTTCCTACTTACTACTGTTCCGGCTGAGCCGGATTCGGTTGTTGCGGCGGCTGCGGAGCAGGATTCAGACCATTCTGATCCTGACCTTGACCCAAGCTGAAGCTCTGGCCCGGCGTTCCCGGTTGACCATTTTGTTGCTGCTGCTGGTTCTGCACAGCTCCTTGCAAGGGCGGCTGGTTCGGTGTCATCAATAGTCCGCCACGGTCTGTGGTTGGGTCATAGATGAACTGCCACTGGTTGTAATGATCTTTCTTGTTGAATTCGCGGATCGTCTTCAGCTTGCTGGCGCTGGCTACGCCAATAATCGCGCCGCCGCCGAAGACCTGTGGAGCGCCACCCGGTCCGGCCTGCTGCGATAACGGCTGCGGAGGTGGAGGCGTAGGACCCTCGCCCTGCGTGGCAGCCTGGTCGTCCGATTGGGAGGCATTTGGCTGAGCGGCATCGCCTCCATTGCCGGATCCGGCATTGGTATTCGTAGGATTCGAGTTGGTCACCATCGCGCCCGCGCCGCCCGGTCCCAGTCCCGGGCCGCCCAGCCCTGGACGCGCAGTATTGAAGGCCCCCGGCGCGCCCGGCTGCTGAAGTCCCGCATTCATTTGCGAGATCGGAGTAAGCCCGGTCGGAGTTGAATTGAACGACATCTGCAGGTCGGTCATGTGCAGGAGCTTGAAATCTTTGCCCGTGATCGGGTCTTTGTATTTCCTGCGCAAAAACCTCAGGTTGTTCGTGTTCTCCAGTTCCTCAACTCGCGTGGGATAGCGACCAAACTTCTTGAAGTACCGTCGCACCGCGCGCGAATACTGCACTCCGCGATGGATAAGCTCTTCTTCGCGATCGCGCTTGATTTGAAAGTCGACCTTCTCCACCCAAGTCAGCGCCACAATGGTAAGCAGCGCGACAGCCAGCATCAGCGTCAGCATGATGTAGCCGCGCTCACGACGCCAGTTTTTGCCTTTATGACGGAAAGTCATGAGGAATTGAATCATTGAATCATCGGATCATTGAATCATTG
>Ga0137378_10004084_pt1 | contig 12599 bp, 10 predicted proteins | sample SagtaG_21_FD_104813 | JGI IMG/M metagenome (GOLD analysis project Ga0137378, IMG submission 104813) | Vadose zone soil microbial communities from Sagehorn Ranch, Mendocino, California, USA - Sage2_L_60_16 metaG | ecosystem: Environmental > Terrestrial > Soil > Vadose zone | place: USA... | reverse complement strand
CGCGCGGCGCGACCCGGCGCGTGAGTTCGGCGCGCTCAGCGATGGTGCGTTCGAGCTGGCGGTCGGGTCTGCACACGCGTGGGCGTCGCAGATCCCGGCGCTCAATCTTTTTGCGTTGCCGTGGATCGCCCGGAATGACGCGGCACTTGACGCGCTTATCGCCGACACGGAGGTGCGCGGTACGCTTGCCGGCAGTCTCGAGCGATCAGGCGTCGTGGCAGTCGATTGGGCCGCCAATGGTTTTCTCGAGCTTGCAACGCGGCTGCCAGTGCACAAGCCTGCCGACCTCGATCGATCGCGCATCCGCACGTCCTCATTGCCGCTCATCGACGACACCATGATCGCGCTCGGTGCCGTGCCCAATGCGTTGAGCGCTGAAGCCGCGCGAACGGCGATCGCCAAGGCGGAGCTCGACGGCCAGTTGACAAGTGTCGCCGCCTACGCCGCCTCTAGATCGTACGCGAGCGGACTGCCGCATCTGCTGCTCTGGGGAGCTCACGCTGACGCGATGGTGTTTGCCGTCAACGCGAGCGCATGGCGTGCCTTGAGCGAGGCCGAGCGCGAAATCGTCCAGGCCGCCGCGCGGGACGCAGCGCGGCAGGCCCTTGCCTTGACGCGACGCCTCGCAGGAGACGCTGCGCTGAAGGAGCTCGCAAAGCAGGGCGCCGACATTCACCGTCTCACGCCGGCGGGAAAAGATGCTTACCGCGCCGCTGCCCAGCCGGTTTACGACAGATGGGCGAGCGTTGTCGGAATCGACTTGGTGCGTAGCGGCGAAGCTGCCGTGGCGGCGCCCAACGCAACGCGGTGAAATGCGATCAGATGTAGCGCCCGAGGCGCACTGCGGTCTCGCCGCGCTTGGGCTTGCGCGTCGGCATCACCAGAATGCAATCGTCATGGGGAGTGCGGATCTCCGTTTCGCCATCCGCGGCATACACCGTTCCTGCCCGGCGGATCATCTCGAAGCCGTGCACCTGACGCACAAAGTGAAATTCGTCGGTCTCGATCGTGACCGTCGCCGTCACTTCGACGATGCGCTGGGGCGGCGGCGCGGCGGTGTCGAGGTGTCGATCGATCCAGCCTCGATCAAGGATGTCGAAGTGGCGTAGAAAGCGCAGGGTAACGTCCTTCGCGACCTTCGGCGCGCGCGCCTCCCAATGCTGCCCGCATTCGATCAGCAATGCGTTTCGCGGGTCGTCGGGATCGTCAAAAAACGCATAGTCGCGCAAGCGCGTACCCGCCGCGTGTCCGCGGTCGACGACGATATGCTCGGGGACCGCGACCGCGCGCGCGAGATCGATCCCCTTGCGCCGGCGGCCCGCCATCGCCAGCGGCACGCACGGCTCCGACATCGAATGCAGGTCGAGCAGGTAATCGGCGCGGTCGTAGAGCGGGCGAAGCTCGCGTGCGCGCGCGAGCTCGACGCTCTGGCGTGAGCTGTCGAGCACTTCCCGCGCCCACAAGCGGTTGAAATCATCGTCGAGGCAACGCGATGCGAAAGGGTCGCTGCGGTCGAAGCTAAGATATGCAGCGACGTTGGCGAAGACCAGCGAAAGCGTGCCTCGCGTCGGTTGCGGGTTTTCACCCAGCAGCCAGTCGAGCGCGATTGCGCCGCACACCTCGTTGCCGTGGGTCAGCGCCTGCACGATGACGTGCGGTCCCTCGCGCTCCGAGCGGAATGTCCACGCGTAAGCGATGCCGGCATTTCCGCGCGCGTACGGCGTCAGATCGGGAAATGCGACCTCGATGGAAGGGCGGATCGGAATGGCGGAGCCCGCAGCGGTGTTCGGAGTCACGGAGCCCGGGGACGGATCGGCGCCGGTCATGCGATGCAAATTCGCTCGCCCAGGCCGCGCATGAACGCTTCGCACGCGGCGAGCTGGTCGATTGTAATCCACTCGTTGGGCTGGTGTGCCTGCTCGATGTGCCCGGGTCCGCAAATGATCGTTGCGATGTTGGCGCCGTGAAAGAGCGCGGCCTCGGTGCCGAACGAGACCTTGGCGTATTCATGATGGCCGCTGCACGCGCATCCCAACTCGGCGATTTCGCTCCCGCCGTGCGTATCGAATCCGGGCATCGCGGACAGCGACTCGAATTCGATGTACGTCGCAGGGTCGATCGCGTGCATGTCGGGAAGGAGCGTGGCTGCAAAGCGCTTGACCTCGCCAAGCAACACGTCCGGATCGTCGAAAGGCAAATGGCGAAACTCGAAATCGAAGCCGCAGTCGCGTGGAACAATGTTGAGCGCGGTTCCTCCGCGGATCGTCCCGGTGTGCACTGTCGTATAGGGAACATCGTAGGCGGCTTCGAACGGCCCTCGGTCGCGGAAGCGGCGCGCCATCTGGGTGAGGAACGAAACGATCTCGCACGCGATCTGCACGGCGTTGACGCCGCGCGGCGTCAGTGCGGAATGTGCCTCGTGTCCGCGCACGCGGCAGCGGAAGCTCCGCTTTCCCTTGTGCCCGACGACGATCCGCATGCCGGTGGGTTCGCCGATGATGCAGCCCGCGGGCTTGATGTCGCGGCGATGGATATCGGCGATCAACCTGCGCACGCCGATGCAGCCGACCTCCTCGTCGTACGACAAGGCGAAATGCAGCGGCCTTGCGAGCCCTTTGCGCAGGAACTCGGGGACGAACGCGAGGCCGATCGCCGAAAAACTCTTCATGTCGGCGACACCCCGCCCGTAGAGCTTGTCGCCTTTCAGCGTCGCGATGAATGGATCGCTGTCCCAGGGCTGTCCGTCGACCGGTACGACGTCGGTGTGCCCCGAGAGAACGATCCCGTCCGTCATCACATTGCCGTTTCGGGCGGGTAGCGTCGCAAACAGATTTGCCTTGCGCCCGTCGTCGCTGGTGGTGAGTTGCGAATCGATGCCGTGCCCGGCGAGATACTCGCGCACCCAGTCGATCAATGCCATGTTCGAATCGCGGCTGGTCGTATCGAACCCGATCAGCGTGCGGATGATGTCCATGCCGAGGAGCTGGGGAGAAACCGGAGTTGCGACGGGAGCGCTCATGGCGGAGGATCGAGGAAGGGAACAGGATAGGAACCGCCGAAGTCTATGTCAAATGCGGCGCCCGATACAGGCCGCGCGCTATCCGGCATAGGCGGAGCTCATCGAATGTCACTGCTAATTGCGGCGTTTCTTGCATCGCTCGCCAACACGAGTGTGGCGGCGCAGTCGAATGCGCTTCCGCTCGAAACCATCAAGTTGCCGCCGGGATTCAGCATCGAGCTCCTCGCCCGCGTCGAAAACGCGCGCGGCATGGCGCTGGGCGCCCGCGGCACGCTATTCGTTGGATCGATGCAGGCGGGAAAGGTTTACGCGGTCCGCATGCGCCCGGATGCTCTCCCCGAAGTCACCACCATTGCGTCGGGGCTACGCTTGCCCGTAGGCGTCGCATTCCGCGACGGCGCGCTTTACGTGTCGGCCGTCGATCGCATCCTGCGCTTCGACGACATCGAGGGAAAACTAGCGCAACCGCCCGCACCTCGCGTGGTGAGCGATCGTTTTCCCGGCGATACCCATCACGGCTGGAAGTTCATCGCCTTCGGTCCCGACGGGAAGCTCTACGTGCCCGTCGGCGCGCCTTGCAACATCTGCGAGCCGGATTCCAACCGCTACGCCATCATCATGCGCATGAACGCCGATGGATCGGGCGCGGAGGTCTACGCACGCGGGATCCGCAACTCGGTGGGCTTCGACTGGGACCCGAAGACGCACGATCTGTGGTTTACCGACAACGGCCGCGATTGGCTCGGCGACGACGCACCTCCCGACGAGCTCAATCATGCCCCGACGCCAGGATTGCATTTCGGGTACCCCTATTGCCACGGAGGCACAATCGCCGACCCCGAGTACGGGCACCGACGACCATGCAAGGATTTCGTCGCGCCCGCACAGAATCTGGGCCCGCATGTCGCCTCGCTCGGCATGCGCTTCTATACCGGGACGCAATTTCCGCCGGAATATCGAAACCAGATCTTCATCGCCGAACACGGCTCGTGGAATCGAAGCACCAAGATCGGCTATCGGATTTCGTTGGTACGCATCGAAAATGGCCGCGCCATCGCGTATGAGCCGTTCGCAAGCGGCTGGCTGCAGGGAGAAAAAGTCTGGGGCCGCCCAGCCGACGTGCTCGTCATGCCGGACGGCTCCTTGCTGGTCTCCGACGATTACGCCGGAGCGATCTACCGGATCAGCTACGCAATCAAACGCTAGCGGTACCAATAATGGTGATGATGCCGGTAGTAAACGTATGGCCGTGCGTAGACGTAGCGCGGCCCGTAATAAACCGGCGCGGCGTAAACGACTGGCGCGTCGTAATAAGTGACCGGCGGCGCGTAGACGACCGGCGGTGCGTAGTAGCGCGGGGTCGCGTAGCCGACCGCAAAGCCCGGAACACCGATAGCGATGCTGAACGAATCCCGTGCCGACGCCGTGGTAGCCACCGTTGCGCCTATGACAAGCGCAGCCGTTGCGGCGATTGTGGCGATCCGACGTTTCATATGACCTCCTTTAAGTCCCAAAGTCGCGAATGGGTGCGACATCCATCCAACGCGTGATAGACCGCGGGGTTGACAGCGAGTTTCCATGACGGAACAGGCAGTTACAATCGGTTACGTTTGGGATATGCTTTTCCCTGCGCCGCCGCAGGTAAATCGAAGGGATGCACCATGACCTGGAAGACCGTCGCCGCGATCTTGTTCGTCTTTGCGGCCTGGCCCACCGCGAGCGCAACCCCGGCGTCCGGTGCGGAGCTCACGATCGGCATCGGCGCCGATGTGACGGCGATCGATCCGCACTATCACAACCTCACGCCGAATAGCAATGTCGCAGCGCATATTTTTGACTACCTCGTCCTGCGCGACGAGCGCCAGAAACCGATCCCCGGGCTCGCGGAATCGTGGCGCAACGTCGACCCGTTGACGTGGGAGTTCAAGCTTCGCAAAGGCGTGAAGTTCCACGACGGGAGCGACTTTACGGCAGCCGACGTGGTGGCCTCCCTCGAGCGCGTCCCGGAGGTGCCCAACAGCCCTTCCCCATTCACCGCGTATACCAAGCAGATCAAGGAAACGACCGTGATCGATCCGTACACGATCCGCTTCCGGACCGCGGCCCCTTATCCGCTGATGCCCACGGACTTGACGCAGGTCGCAATCATTTCCCGCAAAGCCGCCAAGGCGTCGACTGAGGATTTCAACAGTGGCAGGGCCGCGATCGGCACCGGCCCGTACAAACTCGTCCGCTACGCCAAGGGGGACCGCATCGAGCTCGCGCGACACGAAGCGTACTGGGGCGGGACAACCCCCTGGGACAAGGTCACGCTACGTCTGCTTCCCAACGACGCCTCGCGCGTTGCCGCGCTCCTCGCGGGAGACGTCCAGGCGATCGAGTACGTTCCCACGTCCGACGTCGCCCGGATACGTGCCGATAAGCGGCTCAACGTCTATCGCATCATCGCCGATCGGCTGATCTATCTTCACATGGACAGCGATCGCGACCTTTCGCCGTACGTCACCGACAAGCAGGGCAAGCCTCTCGCGAAGAATCCGCTCAAGGATGCACGCGTCCGCAAAGCGCTTTCCAAGGCGATCAACCGCAACGCGATTGTCGACAAGGTCATGGAAGGCGAAGCGGTACCTGCAGGGCAGCTCCTCGCCGATGGAATGTTCGGCTCGACGCGCAACCTCAAGGTCGAGCCCTACGATCCTGAAGGCGCAAAAAAACTGCTTGCGGCGGCGGGTTACCCAGATGGTTTCATGCTTACCGTGCATTCGCCGAACAATCGTTACGTCAACGATGCCAAGATCGCACAGGCGGTTGCGCAGATGCTGACTCGCATCGGCATCGCGACCAAGGTCGAGGCGATGCCTTCGGCGACTTACTTTCCACAGGCGACCGATCTGAAGTTCAGCTTCATGCTGCTCGGCTGGAGCTCCGGCACTGGCGAGGCGTCGAGCCCGCTCAAGGCCCTGCTCGCGACTTACAACAAGGACAAGGGATTCGGCACGGCCAATCGTGGCCGCTACTCCAATCCCAAGATGGATGCATTGCTCGAAGAAGCCCTCGCGACGGTCGACGATCCGCGCAGGGAGGCCATCTTGCAGCGGGCAACCGAGCTTGCCATCAACGATACCGCCATCATTCCGCTGCATTTCCAGGTCAACTTGTGGGCCACGCGCAACGGCATCACGTACACGCCGCGGACCGACGAGAACACGCTGGCGCATAAATTCCGGCCGCCGGCAGGGCAGTGAGCGTCTTCGCGCCGCGGCGCGCGGGCGGATCGTGCGATCGCAGCGAGTGGCCGCGACCGGAGTGCCGGGTCATTTCCCGACGATCAGGCGTTCCAGGTCCGAAACGATACTCGTCGCGGGATCCATCCCGATGCGCTTCACCAGCGCCTGCGCGAAGTCGGGCAGAAGATCGTGCAGATCGCGCAAATTTTCCGCGCGTTGCAGCCGCAGTATCATCACGTAGCCGCGGAAGCCGAGGTGCGCGTTGATCGCGTCGCTCATCTTTTTCTGCGCGGCGATGAATCGCTGGATCTCCTTTTCGCTCCGCGGCCCCCCTGCGGCTTCGACTTCGTCAGACGAGGGGGCGCTGAAGCGCCTCGCGATGAGACCTGCCTGCTCCAGCGCCGAAAGCGCCGAGACGTCGACACGCAAGGCGCGGGCGCGTTCGAGAATCTGAGCGACCGTTCGGTTGCCGTCGACCATGATGAGTAGGCTGCGCAGCGTGATTGGAAGTTTGCGCTTGCGTTCCTTCAGCTCGCGCAGGCCTTCTTCGGTCTTGGCGTAGATTTCGCCCGGATTCATACGCTGCCATCTCCGCCTGGCGTGCGTCGCGCACGCCTTCGCCTTCGCGCGGTTATTATAGACGATGCAATGACTCTGACTCCGCTCCTGCGTTGTCGCCGGTTTGCGACGCGATTCGCATAGTGCGCCACGAGGCTTTGTGGAATAATCGGCTTGCGGTTCCTTCATCATGCTCGATTCCAACGTGCTCGCCGCGCTCGGCGAGGTTCTCCCTCCGTCCGCTATGCTGACCGCAGCGGAGGACACGCGTCCGTACGAATGCGACGGTCTCACGCTGTTCCGCGAGCAGCCTCGTGCGGTTTTGCTGCCCGAAGATGAAGCGCAGGTCGTCTGCATCCTGCGCATCTGCCACGCCGCGGGTTTGCCGGTCGTGGCGCGCGGCGCGGGTACGGGGCTTTCGGGCGGCGCGCTGCCCGATCGTGAAGGTGTTGTGCTTTCCCTGGCAAAATTCAAGCACATCATTTCGATCGACCCTTTGGCGCGCACCGCGGTCGTCCAGCCGGGCGTGCGCAATCTGGCGATTTCCGAGGCCGCCGTGCCCTACGGGCTCTACTATGCCCCCGACCCCTCTTCGCAGATCGCGTGCACGATCGGCGGCAATGTCGCCGAGAATTCCGGCGGTGTGCACTGCCTCAAGTACGGGCTCACGGTTCATAACGTGCGTCGCGTCCGTGGCGTGCTGATGACCGGCGAGGTCGTCGAATTCGGAAGCGAAGCGCTCGATTCTCCAGGATACGATTTGCTCGCGCTGATCAACGGCTCGGAAGGCCTGCTTGCGGTGATTACCGAGGTTACGGTCAAGCTCGCGCCCAAGCCGCAGGATGCGAAATGCGTTCTCGCCGCGTTCGACGATGTCGCTCGCGCGGGCCAGGCGGTCGCCGCGATCATCGGCGCGGGGATCATCCCCGCCGGCCTGGAAATGATGGACAAGCTCACCATAGGCGCCGTCGAGCCCTTCGTGCACGCCGGCTATCCGCTCGACGCGGAAGCGATCCTGCTTTGCGAATCCGACGGAACGCCGGACGAGGTCGCAGCGGAGATCGCTCAGGTGCGCTCGCTGCTCGAGTCTTGCGGCGCAAGCATGATCGAGGTATCGCAAAGCGAATCGCAGCGGCTCCGGTTCTGGTCGGGGCGCAAGGCCGCGTTTCCGGCCGCCGGCCGCATTTCGCCCGACTACTACTGCACCGATGGAACTATTCCGAGGCGCGCGCTCGCACCGGTGCTGCGTCGCATTGCCGAAATGTCGCAGGAGTTCGGGCTGCGCTGCATGAACGTTTTTCACGCGGGCGACGGCAATCTCCATCCGCTCATCCTGTTCGACGCCAACCGCCCAGGCGACGTCAAAAAAACCGAAGCCTTTGGCAAGAAGATACTCGAGCTGTGCATCGAGGTCGGCGGTACGATCACCGGAGAGCACGGGGTCGGCGTCGAGAAAATCGACCAGATGTGCGTGCAGTTCGCGACGTCGGAGCTGGAGCGCTTTCACGCCATCAAGCACGCGTTCGACGCCAAGGGGCTGCTCAATCCCGGAAAGGCCGTACCGTCGCTTCACCGCTGCGCCGAGATGGGCCGGATGCACGTGCATCGCGGGGAGCTGCCTTTTGCCGACTTGCCGCGATTCTGAATCGACGCGGGAAGCGCCAGCGCAACCATGGTGACCATGACCCGCCCCGACGCCGGCGTTGTCGCCGAGCTCGTGTCGCATCTGTCCGGCCAATTCGGCGAGCGCGCGGTGACCTCGCGTGCAGTTCGCGAGCATCACAGCCACGGCGAAGGCCTCGCGGACCCCGCTCTGCCGGACGTGGTCGTATTTCCGCATTCCAACGACGAGGTCGCCTCGATCGTGCGCTTGTGCCGGCTCGCCCGGGTTCCCGTCATCGCGTTCGGCGTCGGTACGTCGCTGGAGGGACACGTCGCCGCGCTCTACGGCGGCGTGTGCCTCGATCTTTCGCAGATGAATCGGGTGCTCGATATCAACGCGGGCGATCTCGATTGCCGCGTCGAGGCCGGCGTGACGCGCGAGCAGCTCAACGCCGAGCTCAAAGGGACCGGGCTTTTCTTCCCCATCGATCCAGGCGCGAACGCGACCATCGGGGGCATGACCGCAACGCGGGCGTCTGGCACCAACGCCGTGCGCTATGGCACGATGCGCGAGAACGTCATGGGATTGACCGTCGTCACCGCAGAGGGGCGCGTCGTCCGCACCGGAGGGCGCGCGCGCAAGTCGAGCGCGGGCTACGATCTCACCCGCCTGTTCGTCGGCGCCGAGGGAACGCTCGGCATCATCACCGAAATCCAGTTGCGCCTCTACGGCGTGCCGGAGGCGATATCCGCTGCCGTATGCCAGTTTGCCGACCTCGCCAGCGCCGTGAATGCGGTGATCGTCGCGATGCAATCGGGTATCCCGGTCGCCCGGATCGAGCTGCTCGACGACGTGCAGATGGACGCCAGCATTCGCTACTCCAAGCTCCAGGGATTCGACGCCAAGCCCACGCTTTTTTTCGAGTTTCATGGGTCGGAGGCCGGTGTGCGCGAGCAATCGGCGGCGATGCAGGCGATCAGCGATGACTTCGGCGGGAGCACGTTCCAATGGGCCACACTCGCCGAGGAGCGAAGCCGCTTGTGGAAGGCGCGCCACGACGCCTATTACGCAGCGCTCGCGCTCAAGCCGGGAATGACGAGCTTCGCCACCGATGCATGTGTGCCGATCTCCCGCCTGGCGGACTGCATTCTGGAGACGAAGGCGGAGGTCGAGAAGAGCGGGCTCACCGCGCCGATACTCGGCCACGTCGGCGACGGGAACTTCCACCTGGTGGTGCTGTTCGATCCGGCGGATCCGAGCGCGCGCGAGCGCGCCGAGGCGCTCGCGAAATCGGTGAGCCTGCGCGCGATCCGCATGGGAGGCACGTGCACCGGGGAGCACGGTATCGGGTGGCACAAGCTCGACGTGCTCGAGAAGGAGCACGGCGAATCGGTGGATCTCATGCGCTCGATCAAGCGGGCGCTGGACCCTTACAACATCATGAATCCGGGCAAGACGGTTCCGCTTTGACGAGTCGCCGGCTCGTATTCCGCGGGATGCGACATCAGAAGGATGGAACGGGTGAGGCGCAATGCATAGCAGCTTCACCTCGTCGCGGCGCCGACGCCGCGAGTGCGGTGGCCGCAGCATGCCGACCATGAACTCCGTCATCGAGGCGTGGCAGGATCGGGTGCGCGACGCGGCACAATCGCAAACCCCGCTGCGCATCGTCGGCGGAGGCAGCAAGGATTTCTACGGCCAGGAGCTCGCGGGCGACGAATTTCGTACCATGGCTTACACGGGCATTGTCGATTACGACCCGACCGAGCTCGTCGTCACCGCGCGCTGTGGAACGCCGCTGGCCGCGCTCGAGCGGACGCTTGCCGAAAGCGGCCAGATGCTTGTGTTCGAACCACCGCACTTCGGGTCCGAAGCGACGCTGGGCGGATGTATTGCCTGCGGGCTGTCCGGTCCGCGGCGCCCTTATGCGGGGGCGTTGCGCGACGTCGTACTCGGAATCCGCCTCCTCGATGGCCGCGGCGATGACCTCTCGTTTGGCGGCCGGGTGATGAAAAACGTCGCGGGATTCGACGTTTCGCGGCTCATCGCCGGGTCGCTGGGAACGCTCGGTGTGATTCTCGAGGCATCGCTCAAATGTCTGCCCGTGCCTCGCATCGAGACGACGCTCTCCTTCGCGCTCGGCGCCAGCGAGGCGCTGCGCAGGGCCAACGAGTGGGCCGCGTTGCCGCTGCCGCTGTCCGGCAGCTGCTGGCACGCCGGTGTGCTGTGCGTGCGGCTGTCTGGAGCCGAAACCGCGCTGGCCGCCGCGGTGCGGCGGCTTGGAGGCGAGACGCTCGCCGACGCCAACGCGTTTTGGGAGAGCGTACGCGAGCACAAGCACCCGTTCTTCGCCTCGGCGGCACCGAACGGCTCGCTGTGGCGCTTGTCGGTGCGATCGACCGCGCCTTGCGATGATCTCGGCGGCGACCAGCTCATCGAGTGGGGCGGCGCGCTGCGCTGGATCGACGCAGGCAACCGATCCGATGCGAATGCATTGCGGGTGTGGGCCGAGCGGCAAGGCGGGCACGCCACGATTTTTCGCGCAACCGACAAATCGCCGGGTGCGTTTCATCCGTTAGCGCCTGCGCTGATGGATTTGCATCGGCGAATCAAAGGCGCGCTCGATCCAGTGGGCATCTTCAATCCACGCCGCATGTACTCCGAGTTTTGACGTGGAAACGCGTCTCGCCGACTTCATCAGGGACACCCCCGAAGGCCGCGAAGCCGACGCGATTCTGCGCGCGTGCGTGCACTGCGGCTTTTGCACCGCGACGTGCCCCACGTACCAATTGCTCGGCGACGAGCTCGACGGCCCGCGCGGTCGTATTTACCTCATCAAGCAAATGCTCGAAGGTGGAGAGGTCAGCGACAAGACGCAACTCCATCTCGATCGCTGCCTCACGTGCCGGAGCTGCGAGACGACGTGCCCGTCGGGCGTCCGCTACGGCCGTCTGGTCGATATCGGCCGCCGCGTGGTCGAGCAAAAAGTTCCGCGGCGCCCGATCGACCGCGCGCATCGCTGGCTGCTGCGGAAAACGATCGCGCGCGGGCCGTGGTTTGCGCTGGCGCTGGCGCTGGGCAGATTCGTGCGACCGCTGCTGCCCGGCGCGATGAAGGCGAAAGTCCCCGAGCGTCGTGAGGCGAAACGGCGACCGAGGGCCCGCCACGCGCGACGCATGCTTGCGCTTGCGGGCTGCGTGCAACCGGCGCTCGCTCCCGGAATCAATGCGGCGCTCGCTCGTGTGCTCGACCGCGTCGACATTTCGCTGATCGAGGCGTCGCACGCGGGCTGCTGCGGCGCGTTGAGCGAGCATCTCGGCGCGCATGGTGAAGCGCTGAGCTTCGCCCGCCGCAACGTGGATGCATGGTGGCCGCACATCGAGCGCGGCGCTGAAGCCGTCATTGTCAGCGCCAGCGGCTGCGGTGTCGTGGTGAAGGAATACGGCTATCTGCTGCGCGACGACCCGGCGTATGCGGCGAAGGCACGGCGCGTGGCCGAGCTTACGCGCGACCCGGTCGAGGTCGTCGCCGCGGAGTGGAAGCGCTTTGCTCCGCTGGTCGCCATGGACCACGGCCCCCAGCGGGTCGCGTTCCAATCGCCTTGCACACTGCAGCACGGCCAGCGTCTGGCCGGACGCGTCGAGGAGATCCTGGAAGCGATCGGCCTGGAGCTCGCACCCGTCGCCGACGCGCACTTGTGCTGCGGCTCGGCGGGTGCGTACTCGATCCTTGAGCCGCAGCTTTCAGGGTCGTTGCGCAAGGACAAGCTCGCCGCGCTGGAGAAAGGCGAGCCCGACATCATCGCGACCGCGAACATCGGTTGCCTGGTTCACCTCGCCCAGGGAACGCGCGTGCCCGTCCGGCACTGGCTCGAGGTTTTCGACGCGCGCCTGCGAACGCGCCCGTCGTGATCGCACTGGGTCCGACGCGGCGCGCGGAGTATCGCCGCTTTCTCACCATCCCGACACGCTGGATGGACAACGATGCCTATGGTCACGTCAACAACGTCGTCTACTACGCGTATTTCGACACGGCAGTCAACGAGCATCTGATCCGCGAGGGCGGTCTCGACATCCGCAGCGGACCGACGATCGGCGTGGTCGTGGAAACGGCGTGTCGTTTTCGCCGTTCCCTGTCGTTTCCGGACATCATCGACGCGGGCCTGCGCGTCGCCAAGCTCGGAACAACATCG
>Ga0137378_10004069_pt1 | contig 12618 bp, 10 predicted proteins | sample SagtaG_21_FD_104813 | JGI IMG/M metagenome (GOLD analysis project Ga0137378, IMG submission 104813) | Vadose zone soil microbial communities from Sagehorn Ranch, Mendocino, California, USA - Sage2_L_60_16 metaG | ecosystem: Environmental > Terrestrial > Soil > Vadose zone | place: USA... | reverse complement strand
GCTCGGCAGGAGGCCGCGGTGCACGAGATGGAGGTACTCGTAGACCTGAATGCTCACGAACGTGGCGCCGATCACGATCGTCGCCAGCATCCAAAACTTCAGCCCGAAATCGAGCCGCTCCGAGAGGCGCGCGCCCGGCCGCAGCCTGAAGAAGTGCCCCTCGCCGTCGGCGACGGTGGCGTACGCCTTCACCATCGTGACGCTGGAGCAGATCAAGAGGAACGTATTGATCGCGGTGACCGGGATGTTGAGCACGATTCCCGGCCTCGCCCACTCGCCCGGCGCGCCGAACCGGAGGATGATGTAGGACCCGATGAGGGCCGTGAAGAACATCACCTCCGAGGCCAGGAAGACCCACATTCCCAGCTTGGTGTTGTAGACGTCCAGTCCCCGCTCGGTGGGGTAGGGGGGACGCATCACATCGACGGTCGCGTGGGTCATGTCGGCCCTTTCTCGGCGTCAGTGGCCCGCGACCGGCGCCATGGCCGGCTCACGGTCGGTCGGCAGCTTCTGGTATTGCGGCAGGTAGTCCTCCGTCGCTTGCGGCGAGCTGTACTCGTACGGCCCGCGGTACACCGTCGGTGTCGTCGCCCAGTTGCCGTGCGGCGCGGGCGACGGCAGCGACCACTCGAGCCCGTTGTCCTCCCAGGGGTTCTGCGGCGCCTTCTTTCCCTTGAACAGGCTGTACCAGAAGTTCACGAAGAAGATGATCTGCGTCGCGAACAGGAGGAACGCGCTGATCGAGATGAACTCGTTCATCGGCTGGTACGGCTTCAGGAAGTCGTACTGCGTCGGGTCGTAGAGCCGCCGCATGTGCCCGGCCATGCCGAGGATGTGCATCGGGAAGAACGTGCAGTTGTAGAAGACGAACGTGAGCCAGAAATGGATCTTCCCCCACGGCTCGTTCATCAGGCGACCGAACATCTTGGGGAACCAGAAGGGGATCGCGCCGAACAGCGCGAACAGGCTCCCGCCGAACAACACGTAATGCAGATGCGCGACGATGAAGTAGGTGTCGTGGATGAACATGTCCACGGGCGTCGCCGCCATGTAGATCCCCGATAGCCCGCCGATCACGAACATCGCCACGAACGCGACCGCGTTGAGCATCGGCACGGTGAATCGGAGGTTGCCGCGCCACATCGTCCCCATCCAGTTGAACGTCTTCACCGCCGATGGGACCGCGATCACGAGCGTCGAGACCATGAACGAGGAGCCCAGCGTCGGGTTCATCCCGCTCACGAACATGTGGTGGCCCCACACGATCCAGCCGAGGAAGGCGATCGAGATGATCGCGAACACCATCGAATGGTAGCCGAAGATCGGCTTGCGCGACCCGTTCGCGATGATGTCGGAGACCATGCCCATCGCGGGCAGGATCAGGATGTAGACCTCGGGGTGCCCGAAGAACCAGAACAGGTGCTGCCACAACAGCGCCTGCCCACCGGCCGGGGGATCGAAGAAGTGCGTCCCGAGGATCTGGTCGAACAGCAGCATGATCGCCGCGCCCGAGAGCACCGGCAGCGCCAGGATGCCAAGGATCGCGGTGATGAACAGCGCCCACACCGACAGGGGCATCCGGAACCACGTCATCCCGGGGGCCCGGTTGTTGATGACCGTGGTGATGTAGTTCAGCGAGCCCAGGATCGACGACAGCCCGAGCAGCACGATCGAGATCGACCAGAGCTCCTGGCCGAGCTCGGCGCCCGAGTAATCGTGCCTGGCCGAGAGCGGGGCGTACATCGTCCAGCCGGCCCGCGCCGCGCCCTCCGGCACGAACAGGCTCGCGAGCATCACCAGGCCCGCAGCGAACGCCGACCAGAAAGACCACATGTTGATGCGCGGGAACGCCATGTCCTGCGTCCCGATCTTCAACGGGATCAGAAAGTTCGCGTACACACCCACGAGCAACGGCATGATCGCAAAGAACACCATGAACGTCCCGTGCATGGTGACGAGCTGGAGGTAGTACTCGGGCAGGATCACGCCGCCCGGCGCCATCGTCTCGGGCAGGATCCCGCCGCCCGGCATCGGCTTGCCCGGGAAGCCCAGCTGCCAGCGCATCTGCATCGCGAGCAGCCCGCCCACGAGGAGGAAGAACAGACTGACGAACAGGAACTGAATCCCGATGATCTTGTGATCGGTCGAGAAGATGTATTTGCGGATGAACGGCCGATCGTCGTGATGCCCGTGAGCGACCTGGGCCGTTGCGGCGACAGTCGTCATTCTGATGCCTCCCCCTGAGCAGCCCGCCTCATCCAGGCGTCATACTCTTCCGGCGTGTGCACGAACACCTGCGCCCGCATGCGGTAGTGGCCCAGTCCGCAAAGCTGGGAGCAGCCGAGCTCGTAGGTACCCGGGACCGTGGCCTGAAACCACGCCTTGATGTCCATGCCCGGCACCACGTCCTGCCGCACTCGGAACTGCGGCACGAAAAAGGAATGAATGACGTCTTCGGACGAAAGAGCGAGGACGATCGGGCGGCCGGCCGGCACGTGTAGTTGGTTGCGCACGGTAAAGTCGTCCGTGGTGCCGAGCTTGCCGTCGGGCCCCGGGTAAGTGACCTGCCACTCGAACTGCTTCGCGTGAATCCCGATGGGATAGGCGTTCGGCGGAATGCTGTTGCGCCCTTTGATCTGAACCCAGTAGTGGTTGCTGACGAGTCCCAGGGCCACCATGGTCACGGCCGGGATCGCGGTCCAGATCACCTCGGCGCGCGTGGACCCGTGCGTGTAGAACGCCTTCCGCCCCGGCCGCCCCCGGTAGCGCACCACGAACCAGATCAGCCCCGCTTCGACGATGACGAACGCGATCCCCGTGATCACGAGGATCGCGATGAACAGGCCGTCGATTTCTCCGGCGAACGTCGAACCCTTGAGCGGCAGCCACCAGGACATGCCGTGCCCCCCTCTCTTTAGTCCCTCACCTCATTTGCCCGCGAAAGTGAAGTCCGCCGTCTTCGTCTCGCTGCCGCTGACCGTCACGCTGGCCGTCTGCGTCCCGTACTTCTCGTGCCACGCCTCGACCGTGTACGTCCCGGCCGGCAGCCCGGTGATGCTGAAGCCCCCGTCCGCGCCGCTCACCCCGTAGAACGTGTGCGGCAGGACCCCCAGCCACGCGTGCATCCAGCCGTGCACGTTGCATTCGAGCGGTACCATCACCTCGAGCGCGGAGAAGGTGCGCGTCGACGTCATGGTCGTAGGCTGGCTGATGTTGAAGGGGCGGTTCTTCGTGCCCTTCGCCTTGATGTTGTGGAGAATGCCGTCGGAGTTCTTGATCTGGAGGTTCTGCCCGACCATGATTCCGAACACGTGGGGATGATAACGGCATCCGTCCTGGTCGAGCGTCACCGGTCCCGAGGGCGCGGGGGCCTTGTAGCTCGCCGGCAGCCCCGACTTCACGTACACGAACACATTCGCAAGCGTGCCGTTCGGATTCACGACCACGGTCTCTTCGGTCGGCGGAGCCGCGGTGTATTTCGCCTTGCACTTCGGCTCCTCGCTCATGTCGATCTTCGGCATGGCGGGTTTCGTGCCGGTGAACTTTACCTTCCCCGTGATCGTCGCCCCGGCTTGCGCCGGCGGCTGCCGCGTCCACGCCGCGATCGCCAATGTGAGCAGGCTCCCCGCCACTACCACCACACCCACGGAACCGAGCTTACGCATCATCCCTCCCGCTAAAGAATCCGGCGCCTCTGAACTCTTAGATGACCATAATTCAAATCGAGATCTTCGCTATGAGGTCTTTCTATGTCCCCGCCCCCGCCCCCGCCCCCGTGCCCGGTGACCCGGCTGCCCGGCGCTGTGCCCGCCAGACCACCATGAACCCGAGCCCCAGCGTCAGCGCCATCGCAACGACCGGGGAGATGAAGACCCGCGGCGGCGTCGGTTGGTCGAGGGCGAGGAAGTACCACGTGCTCACGGCCAGCCGCGAGCCGTGTTCCCCGTTGGAACCATCCCAGGCGAACAAGGCGACCGGGATGGCGCGGCCTGCCACAAACTGAAGTTCGTTCGCCGTATCGGGCGTCGCAAGGGACCGGGTGAGTACGACGCGCCACTCCCCGTGGTCCCACACCGCCTGACTCTCCGGCGCGGTCGCCAGCGTGTCGAACTGGTCGAGTCCGCGCGCCAACCCCGCGACCGCCCTCCGCGGCTCGCTGGTCCAGCGCCATTGGTACACCGGGTCTGTCACCGTCCCCATCAAGAAATACGGTCGCTCCATCCCGTTGGGGATGTGGCGCGGGAGCTGGACGGCGACCTGATCCGGCCACAGGCCCGCCACGGGCGGAGTCGAGTCGTCGCTCGCCACCGTCTCGAGCACCCGCCTCTCGAGCGCGAGCCACGCCGTGTCCGGGCTCTGGGTGCGGTCGTCCCAGCGAAGCCGCAGAGCGAGCTGACGTCCGTTGTGCAACGCCTGTACCCAGACGCCGGAGACCGTTGGGGCGAACCAGCGAGGCTTGCGGATCACCTGGCCGACGAGCGGGACCCAGTAGCGGTCCACCCGCGCCCAGGTCGTGTCGTCGGGCGACGCGGGCAGCGTGCCGCCGAGCTGCGGCGCGTGGATCACGTCCCGCACCTCGGGCTCCCGCGCCGGCGAGAGGCTGCGCACGTATTGGGAGAGCCGCCACAGCTCCTCGTCGGTGAGGAATTTCTGGTCGATGAGGTCCGAGAACGACGGCATCGGCGTGCCGTCGAGCCCGGTGCGCAGCCGCCGGTAGATGTCGTCGGTCCTGCCGCCTCCCCGGAATCGCCAACTCTGGTGGAGATCCGCTGCGAAGATGGGGAATCCCGCGTCGTCCTTGAGGGTAGGCGCCGAAGGGCCGTCGCCCCGGCCCTGATCGCCGTGGCACTTACGGCACCCGATCGAATCGTAAAACAACCGCCCCGTCTTCACCGCCTGCGCGCTCGTGCCCCCACCCGGCTCCTTACCGAAGCCGAGGGGCACGATATGCTGGCTCGTGTCCGTGAAGAACGACGAGAACGTCTTGATGTATGCGATCACGTCCCGGCGCTCGGCCTCCGACAACCGCGCCTTCCAGGCGGGCATCGCGCTGCCGGGGAGGCCCTCGTCGATCGCGCGCATCAGGTCGGCGTCGGTAGGCAGCTGTCCGCTCGCGGTCGTCCGGATCTTGTAGACCGCCCCCGTGAAGTTGCGCGGCCGGGGCAGCATGGCCGGCGCCGCCGCCCCGTCACCCGCGCCCGTGTCGCCGTGACAGCCGGCGCACCACTTCACGTAGACCTTCTTGCCGGCAGTGGTGTCTTGGGCGGACAGGCGGACGGCCGGACTGCTGGACAGAAAGATCGCTGCCGCGAGCATCAGTCCGCCCGTCCGCCCGTCCGCCCGTCCGCCCGTCACTTGGCCCCCCCGTTTCCCGTTTCCCCTTTCCCGCTTCCAGTTTTTTCCCAGGTTCTCGGCGTCCAGCCCGTCTGATCGTAGAGAAACAAGATCACCGACCAGATCTCCCGCTCGGTGAGGAAGTCCTCCCACCGTGGCATCGCCGAGTTCCACGGCGTACCCTCGCGGGGGAGCCCGGGACCGCCCTTCGCGATGCGCCAGAACACGAAGCTCTCGGTGAGCTGCGCGATGGTGCCGTTGTCCTGGAAGTTCGCCGGGATCGGATTGAAGCCCGAGGCATAGTGTCCCTGTCCGTCCAGATGGTCGCCGTGACACGGGAGGCAGTTCTGATAGTAGATCCGCTTGCCCGCCGCGAGGTGCGCGGCAGCCGAGTCGGGGTGCTGCCGCAACGGATTGTCGAGCCCGGTGAGAGTCATGGAATGCCCGCGAAACGTGATCTCGCTCGGCGGCGCGGGGTGGATCGAGCGCAAGTTCGGGGGGGCGGCGACGGTCGTCCTGACCTGCCCGTAGGTCACGAGCCCGACCAGCCCCGTGACGCCGGCCAGCACGAGGCCGCGGAGAAGCTTGAGCCGCGGCTCGGTCACCAGCGCGCCAAGTGGCTCTTTGAAGCGCGCCCACCGCTCTTCGTTGTCCGACACGTATATCAGAACGCCGACGAGCACCGTCGCCATGTACTGGAGCACAACGCTCTTCGGAACGATGGCGCTGCCCGGCATGAGCGGGATGACGAAGACAACCACCACGTAGGCCAGGAGCAGGAGGCCCACGGCCTGCCAGAACGGATGCTCGACGTAGCGGCGCAGGGCGGGCGGCAGCCGGAGGCTCATTTGTGCGCGGCGAGGTACTGGACGAGCGCCTCGAGCTGCGAGGCGTTCATCATGGAGCCGAACGTCTTGGGCATGATGCCGGCGAGCTTCTCGTATCCCTTGGCGACCGACGATGCCGGGTCGAGGATCTTCTTGCGGATCGATTCCGCGTCGCGGCGCGAGCCGACGTGCGTGAGATCGGGCGCGATCATCTGTCCCTGGCCGTCGAGCTTGTGACACGCGAGGCAGCCCGCAGCCGCGATGATCGCTTTGGGATCGGTGCTGCCGCCTGCGAGCCCCGGGGACCCCGAGGTCCCCGGGCTTGCGCCCGGGGTCAGGGACCCCGGGGACCCTGGGGTTGCGGCCGGAATGTCCGCGGCCGTGACGTCCACCGTGCCGCCCTGCGACTCGAGGAACGCAATCACCGCCCACACCTGCTCGGGCGACAGCTGCTTGGTCATCACGGGCATGATCGGCTGGTAGCCCGGGACGACGTACGCCGTGGGATTGTCGAGCGACTCGAAGAGGTACTGCTTGCAGCTCTTTCCCGTCTCGCGCCTGCCGCAGCGGGCGCCGATCGGTCCCGTGCCCTTCTCGTCGGTGAGCAGGTTGGGGGCACGGGTGCCGAGGCCGTGGCAGGTGGTGCACCCCCCGATGCCGTTGAAGACCTTCTCCCCGGCGGCGACGAGTTGCTCGGGGGTGACGTTCGCGCCGAGGGCCAGCGCCTGGGGCACCTCGGACTGCACCTGCGGGATCTTGTTCGCGATCAGGGTATAGAGCGAGAGCACCCCGAGGACGACCCCGACGATCTTGAGGTTAGTGACCCACATGCCGGGCCTTGCCCTCCCCCGCCGACACGAAGGTCGACTTCTCGGCGAGCCCGCCGAGCCAGAACACGAACGCCACGAGCGAGAGGAAGATCAGCACGCACAGGCTGATCATCTTCGACGCGTAGCCGAGGGCCGGGGTCGCGGCGTACTGCGACGTGTCCTGCATGACTTGCCACACGTGCCAGTATTGCCGGACCCCCGAGCGGGCGAAGCCCATCAGTCCCATCAGCCACGTGAACGTCACGGCGAGAATGAACAGCGCGTACTGCGAGCGCGGCGGCATCTTGCCCCATTGGATCGCGCCGAGGGATTGGGCGCCGCGCCCCAACAGGATGTCGATCACCGTCACGCCCGCGATGCAGGCGAGGACCGCCAGCACCTGGTAGACGCTGAAGCCGATGCGGACGATCGCGTCCACGAAATAGCCCCGGATCCCGTAGAACAGCACGACGCCGGCGGCGACGGCGAACATCGCCGCCTGGATCATCGTTCCCGCCCGCGCCCACGGCACCACGAGCCGCATGTTCCCCCGCCGGTACATGAGGAAGGACAGGAACGTCGTGAGGATCATCAGGTTCACCGCGGTGTTCTTGGCGCTCATCACGCCCAGCGCGCCGAGGAACGGATGGTGCGATCCGCCCATCGCCGCGAGCTCCTTCGAGTCGGCGATCATCGTGTGCGGCGTGCCCCACACGATCGCGCCGAGCACCAGGACCGCGAGCAGCCATTTGGTGTAGGGGCGGAACCGCTCGGCCCCCGGGATCCGACCCATGCCGATCCACAGGTAGTAGTTCCCCGTCAGGAACAGCACGGCGATGAGGAACGCCTGGATCACCCACAGCCAGCTCATGAAGCCGCCCATCATCGTGATGCCCATGGACTGGTCGTACTGGTAGATCTCGCGCCCCAGCCAGTAGCCGGCGAACGGGAGCACGATCAGCGCCGAGATGGCGATGAAGTTGCCGACGTAGCCCATCCAGTCGTAGTGCGCGCGCTCCTCGTCGGTCCGCGCGGCGAGGAAGCGGTAGCTCGCGTACGCCCCGACGATCGCGCCGCCGAACACCACGTTGGCAACCAGCCGGTGCACGTTGATGGGCATCCACGTCGCGTTGGCGATGGCGTGCCACAGCTTGATCGTCGTCGGGTCGGTCGTCGGGCCGATGTCCCGCGGCGGCGACATCATGTAAGTGAGCCAGGAGTTGGCGATGAACATCACGATGGTGCCCCAGACGTTGAGGAGAATGCCCAGGGTCCAGTGGCCCACCTTGGCCCGCCCCTTCTTCCAGCGGTCCCAGCCGTAGTAGTAGAGGTAGAGGGTGAACGACTCGAAGAAGAACAGCCCGGCGTACACCCACGCCGAGTACTTGAAGATGGCAAACAGGTAGGCGAAGAAGCGCGGGTACAGCGTGGCGAGGAAGAACAGCAGGACGGTGCCCCAGATGGCCGTCGCGCTGTAGGCCACGAGCAGGAGACGCGTGAATTCCTTGCTCAGCCGGTCGTAGCGCTCGTCGCCGCCGAAGATGCCGATCGCTTCCGTCACGACGGCGAACATCGGCACGCCCAGCACGAACGCCGCGAACATCAGATGGACTTCCGCCGCGATCCACACCGCCGCCCGGGCCCCGATGACCGGGAACTCGCCGTAGGCCCGCGTCGTGTCGGCGGCGGCCTGGACGAGGAGCGAGACGTCGGACATCAGCCGTCGGACACGAAGAAAGGTTGCCGCTTCGAGAAATCGATCGGCAGAGCGCGGCGCACTTCGGCGAGCAGCTCCACGGTCACCTCGCGGTGCCCCTGACGCCGGGCGTAGTCCTCCACCCGCTTCATCACCACCCCCCGCACGAACGAAGGAACGCGCTCCATCCGCATGCGCGCGGCCTCCGCCCATACGAGCGCGGGCGCGAACTCGTCGCCGTAGGCGACGTCTTGGACCCGCTCGAGGGGGGGCAGGTCGCCGGCCGGCTCGTACGCGCACGACGGATCCGCCGCGAGCAGGTCGCCGTTCACGGCCAGCGCCCGCGCCCGGCATCCCCCGCACAGCTTTCGGTACTCACAAGTCCCGCACTTCCCCCCGAGCGGGCCCCCCCCGCGCAGCCGGCGGAACAGCGCCGAGCCGCGCCAGATGTCGGAGAAGGTCTGGGCGGAGAGGTCCCCCGCCACCTCCGGGATGTAGGGACACGGCGTCACCTTTCCGTCCGGCGTGACGCGGCAGTACTGCGTGCCGCACGGGCAGCGGGTCTCGTAATTGAGGATGGGAGAATCGGGATCGGCCTGATGCACGTGGCGCATGAAGTGCGGCGCGCACTTGGCGCGCACCATCATCCGGCCGCGGTACTCCCGCTGCCAGCGCGTGAGATCGGCGAGCACCGCCTCGTAGTCCGCCGGCGCGAGGTCCGTGAGCGACGCGCCGCGGCCGGTCGACACCAGGAAGTAGCAGTTGAACGAGACCGCTCCCTGCCCGGCTGACCACTCCACCAGGCGGGCGAGCTCGGCGCGATTCCCCTTGGTGACCGTGGTCTGGATGATGAAGTCGAGCCGGCGGGCGCGGAGGCGGGCCAGCGACCTTTGCGTCTCCGCGAGCGACCCCTTCCCGTGCCGGAAGTTGTCGTGGTACCACGGCCGCAGCGAATCGACGCTCACCGCCACGCCACGCACCCCCGCCTCTTGCAGCGCCGCGATCCGCTCGTCCGTCAGCAGCGTGCCGTTCGTCCCGACTACCACGGTCGCGCCGCGCGCGGACGCGTGGCGGGCGATCTCGGTCAGGTCGTCGCGCAGCAGCGGCTCGCCGCCGGAGAGGATCAAGAGCGGCGCCGGGTTCACCGCGAGGATCTGATCCGCGACCGCGAGACACGCCGCCGTGTCGAGCTCCGCCGTGGCGCTCTCCCGGGGGCCCGCCGAGATGTAGCAGTGGGCGCACTCGAGGTTGCAGCGCCGCGTCAGATTCCAGGCGACCACGTGCGGGACGTAGTCCACGTCAGCCGCCTGCCTGCTCCTGCACCATCCGCTCCATCGCCTGTCTCGCCTCGTCGGGCGTCATGCCTGTGAAGTCCACCGGGCACTTCCCCATCTTCGCTTCGACATCCCGGATGGGGCAGCGCGTGATTCCCTGCGCCTTCGCCTCCTCGATGAACGCGCGCATCTCGGGCGAGACCGCGTCCGCTGCTTCCGCGCCCGCCCGAATCTGCTTCGCGCGCAGCTCGGTGAACATCACCATCATGGTCTCCGCGTCGAACTCGTCGGCGTCGATCATCGCCTGCTTGTTCTCATCCATCACCCCCGTGGTGACGCGCCAGATCGCGTGGCCCCGCGCGAACCGCTCCACCGTGTTGCGGGCCAGCGGCCGGGCGATGAGGGGGACGAGCGCGAGCCGCTGCCATGCCTCTTCGGTCCAAACGATCGGGTCGGTGGCCACGCGCGGGCGCGTGCTGACGGCTCCGGTTACGGGGCACCGGACATCGGTCTCCGGGGTCTGAAGCTCCGGATCCGCGTCGTGCCCCAGGACCTTCGTCGCCTTCAGCTGCTCTTGCGCCTTCACCTCGGCAAGCGCGATCTCCTCGGCCGTGCCGATCCCCATGATCAGCTGCATGTGGGTCGGCAAGAGCTTGCGGATCGCCTCGTCGAGCCACCGGCTCGTCACCGTCGCGGGGGCGCCGTTGCTCTGCTCCAGCACGTACTCCTCGACCGCCCGGCGCGCGATTCCCTGCGCGAACGGCGGCACCCTGAGGATCCGCACTTCGGCCTCGGGCGCCCAGAGCAACCCCGCTACCCCGTCCTCTTCGATCCACGGAACGTCTTCCGGACGTATCCCCACCGTCCCCACCAACAGCACGTTGCACGCCGCCAGCCGTACGAGATTCTCGGCCTGGGAGCCGAGCGCCGTGCCGTCGATTCGGTGGGCGCCGTGCCGGGCCACGACCAAGAGCGACGGCTCGATCTCCGCGGCCCACTGCATGACGACCTGGAAGGGCTTGCCGACGAGGATCTGCGTCTTGATAGGGATGCCCGCGAACTCCTGCGCCCCCCCCATCACCTCGGCGCGCTTCAGATGCGCCTGGCACAGCTTCAGGAGGCCCTTGTCGATGATGTTGTTGTGGAGCGCTTCCTGCTCCTCGAACTTGAACACCTTCGAGGCCTGGTAGGACAGGACATCCTTGATGTTGTGGAACACGACGTGATGGTATTCCACGTCGAACGCACTGCAGACGTACAGCGATCCGCCGAATGCCTGGGCAAGCTCGAGCGCCATGCGCATCGCCCGGTACCCGTACGATGAGCCGTCCACGCAGACCAGGTAGCGGCCGCCCTCGAGCGGCCGGTCGTCGCGCACGATCAGCGTGTCCTTCTCGACTCCCCGCACCACGCGCGACACCACCCCGCCGAGCTGCGAGTAGGGTTGGCGGCCGAGCCCGTGCGCACCGATGGCGAGCAGATCGTACTCCCGCCCCGAGGAGCCGACCAGCCGCGCCGCCGCGTCCTCCTCTTCGGCCACAAGCCGGCCGTTCTCACCGACCTTCACGTCGCTGCGGACCTTCCCGCCGCCGTCGTACCCCGCGGCGCGGTTCGGATCGAAGCCGATGAGCCCCGGCAGCCGGCCGGCGCCCCGATTCACCTCGTTCACGATCTCCTCGTAGTTGATCCCCTCGAGGAGCTGCCGCGTGAGGTCGACGCCCGCGGCCGCGCAGCGCTTCCCGACCTGATCGAGAAAGCTGTCGGCGATGAGCTGTAAGCCCTTCTCGATCAGCTTGTCGTGGATCTTGCGTTGTTTCTTGATCTCTTCCGGAGTCTGGAACCGGGCCGGGAGGCCGGTCTCGAGCTGGCGGAAGCGAACGTCGTGCAGCCGCGCGGCGTACACGTGGTTCGCGGTGAGCCGCCCGCCCGACCGCCGGCAGAGCTCGATCGCGCGGGCGACCGCCCAGTCCGAATGCGGCGAATTGTCGACGGGAACGAAGATCTCGCGGTACACCGGCGCCTCCCTCGGCGAGGGCGGGCCGGAGCCCGCCAGAGATATTCGTGGTCGCTGCTCCGAGCCGCGGCGAGTATGAGCGCCGCCCTCGGCCATGTCAAGTTCAGCTCGGAACGATCTGCCTCCCCTCCTCGTCGTAGACCGCGATCGCGTCCACCGGGCACGCGTCACAGGCGCGGAGCAGCCGCTCCCGCTCCACGGCCTCCGGGCTCGCGAAGGCCGCAACCGAGTCGTCGTCCAGTTTGAAACCCTCCGGCGCTTCCTTCGCGCAGCCCGCGAACCCGACGCACTGATCGCGATCGATCACGATGCGCAGCCCGTGCACGATGCGCTCCTCGACGTTACTCACATTCCCTCCAGGCCCAGCTCGCTGCGGGCCGCGTCCATCATCGCCGGGGTGATCTCGGCGATGCCGTGGTCTCGGGCGTAATCGCCGTAGATCCGCTTCACCATCCCGCGCACGAACCCGGGCACGCGCGCCAGCCGCTCCCGGGCTTCGCGAGACCACGTCGGCCCGCTTCCCGTTTCCCGTGCCCCGTCCTCCGCGAACGCATCGTCTTTTCCCGTCGCCACCATCCCCCGGAGCGTCTCCATCGGCTGCGCGGGCACCGTCCGCCCACCGATCTTCACGCCCAGTGAGGCCACGAGCTGGGTCTCCATGGGG